>Ga0194120_10009202_pt1 | contig 12627 bp, 7 predicted proteins | sample TA2MahCa65mmetaG_FD_148642 | JGI IMG/M metagenome (GOLD analysis project Ga0194120, IMG submission 148642) | Freshwater microbial communities from Lake Tanganyika, Tanzania - TA2015019 Mahale Deep Cast 65m | ecosystem: Environmental > Aquatic > Freshwater > Lake | place: Tanzania: Lake... | reverse complement strand
TCTTGCCCTCGTAGGCGAAAACGGCCATGCCTGTCGCTCCTAGCGCGAGGCAGTGTACATCAGGGTCGCACCCGGGGACAAGCTCAGGGGGGGGCTGGCTCCAGGTAGCCGGCCGCCTCGAGCTGCTCGCGGAGCGCGTCGTCGCCCCCCTGGCCAGCGCTGAAGTCGCGGGTGCGTTCCCGCAGCGAGGTGAAGGCCGGCGGGGCGTCGTCGGCCGGGAGGGGGTGCGTCTCGGCGGGGTCGACGGCGAGGTCGTACTTGGCGAGGAGCGCCCCCTGCCACACCCACTTCACCGTGCCCGCCCAGGCAGCAGTCATTCTCTCCGCGTAGAAGCGGCCGCCCGAGGCCCGGGCGCGGTGAGCCTGGCCGAAGGCCGCCTGCGATACCCCGGGGCGCGCGCCGGCTGTCGTGCCGTCGAGGGCAAGGGCGTGGACGAGCGTGCCGGGGAAGGGCTCCTCGATCGCTGCCTCGCGCGTTCCGGTCGCGACCAGAGGCACGCGCGCGTTGCCCTCCCACGGGTAGAAGCCGTGGTCGATGAGGCCGTGCTCGCCCAGCAGCTCGCCGTGGTCGGAGGTCACCACCACCCGGCAGTCGCTCCCGCACCAGCCGCGCGCCCGGAGCAGGTCGAGCACGGCGCCGAGGCTCCGGTCGGCGCGCCAGATCCCGTAGTCGTACACGTCGGTGAGGTGGCCGAGGAATGCGTCTCTCTCTGCCGATGGTTCCTCCGGCGGAGGGAAGTGGTACCACGGGTTGTTGGCCGAGCTGGAGTGGAACTTCAGGGTGTCCCGGGCGGGCACCCAGCCCACGCCCTCGGGGACGGCCGCCCAGGGCTGGTGCGCCTCCGCCAGGTTGACGAACAAGAACAGCGGCCCGCCGAGGGGATCGAGATCGTCGCGGAGGGTGTCGGCCACCGCGCCCACCACCCGCTCGTCCATCAGCGCCCCGAAGCTCGGCGAGACAACCCCGTGCCGAAACCCACGCGCCAGCCCACTCTCCTTGCCTACCACCGGGTTCGCGCTCACGATGGCCGTCTGGTAGCCGCGCGAGGCCATCTGCTCGGCGATCGTGGGCAGTTTGTCGTCGAGCCCCCGGATGGGGATGCCGGTGCCCCGGGCGTAGGAGGCGCTCGCCAGTTCGGCGTCGACCACCGGGAGCTCGTGGGCCCCGTGGTCGAGCATCGGCACGCCCGTGAAGTAGGAGGCGTGGGAGGGCAAGGTCCAGGTGCCCGGCGCGTAGGCCCGGCAGGTGTGAACCCCTTCACGCGCGAGCGCCTCGAGGTTCGGCGTGGTGGGTCGCGCGTAGCCGCAGAGCGAGGTGTGGTCGGCGCGCACGTTGTCGAGCACCACCATCACCACGGTACCGCGCCCGGAGAAAGCCCCGGCCTTCCCGGCCTTGTAGGCTGCGCGCCAGCCTGCCGCGGCGAGGAACGGGAGCGCGATCGCGAGGCCCAGGCCCACGGTGACCAGCAGCAACACCCGCGTCCGCGTCATGCCCCGCCAGTTAGCCCGCCGCCCCGCCATGTCGCTCCTCTCCACCGTGCGTGAGAACTGCCCCCCGCTGCTCTTCGAGCGAGGCGCCAGCTACGCCCGCGCCGGTGGCGTGGCTCGCAACGGGCCCGAGGACTTCGTGGTGCGCGTGCCGGGCCGGGCCGACGCGGTGGACGTGTGGGTGAGCGGCGAGGACTACGAGTGTACCTGTGGCGCCGAGGGCACCTGTGGTCACGTGGCCGCCGTCGCCGTGGCGCTTGCCGAGGGTCACGTGGCCCAGGCGGCGCGGGGCATTACGTACAAGCTGCGTCGCGACGCGTCGGGGCTGATCTTCGACCGGGAGGTGCCCGACGGCGCCCCCCGTCGCCCGGTCGACACCGAGCTCAACCGCGTGCTCGCCGGCCAGTGGGGCCGCCCCAACCTCCCGCGCGGCCTCGCAGCGCAGGCCGTCACCGCGCTGCGCGGCGAGACGGTGCGCCTCGACGGCGAGACTGTGACGTGCGACGGCGCCCCGGTCACGCCCATCGCGATCGTGGTGGACGAGGGCGACGGGTGGAAGGTGCGCCTCGTGCGGCGCCCCGGCATCGACGAGGCCTTCGTCAACGGCGTGGTCCGCATGGGGGCGGTCCTGCGCCCCCTCGGCGAGACGAAGCTCGATCTGGGCCAGCGACAGCGCCTCGTCAACGGGGTGAGCTTCGCGCCCGGCGAGGCGGCGCGGCTGGTCACCGAGTTCCTCCCCGACCTGCGCAAGCTCGTCGACGTCGAAGTGCGCACCCAGCGGCTCCCCGAGCCGCGTCGCGACGCGCCGCGCCTCTCGTGGGACGTCACCGCCGACGGCCATCGCCTCCGCGCCCTCGCCCAGGTGGTGTACGGCGACCCGGCGTACGCGAGGGTGGAGCACGGCGATCTGCGACGACTCGACGCGCGGGTGATCCCCACTCGCGACCGCGACGCCGAGCGGCGCCTGCTGGAGAGCGGCGTGCCCGTGGGCGTGCCCATCGAGAACGAGGGCGCGCAGGCAGCGCTCTGGGTGAACGGACTCCCCGCGCCCGCCCGGCAGGCGATCCTCGACCGTGCCCCCGGCTTTCGCATCCAGAAGGCCGCCACCGACCCCGAGGTGTCGCTCGTGGGCGATGGCGACTACCGGGTGCAGCTCAGCGGCGACGTCGATGCTCGCGCGCTCGTGGAGGCCTGGCGCGACCGCGCGCCGCTGTTGCCCCTGCTCTCCGGGGGCTGGCGGCCCGTCCCTCGCCAGTGGCTCGACGAGCACGCCGCCGTGCTCGCCGAGTTGCTCGACGCCGAGGAAGAGGGCGGCGGCAAGATCACCCGGGCGCAGGCCCCGCTCGCCTTGCAGGCGCTGGAGGAGCTTGGCGTGGAGCCACCCGCCGCGATGCGCGGGCTGCGGGCGCTGGCCGGCGACTTCGACGCCATACCGCCGGCGCCCCTCCCCGGGGGCTTCCGCGGCGTGCTGCGCGCCTACCAGCAGCGAGGCGTGGACTGGATCGCCTGGCTGCGCAGCGTCGGAATGGGCGGCCTACTCGCCGACGACATGGGCCTCGGCAAGACCGTGCAGTGCCTCGCGTCGCTCCCCACGGGGCGCCACCTGGTCGTCGCCCCCACCAGCGTGCTCCACAACTGGGCGGCCGAGGCGGAGAGATTCCGACCCGACCTCCAGCGCCTCGTGTACCACGGTCCCGGGCGCAAGCTCGACCAGGCCGACCTCGTGCTCACCACCTGGGGCACGCTGCGGCTCGACGCGGAGTTGCTCGCCGGCGTGCGCTGGACGACCGCCATCTTCGACGAGGCGCAGGCCATCAAGAACCCCGAGTCGCAGGTGGCCATGGCCGCCCGGAAGGTCGCCGCCGACCTGCGCCTGTGCGTGAGCGGCACGCCGGTGGAGAACCGTCTCGACGAGCTCTGGTCGGCGATGCAGGTGGCTAATCCCGGGCTCCTCGGCAGCCGCCGCAGCTTTCGCGACCGCTTCGCCACGCCCATCGAGAACGGCCAGCGGGCGGCGCGGGACGGCCTCCGCCGTCGCATCCGGCCGTTCGTCCTGCGTCGCACCAAGCAGCAGGTGGCGCCGGAGTTGCCGCCGCGCACCACGCTGGTGATGCGCTGCGCGCTGACCGAGAGCGAGCGCGGACTCTACGACTCGGTGCGTACGCTCTCCTCGGCCGACGCCCGCCGCGCGCTCGCCGGCGGCAAGGGTTTCCTCCAGGTGCTGGAGGTTCTGTTGCGCATGCGGCAAGCCGCCTGCCACCCCGGGCTACTACCCGGCTCTGAGGCCACGAGTTCCTCTAAGCTGGAGCTATTGCTGGAGACGCTCGACGAGGTGGTGGCCGAGGGCCACCGGGCGCTGGTGTTCTCCCAGTGGACGAGCATGCTCGACCTCGTGGAGCCCGCGCTCGCCGCGCGCGGCTGGTCGCACGTGCGCCTCGACGGCAGCACGCGGGATCGCGCCGCCGTAGTCAACGCCTTCAACGCCGACGAGGGTCCGCCGGTGTTCTTGCTCTCGCTCAAGGCGGGCGGCACCGGGCTCAACCTCACCGCCGCGGACTACGTGTTTCACCTCGACCCCTGGTGGAACCCCGCCGTGGAAGACCAGGCCACCGACCGTGCACACCGCATCGGGCAGACACGCCCGGTGGTGTCGGTCCGCCTGGTCGCGGAAGACACCGTGGAGGAGCGCATCCTCGCCCTCCAGGAACGCAAGCGCGACCTCGTGCGTGCCGCGCTCGACGAGGACGCCCTGGCCCGCGCGCTGAGCGCGGACGAGCTCGCCGCCCTGTTCGAGTAGCCGCCCGCCGCCGGCGACGACGAGGAGGAGGCGGTCAGCATCGCGTTGCGCGAGCGCCTGGACCGCCTCAACTTCCAGCGCGCTCGTCGCGAGGGAGCCGACTCGCTGCGCCGGTACCTCGTCGACGTCGCGGTACGCTCCGGCCCCGCCGGTCGCGTGCCCGCGCGCAGCTAGGCTACCCGCGCGCTACGTTCCCGCGCGCATGCTCCCCGGCTCACTCGAAGAGATCGAGGCCTTCCACCGCCTCCAGGCGAAGCTGGCGCCGCTGTTCGCGCAGGTGACCAAGGGTCGCCTCGAGCCGCAGACGGTGGTCGTCGTCCCGTCGTTGTCGCTCGACCCGGAAGAACTCGCGAAAGTCACCGGGGTCCACCACTACGAGGAGCGCATGCTCTACATGCTGATGCTGCTGCGACGCCCGCGCACGCGCGTGGTCTTCGTCACCAGCCAGCAGCTCGACCCCACCGTGGTGGACTACTTCCTCCACCTGCTCACCGGCGTTCCCTCCTCGCACGCGCGCGAGCGGCTCTTGCTCCTGCACTGCTCCGACGCGTCCAAGCTCCCGCTCACCGCGAAGATCCTCGCCCGCCCGCGGCTGGTGGAGCGTCTGAAGGCCGCCATTCCCGACGTGGAGCGCGCGCACCTCGTGTGCTTCAACACCTCGCCGCTCGAGCGCACGCTGGCGGTGCAGCTCGGCATCCCGCTCTACGCCAACGACCCCGCCCTCTACAACCTCGGGACGAAGTCCGGCTGCCGCAAGGTCTTCCGCGAGGCCGGCGTGCTCTTCCCCGACGGCTTCGAAGACTTGCGCGACGGCGCCGACATCACCGAGGCCCTCGCCACCCTGAAGGAGCGCAACCCCGCTGCCCGCCGATCGGTGGTGAAGCTCAACGACGGCTTCTCCGGCGAGGGCAATGCGCTCTTCTACTACGAGGGCGCCGAGGGCAAGTCGGGCGCCGACTTACGACGGTGGATCGGCGACAACCTCGTCAACTTGCGCTTCGAGGCGCCCGGGGAGCACTGGGAGCGCTACCACGCCAAGTTCCGCGAGATGCAGGGCGTGGTGGAGTCCTTCGTCGAGGGGGCCGAGAAGCGCTCGCCGTCATCGCAGAACCGGGTCAACGCGGCCGGCATGGCCATGCCCATCAGCACCCACGACCAGGTGCTCGGCGGCCCGAGCGGGCAGGTGTTCCTCGGCTGCACCTTCCCCGCCGACGACGAGTACCGGCTCCCGGTGCAAGACGCGGGCCTGTCCATCGCCCGCGTGCTTGCCCAGAAGGGGGTGATCGGCCGCTTCGCCACCGACTTCGTCTCGATCAAGGAAGACGATGCCTGGAAACACTACGCGATCGAGGTGAACCTGCGAAAGGGTGGCACCACGCACCCCTTCCTCACGCTGCGCTTCCTGACCGACGGCGCCTACAACCCTGAGGACGGCCTCTTCTACAGCCAGACCGGCCGTCCCAAGTACTACTACGCTTCCGACTCGCTGCGCTCCGACGCCTACAAGGGCATCGGCCCGAGCGACCTCGTCGACATCGCGGTGGAGCACGAGCTGCACTTCCACTCCTCCTCGGAGCGCGGCGTGGTCTTCCACCTCATCGGCGCGCTCTCGGAGTTCGGGAAACTCGGCGTGGTGTGCATCGGCGACAACTGGCAACAGGCCCGGTTCCTCTACCGAAAGACCAAGGACACCCTCGACCAGGTGGCGCGGCGAGGATGAGGCCGCACCTTGCTTCCCGGGGCACCTGGGGCGTATGCTGCGCCCCCATGTTGACGCTCGCGCTCGTGGCCTGCGACGGGCCCGACTACACCTCGATCCCGCAGGAGCGCGTGGTCGATAGCTTCGCCTACGTCGACGCCGGCGCGCTCCCGCCGGGCGACCGGCAGCCCTTCACCGTGCCGCTGTTTTCCCGTGCCGACGGCGCGGCCCGGATCTTCGAGGTGGTGGCAGAAGACATCAGCGTGCCCGAGGGTGCCGAGCAGCCGGCGTTCATCGTCGACGACAGCTACTGGGCCAACGAGCTGTGCGACAGCAACGGCGACGACGTGGCCGACTGCCTCGATCTCGAGGGCTACGACCCGAACTCCGATGCCGACACCTTCCCCCTCAACGTGATTTTTGCCCCCACCGTGGAGGGCTACTACGAGGGCATCCTCACCATCTGGTCGAACGACACGCAAACCCAGGAGAAGTTGCCACTCCCCAGCGACCCCGACGGCAGCGAGTGGGGCGTGTGGCGCGTGCAACTGCGCGGCCTCTCTCGCTACGCCTGCGGGTTCGTCTGGCCGAGCTTCCGCGACTACGGCAAGCGCGCCGCCGGTGGCGATTTTCCCAGCACCTTCAACGTGCAGAACTGCGGCATCGTCACGCTCACGGTGTCGGCGATCACCCTCTCGGAAACCACGTCGATGGCGAGCCTCACGCTGCCGCCGCTCTACGTGTTGCCGGGAGAGGCCGAGGAGGTCGACGTGGGCTGGACCCCGGCCGCCTACACCGACGGCGAGCCCACGCCCGAGCGCGGAGTGCTCAGCTTCGTGGGCAACTCCGACCTGCTCACCGCCGACACCGTCGAGATCATCGGCAACGACTGCGCGCAGAGCGCCGACAGCACCTGGTCGTTCGACGGCGACGGCTTCTCCAGCGAGAGCACCAACTGGGACGCCGACGGCGACGGCTTCACCCCCTGCGGCGGCGACTGCGACGACACTGACCCCAACGTGAACCCCTCGAAGGCCGAGGCGGTCGACCCCGAGTTGGAGACGCCGATCGACGACGACTGTGATGGCGCCATCGACGAGGCCGCCAACCCCATCGACACCGACGACGACGGCGATGGCTGCAACGAGAGCGGCTCGCTCTGCGGCGCGCAGGACTGCAACGACGCCAACGCGGACGTGTACCCGGGGGCGACCGAGATCCCCAACGGCATCGACGACGACTGCGACGGCTGGGCCGACGATCACACCGAGCGTGCCGACGACGACAACGACTCGCTCTCGGAGCGCGACGGCGACTGCGACGACACCAACCCGCTCGTGCTCCCCGGCGCCAGCGAGATCCTCGACGGCATCGACAACGACTGCGACGGCACCATCGACGAGGGCGGCCCGGCGATCGACGACGACGGCGACGGCTTCCTCGATGTCGAGGTCGACACCACCCAGAACGACTGCGACGATGACGATCCCTGGGTGTTCGTCGGCGCGCGCGAGTACTGCGACGGCTACGACAACGATTGCGACGGGATCGTCGACGAGGGCAACGCCACCGACGAGGGCGGCCTCGACGCCGAGAACGGCGCCTGCGCCTTCCAACCGGCGCGCGACGACGTGGCCTCCGCGGCGGCGGCCAACGACACCGGGGCGGAATCCGGTGGCTGCCAGGCGGCCGCCGCGGGCACGGCGATGTCGGCATGGGTCACGGCCTCGGCGGCATTGCTTGTCCGCCGACGCCGCCGTGCATAGCCGTTGCCCGTGCGCTCGACCGTCGCAAACATCCTCATCATCCTCTCGATCATCGGCGTCTTGCTGCTCGGCGCCTACGCGTGGGAAACCTACGCGATCCCAACCGTATCGCAGACCGAGTTCGTCGCGATGGTGGAGAAGGGCGAGGTGGTGGAGGTCACCTTCTCCGGCAACAAGGTGCAGGGCAAGCGCCCGGGCGACGACGCCAACGCCCAGGCGCGCTTCGTCCGCACCGTGTCGGTCCCCGGCGACCTCGCCCTCGTCGACGCGCTGAAGGCCAAGGGCGTCACCTACGGCGCCACCCAGCCCGACGGCTGCGAGTCGTACATGCCCCTCGCGCTCCTCGCCGTCATCGCGAGCGTGATGCTGTTCACCAGCCTCGGTCGCGGCGGCGGCGGCGAGCCCAACGCGGCCCGCATCGCGCGTAGCCAGGCCAAGCTGGCGCCCGAGGAGGGCACCGGCGTCACCTTCAAAGACGTGGCCGGCATCGACGAGGCCGAGGAGGAGCTCAACGAGCTGGTGCAGTTCCTCAAGACCCCCGACCGGTTCACGCGCCTCGGCGGCAAGATCCCCAAGGGAGTGCTGCTGGTGGGCCCGCCCGGCACCGGCAAGACCCTCCTCGCGCGCGCCGTGGCGGGCGAGGCGGGGGTGCCCTTCTTCTCCATCAGTGGCTCCGACTTCATGGAGCTCTACGTGGGGGTGGGCGCGGCGCGGGTGCGCGATCTCTTCAAACAGGCGGGCGAGCGGGCGCCCTGCATCGTGTTCATCGACGAGATCGACGCCATCGGCAAGGCCCGCGTGGCGGGCATGCCCGGCGGCGGCGAGGGCGAGCGCGACCAGACGCTCAACCAGCTCCTGGTCGAGATGGACGGCTTCGACGGCCGCAAGGGCATCATCCTCATGGCCGCCACCAACCGGCCCGACACGCTCGACGCGGCACTCTTGCGGCCGGGGCGCTTCGACCGGCAGGTGCTGGTCGACCGTCCCGACGTGCGGGGGCGCGAGGCGATCCTCAAGGTCCACGCCTCGAAGATCAAGCTCGCCACCGATGTCGACCTCAAGCGCATCGCGCAGCTCACCCCGGGCTTCGTCGGCGCCGACCTCGCCACCGCGCTCAACGAGGCCGCCCTGCTCGCGGTGCGTCGCGACAAGGAAGCCGTGGGCCAGCTCGAGATCGAAGACGCGGTGGAGCGCCTCGCCCTCGGCCTCGAGCGTCGCAGCCGTCGCCTCAGCGACGACGAGCGCCGGCTCACCGCCATCCACGAGGCCGGTCACGCCATCGTGAGCGCTGGCTCGCCCGGCGGCATGCCGGTGCAGAAGGTGACCATCATCCCGCGTGGCGCGGGCGCCCTGGGCTTCACGCTCTACCGGGCCGACGAGGAACGTTTCACCCAGAGCCGCGAGCAGCTCGTGGCGATGATGGTGAGCGCCTTTGGCGGGCGAGCCGCCGAGGAGCTGGTCTTTGGCCACTTCAACACCGGCGCCGCCAACGACATCGCGCAGGCCAGCGACATCGCGCGCCGCATGGTCACCGAGCTGGGAATGAGCGAGGTGCTCGGCCCCATCAACTTCGCCGGCGAGCGTCGCAACCCCTTCGGTTTCGGCGGGCGCACGCGCGACTTCGAGGTGTCGGCCGACACCCAGAAGGTGATCGACGGCGAGGTGCGCAAGCTCATCGACGGCGCCCAGGACCGCGCCCGCTCGCTGGTAAAGCAGAACCGCGACGTGCTCGAGGAGATGGCCGAGGCGCTGCTCAAGGAAGAGACCCTCAGCGGCGATCGCCTCCAGGACTTTCTCGGCAAGGTGCGCCGGCTGGAGCTGGCGGTCGGGTAGCCCGCCCCGGCTGCAAAGGACTGGTCCACTCCTGGTAGCATCGCGGCGGAGGTCGTAATGCTGCTCGCCCTGTCCCTGGCCCTCGCCGACGAGGGGATGTGGTTGCCGGAGCAGGTACCGGCGCTGGGGGATGACCTGCGCCGCCAGGGACTCGGCCTCGACGCGGCCACCCTCGCCGACCCGGCGGGCGCCACCCTCGGCGCGGTGGTGTCGCTCGGGCACTGCACCGCCTCCTTCGTGTCGGCCGACGGCCTCATCCTCACCAACGGCCACTGCGTCAGCGACTACCTGGAGAGCGCCTCCACCGCGAACCACGACTACCGGCTCGAGGGTTACCTCGCGACCGACCGTCGCAAGGAGCTGCCTGCCGGCCCAGCCGCTCGCGCGTGGGTCACCGAGCGCATCGACGACGTGACGGCCAGGGTGCTCGGCAAGCTCCCGACCGCCCTCGACGACCGCAACCGGGTGGAGGCGATCCAGAAGAACGTGAGCGCGATCGTGGCCGCTTGCGAGAAGCAGCCCTCGCGGCCGCGGTGCCAGGTGGTGCCGATCTACGAGGGCCGCGAGTGGCGGCTCGTCACCCGGCGCGAGCTGCGCGATCTGCGCGTGGTGTACGCGCCCCCGGAGACGGTCTACGCCTTCGGCGGCGACGTGGACAACTGGCAGTGGCCGCGGCACTGCGGCGACTTCGCGATGCTGAGAGCGTGGTCGGCCCCCGACGGCAGCAGCGCCGCGTTCGCCGACGAGAACGTGCCCTACACGCCCCCGCACCACCTGCGCCTCGCGCCGGGCGGCGCGCGCCCCGGCGAGTTCGTGATGATCGCAGGCTTCCCGGCGGCCACCTACCGCTGGCGCACCGCCGACGAGGCGCGCCATGCCGCGGAGGTCCGGTACCCCTCGGGTCGCGACCTGTTCTCTGCTCTCGGCGCCGTGGCCGAGCGAGCGGCAGCCGCGAGCAAGGAGAGCGCGATTCGCCTGGGGCCGAGCCTCTTCCGCTACGCCAACGCGCGAAAGAACTTCGCCGGCATGATCGACAACTTCGGCCGCTCCGACATCGTGAGCGCCAAGGAGGTGCAGCAGGCGGAACTGCAGGCATGGATCGCCGCCGATCCCCGGCGCGCGCCCTACGGCGCGGCGCTGGCGGAGCTGCGGAAGGTGGTAGCGGACGACCTGGCCTACTGGCGGCGCGACCGCGTGTACAGCGCGCTGGTGCAGACGCCGCTGTTGCTCAACACGGCGGTCACCGCCTACCGCCTCGCCTTCGAGCAGCAGTTTCCCGACGCGTCGCGCGACCCCGGCTTCCAGGCCCGCGACCGCTCCGACATCGCGGACCGTTTCCGCTCCTACGACCGCATCCTCGACCTGCCCTCGGACCGGGCGCTGATGAAGGAGCTGCTCCAGCAGTCGCAGGCCCTGCCCGAGGGCCAGCGCATCCCGCCGCTCGACGCCTGGCTGGCCAAGTCGGGCAGCATCCAGAACGTGGTCGACGAGCTCTACGCGGCCACCGCGCTCGCCACCGTCGACGCGCGCCTCCGACTGCTCGACCAGAAGCAGCCTGACTTCGAGCGGGCCGCCGACCCCTGGATCCGGCTCGCGGTGGCGCTCGACGGCTGGCACCGGGGCGTGCGCGCCGAGAAGCGGGTGCGTGACGGGGCCCTGGCGCGGCTGCGCCCCGCCTACATGGAGGCGATGCTGAAGATGCACCCCGGGGCGGTGTACCCCGAGGCGAACGGCACCCTCCGCCTCTCCTTCGGCAAGGTAGAGGGCTACGCGCCGGAAGACGCCGCCGTGTACCTGCCGCAGACGACGCTCGGCGGCATGGCCCGGAAGGTGCGCGAGAGCCCCTTCGACGCCCCCCTGCGCGTGCTCGAGGAGGTGCCCGCCGCGCCGCGGAGCCGCTGGTCCGACCCCACGCTCGGCGACGTGCCCGTGAACTTCCTCACCACCGTCGACAACACCAACGGCAACTCCGGCTCGCCCACCCTCAACGCCCACGGCGACATCGTGGGCCTCGTCTTCGACCGCAACTGGGAAGCGGTAGCCGCCGACTGGCGCTACGACCCCGCTCTCACGCGGTCGATCCACGTGGACGTTCGCTACCTGCTGTGGATGCTCGACGAGGTGGAGCGCGCGCAGGTGCTCCTCGCGGAACTCGGCGTGCGCTAGAAAAAAGGAAAAAGGTGCCGGAGGTCAAGGGTTAAGACTTTCGCCCGCGACCACGCGGCCCACGCCCTCGCCGTCGAACACCACCAGCACCTCCCCTGCCCGCAGCGGCCCCGGCTCGGGACGGTTGGGATTGTTGGCGAGCTTCCGCCCATGAAAGCGCTGGTCGAAGAATGGCTTCTGCGGGTTCTTCTCGCCCACGATTCGCAGCGTCGCCTCGCCCGCTGGCAACGTGTCGTACACCCCCGGCGCCTCCACCGGCGTCACGCTCACCCGCGCCGGCGACAGCAGGACCGCCTCCGCCACCACCAGCATGCCCGCCCAGCGCCAGCGAGCCGCGCCCCGGCTGGCGAGCCCGACCAGCACCAGTTGGCCGAGGAGCATCAATCGCGCGTGGTTACGGAAGCGGTCGCCCCCGGGGAAGGAGTGGAACACGGGGGCGACCGGGTTCTCGACACCCAGCGGTTCCCCGGCGAACGACAACTCGTCGCCCGGCGACACCGCGACGAGCGCCGCCACGGCCAGCATCGCCGGGTTCCACCCGCCGGCTGCCGCGAGGCCGAGTGTCGCGTATCCCAGGTAGCTGGGGTGCTCGCGGACGATGGCACCACCAGTGTCCGGCCTGCCGGGGACGACGAAGGACGCGAGATCCGCGCCTCGCCAAGGATTGAGCTGCCAGAGGGGCTCCACCGCCGCCGGTGGACGGCCCACCTCCCGCGACAGGGCCGTGCGGAAGGGGGCCGCGAAGGCAAACATCCCAGCTCCCGCGAGTGCAATCGCCAACACTCCCGGCAGCGCCGCCCGCGCGCTCGGGGCCGCGAGCCCGAGCCCCGGCCGCCACCACGACCACGCCGCCGCCACCCCCACCGCCGCCATCCAACC
>Ga0194120_10009201_pt1 | contig 12627 bp, 16 predicted proteins | sample TA2MahCa65mmetaG_FD_148642 | JGI IMG/M metagenome (GOLD analysis project Ga0194120, IMG submission 148642) | Freshwater microbial communities from Lake Tanganyika, Tanzania - TA2015019 Mahale Deep Cast 65m | ecosystem: Environmental > Aquatic > Freshwater > Lake | place: Tanzania: Lake... | reverse complement strand
TTTTTCGCCAGACTTCGTTGCTTGCTCCTTACAGATCCACTTCGGGATATGCTCGTCGCTCGCGCCTCGTCTGGCCGAAAAATCCCTTGCCGCGAACGTGAGCGTATTTATGAAATGGACCACTTAGGATTGGAAAAGGACCCACTGTTGGCGTAACGAAGCGGAAACCGATTCGCGCGTTCCTCCGCAAAGAATTCCAGGCGCATCACCTGAGCCTGGTGATCGCCGCCGGTTTGCTGTTTCTGCATTTGATCGTTGTGGCCATCCGGAGTGTGGAGTTGGACCCAACCGATCCCAACAGCGCATTCCGGGCCACGCTGGAATTCTGGTGGGTGCTGTGGTTGGGACTCCCGTTTCTGGTGGGCTGCGCGGCGGTGGCGGAGGAACGCAAACTCGGCACGCTGGAAGGCCAGTTGTGCCTTCCAATGGCTCGCGGCGCTCAATTCACGGTGAAGCTCGGCGTGGCGCTGTTGTTGGGCATTTTTCTCGGCGGCGTGATGCCCTGGGTGGCGAAAGGCGTTGGAGGTTTTGACGCCGTTCCGGGGGCTTTTCGCGAGGCGAGGAGGGCAATTCCTTCTCGGTGGCAACCCCTGGCATTGACCTGTCTGATTGCGGCCGGGATCACGCTGGTATCGTTCTACGCCTCGACGCTCAGGCGCAGTTTGCTGCATGCGATGGGCACGGCCGTGATATTCGGGTTCGCGCTGATGGCCATCGGAGGTTGGGCCATCGCTGCTGCAATTGATCCCCGGAATCCGCCGCCATGGGGAACCCCGTTGATCATCTACGTCGGAGGGCCGCTCATGCTGGCCGCGCTGTTCTGGCTCGGACTCAAAAACTACGCCCACGTGGAAACGGGCTGGAGGCTCGCGGTTCGAAACCTCCTGGTGATAATCGTGACGCTTGCGTTTGCGTTCACGGTGACGGCGGTGGTTTACCGTCGTTCGTGGGAACGGTTCATGACCTTGGAGCCAAGCCACGGCCCGGCGCGATTGAGCGGATCGGTTCGTCCGAAGATTTGCAGCACTACCGGACGCAAACTTTTCGTGTTGCTGCCGGATGGCCGGCTTTGGGCGGCTGGACAATATGAAATCAAAGAACTGGATGAATACGTGGAGACTCACAGAATCGACAGGGGAGCACCGACCATCCGCCGGGAGAAAGCTCGCATTCCGGTCCCCGTGGACGGGGTGTTTATCGGCACATCGAAATGGATTGCTTTGGCGAGCACGTCCACGCGGGTGGTCGGCATTCAATCGGATGGAAGTTTATGGAGAATCTTCTCGCAGCCGACTTTCGGCTGGCATCTAAGAGCGTGTCCGAAAATTGCGCGGGGTCCTGCGGCGAGGGATTTTGGCTGTGGCCAAGGCGGCGAGGTCCGAGCATCCCCAACGCGGGCTGTAAGGACCGAGCCAACGCAGGCCACGGACAAAAGACCCGCCGCCCGGAGGGTTTTCGCGCCAAAGGCCGCCTGGCTTCGTTGCTCCTCAGTCGAAGATCCAGGGAGGATATTCTCCTTCGTTGCGCCTCGCCATCCGGCCTTTGGCGCGAAAACAGGACCCCGCGGAATTTTCGGACACGCTCTAAGGAGTTTGTCCTTGATTCCAGAACCTGAGCGCATCGGAACCGATGTCGTTTGGAAAACGGTCGTTGGCGGGCACGGCCATTTCCTGGCGCTCAAGAAGGACGGCTCCGTGTGAGGATGGCGCAGTCATCAATACGGGCCGCGGGGAGTCGGCATGGAGGAACTCCCGGACGAGCCGACGCGCATTGGCTCGGATTCGGATTGGGTTTCTATCTTCGCTTCTCAGAATGAATCCATTGGGATCAAACGCGACGGCAGCGTGTGGAGAGGCGAGGGTCTCTCTCTTGGGCAGGACGGTCGGCAGGGCTGGAAGTACTGGCCCGGTGCCGACCCCGTTCGCTGGAATCTGGATGGATCCGGCTGGCGGGTCTTTGCGCGCGTGGGAATGTCGGATCTCGTCCTCCAGCAGGAAGGAATTGTTTGGGCGGCGGGGCAACTTCCACCTTATCTGCTTGGCACTCACCTTAAGCGCGGCTTCGTTACGGAGCCTTTGCGAATCAGCCGTGGCTCGGATTGGGCTGACTTCGCGTCGCATTCTGATTCTTTGGCGGCGATCAACAAGAACGGCGCGCTTTATCTGCAGAGCTTGACGCCAGGTTCAGCTTTTTGGCCGGGCAATCTGCGAACGCCGAGCCAGTATTCGGACTGGCTGGCGGTTGGGAACTGCGGGTGGCAAGAACTGGCCGCCCTGGCTGCGGATGGGACTTTGTGCGTCTGGGGCGAGCTGTTCCGAAGTGGAAGCCTTCTCGGTCCGACGCGGAAGCCGCTGTGGAGCATTAATATTTTTGGGCAGGGAGAAATAGGCCCAAGGTGAAGCAGACGGTTGTTTTTTTTGAAGATTGTAGAGGATCTGGAGATCCTGGTAATTTGGAGTCATGCAAGGAAAGGACAAAGGGGACCCAAGGAGACCTATGCCAAAGAACCCGGCGCCAAGACCTTTGGTCTCTTCAGTCCCTTCAAACTCCGCCGGCTTCATCCCCCCGCACGGCGGGTATAAAAACCTGCGCTCATACCAAAAGGCTCTCATTGTCTATGATGCCACACTCCATTTCTGCCGCCGTTTCATAAGCCCCAAAGATCGCACCTTTGACCAGATCGTTCAGGCGCCTGCGAGAGCTCAACCGCACTGCGGGCGCAAACTACGAAACCTTCAAAAAAGGCATCGAACACCCTGACCCGGCTATCTGCGCCAACGTTATCCTCGGTTTGATCAAGCTGACCAACTATCTCCTGGACCAGCAGATTCGAGCGTTAGAGAAAGCGTTCGTGGAACAAGGCGGTCTGCGCGAAGCTATGACACGCGCGCGTCTGGCGCGTCGCGGCAGGCATTGAGAGACAGCAATATCTTCCTGGCCTCACTGCTGCGCAGGAATGCGAACTCGCAGCAACGTGAACGGCAGCACGTCGAGCTCGATCTTGCCATCCCGCACCCCGACGGTTTTGTCCAGGGGCTTGATGGCTTCCGGTCTCTCCAACGTGTTTGCTGCCCAGGGAACTTCGCCCGTGAGCATTCGCACGTCCGCCGGGCCGGCGACCTGGAATCCATTCAACTCGATCGCCACGCGGATCGGTCCCCACGAACCGCGATAGACCAAAGACAGGAGAAGGCTGCCGTCCGTGGCGAGCGCAGCCAGCGCATCGGTAGCCCCGAACGACGCGGTGCGCGTGGCGCTTTTCAAATCCGGCAGCACGAGCGGCGCGGTCTCCGTGGCCGTCTCCAATTCCACCGCCACCGGCGTCGCTCCCGCCAATGCGGCGAGCCCGTCCCGGCGAGCCGCTCGACGCGCGTGGAACACGTCCGACTCGGCTCGCTGGGGACAGGCTCGCCCTACCGTCAGGTTCATGGAGAACGGTCGTGAGCTTCACGAAGCGGATGCAAACTCGCCTTGATCGCGGGCAATCCGTTCAATTGGGGAACAACCGCGCTGCGCGTGTTCCGGCCAGCGCCTCGCCGGTCGGAACGTCGTTGAAACCTTGGTACTGACCAGCGACGCTTCGGCCCGATTGAATTTGGCCGGCGTGTGCGCCGGCCACGGCACGCGAGCCGCGCGCGCTCCCCGGCCAGTGACTGGCGTTGTGTTTAGCCCGTCAGGGCCATGTCGATCTTCTGAATCTTCTTTTCATCCCAGACGCCTAATCCCATCGCACCGGCAATCTCGACATGTTCGGGTTGACGGTGCACGAAGGTGCTGAACCGGTCCGGGGTGTCTTCCACGAGCCGCTTCTTGCCCACCGCGACTCTCTTCTTGTCGATTTCCTTCCAGCCGATGTGGTCGAGCGCGACCGGGTCGGTGGCGAAGTAGAGCGTGCGATGCTCCCAAACAAATTGGGGGCGCGCGCTCGGCCCGCCGTGATAGAGGCCCTGGATGCCATCCAGGACGTGCAAAACGGCTTTGTTCCGAATCACAGGCAATGAGACCACGGCGGGAATGAACGCGCCGCAAACATTATTCGAGGTGGAGCCGTGACTCCGGCTGACGTTGTTGACCAGGCCGTGCGAAAGATTTTTCAACGCCAGCGTCACGCCGGCGGATTGATGATCCTTCAGCACCGCCAGATTGATGAGCTTGTTCACTTCTTTGGTGATGAACTTCGCCGCGTGCGAGCGGCGCGCGACGACGTTGCTGATGTCGTAGCCGGGAAGCGTCACGGGGAAATCCAGATAAACATCCGGATCGTAACCCGCGATCGCTTGTTGAATGTTATCGTAATCTTCCGTGGCCGACGACCAGCGAACGCCTTCGGGCAGCCAATCGCGGAAGCCCGCCTTGAGAAACTGCGCCCGGTAGCGATCGTAAACGACGATGTCTTCTTTGCGCACGCCTGCCGATTGCAGGCCTTCGATGATCTTGTGCAGCACTTGCGGGCAACTGATGACGTGCGGTGAGCCGACGGGATTCACTTTGATGCCGACGACGTCGCCGCGCTCGAAGAACAGTTTCCACGCGGAAGGAATGTCCGGCGCTTCGGTGAGTTCCAACATCCCAGAGTCCATCATGCGGCGGATGGGTTCAGTTTGGAATTCGCCGTTGACGATGCAACCCGGATGCGAGACGGCGGCGACGCGTCCCGGAAACAGGCCCGGCATGCCGAGTTTGGATTTCTCGGTGCCTGAAGAAACCTGCGCGGCCCGGCTCAATTGGTGGAGGCTAAGTCCAGCCGCGGCCGCGGCCAACCATTCCCTGCGTGAGATACTTGGGTGAGCTTTCATGAGCCTAGGTTACGTCAAAGCCCTCGCGGTTTCGAGCGCATTTATCAAACACCATCAAACACGACGCTAACGGTAGGGCGAGCCTGTCCCAGCGAGCCGAGTCGGACGTGTTCCACTCACGTCGAGCGGCTCGCCGGGACGGACTCGCCCTACCCAGAATTCACCGGCACCTTGACTCGAATCAAAGCCGACAGCCTGGTCACGCTCGCAAGATCGGCCTGGCCTGTTTTTAAGAGTCATTGCCTGTGAGATCGCTTTTCGGGAGATTTGTCACGCCGCGGCGCAATCGCCCAACCTAATCGATCTCGAATTCCTGACCCAGGCCTTCACGACGAGCCGTGCTCAGGCCGGGAGCAACTCCAGACGCGCATTGACGCGGTGCCGGACGGAAAGTATGACGCCATTCTCGTCGGCTACGGATTTTGCGGCGGGATCATCAACGGTTTGACGACGCCACACACGCCGCTGGTCATCCCGCGCGCGCATGATTGCATCACGTTGTTTCTCGGCTCGCGGCATCGTTACGCTCAGGCCATCGCGGATCAACCCGGCGCTTACTATTATACGTCCGGCTGGCTGGAGTGCGTGCGGCGCCGGGGGGAGAAGACGCCGCCCAGCCAAACCATGTTTCTGCCTACCCGGGCCGCGTTGAGCGGAAATGCCAGCGCGGCCTGTGAGATGTGGGTGAAAAAATTTGGTGAAGATCAGGCGCGGTACCTCTCGCAAGTCATGGACCAATGGACCTCAACCTACACTCACGGGGTGTTAATCGATTTTGAATTTTCCCGGCCTTTGCGCTTGCGCGATCAAGTCGAGGCGATGTGTGTGAAACGCGGCTGGCAGTTCCGGGAAATGGAAGGCGACCTCCGTCTGCTCCAGCGCTGGCTGAACGCGGATTGGCCACCCGAAGATTTCCTGGTCGTCCCGCCAGGCCAGAAAGTGGCGCCCAGTTACGACCCGGACGTGGTCAAGGCGGAGGCGGCGGAGTCTCTGTGCAAGTAGCTGACAGCGCTTTCCATAAACCGCCATTTTGCCGCCAGGTTTTGGAGTGCGCCAGTCCTCTGGCGCTATTGATCCGTCGGACAGGTCCAAAGCGGCAGAGGACTTTGCTCCTAGCACGCAACTCGCGCGGCCTGAATCCCAACGGGATTCTGCCTCAAAGCCCAGGGTTGCGAGGAACGAGCTACCCTGGGGAATTCCGGGAACATGGGGTCAACCCCAACGGGGTTGCGGCTTCGGCCCACGGAAGAGCCGCAACTCTTTTGGGGTTGGTTCACTGTCGCGTGGACGCAGTTTCCGTAGGTTTCATGGCTTCCCGGCGTGAAGTTTTTTGTTAAGCGCCTGAATAAAGGAAGGACTGGTTCCGCAACAGCCGCCAATAAAGGAGGCCCCCGCCGCAACCAACGCCGGAGCGCAACCGGCGAATTCCTCCGGCAAGGCGCGATAGACGGCGCGGCCTTCAACGATCTCCGGCAAACCAGCGTTGGGCTTGATCCAGATAGGGCGATCCGTCGCGCTCCGAAGCCGCGCGGTGATCGCCGCGAAGCCATCCATCCCGCGACCGCAGTTGGCTCCGATCACGTCGGCGCCGGCGCCCGCCAGTGCTCTCGCGGCCTCTTCCGGACTCAGGCCCGTGAGCGTTCGGTCCCGGTTCTTGCCGGAGTCGAACACCATACAGGCGACAACCGGAAGCCCGGTGGCGCGCGCCGCTCCGACGGCGAGGAGCGCTTCATCCAGATCGCCCATCGTTTCGACGACCATTCCATCCGCCCCGCCTTCCGCCAATGCCGTCGCTTGCTCCTCGAAGGCAGCGCGGAGTTCCTCGCGAGTGATTTCTTCGGCGAGAAGCATTCTTCCGCTCGGTCCGAGGGAGGCGAAGACATCCAGTTGGCGAATTCGCGCGTGCATAGTTTGAGCCTCTCATCCAACCGGCATCCAGGCAGCCAGGTGCAACTGTTAGCCGTAACAATTCAGTCAGGAACCACGAATGAACACGAATCGACACGAATCGGATTGGGTTCCGGCGCTTCCTCGAAGTTGACGCACTGGTCCTCTTTTCGTGACTCGAAGCCGCCTCGTTCTATCACCAGTTCATCTCCGTCCGAATTCGTGTTGATTCGTGTTGATTCGTGGTTGAACTGAACTGATACAGTCTAGGCCGCCGATGCCATCGTCTGTCTCGCCAGACTCACTGCGCCGGCTGCGTTTTCACTGTAGCCGTCCGCGCCAATTTCGTCGGCAAACTTCTTGGTGACCGGCGCGCCGCCCACCAGAACCTTCACCCGATCGCGCATCCCCGCGTCCTTGATCGCGTCGATCGTCGTTTTCATCGAAAGCATCGTTGTGGTGAGCAAGGCGGACAAGGCGACGACCTGGGCGTCCTTCTCGCGCACGGTGGCAACGAATTTTTCCGGCGGCACATTGACGCCCAGATCAATCACCTCAAATCCTCCGCCTTCGAGCAGCGCGGCCACCAGATTCTTGCCGATGTCGTGCAGATCGCCCTTCACCGTGCCGATCACGATCCTGCCTTTGGACTGCGCGCCGCGCGCGGCCAGGAGAGGGCGAATGAGTTCGAGCGCGGACTTCATGGCGCGGGCGGAAAGCAACAGCTCGGGAACGAAATACTCGTTGCACTCGAATCGGCGCCCGACTTCATCCATCGCCGGGCTCATGCATTCATTGACCAGGGCGAGCGGATCCAATCCAGCGGCGAGAGCCTGTTCGGTTAAAGCGCGCGCCTCTTTGGCCTGGCCCGTCAGAATCGCTTCATAGAGGGGTTGGGTGTCGTGCATTGCGCGCTCAACCTAGCCAGCCCAACCCAGGCTTGCGTTGACTCAAATCAATTTATGGCCGGGGTGGTTTTGCGAACTTAACGCGCAGCCCTATTATGAATTCGAGTCTGGCTCAAATGCGCGCCGAGTACGAGCGCGGGGCGTTGCGCCGGGAAGACTTGAGCGCAGATCCGATCGAGCAGTTCGCCCGGTGGATCGAGGAAGCGTGCCTGGCGGAACTCGTCGAGCCGAACGCCCTGACGTTGGCCACGGTCTCAGCCGACGGACAACCGGCTCTGCGCACAGTTCTGCTCAAGAGCTTCGATGCGCGCGGCTTCGTGTTTTTCACCAACCTGGAGAGCCGGAAGGCCCGGCACATCGGCGAGAACCCGAAGGTATCGCTGCTGTTCCCCTGGCTCGCGCTCCAGCGCCAGGTCTGCATCAACGGCACGGCGGAACGCGTTTCGATTTCGGAATCGATGGTTTATTTTGCCTCGCGGCCGTTTGCGAGCCAGCTTGCCGCGTGGGCTTCTCCGCAAAGCAAAGTGATCTCAGCGCGCGCCATCCTGGAAATGAAGTGGGAGGAGGCGAAACGCAAGTTCTCCGAAGGCAAAGTGCCGATGCCGTCGTTCTGGGGCGGCTTCCGCGTCAAGCCGCAGGAAATCGAATTCTGGCAGGGACGCGAGCATCGGTTGCACGACCGGTTTCTCTACACGCTCCAGGCGGAAGATGCCTGGCGCCTGGAAAGGATTGCCCCATGATGACGATTGGATTTCACACGGACGCTTTCAACTCCTCGAATTGGCCGTTCGAGAAATGCCTGGAATGGGCCAAAGCCCACGGACTGGACCGCATCGAATGCGGCGTGGTGGACGGGGTGAGCTTCATGCAAGGCCTGGGCTACTCCCCGCATCTATCGCTACTGGACGATCCGGTTCTGGTCCGGCGGAATCTGGAAAGATATGGCGTGCGGTTCTCTCAAATCGACGCCGCATATATCCGCTGTCGGGCGAGGATGGCCCGGTGCGGGGCGTTCCCTACGTAACGAATGCCATCGCCTGGGCGTCGCACGCGGGGTGTCCGTGCGTCGATACGACCGACGGGTTGCATCGGCCGGAAGGACTCAGCGACAGCGAAGCGCTGGCTTTGATGAAACGCAGTTACCGCCAGATCCTCCGCGTCGCCGAAGCGCACAACATCATCGTGAACATCGAGCCGCACGGTTACTTCACGACCAATCCCGACACGATGGCGGAGATGCTGGCGTTCGCGGACAGCCCCTGTCTGCGCATGAACATGGACACCGGCAACACTTTCATCGCGGGCCGCGATCCGGTCGCTTTTCGGAAGCGATTCTTGGACAAGGTCAGCCACGTGCACATCAAGGATGTCTCCCGGGAACTCGCCGAAGCCGTCCGAGGCGGCCAAACCGGCATTGCCCTGAGCTGCTGCGCGATTGGCGACGGTGTGAATGCGGCGAACATCCGCGAATGCCTGCGGCTGTTGCACAATCGGAATTATGCCGGCGCCTTGAGCATTGAATGCGACGGCGCTTCGATCGAGAAATCTCTGGAATGGCTGCGGAAGACGCTCTCGGAAATCACCCGTGCCGCGGCGTTCGACCCGCCAGCCGTTGCACCCGCAGCGCCGATAAAGAAACGCTCCAAGCTGAAAACCGCATGAGAGTCTGTCTGACTCGAATCATTTACTGCCGGTGCCCCGCGAGCTTGCTGCTGGGGATTTTGCTGATCAGTCAATCCGCCCCCTTCGCAACAGCCGCTCCAGCGGCTTCACGAGGCGCCGACGAAATCCGCGTCCTCCTTGTCACGGGCATGGACCATCCGGCGCACGATTGGCGCCGAACGACGCCCGCCCTGAAGGAAGTGCTGGCGCAGGACCGCCGCCTGCGCGTCGAGGTGCTGGAAGATCCCTATCGGCTCGATTCGCAGGACCTCTCGCGATTTCACGTCGTCTTGCTGCATTTCTGCAATTGGGAGCGGCCCGACCCAAACGACAAGGCGAAGGAGAATTTGCGGAGCTTCGTTCAACGGGGCGGCGGGCTGTTCTTGCTGCACTTTGCCTCCGGTGCTTTCCGGGACTGGCCGGAGTTTCCCACGCTCGCCGGCAAAGTGTGGGATCGCAAAAACAGCCACGACCCGCGCGGGCCGTTTCGGGTCTCGATTCTGGAAGCGAATCATCCCGTGACTCGGGGCGTGGGGTCCTTCGACACCGATGACGAACTCTACACCTGTCTGACGGGCAACGTTTCGGTCGAAGTTCTGGCGAGCGCGAGGTCAAAAGTCACTCAACAGGATCATCCTATGGCTTTCGTGCATCGTTATGGAGCCGGCCGAGTTTTCCACACCCCGCTCGGGCATGACGAACGGGCCATTCGATCTGCGGGCACGTCCGAGTTGATCCGCCGCGGTTGCGCCTGGGCGGCGGGACGGGAGGCCGTTCAACCTGGCAAGATCGATCAAGGGCTCGTGCGTTGAAGCGTTACAACGTTCCGAACGTCGAACGGCGCGCGAACGCTACCACTGCTTGAGCACGAAATAGCCAAATCCCCAGGCGACCAGGAGAATGCCGAGGGCTGCCAGTGCTGAACTCGTGGAGACGATTCCAGCCCCGGTGATCAGCAAACCAAAAAAGGTGATGGCGAATTGAACCACGTCCCACGAACTGCGTGGCCGATCTTTAAATCTGTCGTTCATTGTCAAATTGATGCTCCGGCGTTGTTGTTGTGGCGCAGACTCTACAGGCTTCGACCCGGCTGGATCAAACTAGAATTCAATTCTGCACGTCGCGCCTTACTTGCAGATTCCCGCTGCCTGGGATCGACTCGCGCTGGCAGCACCAGTCCTCGCCGAGACCGATTCTTGGAAGATTCGCTGCAGCGGGAGTGCTGGACTTAGGCCAGGCGGTTCGCCAGATTGAATCCGATTTGATCGCACAGCATCACACGGAATCTCTGGCAGCAGTATGAGTGAGGCCGGCCAGTCGCGACTGTCTCAAAGCGCCGACAGCGCCGCGCAGACCGGGGTGACGCTCGAACCCATCGCTCTGTGGATTGCGGAGCACCTGGCCGGACAGCACCGCTCGCCGCAAGCGGCCAAGGTTCTGTCGGCGTTCATCAGCCGCAACGCGTCCGCCGTTTCAATCCGGTCCGTTCTGGCCCTGGCGCGCCTCGTGCATAAGTCCGAGAACTGGGAACAGGCAGCGGAGTTGTGGGACCTTGTTCTTGCGGAGGACCCGCAAAACATCGAGGGCTTGATCAGGCGATCTCACTGTCTGGTCGAACGCAACGACTTCCCGGCGGCGGCTCGCACGGCAGAACAGGCGCGGCGGTGGCTCAAAGACCGACCCGATCCGGAAAGCGAAATGGATTCGCTTCTTGACCCCATCTATCTGCGGCTCTTTTCGCGCTTTGAAAACGCGGATCATGAAAAATGCCGGGCGCTTGCGTCGCTCTGCGCTTTACCCGGAAGTTATGCCGGAAGGATCAGCGAAGGGGCCGCCGGGCTTCGGATTTCGGATGAACAGATTCTCCGCCGCATCAACGAGGCGTTCGAGCAATGGCACGCCAGCGCGGAGTATCGCGCAGGAGAACCTTCGGCCGCGGCCGGGCTTCCGGAGCCGGCGAAAACGAGAATTCTTCTGGTGTTCCGCCAATACTTCTTCGGCGGGTCGGACACGCGGGAACATGAGTTGACTGCCTTCCTGAGGCAATCCGCCAAAGCGCTGGGCTACCGCGTGTTCTTCTTTCCGGCGACCGCCTTTCTCCTGGGGGACCGAGTCACGCCCGACCAGCAATACGAAGCGCTGGACAATCTGCTGCGCTGCCTGCTCGCCACGCGGCCGCACGTGGTGATTTTTGACGATCTCTGCGCTCGCGTCGAACCAGCCCCGCACATTGGCCGCGAGGTGTACCGCAACACGCTGGTCGAACTGAAGAACCAGCTCGGCTTCAAACTCGCCGCGTATTACCCGGATCCCTGGGTGAAAGCGACGCTCGAAGCCGTCGAGTATGTGAGCGAATTCGCCGATTTGGTCTGGCACCAAAACGTAACGCTGTCCCGCCGGAGTTCGAAGGCGCACGCCGAAAAACTTTTCGCCGCGCCGATCCCTTATCTGGAATCGATCTTCCAGTCCGGCCGGTAACCCAGGACAATCGGACCCGCCTTTCTGGGCAGCGTTTACTCCTACAATTATCTCCGGGCACTGTGGTGTACGTTGATTCGGGAGCGTCAAGTGCCTTGCCAGTTGCTCCTGGCCAGCCACATGAAAGGCAAATCGCCGGCGGGAGATGCGATCGAGGAGTATGGCGCATTCCTGAGCCGGATGCGGATCATGGTCAATTTCTGCGCGCGCACGCCTTCGACGAGAATTATTACGGGCCGAGCCTGGGAATCGATTGCCGCCCGAGTCCTCCTGTTGGAAGAAGAGAACGAAGAGATTGGGCACTACTTCGTCCCTTTCGTGCATTACGTGCCGTTTCAGAACGTGAACCAACTGGATGCCTACCTGCGTTTCTTCGAACGCCACGAGGCCGTGCGGCAAAGAATCGTGGAGGAGGCGTTCGCGTGGTTCCAGAGGCGTTACTCGAAAGAGCGGGTGTGGCGCAATTTACTGGAAGCGGCCTTCACCGGCCGCGTTCCTCGAATGACGCTGAGTCAGCCGCCACAACTCTGCCCATGAACCGGACGGGCGGGCGAGCCTGTCCCCAGCGAGCCGAGTTGGGCGTGTTTCCAGGCACGTCGAGCGGCTCGCCGGGAACGACTCGCCCGACCGGATTCAAGGGCGAGTGATGGTGTTCCGGACCGAGGCAGCTTCCCATGAACCGTCTCTTCGGACCGTCGCCTTTAGGCCGCTTCAACGCCAAACTCCAAAGCGGGGCCGGAAGCAGCCTGAAGGCTGCGGTCCGCACGGTCTTAGTGGTCCGTTTCGTAAATACGCTCACGTTCGTTGCGCCCAATTTGGCCTGGGGCAAGGCGCGACGAGCGAGCATCCCCCGCCAGTGGGGCTGTGACCGAGGAGCAACGCAGCCCCAGGCAAAA
>Ga0194120_10009198_pt1 | contig 12630 bp, 10 predicted proteins | sample TA2MahCa65mmetaG_FD_148642 | JGI IMG/M metagenome (GOLD analysis project Ga0194120, IMG submission 148642) | Freshwater microbial communities from Lake Tanganyika, Tanzania - TA2015019 Mahale Deep Cast 65m | ecosystem: Environmental > Aquatic > Freshwater > Lake | place: Tanzania: Lake... | reverse complement strand
CCCTGAGCACGCCGGCATGGGCGAGCAGGTTGCGCACGCCGCGCTCGACCATCTTCACGCCGCCGATCGACACGCGCCCGCAGCCGCCGAATTCGCCGCCCAGCGCGACCACGCCGTTGGCGATCGCCGAGGCGGCGGCGAGGCGGTTGTCGGGCGAATAGGCCCAGACGAAGCTGAGCGGCGCGCCGAAGGCGTGCAGCGCCGCGAGCGCCTTGCGGTTCAGCTCCTCGTCGGGCCCCAGGCGCGCCGAGCAGAACGGCAGGTAATCGAGCGACGAGCCGCCCGAATGCAGATCGTGGTGGTAGTCGGCCATCGGGTAGAGCGTGGTATTGATGTAGTGCGCGATGGCGAAGGTCGGACTGCCCTCGGGGTCGCCGGGAAAGGCGCGGTTGAGGTTGCCGCCGTCGATCGGCGACACACGCGCGCCGTCCATGGCCGCCGGCAGGTTGGCCGCGGGCATGACGATGACGCGGCCGCGGATCTGCCCGGGCTCCAGCGAACGGATCAGCCCGGTGAGAACGATCTGGCCCTCGTACTCGTCGCCGTGGTTGCCGGCCATCAGGAACACCGTCGGGCCCTCGCCGTTGCGGATCACCGCGATCGGGATCGCGATCGTGCCGTAGGCCGAGCGCGTGACCGAGTGCGGCAGGTGCAGGTAGCCGACCTGCTTGCCCTCCCGCTCGTAGTCGATCTCGGTCCAGATCAGGCTCTTGTTCTGCGTCGCGGCGGTCATCGGCAATCCTTCCGGAATGAACCCTGAGCAACGTTGCGTCAACCTGCAGCGTTGCGTTAGTGTCGCAGTATAGTCATCGCGACCGGGAGGCAAGTCATGCGCTGGACATCGTGGATCCTTGCAGCTCTGGTGCTGGGCCTCTCCGCCTCGGCGGCCAGCGCCCAGAGCTGGCCCGCGCGCCCGGTTCGGATGGTGGTGCCCTATCCCCCTGGCGGTGCCGCCGACACGCTCGGACGCGCGGTCGGCCGCAAGCTGGCCGAGGCGCTGGGCCAGGCGGTGATCGTCGAGAACCGGGCGGGCGCCGGTTCCGTGATCGGAACGGAGGCGGTGTCGCGCGCGGATCCGGATGGACACACGGTGCTGTTGACCTCCACGCCCATGGGCACCAACCCGGCGCTGGTGGCCAAGCTCCCTTACGACACCCTGCGCGATTTTCGCGGTGTGGCGTTCGTGGCCTTTGCGCCGGTGGTGATGGTGGCGCACCCGTCGGTGCCGGCGGCCTCGGTCAGCGAGCTGCTGGCGCTCGCGCGCAGCAGGGCGGGCGGGCTCACCGTCGCAACCCCAGGCCCCGGCAGCATGGGGCACCTCACGCTGGAGATGCTCAACCGCCGGGCCGGCATCGAGCTGCGCCACATTCCGTACAAAGGGGCCGCGCCGGCGCTCACCGACCTGATCGGCGGGCAGGTGAACCTGATGTTCGACAACGTCGGCCCCGCGCGCGCGCAGATCGCAGCCGGCCGCACCCGCGCGATCGGCGTCACCGCGTTGAGGCGCTCGAGCGCGCTGCCGGAGGTGCCGACCTTCCACGAGATGGGGGTCAGGGGCCTCGAAGCGGCGTCCTGGTTCGGGATGTTCGTGCCGGCGAAAGCCCCGGCGGAAGTGATCCAGCGGCTGAACCTCGAAGTCAACCGGGCGGTGGCGAGCGCGGAGCTGCGCGAGCTCTACGCGCGCGACGGCTACGAGGCGAGCCCGATGACGCCGCAGGGGCTGGACGACTTCCTGCGCGCCCAGATCGACAAGTGGGGCAAGCTGATCCGCGAGGCGGGCATCACGCCGCAGTGACGCCGTGGCAGTGAGCCGCATCCTGCACCGCAGCTCGCGCGCGAGCTATCCGGTCGTCGTCGCGGGCGACGGCTGCTACCTGGTCGACGCCAACGGCAAGCGCTACCTGGACGGCAGCGGCGGCGCGGCGGTCTCCTGCCTCGGGCACTCCGACCGCGCGGTGGTCGATGCCATCAAGGCCCAGCTGGACCGCATGCCTTACGCGCACACCACGTTCTTCAGCAGCGAGCCGGCGGAGGCGCTGGCCGACGAGCTGGTGCGCCACGCGCCGGCCGGTTTAGAGCGCGTTTTCTTCGTTTCCGGCGGCTCGGAGGCGATGGAGGCCGCGCTCAAGCTCGCACGCCAGTACTTCCTCGAGATCGGCGAGCCGCAGCGCAAGCGCGTCATCTCGCGCCTGCAGAGCTATCACGGCAACACCCTGGGCGCGCTCGGCGTCGGCGGCAACCTCGCGCGCCGGCGGCAGTTCGAGCCGCTGCTGATGCAGGTGAGCCACGTCTCGCCCTGCTACGAGTACCGCGGCCGCCGGCCGGAGGAGACGGCGCAGGACTACGCCCGGCGGCTCGCGCGCGAGCTGGAGGACGAGATCCAGCGCCTCGGGCCGGACTCGGTGATCGCGTTCGTGGCCGAGCCGGTGGTCGGCGCCACCCTCGGTGCCGTGCCGGCGGTGCCGGGGTACTTCCGCCTGGTGCGCGACATCTGCGACCGCCACGGCATCCTGCTCATCCTGGACGAGGTCATGTGCGGCATGGGCCGAACCGGCTCGCTCTACGCCTGCGAGCAGGAAGGCATCGCACCCGACATCGTGTGCATCGCGAAGGGGCTGGGCGCGGGCTACCAGCCGATCGGCGCCGCCCTCGTCCTGGACCGTGTCCACGATGCGATCAGTCGCGGGTCGGGATCCTTCCAGCACGGCCACACCTACATCGGCCACGCGGCTGCCTGTGCCGGTGCGCTGGCGGTGCAGAGAGCGTTGCGCGAGCGCGGGCTCGTCGCTCGGGTGCGCGGACTGGGCCCGCGGCTGGAGGCGCGCCTGCGCGAGCGCTTCGGCGGCCACCCACACGTCGGCGACATCCGTGGCCGCGGGCTGTTCTGGGGCATCGAGTTGGTCGAGGACCGTGCAACCAAGCGGGCATTCGATCCGGCCCGGAAGATCCATGCCCGGGTCAAGGCAGCCGCGATGCAAGCGGGTCTGCTGTGCTACCCGATGGGCGGCACGATCGATGGCGAGCGCGGCGACCACGTCCTGCTCGCCCCGCCCTACGTCGTCGCCGAGGCACAGCTCGACGAACTGGTCGACAAGCTCGCGCGTGCCTTCGACGCGGTGCTCCCGGGCAATGCGGGGTCCTGAAACCGGTTCGGTCGAAGCCGCGCGCCGGGCCCCGATCTGGCGCCCCCCGGATCGCGGCGGGCAATTGCCCCGATGCGCGGCCGCGTGTATCGTCTACCGTCCAAGGGGACGGGCCTCGCGTGGCAGGCCCGCGACCGCCATCCTAAGGGAGGAACCATGAAATTCGTCCGATTGGCCGTTGCCGCCGTGGCGCTCCTTGCCGCCTCCGGCGCCCAGGCGCAGGGCAAGACCCAGCTCCTGGTCTACACCGCGCTGGAGACCGACCAGTTGAAGGCCTACGAGCAGGGCTTTTACCGCGAGCACCCCGGCATCGAGATCCGCTGGGTCCGCGACTCCACTGGCGTGATCACCGCGAGGCTCCTGGCGGAGAAGGCCAACCCGCAGGCCGACGCGGTGATGGGCGTGGCGGCCTCCAGCCTGGCCCTGCTCGATTCCAACGGCATGCTCGAGCCCTACGCGCCGCTCAACCTCGATGCGATCATGAACAAGTACCGGGACTCGAAGAACCCGCCGGCGTGGTTCGGGATGGACGTCTGGGGCGCGACCGTGTGCTTCAACACCGTGGAGGCGAAGAAGCGCAACATCCCGAAACCCGAAACTTGGCAGGACCTCACCAAGCCGGCCTACAAGGGGCAGGTGGTGATGCCCAACCCGGCCTCCTCGGGCACGGGCTTCTTCGACGTGGTGGCGTGGCTCACGCTGTGGGGCGAAAAGGGCGGCTGGGAGTACATGGACAAGCTGCACCAGAACATAGCGCAATACACCCACTCCGGTTCGAAACCCTGCAACCAGGCCGCCGCCGGCGAATTCGTCGTCGGCATCTCGTTTGAGTACCGCGCCAACAGCAACAAGGCGAAGGGCGCGCCCATCGACCTGGTGTTCCCGAAGGAGGGCCTGGGCTGGGACCTGGAGGCCTTCGCGATCCACAAAGGCACCAAGAAGCTCGAGGCGGCCCGGCGCCTCGCCGACTGGGCCTCCAGCAAGAACGCGATGATCCTGTACGGCAAGAACTTCGCGATCACCGCGCAGCCAGGCGTGGCCGAGCCGCTGCCCAACATTCCCAAGGACTATGAACAGCGGCTGGTGAAGATGGACTTCAAGAAGGTCGCGGAATCGCGCGCGCGCATCCTCGCGGAGTGGACCAAGCGCTACGACGCCAAGTCCGAGCCGAGAAAGTAGGGTGGCTGGCGGCGCGCCCTTCCTGCGGCTGGAGGGGATCCGCAAGGACTTCGGCAGTTTCAACGCCCTGCGCGACATCCGGCTGGAGGTCGCACGGGGCGAGTTCGTCTGCTTCCTCGGCCCCTCGGGCTGCGGCAAGACGACGCTGCTTCGCATCATCGCGGGCCTGGAGACCCAGAGCGCGGGGACACTCCACCAGGACGGGCGCGACATCTCGCGGCTGCCGCCCGCGGAGCGCGACTACGGCATCGTGTTCCAGTCCTACGCGCTGTTCCCCAACCTGACGACCTACGACAACGTCGCCTACGGCCTGGTCAACCGCCGCGCCGGGCGCGAGGCGATCGCGGCGCGCGTCGCCGAGCTGCTCCGGCTGGTCGGGCTGCCGGAGGCGGGCGCGAAGTACCCGGCGCAGCTCTCCGGCGGCCAGCAGCAGCGCGTGGCCCTCGCCCGGGCACTCGCCACCTCGCCAGGGCTGCTGCTGCTCGACGAGCCGCTCTCGGCGCTCGATGCGATCGTGCGCGTGCACCTGCGCTCCGAGGTCCGGGCGCTGCACCAGCGCCTGGGCGTCACCACCATCATGGTGACCCACGATCAGGAGGAGGCGCTGTCGATGGCCGACCGAATCGTGGTCATGGACCACGGCGCGATCGACCAGGTGGGCTCGCCGCTGGAAATCTATCGCGAACCGGCGACGCCCTTCGTCGCCGATTTCGTCGGCAAGGTGAACATGCTTGCCGCCACGGTGCGGGGCCCGGGCCGGGTGCAGGTGGCCGGCCAGACCTTCACCGGAGTCGCGGTCGATAAGGCCGCCGGCCGCAGCGTGCGCGCCTACCTGCGCCCGGAGGACATCGTGGCGCGGCCGATCGCCGAGAGCGACGCCAATGTATTCGAGGCCACGATCGAGAAGATCGAATTCCTGGGCTCGTACTGCCTGGTCCGCGTTCGGGCAGCCGGGATGGAGGAGCAGCCGCTGACCGTCTACCTGTCGCTCAACTTCCTCTCCGAGCAGGGCCTCGCGCAAGGCAGCAGGCTGCGCCTGCGTGTGCTCGCGGAGCGCATGCGCGTGTTCGAGGCCTGATGGCCGCCGTTCTGGGCGCGCGCGCAGTTGCGCGCCAGCGCGTGCACTGGACCGATCGTGCGGGCGAGCTGATGCTCGCCGCGCTCGCCGCGGCGCTTGCCGCGTTCCTTGTCGCGCCGTTGGCCGCGATCCTGCTGCAGAGCATTGAGGACGCGCGCGGCCGCGTGATCGGCCTGGATAACTACTTCGCCTATTTCGAGACGCCGGCGCTGGCGCATTCGCTCTGGAACAGCGTCTGGGTATCGCTGCTGGTCACCGCTTTGGTGGTGCCGGCGGCCTTCGCTTTCGCCTACGGCCTCACGCGCAGCTGCATGCCGCTGAAAGGCGTGTTCCGCACCGTCGCGCTGACGCCGCTCCTCGCCCCGTCGCTGCTCGCCGCCATCTCGTTCATCTACTGGTTCGGCAACCAGGGCGTGCTCAAGGAGTGGATGCAGGCGCTCGGTATCGAGCAGATCTACGGCGCCCCCGGCATCGTGCTGGCGCAGGCGTTCAGCGTCTTCCCGCACGCGCTCATGATCCTCATCACAGCGCTGTCGTTGGCGGATGCGCGCCTGTATGAGGCCGCCGACGCCCTCGGCACCGGAGACGCCCGCAAGTTCTTCACCATCACGCTGCCCGGCGCGAAGTACGGCCTTGCCAGCGCGGCAATGGTGAGCTTCACGCTGGTGATCACGGACTTCGGCATACCGAAGGTGATCGGGGGCAACTTCAACGTCCTCGCCACCGACGTGTTCAAGCTGGTCATCGGCCAGCAGGACTTTCAGAAAGGTGCGGTGGTGGCGGTGTTCCTGCTCGCACCGGCGTTGCTCACTTTCGTGGTCGACCGGATGGTCCAGCGCAAGCAGACTTCCATGCTCTCGGCTCGAGCCGTGCCCTACGCGCCGCGCGCGAGCCGGGGCTTCGACGCCGCGATCACCGCCTATTGCTCGGTGGTGGTGCTGCTGATGCTGGCGGTGTTCGGCATGGCGGTGTACGCCTCGTTCGTGAAATTCTGGCCTTACGACCTCTCCTTCAGCCTGCGGCACTATGTGCTGGGGCTGGTCGACAACGAGGCGGGCACCGCCTTCGGCAACAGCCTGAAGCTCGCGTTCGCCACCGCGCTCGCAGGCACGGCCACCGTGTTCGCGGGGGCCTACCTGACCGAGAAGCTGCGGGGCGCGGCGTGGCTTCGCGCCACGGTGCAGTTCCTGGGTCTGTTGCCCATGGCGGTGCCGGGACTGGTGCTGGGACTGGGCTACATCTTCTTCTTCAACGCGCCGGACAATCCGCTGAACTTCCTTTATCACTCGATGGCGATCCTGGTGGCCTGCACCGTGGTCCACTTCTACACCACCGGCCAGCTCACCGCGGTCACCGCGCTCAAGGCTCTCGATGCCGAGTTCGAGTCGGTCTCCGCCTCGCTCAAGGTGCCGTTCTGGAAGACGGCCTGGCGCGTGACGCTGCCGATCTGCACCCCGGCGCTGGTGGACATCAGCCGCTACTTCTTCATCAACGCCATGACCACGATTTCCGCGGTGGTGTTCCTGTATTCCCCCGATACCCGCCTGGCCTCGATCGCGATCCTCAACCTCGACGAAGCGGGCGAGCCCGGCGCCGCCGCCGCCGTGGCGGTGCTGATCGCAGCCACCTCGCTGGTGGTGTGTATCCTCTACCTCGGCCTCGGCTGGCTGGTCGAGCGCCGCACGCAAACCTGGAGAAAGCCCGCTTGAAACAAGTCGACATCCTCGAAGAGCCGATCCTGCTCACGCCGGGCCCGTTGAGCACCTCGCGCCGCACGAAGCAGGCGATGCTGCGCGACTGGGGCTCCTGGGATGCGGATTTCAACCGCATCACCGGCCGCATCCGCGCAGAGCTGCTGCGGATCATCCGGGGGGAGGGCACGCACGATTGCGTTCCGCTCCAAGGCTCGGGCACCTTCGCGGTCGAGGCCGCGATCGGTACGCTGGTCCCGAACGACGGGCACGTGCTGGTTCCGGTAAACGGCGCCTATTGCGAGCGCATCGCGAAGATCTGCCGGGTGATCGGCCGCAAGCTCACGACGCTTCAGGTGCCGGAGCACCAGCCGATCGGCGCCGGCGAGGTCGAGCGTCTGCTGGCCGCGGACCCCTCGATCACGCACGTCGCGTTGGTGCACTGCGAGACCGGCACCGGAATCCTCAACCCGCTGCACGAGATCGCCGAGGTCGCTGCTCGCCACGGCCGCGGCCTGATCGTGGATGCGATGAGCTCCTTCGGCGCGCTGGAGATCGACGCGCGCAAGACGCCGTTCGACGCCGTGATCGCGGCCTCCGGCAAGTGCCTGGAAGGCGTCCCGGGCATGGGATTCGTGCTCGCCCGCTGCGCCGCGCTGGAGAAGGCGCAGGGCAACTGCCATTCGCTCGCCATGGACCTGTACGACCAGTGGGTATACATGCAGAAGACGACGCAGTGGCGCTTCACGCCACCCACCCATGTCGTGGCGGCGCTGGCCGAAGCGCTCGCGCAATACTGGGAGGAAGGCGGCCTGCCGGCGCGCGGCGCCCGCTATGCCCGCAACTGCCGCGAGCTGGTAACGGGGATGGAGGCGCTCGGCTTCCGCTGCTTCCTGCCGGCCGCGATCCAGGCACCGATCATCGTCACCTTCCACGCGCCGGCGGATCCGGCTTATGAATTCAAGCGCTTCTATGCCGAGGTGAAGAAGCGCGGCTACATCCTCTATCCGGGGAAGCTCACCCAGATCGAAACCTTTCGCGTGGGCTGCATCGGCTGGTACGGCGATCATGCCGGCGCGCCAGGATTGGCCGGCGCGGTTGCCGCGGTCGGGCAGTCGCTGACGGCAATGGGGGTGAGGAGCGGGTCCCCGAGCAGGGCCGCCGCCTGAAATGGCCGGAGAGCTCGTCCTCTTCGACCTCGATAACACGCTGCTGGAGGGCGACAGCGACGAAGAGTGGCTCGAGTTCCTGATCGCCGAGGAGGCGCTGGACCGCGACACCGAGTTCGCCGCAAAAGAGCGCCTCATGCGCCGCTACCGGGAAGGCGCTGCCGGCGCGATCGAATTCTGCGAGTTCTTCCTGCGCAGCTACGTGCCGCACAGCATGGAACGGCTGCTCGCTTGGCGCGAGCGATTCGTGCGCGAGCGCATCCTGCCTCGTGTTTCCGCCGCGGCGCGCGAGCTGATCGCCGCGCACCGCCGCGAGCTGTGCCTCATCATCACCGCCACCAATCGTTTCCTGACCGAGCCGATCGCAGCCGAGCTCGGGGTGCCGAACCTGATCGCGACGGAGCCCGAAATCGAGCAGGGCCGCTTTACCGGCCGCGTCGCGGGCACGCCCTGCTTCCGCGAGGGCAAGATCGAGCGCCTGGCGGGCTGGCTCGCGGGGCGCGGCAAGTCGGCGGAGGATTTTCCCATCGTGCGTTTCTACAGCGATTCCATCAACGACGCGCCTCTGCTCGAACGCGCCACGCACCCGGTGGCGGTGGATCCCGATCCGCGGCTCGAGCGCCTCGCGCTCGAGCGCGGCTGGCCGGTGCTGCGCCTGCGCCGTCGCGCAGCGTGATGCTGGTGCCGTTTCGCGCCGGGGCACAGGTCATCGGCGCGCTGCGGCCGGATTTCGCCCGAGCCCTGCGCGGCTGGCCCGCCGTGTTCGCGTTCGACGCCGGCGGCGTGGCGCTGGTTCCGGCCGACGAGCGAAAGCGCAGCGATGCGCTCGCCGAGGCGACGCGCGAGCTGGCGCGCACCGGATGGATCCAAGGCTGGCGCGGCGAGCTCTATGCCGTGCACGCTCCCGGCGGCGGGCCGCTCTTTTGCATCGAGCGCGCCGCGATGCGCCGTTTCGGCCTTCTTTCGCGCGCCGCCCACGCCAACGTCGTCAGTGGCCGGGGCGCGCGCCGGCGCATGTGGATCGCGCGGCGTTCGGCCGCCAAGCCCATCGATCCGGGCTTGTGGGACACGCTCGTCGGCGGCGGCATCGCCGCCGGCCTCAGCGCCTGGCAGACGCTCCTCAAGGAGGCGCGCGAAGAGGCGGGAATCGAAGCGGCGCGCGCGCGGCGGGCGCGCTTCGTCAAGGCGCTGATGATCGAACGCATTGTGCCGGAGGGCCTGCACCGGGAGATTCTGTTCGTCTACGACCTCGAGGTCGGCGCCGGCTTCCGGCCGCGCAACCTCGACGGCGAAGTGTCTGCGTTCGAAAGAAGCGGCTGTGCGGGCCTCGTGCGGCGCCTGGCGCAGGGCGCATTCACCGCCGAGGCGGCGCTGATCGTGCATGACTGGCTCGCACGTGCCGGCGCGGGTAGGCCGGCGCTGCGGCGCGCTCTGGCGCGCAGCGAGCGGCTGGCCGCGCGGGCGGGCGCCGGCTGCACGGGCCGGGCTTCGGGGAGATAATGCAATGTTGCGATTTGCCGTGCAGATAGCCAAGGGGGAACGATGCCGCAGTTGAAGCCCGCCGATGCGCGCCGGGTGCTCGAAGAGATCCGCCGTTCGAACGCAACGCGCGTCAAGGTCGCGGTCACCGACACCGACGGCGTCCTGCGCGGCAAGTACCTGCACCGCGACAAGTTCTTTGCCGCCGCCGAGAGCGGGTTCGGCTTCTGCAACGTGGTCTTCGGCTGGGATGCGAACGACGCGCCCTACGACAACACGGCGTGGACCGGCTGGCACACCGGGTTTCCGGACGCGATGGTGCAGCTCGACCTGGCCACCTTCCGCCGCGTGCCCTGGGACGGCGACGTGCCGTTTTTCCTGGGCGATTTCGTCGAGCCCTCGGGCGCGCCGAACCCCGTCTGCCCGCGCCAGGTGTTCAAGCGCGTGCTGGCTCGCGCCGAGAAGGCGGGTTTTCAGGCCTTCACCGGACTGGAGTACGAGTGGTTCAATTTCCGCGAGACGCCACAGACGCTCGCGGCCAAGGGCTACGCCAACCCGGAGCCGATCACGCCCGGCATGTTCGGCTACTCGCTCCTCCGCGCCGGCCAGAACCAGCCTTACTTCGAAGCGCTGATGGTGGACATGGAAAAGTTCGGCGTGCCGGTCGAGGGCCTGCACACCGAGACCGGGCCCGGCGTGTTCGAGGCGGCGATCCTCTACAGCGCCGGGGTGGAGTCGGCGGATCGCGGCGTGCTGTTCAAGAGCGCAGCGAAGGACATCGGCCAGCGCTTCGGCATCATGCCGAGCTTCATGGCCAAGTGGAGCACGAAATACCCTGGTTGCAGCGGCCACGTCCACCAGAGCCTGTCCGACGGCAAGAAGAACCTTTTCTACGACGCGCGCCATCCCTACCGGATGTCGAAGCTCTTCGAGAGCTACCTGGCCGGGCAGCTCGCGCTCCTGCAAGACATCCAGTGCCTGTTCGCGCCGACGGTGAACAGCTACAAGCGCCTCGTCGACGGCATGTGGGCGCCGGTGAAGCGCACCTGGGGCGTGGACAACCGCACCGCGAGCCTGCGCGTGATCCCGGGATCGGCCAAGTCGACGCGCCTGGAGACGCGCTGCCCCGGCTCCGACAGCAACCCCTACCTCGCGCTTGCCGCCGCGGTCGGCGCCGGCCTCTGGGGAATCGAGAAGAAAATGAAGCTCAAGGACGCGCCGCTCGCAGGCGACGCGGCGCTTGCCGCCAGGATCCCGCGCCTGCCGCGCGACCTGCGCGATGCGACCGCCAACTTCAGGCGCTCCAGCGCCGCGAAGGAGCTCTTCGGCGAGACCTTCGTCGAGCACTTCGCGAGCACGCGGGAGTGGGAATGGCGCCAGTACCAGGACGCCGTGACCGACTGGGAAATGCGCCGCTACTTCGAAATCATCTGATGACGATCCATCGCTTTGCCTTCCCGACCGCGATCCACTTCGGGCCGGGGGCAAGAAAACTCGTCGGCGCAAACCTCAAGGCCGCCGGATGCGACCGGCCGTTGATCGTGACCGACAGGGGATTGTCGGGCCTGCCCTTATTGAGGAACTTCGTCTCAGAGCTGAAGGACCTGCAGACCTGCGTCTTCTCCGGCCTCCAGGGCAACCCCGTGGCATCACAGGTGATGGCGGGCGCGGCGGCGTACCGGGCACATGGCGCGGACGCCGTCGTCGGCTTTGGCGGGGGCGCGGCGCTGGATGTCGCCAAGGCCGTGGCACTCATGGCAACGCACCCGGGCGAGGTGCTCGAGTACGCCTGGGACCATCCGCAAGTGCGGCCGATCGAAAATCCGCTGCCACATTTCGTCGCGCTGCCGACGACCGCAGGCACCGGCAGCGAAGTCGGACGCTCGAGCGTGGTGTCGGAAGACGATACCCACGTGAAGCGCATCATTTTCTCCCCTGCCATTCTGGCAAAGGCGGTATTTGCCGATCCGGAGCTGACACTCGGGCTGCCGCCCGCGATCACCGCCGCCACAGGCATGGACGCGCTGACGCACAACGTCGAGTCCTACCTCTCTCCCGCCTACCACCCCTTGTGCGACGGCATCGCGCTCGAGGGCGTGCGCATCGTCGCCCGTGCCTTGCCTTTGGTGTGGAAGAACGCAACAGACCTGCAAGCGCGCTCCGACATGCTCATGGGATCGATGATGGGCGCGATCGCGTTTCAGAAAGACCTGGGCGCGGTGCACTCCTGCGCGCACGCACTGTCCACCGTCAACGACTTGCACCACGGCCTGGCCAACGGCGTGATGATCGACCACGTGATGAAATTCAATCGTGAATCGGCGCCGGAGAAATTCCGGGAGCTGGAGCGGGTGATCGGGACTGCCGACTTTGTCAGCTACCTCGCAACCTTGAAGAAGACGATCGGTATCCCCGCCAGGCTCTCGGAGCTCAGGGTCAGGTCCGAGCACATCCCGCGCCTGGTGGAGGTGGCCGAGAAGGACATCTGCCATCAAACCAACCCGCGTCCCTGCACGCGCGCGGACTTCGAGCGCCTGTTCGCCGCTGCGCTATGAGGCGGCCTCGCATCGGCGTTTCAGCGCGCATTCAGTACGGCGACGCTGCCAGGCCCGGTTACCTGAAAAAGAACGTCTTCTACCTCGAACAGTCGTTCGCGCGCTGGCTCCAGTCTTCCGGCGCGTTGGTGTTCCTGGTGCCCGATGCCGGCGCGGGCCTCGCCGAGTACGCCGCCGAACTGGACGGGTTGGTGCTGCAGGGCGGCACGGACATCGCGCCCGAAGCCTATGGAGAAGCGCCACTGCGGCCCGAATGGGCGGGCGATCCGACGCGCGACCGCTATGAGCTCGAGCTGCTGCGGCGTTTTCTGGACCTGAAGAAGCCGGTTCTTGGCG
>Ga0194120_10009197_pt1 | contig 12631 bp, 8 predicted proteins | sample TA2MahCa65mmetaG_FD_148642 | JGI IMG/M metagenome (GOLD analysis project Ga0194120, IMG submission 148642) | Freshwater microbial communities from Lake Tanganyika, Tanzania - TA2015019 Mahale Deep Cast 65m | ecosystem: Environmental > Aquatic > Freshwater > Lake | place: Tanzania: Lake... | reverse complement strand
CCGATGCGCGGCGCGTGATGAACGGCGTGTCCCCCGCCGATGCGCACATGGGTGGCGACGGCGCCGCCCTTGCGGGCGAGGCCGGTGTTGTCGAGGACGGTCGCGGCCAAGCCTTCGAGATGCGCCGCCATGCCGAGGAGGGCGCCGACGGTGATGACCCCGGTGCCGCCGACGCCGGTCACCAGGATATCGGCGGGCGCGGCGCGCGGCGCCGGCGGCGCGGGCAGCGTCGCGTCGACCGGCGCGAGGCCGGCGGGGCGACGCGGGCGGCCGCCCTCGATGGTCACGAAACTCGGACAAAAACCGCGCAGACAGGAGAGATCGACATTGCAGGCGGATTGGTCGATGCGCTTCTTGCGCCCGAAAGGCGTCGCCAAAGGCTGCACCGCCGCGCAACCCGACTTGTCGACACAATCGCCGCAGCCCTCGCAGACCATGGGATGGATCGCGACCCGGACCGTCGGTTGGGGCATCTGGCCACGCTTGCGTCGGCGGCGTTTTTCCGTGGCGCAGACTTGGTCGTAGACGATGACGCTCACCCCGGGCCAGCCCTGAAGCTCCTTCTCCAGGGCGATGAGCTGGTCGCGATGATGGAGCGTCGTGCCCGCCGCCCATTCGGTGCCCACCGGATAGCGGCCGAGATCGTCGCTCACCAGGGCGATGCGGCCGACCCCTTCGGCCCGCAACTGCCGGGTGATGCGCGCGGCGTCGGGCGCGCCCTCGACCGGCTGGCCGCCGGTCATGGCGACGGCGTCGTTGACCAGGAGTTTGTAGGTGATGCGGGTCTTGGCGGCGACCGCGGCGCGGATCGACAGTAGCCCGGAATGGAAATAGGTGCCGTCGCCCATGTTCTGGAACATGTGCGGCCGATCGACGAAAGGCGCGAGACCGATCCAGTTGCCGCCCTCGCCGCCCATCTGGGTGATGCCGAGGGTGCGGGTGGTGGGATCGAACATGGCGAGGGAGTGGCAGCCGATCCCGGCCATGGCAATGGCGCCGTTCGGCAATTTGGTCGAACGCGCATGGGGACAGCCGGCGCAGAAATGGGCCATGCGCGGGGGCACGACAAGGCGCGGCGCGGCTTGGGCGATGCGTTTTTCGTAGGCGGCGAGGCGTTCGCCCGCCTCCGGCGACGACCTCGCCAAGCGCTTGGCGAGAACGCGAGCGACCTTCAGTCCCGAGAGTTCGCCCGTCGAGGGAAAGAGCGGCGCGCCGGCCTCGTCGGCCTTGCCGAGGATGCGCGGGCGCTGATCGGCCCGCCAGCCATAGGCGTGTTCCTTGAGCTGGGATTCGACGAAGGCGCGGCGCTCCTCGACCACCACGACCTCGTCCAATCCCTCGGCGAAAGCGCGGATGCGCGAGGATTCCAAGGGCCAGATCGCCGCGAGCTTGAAGACGGCGAGGCCGACGCGCTCCGCCATGGCCTGGTCGATGCCGAGGATGGCGAGGGCCTCGACCACGTCGAGATAGGCCTTGCCGGCGGTGACGATGCCGAAGCGCGGCCGCGCCGCGCCGAAGACCTTGCGATCGACCGCGTTGGCGCGGATGAAGGCGAGCGCCGCCGGCAGGCGGTGGTTCTGCACCCGCGCGTCCTGGCTCCAACGATCGTCGGGCCAGCGGCCATGCAGTCCGCCAGGGGGCAGCTCGAAATCGTTGGGAATGACGAAATCCGGCCCGTCGTCCCGGACCATCACCGTGCCGCCGCTCTCGATGGTATCGGAGACCGTCTTCATGCCGGTCCACAGGCCCGAAAAGCGCGAAAGCGCGAAACCCAGGAGCCCGAAATCGATGAATTCATCGAGCCCGGCGGGATAGAGGATCGGGATCATCGCCGCGGCGAAGGCCTGCTCGCTCTGATTGGCGATGGCGGAAGACGAGGCGGCGGGATCGTCCCCGGCGATGGCGAGGACGCCGCCCCGGGGCGCGGTGCCGGCGTAGTTGGCGTGCTTGAAGACGTCGCCACAGCGATCGACCCCGGGATTCTTGCCGTACCAGACGCCGAAGACGCCGTCGTAACGCGCGGGGCCGAAAATAGCGGCCTGTTGGGTGCCCCAGACGGCGGTCGCAGCGATGTCCTCGTTGAGGCCGGGCTCGAAACGGATGTGATGGGCCTCGAGCTCCTTGCGCGCCTGCCAGAGGGCGAAGTCGTAACCGCCGAGGGGCGAGCCGCGATAGCCCGAGACATAGCCCGCGGTGTTGAGACCCCGGGCGAGATCCCGTCGGCGCTGAACCAGGGGCAGGCGCACGAGGGCCTGAATGCCGGAGAGGTAGACCTCCCCGGAAGCGAGCCGATACTTGTCGTCGAGGGCGACGTCGCGCAGCGCCTTGGTCATGGGCTTGTTCTTTCTTGGCTCATGCGGCGGCGTCCTCGGCTTCGGCGAAAGGACGCCAGGGAGTGGCGAGATCGTCGGGCGGCACCGCCCGAAGGAGCGCGCGGGCGTAGGGCGAGGCGGGGGAAGCGAAGACCCCCTCGGTCGGCCCGCTTTCGACGACGCGGCCCTTTTCCAGGACCAGGACCCGGTCGCAGAGATGGCGCACCACCGAGAGATCGTGGGAGATGAACAGCATGGCGAAGCCCAGTTCGGCGCGCAGGCGACCAAGAAGGTTGAGGAGTTGCGCCTGCACCGAGACGTCGAGGCCCGAGACGATTTCGTCGGCGACCAGGACCGAGGGCGCCGAGCAGAGGGCCCGGGCGATGTTGACCCGCTGGCGTTGGCCGCCGGAAAGCTCGGCCGGATAGCGCAAGGCGAGATCGGCGGGCATGCCGACCTCGGCGAGGATCGTCTTGGTCTTGGCGAGGCGCTCCTCCCAACTCGCCCGGCGCCGGCCGGCGATCATCGCCTGGGTGACGATGTCGGCGACACGCCGCCGGGGATTGAGGGCGGATTGCGGGTCCTGGAAGACCATCTGGATCGCCGTGATCCGCGCCTCCCGCGCCGTGGCCGAGGGATCGGTCACGTCGATGCCGGCGACCGACGCCTTGCCGGTGGTCGGCGCCTCGAGGCCAAGAAGGATCTTGGCGAGGGTCGATTTGCCGCTGCCGCTCTCGCCGACCAGGCCGACGAATTCATCCCGGCCGATCTCGAACGAAACATCAGCGAGGGCGACGACATCCGGGGCGCGACCCAGCCAGCGGCGGGGACCGGGATAGACCTTGCCGACGCTTTCGACCTTCACCACCGGCGCGCTGATCCGGCGCGCTGGCCCCGGATGCTCGATCTCGGGCGAGAGCGCCAGGTCGGCTTCGGCCCGGTGGCAGGCGACGACATGATCATGGCCCCGATCCAGCAAAGCCGGTTCCCGGGAACAGGTCTCGATCCGCGTCGGGCAGCGCGGCGCGAAGCGGCAGCCCTGCAACGCGGCCAGGGCGCGGAGCGTCGGCATGTGCTCGGGCAGGGATTGCAGCTTGCGCCGTGGCCCGTCGAGGGGCGGGCTCGCCAGTTGCAGGCAGCGCGTATAGGGATGGGCCGGGCGCTCGAAGACCGCCCGCGCCGGGCCGTATTCGGCGGGCCGCCCGGCATAGAGCACCAGGATGTCGTCGCAGACCCGCGCCGCGAGGCGCAGATCATGGGTGATCAGCAGCACCGACGTGCCATGGGTGCGTCGCATCTCGGACAGAAGATCGACGATGCGCGCCTGGATGGTGACGTCGAGGGCGGTGGTCGGCTCGTCGGCCACCACCAGCTTGGGATCGCTGGCGAAAGCCATGGCGATGAGAACGCGCTGGCACATGCCGCCGGATAGCTGATGGGGATAAGCCTCGAGCAGATGTTCGGGGTCGCGCAGATGAACCGCCGCCAGATGGTCGCGGGCGAGCCCCCGTCGCTCGCGTCCCGAGGCGACGCCGAGGCGGGCGAGGTGCTCGTCGAACTGATGGCCGATGGTGTAGACGGGATTGAGGGCGGCGCGGGGCTCCTGGGGGATGAAGGCGATGTCCCGGCCAAGGAGCGCCCGGCGCTTGTCCGCGTCCATGGCAACCAGATCGGCGCCGAGAAAGCGCAACGTTCCCTCGACGGTCGCGAAACGCGGCGGCAGGAGATTGGCGATCGCCCGACCGATCATCGACTTGCCCGCGCCGGATTCGCCGACCAGGCCGAGGACCTTGCCCTCGTCGAGGCGGAAGGAGAGATCGCGAACCACGGGAACCCGCGCCCCCTCCAAATCGGCGGCGACCACCACCCGCTCGGCGCGAAGGATGGTCATGGCGCCTCCGCCCGGGCGCCGCTTTGCCGCGCGTCGAGGGCGAGGCGCAGGCCATCGCCCAGGAGGTTGAAGCCCAGCACCGCGACCAGGATCGCGACCATGGGCAGGATCAGGTTCCACGGCGCCTGATACATGGCCTGGCGGGAATCGGCGATCATCACGCCCCAGGCGGGGACATTGGCCTCGACGCTCATGCCGACGACGGACAGGATCGCCTCGACCACCACCGCCATGCCCATTTCCAGGGAGACCAGGGTGGCGAGCAAGGGCAGGGTCGCCGGCAGGACCTCGCGCCAGATGGTCTGGACGTGGCCGAAGCCGGCGAGGCGTGCGGCGGTCACGTAGTCGCGATTCATCACCGTCAGCACGTCCGCCCGCAGCACCCGGCAAAAGCGCGTCCAATCGACCAGGATGATGGCGAGAACGACATTGTTGATGCCGACGCCGAGGCCGACCATGAGGACGAGGGACAGCACCACGGGCGGAAACGACATCCAGACGTCGACCGCCCGCGAGATCAAACGGTCGACCCATCCCCCGAAATACCCGGCGACATGGCCAAGGACGCCGCCGAGGATCATCGCGCCGAGGGAAGCGAGGATCGCCACGTAGAGCGCGACCCGCGCCCCCCATATCAAGCGCGACAACACGCAACGGCCGAGGGTGTCGGTGCCGAGGGGAAACGCCGCCTGGCCGCCCGGCGCCCAGGCCGGCGGCAGGAGAAGAGCGAGGAGATCCTGGGCCTCGGGATCATGGGGCGCGAGCCAGGGGGCGAGGATCCCCGCGACGAGCACGATGGCGACCAGGATGCCGCCGATCCGCACCCGACCCGACCGCCATGCCGCCCGGGCTCTCATGTCAATTCGCCCTCAACCGGGGATCGAGAAGCAGGCAAACGATGTCGGTCACGGCGTTGACGGCGAGGACCACCAGGCAATAGGTGAGGCCGATCGCCTGGATCACCGGAAGATCGGTGTTGCGCACCGCCTCGACCATCAGGCCCCCCATGCCGGGAAAGGAAAACAAAACCTCGACCAGGAGCGTGCCGCCGAACAAGAAGCCGAATTGCACGCCGAGGAGGGTCGCCGTCGGCAGCATGGCGTTGCGGGCGGCGTGGCCGATCAGGATGCGTCCCTCGTCGAGGCCGCGCAGACGCGCTTGGCGGATGTAGTCCTCGGCATAAACGTCATGGAGACCCGAACGCAGCACCCGCATGATCGGCGGCGAGAAACTGAGGCCGAGGGCGAAGGCGGGCAACACCAGATGCTTCGCCGCGCTCGCCAGCAGGTCGAGCCGGCCCGCGAGGATCGCGTCGAGCAGGAGGAACCCGGTTCCCGGCGGGCGCGCGAAAGCCATGTCGAGCCGCCCCGCCACCGGCATCGCCCGGAAGGCAACCGCGAAAATCAGGATCAGGATGATCGCCCAGAGGAAGCTTGGGATCGACATCAAGGCCGTCGAGCCGAGATCGCCCACCGCCGCCTTCCAGGTGCCGCGAACATGAAAAAGCCCCAGCCCGCCGCCGATGCCGAGGAAGCCCGCGACCACCAGGGCGGCGAGGGCGAGTTCGATGGTCGCCGGCAGGGTCTCGGCGAGCAGCGGCCCGACCGGCTTGCGGTAATGGATCGAAGTCCCGAAATCCCCCCGCAGCAGGGTGAGCGCCCAGCGGACATATTGCTCCGGGATCGGGCGATCGAGGCCCATGTCGCGGCGGACCGTCTCGATTTCCTCCCGCGTGGCATTGGGCGGCACCGACATCGCTGCCGGATCGACCGGCAAGAGCCTAAGAATGCCAAACAGCATCATCGACACCAGCACCAGGATCGGCACGGCGGCGAGAAGCCGCCGGAGCACGATCCGGAGGAGGGTCGCGATCATGGCGCGCGTCGCGCGGCGGAACCGCTGGGCGTTCCGCCGCCGGCCCGGCTACTTCCAGGCCATGCTTTGGGGCAGGATCCAGCCGTTGCCATAGGGCGCATAGGTAAGACCGTCCTTGTGCGCCACGGTGATCACGCTCTGCAGGAGCGGCACCGAGGCGCCGGTCTCGACCGCCTCGCGGTTGATCGCGCGATAGCCGGCGATGCGCTCGTTGTAGTCGACCACGCCGAAGAGCTTGACCACCTTCTCGCCGATCTCCGGCCCCTTCCAGGCCGAGAAGGGCATGTTGGGATTGAGCAGGTAGCCCGAGAAGATCTCGGGATCGCCCGAGGCATTGTCCCAGGAATAAAGGGTCGCCTCGGGCAGCTTGTGGCCGCGGTTGAGCTCGAAATACTTGGCGTATTCGATGGTCTCGAGCTCGGCCTCGATGCCGACCTTCTTCCACATGGCGACCAAGGCCCGGGCGATCTCGAAATCGCTGGGGAAATGGCCGTTGGTCGAGGCGAATTTGATCTTGGCCGGCTTGTCCGGGCCGAAGCCCGACTTGGCGAGATAGGCGCTCGCCTTGGCCGGATCATGGGGGAACTTGAAATCCTGGAGATGCCCGGGCGAGCCCGGCGTCGCCACCACCGATAGCGGCACCGCCGCGCCGTTGTAGAAGGCGCGGGAGATCGCGTCCTTGTCGATGGCATGGTGCAGGGCGAGGCGGATATTGGGATCGGCGAAGCCGAGATCGTTGCGGATCTGCAGGAGCACGACCCGCGTGATCGGCCGGAGCTGGGCGGCGAGGCCCTTTTCCTTGCCCAGGCGCTCGGCCTCGCGCACCGGCACGTTGACGGTGAGGTCGACTTGGCCCGCCTGGATGGCGCTCACCCGGGAGGAGGCTTCCTTGATCACCTGGATGGTGACCTGGCGGATCGCCGGCTTGGGGCCCCAATAGGCGTCGTTGCGCTCGAGCACCATGCGCGAGCCGAGTTGGTAATCGACCACCTTGTAGGGACCGCTGCCCACCGGCTTGTCGCGGAAGGCGTCGAGGCCAACCGATTCCATGTAGCGCTTGGGCAGGACGTAGGAGCAGAAGAAGGCGAGCCATTGCGGCGCCGTCGGCATGGGCTTGGACAGCTTGATCACCGCGCGGGTCGGCGAGGGCGTCTCGATGTCGGTGACGTTGCGCCAGAAATTGGCGAGGTCGACCTTGTCGCCGCGCTTGGGCCGCTCGAAGAAGGTGTAGCGAAAATCCTCCGAGGTCAGCTTGTCGCCGTTGTGGAAGACCACGTCGTCGCGAAACTCGAGCTCGACCGAAAGCCCGTCGGGGGCGAGCTTCCAGCTCTTGGCGAGATGGCCCTTGAGGGAGAGATCGATCGCCTGGTCGAGGGGCTGGTCGAACACCGCCTTGTAGATCGACTGGGAATCGGGCGAGGTGCGCTGGGTCGGATCCCAGCTCGGGATGTCGCTCTGCCAGCCGATGACGACGCTGTCCTTGGCCTGGGCGGCGGCTTCGGCGCCCGCGAGGGCGGCCGCGACGGCGGCGACGATGGCGGCGAGACGATGGGTGATCGAGGTCATGGTCCTCCCTCCTCATGGTCGGGGTCCGGAATGGCGGGGGCTTTACACCCTGTGAAAAACCCCGATGCCATCACGGGCGATCCCTTGTTTTTCCTAGCTTCGGCGAAAAGCTCTCCTTACGAAACGTAAAAAAGCCTCAGGGCAGCGCTCGGGCGCGAAAGCGACAAGGGCCGTCCCCGCCGGTCGCGGCGCAAGCGGTCTCCTCGCCGGTCATGGGGCGGCCGAAGGCGAGGCTCGCCACCGCCCCCAGCATCCCGGCGATGGCGGCGCAGACCGGCCCATCCGATGTCCCGATGCCGGCGGCGAAGGGGCTGTTGCTCACTTCGAGGTCGAGCCCGTTTGCCGCGCGGTGGAACCGCCAGATGCCCCAGCCGAGTTGCGGCGCGGTGGCGGTGATGGTCGCCAGCAGGCGATCGGCGTCATCCGCCCCCATGGCCTGATAACGGGCGGCGGAACGGCTGCCGAATTCCCGCGTCGCGTCGCGAAGGGCATCGAGGGCGGCACGGCGCCCGGCCGGATCGAGACGGGCGAAAAGCCCCATGAAAGTGTCGGGCCGGATCAGCAGGTAACGCACCGGGCCGTCGGTGATCTCGCCCCGCCCGAGGTCCCAATTCAGCCTTTCGCGAAAGGGTCTTGCCGTCTCCGCCATGTCCCGCCTCCTGGCGGAGCCTCGGCCGGAACGGGACGGAAAGCAAGGCGGCGGTTTGGATTGGCGCGGCGCCGCCCGGTCTGCTTAATTGCCCCGGCGGCAACAAGGACGCGCCATGCAAATCTACCTGCCCATAGCCGAGATGAGCGTGAACGTGCTCGTCCTGATCGGCATCGGCGGGTTGGTCGGATTTCTCTCGGGCGTCTTCGGGGTGGGCGGCGGCTTCCTGCTCACGCCCTTTCTCATCTTCATCGGCGTCCCCCCGGCGGTCGCCGTCGGCACCGGCGCCAATGAGCTGGTGGCGGCCTCGGTCTCGGGCATGATCGCCCATTGGCGGCGAGGCAATGTCGACTTCCAGATGGGCGGCGTGTTGCTCGCCGGCGGCATGGTGGGAAGCCTGGTCGGCGCCTGGATCTTCAACCTGGTCTACGGCCTCGGCCAGGTCGATCTGCTGATCGGCATCACCTATGTCGTGCTCCTGGGCGGGACCGGGGGCTTGATGTTCGTCGAAAGCCTCAAGGTCATCCTGCGGACCAAGGAAGACGCCCCGCCCGCGCGCAAGCTCCATAGCCATACCTGGCTGCACGGCCTGCCCTTCAAGATGCGCTTTCGCCGCTCCAAGCTCTATGTCAGCGCCCTCCTGCCCCTCGGTATCGGCTTCGCCATCGGCATCCTCGCCGCGGTCATGGGCGTCGGCGGCGGCTTCATGCTGGTGCCGGCGATGATCTACCTCCTCGGCATGCCGACCCTCCTGGTGGTCGGAACCTCGCTCTTCCAGATCACCTTCGTCACGGCGAGCGCGACCTTCTTCCACGCCCTGGGCAACAAGACCGTCGACGTCGTGCTCGCCCTCCTGCTCCTGGTCGGCGCGGTGGTGGGCGCCCAGATCGGCGCCCGCATCGGCGCCCAGCTCAAGGGCGAGCAATTGCGCGTCCTTCTCGCCCTCATCGTCCTCGGGGTCTGCCTGCAATTGGGTTATGGCCTGGTGGCGACGCCGGGCGAGTTGTTTTCGATGGCGCGGGCGCCGTGAGGGCGTGGGTTGCGCCGCTATCGACCCTCGCGCTTTTGGCCGCGTGCCTGCCGGCGCGGGGGCAGGAGCTGGTCACCGACGTCTCGCGCCATCTCGTCGCCATCACCTCGTCCTATTCCGGCACCGAACTCCTCTTGTTCGGCGGCATCGACGGCGGCGGCGATATCGTGGTGGTGGTGCGTGGCCCGGCCGAAGCGATCACCATCCGCCGCAAGGATCGGGTCTTCGGCGTCTGGGCCAATGTCGAAAAGGCCGAGTTCCGGAGCGTGCCTTCTTTCTACGCCGTCGCCTCGAGCCGCCCCCTCGACGAAATCGCCCAACCCCGGGCCCTCGCCCGCCTTCAGATCGGCGCCGAGCATCTGCGCCTCGGCGCGGTGCGCGACCTGCCGCCGGAGCGCCTCGCCCCCTTTCGCGCCGCCCTCCTGCGCCTCAAGACCGAGGCCGACCTCTTCAGCGCCGAGGCCGGCCAAGTCTCCTTCCTCGGCAACCGCCTTTTTCGGGTCGAGGTCAAGGTTCCCGCCAATGTGCCGATCGGCACTTTCACCGCCGAGGTCTATCTCTTCCGCGACGGCAACGTGGTCGCCGCCCAGACCACCCCGATCTTCGTCGACAAGCTGGGCTTCGAACGCGCGGTCTACGCGACCGCCCAGCGCCAACCCGCCCTCTACGGCCTCGCCGCCATCCTGGTCGCCCTGCTCGCCGGCTGGCTCGCCGCCGTGGCGATGCGCAAGACGTGAGACCACGCTATCCTGATCCGGGAGACGACATGACCACCCATCGCGCCTGGCACACCACCTATCTCGCCGATCGCATGGGGCATGCGACCATTACGCCGACCGGTCCATGCGAGGTGGGCAGCTATCTCGCCTTCACCCTGGTCTACACAGCCGGGTATTTCGGCATCGACGATACCGGCAACATCAAGATCTGCTGGCGTTTCGCGACCGACATGGGTCGGCCCACCTTCGATGATCCCAAGGCGCCGGGCTACACCACGGCGGAAGCCTCCAACGGCGCGGTGCTCAAGCTCGAATACGATCCCAAGCGCAATGTCCGTCCCTGGGACAAGTCCCTGGTGATCAAGGTCGAGCGGGGCTTTTTGCGCGAGGGCGAAACCATCACGGTGCGCATCGGCGACCAGCGCCGGGGCTCGCCGGGCATCCGCGTCCAGACCTTCGTCGAGCCGACCTTCGAGTTCAAGGTGTTGGTCGATGCCTTCGCCACCTACAATTACGTCGAGCTGCCGGTCCAGCCGACCATCGCGGTGATCGCCGGTCCGCCGGTGCTCTACAAGGCGGTGCTGCCGACCAAGCGGCGGGTCGGCGAGACCTTCAGCCTCGGCCTCAAGGGCGAGGACAAATGGGGCAATCCCACGCCCCTGGTCGACCGGCGGTTCAGGCTGGTGCCCTCGATCCCCGTCGCCCAACTCCCCGATCATGTCCACCTCAAGCCGGGCGACACCGCGACGCGGATCGGCGGGCTGTCGGTCGCCAAGGAAGGCGACCTCGCCATCGACCTGGTGGACGAAAAGGGCGCCGTCGTCTTTTCCTCCAACCCCTGCCGTATCGTGGCCGCGTCCAGCCTGTGGCCCTATTGGGGCGATCTCCACGGCCAGTCGGAGGAGACCATCGGCACCAATTCGGCGCGGGAACTGATCGAGTTCGCCCGCGACCGCGCCTTTCTCGACGTCATGAGCCATCAGGGTAATGACTTCCAGATCACCACGCCCTTCTGGAACCAGCTCAACCGCCTGACCGCCGAATTCAACCGCGACGGCTCGTTTATCATCTTTCCCGGCTATGAATGGTCGGGCAACACCGGCCTCGGCGGCGATCGCAACGTGCTCTTCCTCAAGGAGGGGCGGCAGATCCACCGCTCCCACCACGCCCTGGTCGCGGATCTTTCCGATGTCGGGACCGACGCGAATTCCGCCGATGATCTTTTCCGGGCGCTCAAGGACGAGGATTGCCTGGTCTTCGCCCATATCGGCGGGCGCTACGCCGACATCAAGATGTCCCATGACGGCCGCATCGAGCGCGCCGTCGAGGTCCATTCCGATTGGGGCACTTTCGAATGGCTGATCGAGGATGCCTTCGACCAGGGCTACCGGGTGGGCATCGTCGCCAATTCCGACGGCCACAAGGGACGCCATGGCGCGAGCCATCCCGGCGCCTCGCTGTTCGGCGCCTATGGCGGGCTGACCTGCCTGCTCGCCGAAAATCTGTCGCGCCAGGCCATCGCCTCCGCCATGCGCAAGCGCCATCACTACGCCACCACCGGCTGCCGCATGGGCCTCGAGATCGCGGCGCGATTCGAGAAAGAAGCCGAGCTCTTCGGCGATGATCCCCGGATGGGGGGCACCGTGGTCCGCCGCGCGCGGGAAGCGATGATGGGCGATATCCTGCGCTCGACCGATCGGGCGGTGACTTTCGCCGTCGAGGCCCTCGGCTCCGCCCCCATCGAGCGGGTCGAGCTGCGCAACCGCATGAACGTGCTCGAGACCGTCCGCCCCTACGCGGCCAAGGACCTCGGCCGGCGCATTCGGATCATATGGGAGGGTTCGGAATATCGCGGGCGGGGCCGCCAGACGGTGTGGGACGGCGGCATGACGCTCTTCGGCAACGCGGTCGAGCGCATCCGCCCGATCAATATGTGGAATCTGGACAAGAAGATCACCCAGACCGCGCCGGATCGCCTCGCCTGGACCGCCCTCACCACCGGGGGTTTCGGCGGCTTCGATGCCTGGCTCGCCGATCCCACCGCGGGGGTGCTCAAGATCGACACCGCCCTGGTCAAGGCCGAGATCCGAATCGCCGATCTCGGCCTCGAGGATCATGTCTTCGAGGCGGGCGGTTTGCGCCGGCGCATCCGGGTCTTCCGCTTGCCCGACGAGAACAAAGCCAAGCGCGTCGCCTTCGAGCGCCGCGTCGCCCTCGAGGACGACGCCGACAACGCGCTTTATGTTTGCATCACCCAGGAAGACGGGCACCTCATCTGGTCGAGCCCGATCTACGTCATTCGCTGAAGGGGGTTTCCGATGATCCGTACCGTGTCTTGCGCCTTGGCTCTCGCGCTCTGGACGACCGGGGCGCTGGCCCAGGCGTTTCCCTCGAAGCCGATCACCCTGATCGTGCCCCTCGCCCCGGGCAGCACCGCCGACATCGCCTCGCGCAACATCGGCAACGAACTCGCCAAGGCCCTCGGCCAGTCGGTGGTGGTCGACAACCGTCCCGGCGCCGGCGGCACCATCGCCATGGGCCAGGTCGCGCGGGCGGCGCCGGATGGCCATACCCTCGCCTTCATTTCCC
>Ga0194120_10009195_pt1 | contig 12634 bp, 10 predicted proteins | sample TA2MahCa65mmetaG_FD_148642 | JGI IMG/M metagenome (GOLD analysis project Ga0194120, IMG submission 148642) | Freshwater microbial communities from Lake Tanganyika, Tanzania - TA2015019 Mahale Deep Cast 65m | ecosystem: Environmental > Aquatic > Freshwater > Lake | place: Tanzania: Lake... | reverse complement strand
CTCTTGGCGAAGTGCAGCAGGTTGAAGATCACCAGGATGACCACATCCGGAAACAGGATCAACACCGCGATACTCAGCAGGAGGGCGAGGCGTTTTTGATCGAGGCGGAATTTGCCGAGCCAGTCACCCACCGACAAGGGTATTTGATTCAAGCGCATGTTGAACTTAACTCCTTCACATCGAGAGCAGGGGGGGCTGTCACTACACTCCTCACCCTCTAGTATCGCCTGGCTGGAGGGATATACGGATTCAGTTACAGCGTTTTCAACATCAATCAGTTACATAGACATAGTCATATGAATGATTGATATAATTAATAGAGTCATCTCCTGTAACCGATTTGAGTCCCTTTCGAAAGACCTCTTCAAGGGTTTCCAGGGTACGCGGTTTCTCTTGCCTGACCACGTGTTTGGTTTTTGAGAAGGCCTCCTCAATGGGGTTGAACTCCGGTGAGTAGGGTGGGGTAAACAGGTAGGCTATAGGGTGGCTCTGCAAAAACTGCTTGATGCTCTTGGCGTGGTGCACTGGAAGGTTGTCCATGATGAGAGTTTTGCCTTGCGTCAACAGGGTCAGCAGATAGGTTTCCAAATATGCGATTAAGACCTTGGCGGTGAGCGGCCCGCAGTACAGGTATTCCGCCGCGATACCCTGTCCGGTCAGCACCGCAACCACGCTGAGTCGCTCGCCCGGCGCGGTGAGCTTGGCATCGTCAACACGCTGGCCGCAAGGCGATCGGCCGTAGTTCAAGGTGGCGTCCAGGCAACCGCCCGTCTCGTCCAAATAGATGCAATCCTCAGGTTTAATGGTCGTTACCTGCTTGATGTAGCTGTCTTTTTTGGCCTAGTTCACAGCGCTGCCTTTTTTGGGGTCGTAGAATGTTTTTTTTACGACTGAAGCCTAGCCGCTGCAACAGGTGGTGCAGGGTGGTCGTGCCGACGGCAACCCCATAGGCGCGCTCATACTCTTCACACAACTCGGCTAGACTCAGGTCGGGTTGTTCCACCAAGAGCGCCTGTACATACAGTTCTCCTTCGGGCGAGACGGCATGTGCGTGTTCCGCGTGGCAGGGTCTTGGCGCCAGGTCGCCAGTCTCAATAAAGAGTTGTTTGAGACGCTGGACGGTGTCCGGGCTGACGCCGAAGAGCTCTGCGGTGTTCCGCACCGAATGGGACAGGTTGTAGTTGAATATCCGTCGTCGCAGTTCGAGGGGGTGAGCGTTCATGGCCGATTCCTCATGGATAAAAAAGGATCAGGTTCTTGCCACATTCGACTTCATGGCCGCCAATCATAGCAGTTGCAACAGCCACCCTTTATGCTTTTATTTTAGGCGTAACTAGTAGATATAGAAAACGCTGTAGTTGCCCACCTACTCGCCGGAACTGAACATTATTGAACTGGTGTTGAAAAAATAAAATACGAATGGTTGCCATTGAGTGCTTATGAATCGTTTGATAGCCTATGGACAAAACTAAATGATATGCTCCCCAAGATTGGGGTTTAATATAATATCCATCTTGCGTAGGTACTTACCCTGGCGTTGGCTTTGGTCATTTTAGATTTGTTAGAGTGGGCAGATCCAAACTAGTGATAATCTCCAAGTTGGGCAGATTTGTAACGCTACCAAGAACCTTAATGAGGTTCATCAGTATTTGGCTTTGCGAAGCCGAGATTTTTTGCCTAACCTTTAGGTGATCTATAACTGGCTCCATAGTCCAGCCTTCAAAAGCTCCTGGTTCACTAAGTGTTTGCCGGAGTTTCATCAGTAGATTTCCTGTAGACTTCTGATCAATATAGCACTTGAGAATGTGTAGAAAAATTATCCTTGCTTGAACGTAGGATCGCTCACGGCAAAATTGTTCTGCCATATCAAGGTAACGGAAGGCATCGTCAACGCGATTTAGCATAAGACATACTCGAACTAAATGACAGTATGTGCTGTCAAGCTCAAAGCGTCGTTTTAACAAATGCAGGTATACTCTTTCGGCTTCAGCGTTGTTACCTTCTAAAAATAATGCACGCGCTTGGGCGCGTAGATCGATGGATGAAACATCAGCATCTAGCAATTCATCTATAGCAAAGTTACGACGCAATCGGTCAGCCTCCTCCTGTTTTCCTAAAGCCTGCAATATCTCGATTCGTAATTCCACAAGACGATTTTTATCGCTGGCCGGTGCGTTTTCACTAGCCAAAAAGTCCAGAATGCTTAAAGCCAAGGCGTAATCCTTGCGACTAATGGCTACACTGCACCGTGCGAATTGGATGGATCGACGCTCGGATTCTGATGCATCATGCAGAGCTTGTGTCAAACAGGTTTCGAGGTCATCGATATCATGGTTTTGCAAGTATTCAGGATTGGCAGTCACGATAGCCGCAACAGCAGCAGCCACTGATGCGGAGCGATCTGCCTTTTCGAGCCAAAGCCGAAGCGCACTGGCAGGCGTAGGCTCATGTTGTAATCCTTCCATAGGCAGCACGCTCGCGTCGTCGAATGCGAGATCTTCTGGAACGCTGATGACAGGGAAGTTGGAGTCGCTCATGGTAGATTGTTCCTTTAATCATTTGGAAGTGCCTGATTGCGAATAGCTGGAGGTAACAAATCGAAGTTCGCATCGGGTCGGCCTAGGAAACGTATCACGTCGTCAGGCCACTCCGTTCCATTGGCATCAGATGCGCGAACAGACCATTGGGTCTGGATTTCACGTACAAGTGTCGCCGAAAGGTAGGATATTGGTACGAAATCCAAATGAATTCCGCGTTCCCGGGCTTCAATTTGAGCTTGATGGGAAATAACATTTCGTTCAGGTGCTACAATTAGAACACTTTTCTTTGCAAAGGGGATTGCAAGGCGTATAAGCGTATCGGGCCAGTCATCGGGATTAAGAGAAATTCCAAACTCCTTCTCAAAATACTCGATTAAAAATTCCATTTCATTAATTCGCAATACCGGGCAACATTTGAAGTCCGTCTCAGTAAGCCACCGTGCGCCCTGCTTGGCATTCAGTACCGGGTTGCCGTATGAGACTGAGCCCCAAATGATATCCATATCAATCACATTCGGGCAATCCCTTGCTTCACTTGTCTTTCCACGATTTTCTCTATAAATCACACTACTGATAAACTGCTCACCAAAGCGATTGCTAACCTGTTGAAAACGAATGTTAGAATCCCCTACAAACAGATCAGTGGGAAATCCCGACAACGCACCTAGAAGTTTCCAATCAAGTCTCACTTGAGGGCGGACGCTTTTGGGAGACTGTAGCAAATAGACAAACGGTTGCTGCAATTCATTGTATCCTGGTTCGCTTTGTTGTTGACGAAAACGAACATAAACTTCATTTTTGCCTCGGGCGAAAGATCGAAGAGAGGCCTTTACGTCGATACCCGCATGTAGAGAACCATTAAACGGTTCACTGTTGTATCCTTCAGTTAAGCTAGAATATTCCCTAGTTAGTCGGTAAGCCGTACCAAAATATAATGCTTCACAGGGGGGCCAAATCCATGCTGAACCAGCAGTTTGATTTCGGTTTTCTCTGTCATTTTTTGTTCCTGTTTTTCCTTTGCCGTCTTTATTTTTCTGTTTGTCTGATTTCCCCCAAATCGACTCGCCATGAGGCCCGGCGGACAGGCACAAGGCACGACGAACGGAACTTATATCCTCATCCGAGACGCCATCTACCAGAAATGGTTCACCTTCGCGGATTTCGTGTTGAATCAAGCGCACTTTGCTGGATTGCCCTACCACGATATGTTCGTCCTGTTCGATAGATAATGCTTGAAGATACGGAAGTTTCATATCGCTATCACTGCGCAACCATTCTATTCCAGAATTATATAAAATTTTCTTCTGCCAGCGACATGCCATCAGTGGAGACATAATTATAGCTGCTGCTTCTAAGGCAGTCGCAAAGTCAACCCTATATCGTTGGCGTAATAAAAGTAGATTCTCGAGATAAGCGAAGTAGCGTGTAAGGTTACTTTCAGGGCCGACCATCTCTTCACCAAACTCCGTTACGACTTTCTCATATGTAGATTCCAGAAATTTCATTGGATTCGGGTATTCAATCGTAGCAGCGGGTGTTTTTCGAACGTCTTCATATTTGCTTGTGAAATTTGGCATGGAATCCATCTGGCAGATTGCCAAATTGGGATCGACAATGACTTTGATGTAACGGTCGTCTTTAAAGGAAGTCAAGGGTAGGTCTGGCATGGCGGGTGGATCAGGTGACATTAGCATCTGTTGCAGTTCCAGCCAGTGGGCGAGTCCACCCGTAAAGAGTACGCGCTCATGTCTCGACAACAAGCAGCGTAATTGGCTAGCCATATGCCTTTCACGACGATGGTCAATATATGAATCACGGGAGTCCGCGCAATGCATTGCGCTCCTTCTGACATAAGATTTAAAGTCCGATTCAATTAAGGACGGATCTTCCAATAATACCTTTTTTCGCTTCCCAGCAGCTGACTCTTCCAGATCAATGCCGTAGATGGGTAATTCATATTCAACTGCTGAACGTATGGCTTCAATTATGGAGTCAACAGCCGAGAGGCAGATCAGCGAAGTGGGGGAAAAATTGCAAGACCGCAGTAACTCACCCAAAGGAACTTGATGCAAGGGTACACGATAGCGTTCCTGCAAAGCCAAACAATCATTACGGTGATCTTTGTGAATAAGGCGATTTTTGCGCAGCAAACCCAGCATGCAAGGAAGTTCCTTTTTGGGGCCTATTTCTCGCAGCCATGAGGCAATGATTGCCGTTGCCTGTGGACCAAGTTCCACAGCCACTGCTTTGGGTCGACTTTCGTCATCCCATATAATTTTTCGAACTTGATAAGCGAATGCCATGCGATAATGAATCGCAGGAACCGCTATAAGTTCGCCGTCTGCGCCTGCTGCCTGGATTCGGATATTCATTTTTTGAACAACTCGTCAAATGCGTGGCTTAGATGCGTTTCTTTCAATGACGGAGGAGTTTCCCTCTGATCTTTGCTTTTTGGTCTTAATTCATAGCCAGCGAATGATGAAGCTAACGCAAATAACTGAATTGCCTGACGTGGTGTCGGCGATTCTAGATCCCTCCATAGCTCCCAAAATTTTATTATTAATTTCTCTTGTTCGAACTGCCCAGAGAGAAGCGAGTGGACGATGATTCTGATATCTTCATTATTTGTCTCAACATGAATAATGGGTTGCAAGCGGGAGCGAATAAATTCAGGTAAATCACGCTTTTCTTCACCTTCATTTGTGGCGGCTATAAAGCGAAAGTTTTTATGAGCTTCTATGCGGTCACCCAGCAAGGTCGAATCAATATATCTGCGTTCGTCAAGCACACTCACGAGCAACGCCAGTGCTCGCGGTCGAATTTTGCCTATCTCATCAATAAAGCAGATGCCACCTTTAAGCATCGCAGTAGAGAGAGGAGATAAAACATAGTCCATTTTGGCTCTGTCTTCGTCTGAGAAACGTACTGAGCAAGCCAAATCTTCTGCCGTAATATCTTCATGGCCTTGTAAAATATAGAGAGGCAAGCCTGTTTGTTCGTGTAATTCATACACGATTCGATTTTTGCCCACCCCTGGTTCACCTACGAGTAGGGGGGAGAGCGGCGGGCTTTTGCTGTTCCAAATCCACGCTGCTTGGATTAACTCCAATTCATTCTCACGACCAGCAAACGCCACCATTTCAGTGTTGGGTTTATAATCGTCAGCAATAAGCACTTGCTTACCTTTAAATGGTACTCTGTCCATCAATTATCCCCTTTCTTGAATTACTCTGAAACCAACATCAACATATCTACCAGCGGCAACTCTATGGTTTTCTGCCTTTATTTCTAGATCGCAGCTAGGTGAAGCAAACGAACCACCCTTTAGTATTCGCCAAGGGCCATAGGGTGTGCGATCACTACACCATTCCCATACGTTGCCAGCCATATCCCGAATTTCACATCTGTGATTACGGATGGGATGGCTGCCAACAACAATAGGGCCTCGGCGTAACCCCTTGAAGTTAGCTAATTCAGTAGTAGGCATCTCGTTACCCCATGGAAAAATTTCCTCACCTGCGGCTGCCACCCATTCTGCTGCTGTGGGCAAGCGCCACATACCGCCATATTCATTACGCAGCCACTCACAGTATTCCTCACAATCGAAAATAGAAACGCCCACTACCGGAGCAAACGGCGTGGCGTAATTCCAAGATAGAAAATGAGCCGGTGCTTTTTGGCGCTTACTTTGGCAGAACCGCTCATACTGAAAGTTGTTTATTTGGCATCTGCTGATACGGAGTCCATTTTCGTCGCCCAAAGGAATCATTTCAGGCCTTGCCAGTTGATCTGCTGCATTCGGTGACGTACAAATTTCGAAGAAAGATAGAAAACTGTCCCAACTCATGAAACGGCGATGCGGATTTCGAGACAAACAATGAAATATAAAACATTCCAAGGGGTCGTTACGCCAAGTATCTCGCATGTTATTATTCTGTACCTCATCCTCTTTTCCAGATGGCTTATAGCTTAGCGGTTCCCGTCGACATCTTTGTATCAAAGTACCTATGGCAAACATCTCACTTGCAATGCTCGCACGGGCTCCTTCTTCAAGTTCAGGCGCGATGATTGGAAGTTCATCACCAGCCCAAATGTCCCATAGAACTTTGTCTTGAGGTATGGAATCACCATCCATTAGGGTTCCGCCGAGGCCAAACAATTGACAATGTTCATTCCCGTCCCAATACAAATCGGCGGGAGAGCAGTGGATCAGCCGGACATCTTGCAAGGCAAGAGATTGGCAAATTTTAACAACACCATGAACAAGTCGGTGTAGTTGCTGGGATTTGATATCTAATTTTGGTTTTCCGGGTGCAAGGTATCTGGCAAGAGGTTTGGAAAGTGGTTCTTTGACTTCCGGTATTTCAGCCACTATTCCCGGTTGCACACCAGACTCCACATGGCGAACATGCCCGAAAAGATCTGGATTCAGTTTTGAAAATTTATCCCATCTATCAAACTGCCTTTCAATGTATTCTATAACGGTTTTGGATTGACCAGTTTTGGCAAGCCATAAACCGGCAAGTGGTTCCTTATGGTCATCGTGGAAGGCCGTGAACAACTCCAATAAATTTCGTGATTGATTGGGTACTTCTAGGCTGCGCCATTCCCCGAAATATCGACCTATTTTCCGACCATTGGGCGGATAGAGTTGTTCTAACTTCTGCCAAGATTCAAGGTCTAGTAAGTCCGCCGTAGAAGGTAATTCGGTTTCCAAATAGGGTGGTGCGTTCACGGGCTCGCCATTATCAAAACGCAAAAGCTTGTCTGGTTCTTCTGAGGATTCGCGATACCACATGCATAACACATCCAAATCATCAGGAAGTGGCTGAATATGGGGCGACAATCGAAACGATTGTTTGCGGCGAATGTCAAGTAAGTGTACCTCGCCATGATATGATTCTGGTGCTAGACTTTCAAAGGGCTTTAAGCCGTACTCCCATTGTTGGGATGCCACTCCTTGATAAATTAGCAAATCTATATTTTGTTCACTCCACTTGACGCAAACCAACAGATACCCTTTTAGAACATGTAATAGTTCCAGTGCGGTGTTGAAGCTTTTAATCGCCTCTGAATGTAAATAGGTGCGGCTATATTTCTGCCGTTTATGCCATTTATATATGCTTATAAATTTTTGGTAATTTAAGTCGCTAATGAACGCATCATGTGAGGCACACTCAAGTAAATCCTCAACTTCGGAAACTGGCATGGGGGTATGGAACTTGACCTCAGCAGCGGCCATGCAAACCACGAAATCCAATAGATTGCCAAGTGTTGTCAATGACTTTGCCCTATCCTGTATATCATTGCGCCAGCGATGAAAAAGTGCAGGCAGAATCCATTCAGGTTGCTGGGAATTTTTTATACTTTCCCAATTTCTAATTAGTTGTAGGATATTCTTTACTAGTTCCGCTTTAGTTTCGAATTTCCTCCACAGCCGTTCCTCTTGCCTTTCAATAGTCTTGCAAAAAATCTCTTGTAGTTCTCGATCTTGTTCAGACTGATCCCTATGATCCAGATCAAGACAATCTCGTGCATCAAAAATATAAAGCTGCTTTCCCAATCTGTTGGCTATATCATATTCTATCTGCGTAAACGACCTTCGTTGGTCAGGCGGCTGATTGATAGGGCAACATCCTAAGTATGGCCCGATAATGCAGATTACCCTGTCACAGTTATCAATCAATCTAGTCAAATAATCTAAGGCCTTGCCATGGTCGGGGGGTAAGTTTTCTTGGTAGATTGGATTGACACCGTACCACCCCTCAAGGAGAGCCGCAACAAGTTGGCGGTGACTCTGAAGACCAGAAGACGTAGAGCTAATGAACACTTTCATAATATGGTAGTTTTGCACAACAAGTTATGATTAAAGTATCATGTAAACGCTAATTACTGAATATCATCATAAACACCATTTATAATATACAGAGCTTTTAACATCAATCAGTTACATAGATATAGTCATATGAATGGCTTATATAATTAATAGCATCATCTCCTGTAACCGATTTGAGTCCCTTTCGAATGGCCTCTTCAAGGATTTCCAGGGTGCGCGGTTTCTCCTGTCTAACCACGTGTTTGGTTTTTGAGAAGGCCTCCTCAATGGGGTTGAACTCCGGTGAGTAAGGTGGGGTAAACAGGTAGGCTATAGGGTGGCTCTGCAAAAACTGCTTGACGCTCTTGGCATGATGCACTGGAAGGTTGTCCATGATGAGAGTTTTGCCTTGCGTCAACAGGGTCAGCAGATAGGTTTCCAAATATGCGATAAAGACCTTGGCGGTGAGCGTCCCTCGGTACAGGTATTCCGCCGCGATACCCTGTCCGGTCAGCACCGCAACCACGCTGAGTCGCTCGCCCGGCGCGGTGGGCTTGGCATCGTCAACACGCTGGCCGCAAGGCGATCGGCCGTAGTTCAAGGTGGCGTCCAGGCCACCGCCCGTCTCGTCCAAATAGATGCAATCCTCAGGTTTAATGGTCGTTATCTGCTTGATGTAGCTGTCTTTTTTTGCCTGGTTCGCAGCGCTGCCCTTTTTCGGGTCGTAGAATGTTTTTTTTTACGACGGTAGGCTAGCCGCTGCAACAGGTGGTGCTGGGTGGTCGTGCCGACGGCAACCCCATAAACGCGCTCATACGCTTCACACAACTCGGCTATTAATCCGGCCCTTAAATCTAAGTCTCCTAACCGTTCCAGCTCGTTGATTTATATGAGCTGATGAGTCGGGTAATTTTGGGCCTCCTTAATAAACACAGGTCGGGTTGTTCCACCAAGAGCGCCTGTACATACAGTTCTCCTTCGGGCGAGACGGCATGTGCGTGTTCCGCGTGGCAGGGTCTTGGCGCCAGGTCGCCAGTCTCAATAAAGAGTTGTTTGAGACGCTGGACGGTGTCCGGGCTGACGCCGAAGAGCTCTGCGGTGTTCCGCACCGAATGGGACAGGTTGTAGTTGAATATCCGTCGTCGCAGTTCGAGGGGGTGAGCGTTCATGGCCGATTCCTCATGGATAAAAAAGGATCAGGTTCTTGCCACATTCGACTTCATGGCCGCCAATCATAGCAGTTGCAACAGCCACCCTTTATGCTTTTATTTTAGGTGTAACTAGTAGATATAGAAAACGCTGTAAATCGATAGTAGGGCGCCGCGAGCAAGCTTTCCTATAGATTAACAGAATGGTTTGGTTTGATAATTCATATTCAAGATTGACGCTTTGCATCTCGCCACGGCGCCACGGGGCAAGCGCATCAGACAACAGCTTGACCTCTGGCGGATTGGGAAAAAAGGGCCGCACGAATCAGCCCAACACCTGGCTATCGCGGCATCCGCTGACTGAGGCATATCCCACACTCAGCGTGTGGTATCACACAGAATTCCGCCGTTGTGTACGACTATTGGATTAGAAATCCATAATATACAATCAATTAAGAAACTGGCACGAATTGTGTTTCTGCGGGGGTTAAACCATTTTTGAGGTAACCCATGCGCACCCTGAAACATTCCTGCCATCACTGGCTCTGGTTCGTCCTGCTGACGATGGCCCTCCCTCTTCATGCCGCCATAATGGCGGGGGACACCACCCCAGACCCGTTCAGTTTCACGCCAAAAACCGGCGTCAGCCTCAACAGCCTGATCATTTCCGATCCCGTCATCATCAGCGGGATCAATGCCGCCAGTACCATCAGCATTTCCGGAGGAGCGTATTCCATCAATGGCGCTGCGTTTACCACCAAATCCGGCAAGATCTACAACGCCAATAGCGTGCGGGTTCGGGTCCAGTCCTCGACAAGTAATGGCGTCACCACCACCGCCACCCTGACCATCGGCGGGGTCAAAGGGAAGTTCAGCGTCACCACCCAAAATCCGGCCGACACCACACCGGATGCCTTCAGCTTTCCGGCGCAAACCGGGGTCCCACTGAACAGCCCGATGACTTCCAGCCCCATTACTGTCAGCGGCATCAACGCGCCGAGCGCCATCAGCGTCAGCGGCGGGTTGTATTCCATCAATAACGGGACGTTCGTGGCCACCGCAGGAACGGTCAATAATGGCGATTCCGTCAGGGCCCAGGTGATTTCCTCATCCAGTTACTCCACCGCATCCGGCGTCACGCTCACGATCGGTGGCATCAGCGGGAGCTTTACCGTGACGACCAAGGCCGACGCCCTGAGTTTCCTGCTGCCGCCGGCATCGGCGGGCAATCCGGCTTTTACTTCCGAGCACTTTTCCGGTTCGGCCAACTGCACGATGTGCCATAACGGTCTGACCGACCAGAACGGCAAGGATGTCTCGATCGAAACCGACTGGTCGTCGAGCATGATGGCCAATGCCGCGCGGGATCCACTCTGGCGGGCCAAGGTGCGCAGCGAACTTAACCGTACCAGCGGCATGGCAAATGCGTCCATGCTGGAAGGCGTCATCAACGACAAGTGCACTCGCTGCCACGCGCCGATGGCCAATACCGAGGCCAGTAAATATAGTGAGGGAAAGAAAATTATTGACGGCGGTTTCCTGGACGCCGGCCATTCGCGACATGACGAGGCGCTCAATGGCGTAAGTTGCACCCTCTGCCACCAGGTACAGAACTCACCGAAATTGGGCGCCCTGGAAGGCTTCACCGGCAAGTATGAAATCGGCGAAGGCAAACTGATCTATGGACCCTACGACAATCTGTTCCCCAATCCGATGGTGATGCATACCGGCTTCACCCCGACTTACAGCCCGCACGTCAAGGAAGCCAAACTCTGCGGCTCCTGCCATAACCTGAAAACCCCCTTCGTTGACGAGCAGGGCAACGTGCTGAGCACCACGCCGGAGAGCGAGTTCCCGGAACAAATGCCTTACAGCGAATGGGAGCGCAGCAGTTTCGCCCAGCCCGATGGCAAGACCTGCCAGCAATGCCACATGTCGCGGGCGGATGGCGTCGCCATTTCCAACCGGCCCATGTGGCTGCAGAAGCGCAATGGATTTGCCATCCATGAATTCGTCGGCGCGAACAAACTGATGCTGGACATCTTCAACAACAACAAGACCCAGCTCGGCGTGCTCTCCAATAATTTCCCGGAAACCATCGCCAAGACCGAAACCATGCTGCAAAGCGCGGCAACGATCGAAACGCTCAATCCGGGACTGAGCAACAGCACGCTGGATTTCACCCTGCGGATCAACAGCCAGACCGGTCATAAACTGCCCAGCGCCTATCCCTCGCGCCGCGTCATCCTGCATGTCACGGTCAAGGATGCCACAGGCAACGTGGTCTTCGAGTCGGGCAAGGTCAACCCCGACGGCAGCGTGGCGGGCGTCGACGCCGACACCAATCGGGCGAGCTATGAACCGCACCATGACCTGATCACGCGAGCGGATCAGGTTCAGGTGTACGAAGCCATCATGGGCAATAACCGGGGCGACGTGACCTACACTCTGCTGCGCGGCATGACCTATCTCAAGGACAACCGCATCCTGCCACGGGGCTTCGAGAAAGCCGGAGCGCCAGATGATATCAAGGTGGTGGGCGCGGCGCTGACGGATGGCAATTTCATCGGCGGCAGCGACGACGTGCGCTACCAGATTGCGGGATTGGCGGGCACGAACTATCAAATCACTGCCGAACTGCTGCATCAGCCGCTGGCCTACTCCTTCGCCCAGGACCTGTTCACTGACGCCAGTGCCGAGGTGAGGGATTTCCAGACGCTGTTCCAGAACTCCAACGCCAAAACCGCACCGATTACTACCCACACCTTCAGCGTGAGCCGGTAATCCCGGGCCAATAACCCTTGGCGCAAGGACGCGCCACCCCCCCACCGTTCGGGTACAACCGCAACCACGCCGTCATGAGTTCGCTCTGTTCCCGCGAGTGATGCAAGCGGCCTCGGGTTTATCCGGGTAACCTGTTGTCGAGGGAGGAACTCCGCTATCCTATTCAAAAAGGAAAGAGGTCAGTCACAATCCGTTCGTTAACTAACGCGCCTGACCGCTTTGCGTTTGTAGGTTTCGCTTCGCGCCCGGTGTGTCTAGTGGTGTGCTTCACATCGTAAGCCTTCAGTCCCTCGCCCCCTCCCGCTGGAATGGGGGCAGAACGGTTTCTTCACATCAGTATCATTTTC
>Ga0194120_10009181_pt1 | contig 12647 bp, 11 predicted proteins | sample TA2MahCa65mmetaG_FD_148642 | JGI IMG/M metagenome (GOLD analysis project Ga0194120, IMG submission 148642) | Freshwater microbial communities from Lake Tanganyika, Tanzania - TA2015019 Mahale Deep Cast 65m | ecosystem: Environmental > Aquatic > Freshwater > Lake | place: Tanzania: Lake... | reverse complement strand
GTCTGGCGATCATGACCCACGAGGATGGATCGCCGACGAGCGAACCACCGAAACAGGTGAGCGCTGGCAACGCGAGCGGAACATCCACGATCTCCCCCTTGGCATTGAGCGATGCCGAAACCACCTGCGTGCCTTCGAACGGACTTCGGCGGTGCACCAGGGCATCCACAGTCTGTCCGGGTGCAATCGGAAGACCAGTCAACAGCGCATCCTCCGCAGCAGAGAGTGTCTGCCAGTTCTTCTCATTTACTTCAAGCAGCGCAACGATGCCTTCCAAATGTCCGGGCACTACGCCACGTGCGCCGAGCTCTTGCGCAGGGACCTCACGAAGAGGCGACTCCAGACGCACGAAAGAACGGATGGGTGTCTGTGGGATGGGGCTCGGCCTTTGTGCGAGAACCGGACCGGCCAGAAGAACGACCGTTGCTGCTGCCAGGAAACGAGCCGGGTGTGGGCGTCGCATCAATCGAGTAGACACCGAGATGATGCCGCAGTCAAAGCAAACGCATGGAGTTTCTGCAGATAGAAGAAGATTGTGGGGCGCCAATGGCACCGCACGGGGTCTCGTGCTCGATTCAGATACGAAGCGGCGCCCGATCGTGCTGCTTCCGAAGTGCCTGTACCGCCGCCCAAGCGCCCGGCTCGCGTGCGGTGAAGCGCGCCAGTTGCGTGGCCGTCACCTGCAAGATGGCTGCGGCTCGCTTCCCATCGCCGAGGGCAATGTTCCATGCGTCGAGTGCCTCGGCGAGCATCGATGGAAAGTCGGCGTGCTCTGTCGCACAGCGAATGCGCCCACCAGCACACCGCGAAAGCCACAACGCACTCGCGCCACGAGACACCGCGTGCGGCTGCTGCGAAGAGGCGGATCGAACGTGGACTGCCAGAGCGATACGCAGTCGATGCAGTGCGACCGAGCGATTTTCGGCGAGGCTCCGACGCTCGCTCGCCTGGGCGCGAACCCCAGTTGGTGTGTGGGTCAGGAAGCACGCGGTCTCCACTTTGTTCCTGTGTTGACCGCCCGGCCCGCCAACTCTGCCTGTCCGCGTCTCGCAGAGTGCCAGCAAATCCACAGTGGGCATGCATGCGGGATGATCGATGCCACGCGGTGGTTCCACGGCACTTCACCCTATGCGTCGACGCTCACCGCGGCGACCGCGCGCGAGTGAGGAGAGCGGTTCCGCGACCGTCTCCCAACCGTCGCGTTCGCCCCGCTGGAGCCGCAGCGCTCCAGTTGCCGCGATCATCGCGGCGTTGTCCGTGCAGTAGCGAGGCTCGCTCAGCCGCAGATCGATGCCTCGTATTTCGCATCCGCGCGTCAGTTCGCGCCGCAGCAGCGCATTCGCAGCGACACCGCCGCCAACGAGCAGCGTGCGTGCGGCAACTTCCTCGCTTGCTCTCCACGTGCGGTCGAGCAGCTGGTCAACGACTGCCAGTCGAAATGACGCGGCCAGCGCGTCTGTTTCCTTCGGTGCACGCTGTTGCGCAAGGGCGAGTGCGGTTTTGAGGCCACTGAAGGAGAAGTCATGCCCGCGGAGGCGGGTGCGCGGCAGGGGAATGAGCCCGGCATCGCCCCGCTCCGCAGCCAGATCAAGGCGAGCGCCACCTGGGTAGCCCACGCCGAGGATTGCAGCCGCCTTGTCAAATGCCTCGCCCGCAGCGTCGTCGATGGTCGCACCGAGCAGCACGGGTTCGAGCGGGCTCTGCATCGAGAAGAGGCTCGTATGTCCACCGGAAACCACGAGTCCAAGGGCGGGCCATGCAATCGGTGGGCGATCGAGCAGGCAGGCCACGAGATGAGCGGCAACATGATCCACGCCGACAAATGGGCGCCCGCTGGCCCACGCGATGGCCTTTGCAGCACTCGTGCCGACGAGGAGCGACCCGATCAATCCTGGTCGCGTTCCACTGGCGACACCCGAGATGGAGCCAAGCGTCACGCCCGCTTCGCGGAGCGCAGCGCGAACGACGGGCACGATGCACTCCAGATGCGCGCGGCTGGCAATCTCAGGGACGACGCCGCGGTACTCCTCATGCAGTGCGTCTTGGCTTGCGGTCGCGCAGGAGCAGACTCGAAGGGCATCGCTTCCGATCTCGACGACCGAAGCCGATGTTTCGTCGCAACTGCTCTCGATGCCCAGGACCTTCATGGAAGGAGAGCGTAGCCCTCGCTGCCTAGACTGCGGGGAATGGAAACAGGACTTCGTGGCGGATCGATCCAAGCCGAGCGGGCAGTGCTCGCTGCGGTGGTGCTTGGCGGCTCCGATACACGTGCAGCCAACGATGATCCGCTTGCGGAACTTCGTGCCCTTGCGCAGACAGCGGCTGTCGAGACGGTGGGGCAACTCATTCAAAACCGTGCGGACATGGATCCGCGGACATGCCTCGGCAAGGGGAAGATCGCTGAGTTGAAGGCGATGGTGGACGAACTTGGCGCGGGGGTCGTGATCTTCGATCATGAACTGAGCCCGAGTCAACTCCGAAACATCGAAGAAGCCGTGTGTCAGAAGGTGATCGACCGGAGCGAGCTGATTTTGGACATCTTCGCCAATCGGGCAACGTCCCGTGCAGCACAACTGCAAGTTGAGATCGCACAGCTCGAATACACCGCGCCTCGACTCCGAGCCATGTGGTCGCACCTTGGTCAGGTGACGGGTGGGTCACCCGTGGGCGTTGGAACGCGCGGTCCTGGCGAGCAGCAACTGGAGATTGATCGCCGTCTTGTATCGCGACGGATTGTCGCGTTGAAGCGGGAACTCGCGGAAGTACAGGCGCGCAAAACGCGCGAGGTTCAGGCGCGCCGAGCTGAGCACTTCACCGTTGGCCTGGTGGGCTACACGAACGCAGGGAAGAGCACACTCTTCAATGCACTGACTGCGGGCGGGGCATTTGCCAATGATCAACTCTTTGCCACGCTGCAAACGCGGACGGAGGCATGGAATCTCGGGGGTGGCAACACCGCGCTGTTGTCGGACACGGTCGGATTTATTCAACGACTTCCACACCATCTGGTCGCCAGTTTCCGTGCGACACTCGAGGAGACCGTTCACGCACATCTGCTTCTGGTCGTCGTGGACGCAGCGGACCCACGCGCCCCGCAGCAGTTGGAGACGGTACGGATGGTGCTCAGCGAGATTGGCGCGACCCAGCAGCCGCGGATCGTGGTGCTCAACCAGGTTGATCGATTGTCCAAAGTCCCCAGCGCCGGCACGCTGCCTGCGTGGACAACTGCGGAAGCCTCCGCGATCGCCGTGTCGGCGCGTACGGGATTTGGATTGGAGCGTTTGACCGACCGAGTACGACAAACGCTGCTTGGGAACCTCCATGAAGTCACGATTCGCCTACCGCTTCGTGAGGGCAGAGCCGTCGACTTCCTCGAGTCACGCACCAAAGTGCTCTCGCGCGAATGGGATGAGGCGCACTGCATTCTCCGAACATGTGTGGCACAGCGACACATCGAGTATCTGCTCGCTGGAGGTGTTCCCTTCACCGTGGATGGCGAACCGCCGCACACCGCACTTGCTCGTCTTTGGCCCCCCGCCAACGACCGGGCAGGCGAACGGGTCCCGCCGCATGAGCGACTGTTCGGTGTCGGTGAATGAAACCGGACTCACTCCACTTCATTGCAGCGGTCGAAGAGCGCGCGGCACTCGCCCCGTACACGGCTCGTGCCGCATGCTCGGAACCACGCGACGGATGATGCGCGAGTCGAGTCAATCGACTGCCATGCGGCGATTCGACTGGTCAGGTCGCGCCCCGGTTTCCAGAATCCATCCGATGCGCGTCCGATGGCGATGCGCTCACCGCGACGGGGGAGACGATCCCAGCGCTCAATCGGGGTTCCCAGCAGCGCCTGCGCGAAGAGCCACTGGAGTCGCTCCTCACCCATCAGCACGATGATGTTTTCACCTCCTGCGAGGAACTGCGCGCGAGCCTTTCGCATCAGCCGGTCCATTCGTTCGATGATCGCAGCGCGGTCATCGGCAATGCCGACATGGAGGCGTATGCATGGTCCCTCATGCGCACAGCGCACGCGGCAGCGACCTTGCATCCGTCCATCCTGCCCGCAGACTGAGTGCTCATCACCGATGCTTGCGCGCGTCAGAAAGTTGGCGAAGTTTGCCGACAGCGCCTTGAGTGACGATGCCGAAAGTCTGCTGCGCCAGACGATTTCCACCTCCAGCCTCCGCTCGATGCGCTCGAGCGCGTGAATCACACGTGGCATTCGCATGGAGCGTGCAACTGAGAGATGTTCGTCTTCGATGCTCTTGACATGGAAGTGAAGCAGCACATCGTTCTTGCGAGCCACAAGATCGCATGCGCGTCCTGTCGGCGTCGGTACTTCGCTGCCCACATCGAAGCCGGCGTTGACGAGTGTCCGTGCGAGTCGAGCCTCTGAGGCGAGGGCTGCCTGCAAGCGCGGATTCCCCGCGGCCCGCTCAATCCGTCGCGCCATGGGTCGGAGTGAGCGAGCTTTCCGCGTGGAGAGCCAACGAAGGGCTCGTGTTGCATGATCAGGAGGAGGGGGGGGCATGGTTATCGAGCCATGGGCAACGGAGTGGCGGTGTGAAACTTGCAAAGAAATTCGATGGTTGCCCAAAGTGACGATGTGTGGTCGCCGATCCACCTGTCGTGCGAAGTGCCACGACAACAACCTCTGAACGCTCTGCAGTGCGTCCGCAGATGCGCGTCCCACGAATCGGCGAATTGCTCGTTGCGCAGGGAATCCTGCGACAAAGTGAGGTGGATGCGGTCTTGGAGAGGCAGCAGATGCAGGATCGTCCTTTCGGTGTGCTCTGCGAAGAAATGTTCGGGATCGATCCGACCATCATTGAAGGCGCGTGGACCGATCAGTACCGAGCACTTGCCCACACATTCGATGCGGACTTTGCACGCGTGGATGCAAATGCCGCGGCGCTCGTGACGGCACGTCAGGCGTGGCAGTTTCGGTTCTTTCCACTGCGCTTCGAGCATGGCGCGATCGTCGCCGCAACGACACCTGCGCACCTGACTCGCGCGTGCAGATTCGCCAGTAGTGTGCTTGGATTGCCCGCCATCTTTGTTGTGGTGGACTCCCACGAACTCAGCAGCGCACTCGAAACGCACTATCCGATGGATGGACTGGATGTGCGGACGGTGCAGTCGCTGCACGGTGTGAATGGCAACACCCGGACTTGAACCGGGGACACTCGCATTTTCAGTGCGATGCTCTACCAACTGAGCTATGTTGCCTGCGGCACCCGCTCGGAAGCAGGGGCGTCAGACGCGAGGGTACGCGGAGCAAGAGCGCTGTCAAGAATCGATGCGACTGCTTCTGACTCCACGCCGAGCATGGGTGGAGCCTTGCGCTTGAAACTGCGAGCAACTGGCTGCTCACCGTAACCACCAGGAAGTGACAGCGGGAGCCCCAGCGGCATCCTCTCGACGCGTGCAAGAATGTGGGCCAACAGCCAACGGGCGATCGTTTGACCGCCGTGATAGTCGTGGAGCGACGGTTCATTCGTGCTGTCGCGGGGCAGTTCGGTGTTCCCTCGCTGAGCGACAGCGAGCGTTGCAGCGCGCAGTTCCCGGATGAATCGCTCCACGAGAAGGCGAGACTGCTGGGGTGAGAGCCGAAGTTCGGCACCTTCGCAGAGGCTGCGCATGTGACGCGTGATCAATTCGCTCCACGCGGACTGATCTCCTCGGATGCATGCACAGGCGAGCGCAACGTCCCCAATCCAAAGGTCGACTCTTTCACTCCACGCACACTCCGAAGAGACGCGAGTGAGAATCGCCTCAAGATCTATGTTCCACAGTAGCTGGCTAGAACCGCTCGCAAAATAGGCCCGGCGCACTTGAGCCGCACGAACAGAAGGATCTCGCGCGGCCCGCTGCGCCATCAAGCGCTTGGATGGACGCGGCTCCTGATTTGCCTCAGACTTTGGCTTGATCAACGAAGAAAACCGACCAGCATCAGTGTGGTGTGGCATCTTGCTCCTGCACGGGTCGCAGAGGAAACCAGCGCTCCGTTTGCGAGAGTCTACGAATCTCAGCACACGCGTCAACGCGTGTTGGAGTTGTTCACAGTCCGAGAAGGGATCGACGAATATCGGAAGCCACGGGGAAGGATGCGCGGAAAGCACGAAGCCCGGCAATGTCGATGTCAGCCGAGGTCATCGTGTCTGACTCCGCTTTGACCGATGCCAGTTCGTTCCCGACATGATCAAGAATGACGGAACCACCGCTGTAGACGATGGTTGGCTCGCTGCCGGTGCGGTTGGATGCCACGATCGCTGCCTGATTTTCGAGTGCTCGCGCGATCAGCATGGCGCGCTTCTGGTGGAGTCGAGCAGACGGCCAGCACGCAGAGAAGGTGAACACTTCCGCGCCGGACATCAGCGCATGCCGGAAGAGCTCAGGAAATCGGAGGTCGTAGCAGATCATCGGTGCAATGCGTACCCCGGCGCAGTCGATGACGACCGGGCCATTTCCAGGCGAATATGCACGGTGTTCTCCACCAGGCGTAAAGAGAAACACCTTCCTGTAGCAACCGATTTCTTCGCCTGTTGGCGCGAAGACGGTCGCCGTATTCGCTGTTCCACCCTCGACCCTCCGTGCGATGCCTGCTTGGAGGAAAATTCCATGGTCCTTTGCCAGTTGACCCATCCACTCAGTGGAATCCGGCGCCGCCGCGAGCTCGGCACGCATCGTGAAGCCCGTCTCGCAGAGTTCCGGCAGGACCACAAGATCACCCGGCGCGGGGCGCTGCGTGTCGAGGGCCGAACGTATTGCCGAGCGATTCTCGGAGATGCGTTCCCACTTGGGATTGGTCTGCAGCGCGTGAAAACGCATCGTTTATCGGGGAGGGCGACCGACGGGACTTGAACCCGCGACATCCAGGATCACAACCCGGCGCTCTACCGACTGAGCTACGGCCGCCATGGAAAGGGCAGGATGGTAGGAAGTTAGAGTGCACCCTGCAAAGGGAATCGGACCGTCGGTCGTGATAGACTTCCCGACCCTCCTTCGGGAAGTCCTTTATGACCACCATGACCGCCCAATCGTCGATGATGCGCCATTCCTTTGGCCCTGCAAAGATCCTCTCCAATGTTCCGACTGCGGAGCTCATTGAGCATGCGCTTGCGCGCGGTGAGGGCCGTTTGGCGGCAAACGGTGCGCTCGCGTGCGACACGGGCGACCGCACCGGACGTAGCCCCAATGACAAGTTCTTGGAGGATTCGGCTCGAATTCATGGAGACATCGACTGGGGCAAGGTGAATCAGCCGATGAGCCCTGAGCACTTCGATGCGCTGGAGAGGCTTGTGTTGTCGACCCTCAGTCGACGCGAGCAGCTGTACCGCTTTGATGGCTACGCGGGCGCCGATCCGGCGTTTCGCCTCAAGGTTTCGGTTTTTACGGAAGAGGCTTGGCACAGCTTGTTCGCCAAGACCCTGTTCATCAACGCGGAGAGCGCCGATCTCAAGAACTGGCATCAGGACTGGACGATCATCAATGCGGGAAGCCTGCGACTGGACGATCCCGCAAAGTATGGGGCGAAGGGGCCGGTCTGCATTGCGCAGAGTCTTGAGAAGCGGACAGTGCTCATCGTGGGAACTCGGTACGCCGGTGAGATGAAGAAGTCGATCTTTTATGCGATGAATTTCGATCTTCCGGCGATGAAGGTTTTTCCGATGCACTGCTCCTGCAATGTGGACCGGAAGGATCCTGCAAATGTGGCACTTTTCTTCGGGCTCTCGGGAACTGGCAAGACAACGCTTTCAGCCGATCCGAACCGTGACTTGGTGGGCGATGATGAGCATGGATGGAGCGACAAGGGCGTCTTCAACATGGAAGGCGGCTGCTACGCGAAGTGCATCAAGCTTTCTCGCGAGGGGGAACCAGAAATCTGGGATGCGATCCGCTTTGGAAGCGTGCTCGAAAACACCACCATCGATCCCGTGACGCGTATTCCGGACTACGACAGTTCGGCGCGTACCGAGAACACGCGAGTCACCTACCCCGTGTCGTATATCCGCAACGCACGCATTCCGAGCGTTGCAGGTCATCCGAAGAATGTCATCTTCCTGACTGCGGATGCGTTTGGTGTGTTGCCTCCTGTTTCCAAGCTCACGGCAGAGCAGGCGATGTACTACTTCCTCAACGGCTACACGTCGAAACTGGCGGGTACGGAGGCGGGCGTGACAGAACCACAGCCGAACTTCTCCGCATGCTTCGGTGGCCCATTCATGCCGCGACCACCCATGCGTTACGCGGAGATGCTGCGCGATCGAATCGCGAAGCACGGGTCCGACGTCTGGCTGCTGAATACGGGTTGGACGGGAGGTCCGTACGGCGTTGGTTCGCGCTTCAAGTTGGCATACACCCGGGCCTTTGTGAACGCCATTCTCAATGGCTCTTTGAGTCGTGCATCCTTCCGCAAGGATCCGATCTTCGGGTTGGCTGTTCCATCACAGGTGGACGGTGTGCCCGCCGAAGTGCTCGATCCCCGGAACACGTGGGCCGACAAGACCGCCTACGACGCGAAGGCGCGTGATCTCGCCACGCGCTTCCGTGCGAATGATGCGAAGTTTTCGGTGACGCCTGAAGTTCGCGCCGCGGGTCCGATGGTCTCGTGAACGCTGCCATGGCAGTCGCCGCTATGCCGCTGCCGACCGCCCAGGATGTGCTTGATGCTGCGCGCAGCCTTTCGGGAGGCGTGGTGCGCACACCTTGTCTGTACAGCGGTGCATTGTCGCAGGTGCTCGGCGCAGAGGTGTGGTGCAAGCTCGATCTGATGCAGGCGACAGGTTCCTTCAAGGAACGTGGTGCGCGGCACGCGCTCCTGTCGCTGGGATCGGCGCAGCGAGAGCGTGGGGTGATCTCCGCAAGCGCCGGAAATCATGCGCTTGCGCTCGCCTTCCATGGCAAGGGACTCGGTGTCCCAGTCACAGTCGTCATGCCACGATTTGCACCGCTGGTGAAGCAGGTGCGCTGCAGGCAGTATGGAGCGCGAGTCCTTCTGCATGGCGACAACATTGCCGATGCACGTGAGCATGCCGATGCGATCGCTGCTGCTGACGGGCTGGCATACATCAATGGGTTCAATGATCGGGCAATCATCGCTGGCGCCGGAACATGCGCGCTGGAGGCCATGGAGCAGGTCGGCGATCTCGATGCGATTGTGACTCCAGTCGGTGGCGGGGGACTTGTCGCGGGCATCGTCCTCGCTGCCGCGGCTGTGCGACCAACGCTGCGCATCATCGGTGTGGAGGCCGCCCGCTGCGCAAGCATGACCGCCGCACTTCGGGAAGGGAAGCCAGTCAAAGTCTCCGCCGAGCCGTCGCTCGCGGATGGTCTGGGCGTCCCCGAAGTTGGTGCGGCGGCATTGGAGGTCGTTCGAGGAAGGCTCGAGTCCGTGTGCACGGTGGACGAGGATTCCATCACGCGTGCGATTCTTCGGCTCTTGGAGATTGAACGAGTCGTCGCCGAGGGTGCTGCGGCAACGCCGGTCGCGGCGATGCTCGAGGGCCAACTCGACAGTCTGCGCGGTCGTCGCGTGTGCTTCATGCTGTGCGGCGGCAATATTGACCCCACCGTGCTTGCCCGTGTCATTGAGCATGGACTCGCTCTCGATGGGCGCATGATCCAGTTTTTGGCGGTCATCCGCGATCGACCAGGCGGGCTCGCGGAACTCGCATCGGCCATCGCATCCACGGGGGCGAGCGTGAAGCAAGTCTCGCACGAAAGGGCCTTCGGCGAGGATGATGTTTCGCGTGTGCAGGTGCTCTGTCAGATTGAGGTACGCGGGCCTGACCACACGGAAGAGGTGTTCGCCGCGCTGCGTGGGCGGGGCATCGATGTCTTGGCTCGGGGCAGCCTCCGTCAGATTGCGAATCTCAAGTGATGCGCCTCGCGCTCCTGTCTCTCGATTCGACAGTCGGAGACCTCGCCGGGAATTCGGCGAGGATTCGTTCGGCAGCCGAGCCGTTGGCGCGGACAGGCGTTCCACTGATTGTCACACCTGAGCTTTCCCTCTTGGGCTATCCACCACGCGATCTTCTGCTCCGCGCGGGATTGGTCGAACGCTGTATGCAGACTGCGCACGAGCTGGCAGCGGATTTGGCGCGGGGGGGCGCTGGCGAAAGTGCGGTCCTTGTGGGCACTCCGTGGCCTTGTGAATCGGGTGCGGGGATCAGCAACGCGTGTCTGGTCTTGCGTGGCGGGGCGGTCGAGTGCGTGTACCGCAAGCGACTGCTGCCGCAGTACGACGTCTTTGACGAGGCGCGCTACTTCAAGGCAGGGCATCAGCCGCTGTGTATTCATGTGGGCGGTCAACGTGTGGGTCTGCTTTTATGCGAGGATTTGTGGCGAGGCGAAGACGTTGGTGAGGGCACATACCTCGGGGACCCTGTCGCGGACAGTGTTGGTGAAGGTGCGCAATTGCTTGTGGCGATGAGTGCCTCGCCGTTTTGTGCGGGCAAGCACCTGCAGCGGCTGCGTGTGCTTCACTCGGCTGCACAGCGCGCGGGGCGCTCCATTGCGATGGTGAATGCATCGGGCGCGAACGACGACTTCGTCTTTGATGGAGGATCATGCCTGATGCATCCCGACGGCAGCGGTGCGTTCACGCGACCCTTCGGTGATGTGGAGTTGGTGACAGCGCTGGATGTTCATGATCGGGTACCGGATGCCGCTGTAGAAGCGGATGAAATCGCGCAGGCAGTGGTGGAGGGGATCCGCGGTTATGTGCGCAAGACTGGACATCGCAGTGCACTGCTTGGGCTCTCGGGCGGGATCGACAGCGCACTGCTTGCGGCACTCGCGGTGGCCGCGCTTGGGGCGGATGCGGTGCGTGGCGTTTCGATGCCGAGTCAGTACTCCTCGGAGGGATCGCTGAGCGATGCCAAGGACACGGCGAAGCGCCTTGGCATGCGTTCGCCCGACCTTCTGCCGATTCATGATCTGCATGCTCTCGCGCGAAGACATTTTGGCGCGAGTTGTGATCTGGCAGGTTTGACCGACGAGAATCTGCAGAGTCGACTGCGTGGCCTCACGCTCATGACGCTGTCGAATGCGACGGGTGCGCTGGTGCTGTCGACCGGGAACAAAAGTGAGTTGGCGGTCGGCTATTCGACGCTGTATGGCGACATGGTGGGCGGCCTCGCCCCGCTTGGTGATCTGACGAAGCAGCAGGTGTACGCCATCGCTCGTCGGCTCAATGCATGCCCCCAGATCATCGGTCTGGCGAAAGCACCAATCCCGGCTGCAAGTATCGACAAGGCCCCGTCCGCTGAACTCCGTCCCGGGCAGGTCGATCAGGATTCTCTGCCGCCTTACGACATGCTCGATGCGATTGTGGAGGGTTGGGTCGACGAGGAGCGAACCGTTGAGGAGATCGCCACGCGGAATGCCTTCGATCTCTCGGTCGTTCAAAGGTGGACGCGCGCCATCGATGCCGCGCAGTACAAGCGCTTCCAAGCACCTCTGATCTTGAAGGTCAGCGCGCGAGCGTTCGGCCCCGGCCGGCGGATGCCGCTCGCCATGCGCTCGACGCCAGACGTTCGCTCACTCGGTGTCGGAAACTGAAGAGGCGCGGCTGTTCGCTCGGTATCTCGATGAATGTGGCGGTTCGGATGCAGTATGCAGTGAGCGCTCCACCGTAGACACAGCCCGTATCGATCGCCACCACTACCGGGCGCCCGGTGGGGCGCGTCAGCATCAGGGGGCGTGTCAATGGTCGATGACCCACGATCAGCAACCCATCCGTCCCGTCGTACTGCCACCACCAGTCGGATTCTCCATCGGCAGATTTGATCGTCATGCGAACGCGCGGTGACGTGCGATTGAAACCTCGCGTTGGATTGATTCCAGCGTGCACCGCTGTCCATGGATAGGGCGATCGCCCCCGCACGAAATTGTTCCGCATCGCCTCGCGCAGAAGCGTTTGCGACTCCTCGAGCAGATCCGCATCGGCAAGCACATCGACCATCTCACCCAGTCGCGGCGGCAAGTCGCGCGTATCGCCCGTGGGCCCCGCCCGTCGGATCGCAGCGAGTGCGCGCGGCTCATGATTGCCGCACACGAGGTCGACGCGCCAACCTGCGCGCCGCCGCGCAATGATCTCTTCCACCACCAAATCCGGTCGAGGTCCTTTGGTGAGCAGGTCGCCGAGCAAGACGACACGAGGCGTCTCATGGCGGCGAGCGAGTCGACGAAACATCGCTCGCAACTCCGCTCCGCATCCATGCACATCTCCCACGACAACCGTGTCGCGCATGGCTCTACCATACCTACCGCATGCCCATTCGCATACTTCCCGCAGAGATTGTTCAGCAGATTGCTGCCGGGGAGGTGGTGGAACGACCGGCAAGTGTTGTGAAGGAGCTGATCGAGAACGCCCTCGATGCAGGGGCCACTCATCTGACGGTTCGAGTTCGAGGGGGAGGGCGGGAGTCGATCGAGGTGGTCGACGATGGATGCGGTATGGACCCGTCCGAACTGCCACTTGCCGTCGCAGCCCACGCCACAAGCAAGATCGCTGCCACGCGTGATTTGGACGCGCTTCGAACGTTTGGGTTCCGAGGAGAAGCCCTTGCAGCCATTGCCGGAGTCTCACATGTCCGCATTCGATCGAGGCGGCGCGAAGCTGCCGATGCTGCGGTGCTTGA
>Ga0194120_10009180_pt1 | contig 12649 bp, 10 predicted proteins | sample TA2MahCa65mmetaG_FD_148642 | JGI IMG/M metagenome (GOLD analysis project Ga0194120, IMG submission 148642) | Freshwater microbial communities from Lake Tanganyika, Tanzania - TA2015019 Mahale Deep Cast 65m | ecosystem: Environmental > Aquatic > Freshwater > Lake | place: Tanzania: Lake... | reverse complement strand
CTCGACATGACGACATTGCTGGATCTCTGCCGCCCGGCCCTCGAACGCGGCGAACCGGTCAACGCCGAGCTCCCCATCCGCAACGTCCACCGCGTGGTCGGCACCATCACCAGCGGTGAAATCACGCGAAAATACGGCGCCCGCGGGTTGCCCGATGACACCATCCGCCTCAAGTTCACCGGCTCCGCCGGCCAGAGCTTCGGCGCTTTTGTCACCCGCGGCATGACCCTGGCGATCGAAGGCGACGCCAACGACTACTTCGGCAAGGGTCTGTCCGGCGGCAAACTGGTCATCTACCCGCCGGCCGCTTCGCCCTTCCGGGCCGAGGAGAACATGATCGTCGGCAACGTCGCGCTCTACGGGGCCTCCGCTGGCGAGGTCTACATCCGCGGCATGGCGGGCGAGCGTTTCGCCGTGCGCAATTCCGGAGTCGTCGCCGTCGTCGAGTCGATCGGCGACAATGGCTGCGAGTACATGACCGGCGGACGCGTGGTCGTGCTCGGACGCGCCGGACGCAATTTTGGCGCGGGCATGTCGGGCGGGATCGCGTACGTGCTCGACGAAAGCGGCGACTTCGCGCAGCGCGTCAACCGCCAGATGGTCGGCACCGGCCAGCTCGAACAACCGGAGGAGATCGCCGAGGTCCGTGGGCTGATCCAGCGCCACCTCGATTGCACCGGGAGCGCGCGCGCCCGCGCCGTGCTCGCCGACTGGGAGGCGCACGTGCCGCGCTTCGTCAAGGTGCTGCCCAAGGACTACCAGCGCATGCTCGCCTGCCTCGAGCGCGCGCAGGCCCAGGGGCTCACCGGCGACGAGGCTATCATGGCTGCCTTTGAGGAAAACGCCCGCGACCTCGCCCGCGTCGGCGGAAATTGATCCGCCCGGCCGCCGCTCCGCCCGGTTCTCGATCCCCAATCTCAGATTCCCGATTTCAACACCTCCATGGGCAAACCTACCGGCTTCATCGAATACCTTCGCGAACTGCCCGTCGATCGCACTCCCTCCGAGCGCGTGAAGGACTGGCGGGAGTTCCACCACCACATGGACGAGCGCAAGCTCCGCCAGCAGGGGGCGCGCTGCATGGATTGCGGCATTCCGTTTTGCCACACCGGCAAACTGCTCAGCGGCATGGCCAGCGGCTGTCCGATCAACAACCTCATCCCGGAGTGGAACGATCTCGTCTATCGCGGGCTCTGGAAGGAGGCGCTCGACCGCCTGCATCGCACCAACAATTTTCCCGAGTTCACCGGCCGCGTCTGCCCCGCTCCCTGCGAGGGCTCCTGCGTGCTCGGCATCAACGCCCCACCCGTCACGATCAAGAACCTCGAGGCCTCGATCATCGATCGCGGCTGGGAGGAGGGTTGGGTGCTGCCCAAGTCGCCGCGCCTGCGCACCGGGAAGAAGGTCGCGATCATCGGCTCCGGGCCCGCCGGACTCGCGGCCGCCGCCCAGCTCAACCGGGCCGGCCACAGCGTCACCGTCTTCGAACGCGCCGACCGGCCGGGCGGCCTGCTGATGTACGGCATCCCGAATATGAAGCTCGACAAGCAGGAGGTCGTCCTCCGCCGCGTCCAGCTCATGAAGCAGGAGGGCATCAAGTTCATCTGCAACGCCCACGTCGGCGAAAACGTCGAGGCCGAGATCTTTCTCAAGGAGTACGACGCCACGGTCCTTTGCACCGGCGCCTCGCAGCCCCGCGACCTCCCGGTCGAGGGCCGCCCGCTCCGCGGCGTGCACTTTGCGATGGAGTTTCTCACCGCCAACACCAAGGCGTTGCTCAACGGCAGCGCGGCCGACACTCCGATCAACGCAAAGGACAAGCAGGTCGTCGTGGTCGGTGGCGGTGACACCGGCACCGATTGCGTCGGCACCGCCTTGCGGCACGGCTGCAAGAGTGTCCTCCAGGTCGAGATTCTGCCGCCGCCGCCGCTCGAACGGCCGCCCGACAACCCCTGGCCCGAATGGCCCAAGACCCTCAAGGTCGACTACGGCCAGGAGGAAGCCGCCACCCGGTTCGGCGCCGATCCCCGCATCTACCTCACGACCGTCAGAAAATTCATCGGCGACGAGGCCGGTCAGGTGAAGGAACTCGTGACCGTCGGGGTCAAGTGGGTGAAAAACGACCAGGGCCAGTTCGTCCCGCAGGTACAATCCGGCACGGAAAAAAAACTCCCGGCCGATCTCGTGCTCCTCGCGATGGGGTTCCTCGGACCCGAACAGGCCATCCTCAAGGACCTCGGCCTCGAGACCGACACCCGCTCCAACATTCGGGCGGAACATGAGCGATACGCGACCAACATTCCCCGGATCTTCGCGGCGGGCGACTGTCGGCGCGGCCAGAGCCTCGTGGTTTGGGCGATTAACGAAGGCCGCGGCGCCGCCCGCGAAGTCGACCGCTTTCTCATGGGCAGCACGGATCTGCCCTGAGTTCCTTTCCGCGCCCCCGCTCCCGGCCCAAGCCCTTCGCACTCACTCGTGTGAAACCCGCGCCCTCTCCGCCTGACAAAGCCGGGGCTGGCGGCCCCGGTTGCACTCCGGACCACCGCCCTCCTTCCCCGAGGGTCCGATGTCCTATTTTGTGATCCGATCGGGACACGATTTGGGACATGGCCGAACTCCGACCTACTTTCGCTCTTCGGTTACCCACGGATTGAATCGCCAGGCTGGGAGCCATTTGCCTGAAATCCGGCACCGGGCGCGCCGGGCCGCCGCCAAGGTCTTCGCCATGCACAATCTCCCGTGCACTCCGCCTACCCCAATCACCCGCTCCGCCGCCACCTCGGAGACCGGTTCCCGCTTCAGAACTTCAGCGTCATCTCCGCCTCGTTGAGCGCAAGCGTCACGCTCCGCTTGGCGATTTCTTTCACGCGCAGATAGACGGTCTCGCCGCGCACCAGGGTCTGCACGACGTCGCCCTCCTTGTAGGGACGGGCATTGATGACCAGGTGCGCGCGGCCCCCAATCTCAAAGATGCCGCTCACCTTCAGCGTGGCCGCGCCCTGCTGCAGCAGGGCGAGGCTGGCTCCCGGGGAAAGGCCGGAGTAATCGCTCCCCGCGGAGGGACGGGGCAGCTCCGGCGTGTCACTGGAAGCTGGCGCGGCGGGCGGTGCGCTGCCCGGGGGCCGGAACGGATTGTGGCGTGGTTCGACCGGCGGGGGCGGCTCGTTGCGGTGTTGAAACAGCGCCGCGATCCGTTCCTGCACCTGTTTGAACCGCGGTGACATGGAACCCGGTCCGGCGGGCCCACCGGCGGCCGGCGCGCGCTCGGCGGCCTGGACCAGCGGTCCTGCGAGTGCCAGCCAACCGGCCAGGCCGGCCAGCGCGTGGAGCGCCCAAAGGAGTTTGCGTCGGGGTTTCACCGTTTGCCCAGTAGTTCGACGTTGAGATCCAGTGAGACCGATGCACCGCTGGCATCCGCTCGCGAGCACGCAAAGGTCGTAATCTTGGCCAGCCGCGGGCCGGTTTCGAGCGCCTGCACGAATGCCGCCACCTGTTCGTACGAACCCACCACCCGCAGGCCATAGGGCACGCGGCGAAACGTCGGCGACTTGTCCACGGCCGGCGAGGAGACTTGGTGCAGCTCCGGCAATTGGGCCTTGGTCTGCTCCTCAAGCTTGTAGAAGTACCAGAGGTTCTCCGCCAGATTGGTCTCGACCACGAGGTTCTCCTCGATGCGCCGTGTGACGGAGCGTACCTCGGTGAGTTCCTGCCGCAGGGACGATCCGCCGATGAGCTTCGTCAGCATCGCCTCGCCCTCCTCGGATCGCCCTTTCAGGATGCCCTCGAGATTCCGCACCTCCAGGTGGAGATACACCCCGCCGCCGATGAGCACCACCGCCAGCACGGCGCACGCCACGCAGTACGGCCAGCGACGGACGAAATCGACGAGGGTGCCCAGGGTGCCGCTCATTTCCTCTCCTTCAGGGTGAACTTGATTTCGAACCGCAGCACCCCGCCGCCTTCGCTCCGCTCCACGTTGGTCATCTGGATCGCCTGAAACAGCGGCCCGATCTTGTCGTCCTTGCGCAGCGTGTCGAGATAGCCGCCCAGAATTCGCGTGGCCTGCTCCGAACGCTCCCGGAGATTTCCCCGCAGAACGCCGCCGTATTCGTTCCACTCGATCAGATCGATCGACATCTGTTCGGGGCGGGTCCGTCCAAGATTCGCGATGAAGTCCGACACATACAGGATCGGCCGGACCAGCGTGAAGGCCTGATCGACTTTCATCGACTCAAAGGTGTAATCCTTCTGCAGGCGCTCGATTTCGGCGACTTCGGCGCGATTGTCGCGGATGCGGCGTTCCCAATCGCCGATCTGGTGCGTGAGGTTCCACGTCACGTAGAACTTGAGCCCGAAGAAATACAGCGCGGTGAAGGCGAGCGCGCTGAAGACGATGTTGATCAGGAACCGTTTGCCGACGACCGTATCCTCCGGCAACTCCGCCTCGATGCGGTAGTCGACGTGCCACGAGGGGCGGAGGATGAGCGGGTCTTTACTTCGGCTCATTGGCGGGATGCGTCAGTTGCCCGATCAAGCTCAGCGCCTGGAACCACGAACGCGAGGGCACGCGCGCGCCCGGCGCCAGCTGAATGCCGGCGAGGGGCAGCCAGACATCGAGATCCGGCACCAGGAATTGCAGGTCGACCGCGGTGCAGAGGGCGTCTTCCAGCCAGCCGAGCGGCGCCGGCAGGTGGGCGCAGTGCAGGGCGCCGATGGGCTGGCCGGTCTGCATTTCGAAATAATCGATCGCGGGCTTCAGGTGCCGGGTGAGCACGCGCACGAGACGGCGACTGTGACCGCGCAGTTCCTCGGTGGGGTGGAAAAGCGCGTCCCGCGCCGGTCCGATGCCCGGGGCGTTGATTTCCTTCATCGCCGCCTCCATGATCGAGACCAACCCGTGCGGCAGCATCGCCGGCGTATGCACCCCATCCTTCGCGAGGAAATACACGCGCGTCTGGCCGAGCCCGATTTCGCAAACCACCGTCACATGCGGATACGCGGTTTCGCGCGTGTAGCGGCTGAGCGCCCCGAGCAACGCTACCGTGCCGAGTTCGAGCCGCCGCGGTCGGATGCCGAGCCGCCGCAAGCGCTGCTGGGTTTCCCGCACGGTCGCCAGTGGCAGACCAACCAGCAACCCGGGGCGCGAGGGCGTGGCGGCGGTGAACAGCTCGCCTTCGGTGGGATGAAGGGCGCAGACATTCCAGTCGTTGATCGCAGTGAGTTTCGCCTGCTCCGCCAGCACTTGCGCAAGGTAGTTGGGCTCGACCATGCGCTTCGTGTTGATCGACTCGCGCAGCAACACGCGATCCGTCGGGTGGAAACCGCAGTAGCCCGGCACATACCCGCGCCCCCGTTCCGGAAACGCCCCACGCAACCACTTGGCGATTCCCTCATCGTCCCCGGCGGGCAGTTCCACCATCTCCTCGACGACCACCGCCCGGACATCGGGCCGCGGAATCCGCGCAAGCTGGATGACGTGCTCGTTGACATTCCAGAGCACGCCGGCGCGCGAACTTCGCGAAAGGAACGAGAAGAGGGCCATGAGACATCGCCACCCTCGGCGGGCGGCAGGAGGAGAAGCCTGCGCGAATACGGTTCCGGAGCCAGTAGAATCTCTACCCACCTGCCGCCCTTTTTCGCTTTTCCACCGTCACTTGCCACAGGAGCACGGTCCGGCTGACCTGCACCTCCTGGCACTGCCACACCCGAGTTTACCGTTTTCCGGCATGAAGTCCCCGGGTTACTGGTCTCTGGTCCCTGGTCCGCGCTCTGCTGGACAGCAGAGCGCCCACCGATCAGCCCTGGGTAGCGGTCGCGCCGCGCCGCGGACCGTGGCCGGCGGCTTCATCGTCACCTCCGCCCGGTGGCATTTCCTTCTGGAGGAAGGAGAACCTCCTTGCTACGTGTTTCCGCTTTGCCCATCCGAACGCGTGCCGACGCCACTTCTATACGAATCCCACTGCCATACGCCGCTTTGCAAGCATGCGACCGGCCAGCCCGCGGACTACGCCGCGGTCGCCGCCCAGCGCGGACTCAAGGGCATCATCGTCACCTGCCACGCCCCGCTGCCCGATGGACTCGGTCTCGACCACCGCATGGCGCCCGAGGAGTTTGATGCCTATGTGAACCTTGTGGCTCGCGCCCGCGCGGAATTCGCCGACCGCGTCGACGTGCGGCTCGGCCTCGAAAGCGATTATTTCCCCGGCGTCGAAGCCTGGACCGAGCGGCTGCACGCCCGCGTGCCGCTTCACCATGTGCTCGGCTCTGTGCACATGCAGGTACCGCACTACAAGAGCCGCTACTACAACGGGGACGACTTCGCCTACCAACAGACCTACTTCACCCATCTCGCGGCCTCGGCGGAGACCGGCCTCTTCGATACGCTGGCCCATCCCGACCTCGTAAAGAACGAGGCGCCGCACGCCTGGAGTTTCCCGCGCATCCAACCGCACATCGAACGCGCCCTCGACCGCATCGCCGCAACCGGGGTCGCCCTGGAACTCAACACCAGCGGCCTCCAAAAGGCGCTGCCGGAAATGAACCCCGGACCGCGCATGCTCGCCCTCGTTCGCGAACGCGGCATTCCCGTGGTGCTCGGCTCCGACGCCCACCGTCCTTCCCGCGTCGCCGCCGACTTTGGCCCGGCTCTTCGCCTGCTCGCGGATCTCGGTTTCACCCACGTGAGCTACTTCCTCGAGCGCCGGCGCCACAACCTGCCGGTGGCCGAGGCCCTGGCGTCGCTGCGCGAGCCCGGAAATCCAACACCCGCTCGGCCATGACGCCACCCTCCGAGTCATCACGCCTTTCTCCAGACAACAACGTCCTGATTTCCGGGCCATGGGCTCTGCTGGCCAGCAAAGCCTTCAGCCAGCATGAACTCCAATCAACCGCCGCAAAGACCGCGTTTTCATGGTAGGGAAGCGGGAGCAAGGCGGAACGGGCATGCCACCATCGATCCACTTCATACCGTTGCGCGACGATTCTGGTGCGAGCGATTCCATCACAGAGACCCAAAGGCACGGAGACCTGAGCAGCGGAATGCGATGCCCTGCCCACTCGTTCTCTTCTCCGGGTCTCGGTTTCTCTGTGGTTGATCCGAGACTCTTCGGTTGCGGTTGCCGCCTTGGGAAGCATGCAGGCTGACCTCTACGATCTCACCCGCGAGCAGCTCCGCCTGCTCTTTGCCCGCTGGGGCTTTGCGCCCGTTCACGCCGCCCGGCTGTGGAACGGCCTTTACCTCGGCCTCGCCGAGTCGTTTGCCCCGGAGTTGCTGCCGGAGTTGCCGGAGAAAGTGCGCGCCCACCTCGCCAGCGCCGCCCGGCTCGGCGTCCTGCCCGTCGCCCGCGCGACCGATTCCACCGACGGCTTCACCCGCAAGTACCTACTCCGTCTCGACGACAGCCGGCACCTCGAGACCGTGCTGATGCGTTATCATGGCCGTGTCACCGCCTGCCTCAGCACCCAGGTCGGCTGCGCGATGGGCTGCGGGTTCTGCGCCACCGGCCAGATGGGTTTCGTCCGCCAGCTTACGCCGGGCGAAATCGTCGCCCAAGCCGTGCACATCGCTCGCGCCCTGCGTCTTGCTGCGCCCTGTCTCGTTTCCGGTCATCCCGTGGCCGACCCGCCGGGCCGGGCCGCCGCGCCCGGAAAGGCCCGCCTGCGCAACGTCGTGCTCATGGGCATGGGAGAGCCTTTGCACAATTACGAGGCGGTGATGCACGCGGTCGACATCCTGCGAGATCCCGCCGGGCTCGCCCTCGGCGCCGAGCGCATCACGCTCAGCACCGTCGGCGTGGTGCCGGGCATCCTGCGGCTGGCGCACGAGCGGCGCCCGGTCCACCTCGCCGTCTCGCTGCACGCGGCGACGCAAGCCGAACGCGCCGCCCTCGTGCCCGTCGCCAAGAAATGGCCGCTGGACGAACTCATGGCCGCCTGCCGCAGCTACAGCGAGCAGACCGGCCGCCGCGTCTTCTACGAGTGGACGCTGATCGCGGGAACCAACGACTCGCCCGAGCACGCCCGCGCGGTGGGTCGCCTCCTGCGCGGCCTGCCGGCCCAGGTGAATCTCATCCCCCTCAACCCGACCAACGGTTTCGCCGGCGGCCCCTCCGGGCAGGACGCCGCCCGGCGGTTCCAGCACATCCTCGCCAACGAATTCTCGCTGCCGAGCACGATTCGCCAACGACGCGGAATCGATATCGCCGCCGGCTGCGGCCAGCTGGCCACCGGCTGAATCGCAAGCCGTTCCTTTCCAGTCGGCGTTCGGCACCGCCGCGACGGAGGTGCGCCGACACTCGGCTATCGAGATGGCGTCGAAGCTCTGCGGGGACGGCGACGAAACGCGGAGGACGCGGAGAACGCGAAGCCGCACGCGATTCTCCGCGCCCTCCGCGGGCTCCGCGCTGTGTTCTTTTGCGGCTAAATCCGTTTGGTTGCGGCCTTGCGCCGCGCTGGGTTCTCTTGCGGCTGACCGAGTTCCCGCAGTGCGTCGGCGGCGATCCAGCGTGCGGCACGGGAATCGCGGCGCGCGATGCGGCGCGCCTCCGCCATCGCCGCCCGCCGCAGCCGCGGGTTGCGCTTGCCGATCTGCCGGAGCGCCCAGTTGACCGCCTTCCGGACGAAGTTGCGCTCGTCGGTCGCGGCGCGCGCGATCGCCGGCAGCATGCGCAGGAATACCGCATCGGGGAGCTCCTTGCGATGCACTGCCATGCCCGCCATGATCGCGAAGCCCGTCCGTTTGACAAATTCCGCCCGGCGCGTGCTCCAGCGGTGCGCCATGGCTGCGGCGAAATCGGTGCGGTCGAGCAGGAAGGCGAGGGCGTCCGTGGCGGCCCAATTGTCGCAGTCCCGCACCCAGCGTTCGGCCTGACCGCGGGTCACCTGGCGCGGATCCTCGATCAACGTCGCGAGGATGCGGGCGTCGTGAATGCCGGTCGCCCACAGTTCGAGGGCCAGGCGATGGTCGCGCCGGTGCGCCCGGGCGAGGGCGCGCAGCACCGGGGTGGGGATGCCGAGTTGCTCGGACGTCGACCGGATGCCGTACCGCTGCTGCCCCGCGACGTTGCGCGCGCAGCGGCGTTTGCGCAGGAAGGCGACGATCTCGCGGGCGGTCATGATTGGACTTCGTTGGAACAATTCAGGCGCGTTCTGCCAAGAGACTTGCGCAAGGATGAGCCGACAGGTGCAGGTGGGATCCCGCCTCCAGCGACGTAACAGCCCAACGCGTCTCAGGGCCGCAACCCAAGCTGCGGATCGAAACGTGCCGCGTTGGGAGGGAGGAGTGAAAGTGAGAGTGAGGGCACGTGGGAGTGAGCGGAAACCTGGAATGCCATGATTGGCCGGAGAACTCCCTGGAGGTGCGTCCGCAAAAGCGTCGCACAACGGTACGAAGTGGATCGCTATTGGTGCAAGACCAGCCGGGCTGGCAGAGCCGGCTCATCCCCGCCTTCTTCGCACGGCCTCCGCGAGAGTCGCGAGCACGGGCACGGTGGGCTCCCAGGCGAGACAGGCGTCGGTGATGCTGCGGCCGGGCACGAGGGGCCGCGCATGGTAATCCTGCGCCCCGCCCAGCAGGTTGCTCTCGATCATCACGGCGGCGATCGCCCGCTCGCCGCCGGCGATCTGCGCCGCAATGTCCGCCGCCACCGCCGGCTGGCGGTTGGGATCCTTGCCGCTGTTGCCATGCGAACAGTCGATCATGATGAACGGCGGCAGCCCGTTCTGCGCCAGCAACTCGACCACGGAGCGCACATGGGCGGCCGAGTAGTTCGGTCCGCCCGATCCCCCGCGCAGGACGAGGTGCGCGTACTCGTTGCCCGCCGTGCCCATGATCGCGGGCGCGCCCTCCCGCGTCAGCGACGGGAACCAGTGCGGATGCCGTGCGGCGCGGATGCCGTCGATCGCCACCTGCACTTCGCCGTCGGTGCGATTCTTGAAGCCGACCGGCATCGACAACCCGGAGGCCAGTTCGCGATGCACCTGGCTCTCGACTGTCCGGGCGCCGATGGCCCCCCAGGAGACCAGTTCGGCGTAGTACTGGCCGAGCGTCGTATCGAGAAACTCGGTCGCCACCGGCAGGCCGAGGTTGATGATGTCGAGCATCAGCCGCCGCGCGAGCCGCAAGCCGGTGTTGATCTGGAAGCTGTCGTCGAGGAAGGGGTCGTTGATCAGCCCCTTCCAGCCCATCACGGTGCGCGGCTTCTCGAAGTACACCCGCATCACGAGCAGCAGTTCGCCGGCGTGCCGCGATGCGACCTCGCGCAGGCGCTGCGCGTACTCGAACGCCGCCGGCGGGTCGTGAATCGAACACGGCCCCACGACCACCAACAGGCGGTCGAGCCGGCCCGTCAGGATCGCCGCCACCTCTTCGCGCGTGCGGGTGATCAGCGCCGCGCCGTCGTCGGACAACTGCAGTTCGTCCTCGAGGACGGCGGGCGCGATGAGCGGCTTTTGCGCCCGGATGCGTAAGTCGTAAGTCGGCGCGTGCATGCGACCGGGCTAGCCCAGCGCGCTGCGCGCCGCGTTGACCAGCGGCGAACGGACCAGCGCCGCCTCGAGCGGTTGGGCGAGGCCGAGTTTGACCGCCCGCGCCCGCAGCGAAAGGAAGGCGAGCGAGGCCGCTTCGCCCTGCGTGGCCCGCTGAGCCACCTGGCGCAGGTCCTCCTCCACCGGGGCCAGCTGGTCCACCGGCAGGATCGTCTTCTCGACGAGGAAGAGCCCGAGCGCAGCTCCGAGGGTGTCGATCCAGCCGCGCGGTTGGGCGGGCACGGTGTAGGCCAGGGCCGCGCTCGCGGGCGACCACTCCATGTAGGCGCGTACCTCGGCGTGGATCCGGGCGAGTGCCGCATCCGCCGTCGCCGGCGTCCAACGCGCGTTGAAAACCTTCCGTTCGCGAAACGTCTTCACCTCCCACACGCGCAGCAGCAGCTCGCTATCGCCGGCCGCCGCCTTCAACGCGCCTGTCACAATGTAATCGAAGCCCTCGCCGCTGGTTTCGACGAGCTGGCGCAGGTTCTCCGTCGTCCACTCGGCGCCGAACACGACGTGGTGGTTCTCGCCCTGGCCGGCCGGCGGCGTGCGAAACGCGACGGCCGCCACCGGCGCATACAGCGCCGAGAAAAAAAACGTCTCGGCGAACCACAGGGGAATGCCCCGCGCCAGCCGGCCCAATTCGTCCTCCGGCCGCCGCATCTCCTTGGCGTCGACCTCGTGCCCCGGCTGCGCGAGCTGGGCAAAGGCGATGCGACGCAGCCGGCCCTCCTTCGGCGGCAGGAGTTGCGCCGTGAGCGGTTCGAGGCCGTAGAACCACACCGGCTTGCTCACCGTGATCAGCCCGATCTTCGGGGCGTCCGCCAGGCCACCGGGCCCGGTCGCAACCTGCTCCGGCGTCGCGAGCAGCTCCGCGATGGCATTCGAGAAGCCGTGCAGGCGATCCTCGAGTTCCGGCCGCTGCAGGGCGAAGAGGATATCGAGCACATGTTGCGCGGCATCGGCATTGCGCACCGCCAGGTACGCCTGGAGCAGGTTCAACCCCGTCGCGGGTCCGTGCCGGTCCGCATCGTACCGCGGCGCCACCAACTCGATGATCTCGGCCACGTGTCCGTGCATGCCGAGGTCGCCCGAAATCGCCACCAACACGTCGGCGCGATCCCCGGATCCCGCGGTAATGAGCTCCTCGTAAATGGCCATCGCTCCGGGCAGGTCCTTCGCCTCGAGCCGCGCGCGAGCCGCCGCCAGCCGCGCTCTGACGCCCCCGACCGGGCTCGATCCGGTCGCTTCATTCGAAGCGGCCGTCGAGTCCTCCGGCCTGGCGCCGGTGAATCGATCGAAAATTCCCATGCGGTGAGCAAACCGGCCGGCTGCCGGCTGGCGATCACAAACACCGGCGGGCGCGGCAGCGGGGCACAACTGCCGGTTGGCGGTTGTGGGCGCGGTGCCCACACCGCGCGCTTTACCGTCCGCATCCCCAAAACACCGTCCGTCCTGTGGGCGCGGTGCCCACACCGCGCGCCTTACCGCCAGGTCGCAGGCACGTCCCCGCCGCGCGACGAGCCGTCGCGCCCACATCCCCAAAACACCGTCCGTCTTGTGGGCGCGGTGCCCACACCGCGCGTTTTACCGCCCACATCCCCAAAACACCGTCCGGCCTGTGGGCGCGGTGCCCACACCGCGCGCTTGGTCTTCCCGGTCCAGTCCGGGAAGATCGCCGGCTTACCTCGGCGCGGGAAGCCGGTCCGGGGGCACGCCCGTGCGCGTGGCGATGAGGGCGCAGACCTTGGGCACGTACATGCGCGTCTCGGCGGGCAGCGCCTCGGCCACCGCCGTGAAGGTGCTCGCACGTCGCGTGGCCAGCGTCCGGCTCACCCGGCCTTCGCCGGCGTTGTAAGCTGCCAGGGCGAGCGCCCAATTGCCGAAGCGACGATGCAACGTGCGCAGATACCGCGCCGCCGCCCGCGCGGATTTCTCGGGCTCGAGCCGTTCGTCCGGCAGGAAGGTCGAGAGTCCCATGGCCTTCGCCGTGTCGGGCATGAACTGGAAGAGCCCGCGGGCGCCCACCGGGCTGCGCGCCGCCGGGTTGAACGAGCTCTCCGCCTCCGCCAACCACGCGAGTTCCGGCGGCACGCCCTCCGCCCGAAAGGCGGCGCTCACG
>Ga0194120_10009177_pt1 | contig 12651 bp, 9 predicted proteins | sample TA2MahCa65mmetaG_FD_148642 | JGI IMG/M metagenome (GOLD analysis project Ga0194120, IMG submission 148642) | Freshwater microbial communities from Lake Tanganyika, Tanzania - TA2015019 Mahale Deep Cast 65m | ecosystem: Environmental > Aquatic > Freshwater > Lake | place: Tanzania: Lake... | reverse complement strand
GACGTGAACGATGTCGTCGGATACCTCGACCGGGACGCGGCTACCACGAGGATTCTGCCGGGCTTGAAGGAAGGCGTCCGGTTCGAGTGCAAAGTGAGCGGCGACCCGGTTGACGGCGTCGTGCCGATGCAGATCCGGTCCGTCGATCAGTCCGAGGTGCAGACGATCCTGTCGCGCCAGGGCGTCCGCCGGTCGCGCCGCAACGGTCACTCCCCCCTTGCCGGCATCTTCGACGACTCCACCGAGGAGGCGGACGCCGAGATCGACGGCGACGTCGGCGAGATGGACGAGATGGATGAGGAGTTCGACGAGGATTCCGACTCGGACGAGTGACCCGCTCAGTTCGCGGGACGCTCCAGGGCATCCAGCACGCGGCGGATGCCCGCGACAGACGCGGCGAATCGCTGGGGCCCGGTCTCCCCATACGACTTGTCGAGATGGGGCTCCAGCGACAGGAACCCGTCAAAGCCCATCTGGAACGCTTCCCCCAGAATCCGCAGCACGTCGCCGTCGCCGTCCCCGGCGGGCACGACGTGCCCGGACGCGCGGTTCATGTCCTTGATGTGGAAGTAGGCGACATCGCCCTTCAGCTTCGTCCAGCAGTCCTCGTAGGGCTTCTGCTTGCAGTGGACGAAGTTGGCGAAGTCGAAGCACGCCACGAACGCTGGTGAGTTGATCGTCCGTAGCAGGTCGAGACAGCGGTCGCCGGTGTCGCCGTAGATTCCCGATTCGTTCTCGTGCGCCAGCTTGACAGGGGTCTTCGAGGCTTCCGCCGCGAGTTGCCCCAGCCAGTCCATCACCTGAGCCCGGTGGGCGGACGGTTCCTCTCCCTTCGGAATGTAGTAGGAGAACAACCGCACATACGGCGCGTCGAGCGCCTGGGCGTAGTCCAGCGCGCGGCGGACGCCTTCGAGCTGCTGGTCGAAGTCGCCGTTCAGCGGAAACTTGCCGAGCGGCGAGCCAATGGACGAGAACCCGATCCCCTCGGCGTCCGCGGCGGCGCGAATGTCGCGGACTTCGCGCGTCGAGAGCGCCAAGACGTTCTTGCCCCAGACCCCGCGCAGCTCGATGTTGTGGACCTCGTTCGCGGACAATGCCGCCATCTGCTCGTGTAGATCGCTCGCGATCTCGTCGGCGAAGGCGCTCAGTCTAGCCATCGGTGCCGAACTCCTCGATCATGACAACCTACCGCGCCGCGCGATCTCATCGACCAGATGACTCGGAACGGCGTCGTAGCGACGAAACTCCAGTGTGTGTGTCCCACGCCCTTGGGTGAGCGACCGAAGCGCGGTCGTGTAGCGGAACATCTCGGACAAGGGCGCCTCTCCGTCGATGACCTCGGTGTCGTCCTGCGAATCGACGCCGACGATCTGCACGCGCCGCGAGTTGAGGTCGCCGAGCACTTTGCCCAGGGCTTCCGTGGGAACCGTCACCTGCACGTGCATGATGGGTTCCAGCAGCGTGGGTGACGCCTCGGCGAGCGCGTTGCGGACGGCGATCGATGCGGCAGCCTCGAAGGCGATTTCGTTGGATAGCTTCTCGTGCACCGACCCGCCCAACGCCGTGACGCGCACGTCGACTAGCGGGTGCCCCGCAATGGTTCCGGCGTTGACGGCGCTCTCGATGCCTTTCAAGGCGGCGAGGCGGAGCGCATTCGGCAACACGCCATCCGGCACGCGATCGACGATCTCGACGCCGGATCCGCGCCGCAGCGGGTCGATCCGCACGGTCACCTCGCCGAAGAGCCCCGTGTCCTCGAAACGCCGTTCGTAGCGACCCGTGGCGATGGCATTCGTCTGGACCGTCTCCTTGAGCGCGACCTGCGGCTGCCCGGCGCGAGCCGTCAAGCCGAACTCGCGCTTCAGACGATCCAACAGGATTTCGAGGTGTAGCTCGCCCATGCCCGACAGGAGCCGCTGTCCCGTGTCGGGGTCCAAACTGACCCGGACCGTCGGGTCCTCGTCCTGGAGAATCGACAACGCGGCTTCCAGCTCGTCCTTCTCACGTTCGCTCGACGGTTCCACGGCGACGGCAATGACCGGGTCGGGCACGCTCATCGCCTCCAGGACGATGTGATCCGACGGCGAACACAGCGTATCGCCGGTTGCAGTCGCCTTGGGGCCCACCAGCATCACGATGTCGCCCGCCGACGCTTCGCTGATCGCCTCGCGGCGGTTCGCGTGCACGCGCAGAATGCGGGAGATGCGCTCGCGCTTGCGGACACGCGGGTTCCACGCGACGGACTGGGTCTGCAGCGTTCCTGTGTAGATGCGAGCGTAGACGACCTTCTCGACGTTGGGATCGGCGGCGATCTTGAACGCGAGTGCCGTGAGCGGACCCGACGGATCAGGGCGCCGCACCAGCGGTCGCTCGTCGTCCGGGTTATGCCCGATCACCGCCGGAACGTCGATGGGCGATGGCAGGTAGTCCACCACGGCGTCGAGCAGAAGCTGTACGCCTCGGTTCCGAAGAGCCGCCCCGCAGAGGACCGGAACGAGGGCGCAACGGAGCGTCGCCCGTCGCAGCCCGAGCCGAAGCTCCTCGGGAGTCAGTGTGTCGGTCGATAGATAGACCTCGAGGAGCCCTTCGTCTTCTGTGGCGACCAGCTCGACGAGCTGGCGGCGCGCGTCGTCTGCCTGCTCGACGTAGTCCTCCGGGATGGGCGATATGTGGACGGTAACGCCGTCGTCGTCATCGGTCCAGTGCTTGTGCGTCGAGTCGATCAGGTCGATGACGCCTCTGAAATCACGCTCGGAACCGACTGGCAAGTGGAGCACCGCCGGTGTCGTGCCCAGCCGCTCGCTCATCATCTGGACGGTTCGCGACATGTTCGCGCCGGTGCGGTCCATCTTGTTGACGAAGGCGACGCGCGGCACACCGTAGCGGCTCGCCTGCCGCCATACCGTCTCCGACTGAGGCTGCACGCCGCCGACTGCGCAGAAGAGCGCGATGGCTCCGTCGAGAACTCGGAGCGACCGTTCGACCTCGATGGTGAAATCGACGTGTCCCGGAGTGTCGATCAGGTTGAGGGCGTGGTCCCGCCAGAAGCAGGTCGTCGCCGCGGAGGTGATCGTGATGCCGCGCTCCCGCTCCTGTGCCATCCAGTCCATGTCCGCCGTGCCGTCATCGACGGTTCCGAGCTTGTGCTTCTTGCCGGTGTAGTAGAGGATCCGCTCGGTCGTAGTCGTCTTCCCGGCGTCGATGTGCGCCATGATGCCGATATTGCGAATACGGTCCAGAGGGACGGCAGGCATGGAGCACCTCGGTGCGATCACGCGTTGGCAGAACCGTCGTGGCGCAGACGCGCCGCGTAGAAGCCGTCTGTCCCGTGGCGATGCGGGCTGAGCAGCATCGCTCCCGATTCTGTCACCGCGTCGGACGGAAGCGACGGGACGCATGCGGACGCGGGCTCCACTTGGAACTCCGCATTCTCCGACAGGAACGCGCTCAGCACGCTCTCCGTCTCCTCCGGCGTATCGGTGCAGACGCCGTAGACCAACACGCCACCGTCGCGCACATGGCGCGCCGCGTTCCGCAGCAACTCGAGCTGCAAACGGCGGAGCGTCGCGAGATGCGTGTCATTCTTGCCCCATCGGGCGTCGGGATGGCGGCGCAGGATGCCGATGCCGGAGCATGGCGAATCGACCAGCACGCGATCCGCGCCGCCCATCAGGTCCTGAAAGGTGCAACGTCCGTCCTGGGCGCGGAGTTCAAGCGACTTGACGCCAAGACGAGCGGCGTTCTCGGCGATCCGCGACAGCGCCGACTCTTCGATGTCATTCGCGATGATCCGTCCCGAATCCCTCATTCGTTCGGCGATGTGCGTCGTCTTGCCGCCGGGCGACGCGCACAGGTCGAGCACGACCTCTCCAGGCTGGGGGTCCAACAGCTCCGTCAGCAGCTGTGAGCTCTCATCCTGCACGGTGAACAGTCCCTGAACGAACGGTGCGTATTCTGTCAGCGTTGGAAGGCGCATGGCATAGATGGCGACGTCGGAATACGCCCCAGGAGATGCGTCAACGCTAGCATCTCGCAGCAGCGCGATCAACCCCTCCCGCGATGTGCGCAGCGAGTTGGACCGAAGGCACAGCGGGGCGGGATGGTTGTTCGCGACGCAGATCGCCTCCGCGTCATCGACGCCGTGCTGCTCGACCCAGCGTTCCACGAGCCAGTCCGGGTAGGAATAGCGCCGCGTGAGGAACGCGATGGGATGGCGCGCCCGCTCCGCATATCGAACCGGGTCGCCCGACTGCGCGACCGCTCTGAGGATCGCGTTTACGAACCCGGGCTCGCAGTGATGGCGATGGGCGAGCGAGACCGTCTCGTGCACGGCGGCATGAGGCGGTATGCGATCCATCAGCAGAAGCTGATAGACGCCCATCCGCAGGAGGCATCGCGTGCGGCGCGAGATGCGCCCGGGCTTCCGCGCGAGCGTGTTGACGATCATGTCGAGGCGGCGTCGCCACCGGACGACGCCGTAGACGAGCTCGGTCGCCAGCCGCCTGTCTTCGTCGCTGAGCGCCCCGGTCCTGAGCCGCGCGTCGAGCACGTCCTTCAGGTCGACGCCGTGGCGCGTTTCGGCATCGACCAGGGCGTGGAAGGCGATCTCGCGCGCCGTCGAGGCGGCAGCGTCTCTCACCACAGCGGATTGATCCTGTGACCTGCTCCGACGTCACGACGGGACGTTGGGGAGCCTCGGGAGAGTCAGACGCGGTCGTTCACCGAAGTCGGGAACGCGCGGCGGATTCGCCTCGATCTCTCGCAGAATCTCCTCGATGGCGCGGTCCAACTGCGGATCGTTGCCGGCGACATAATCCTGAGGCGGGAACTCGACCTCGATGTCGGGATCGGTTCCATAGTTCTCAACGCCCCAGCCGACGTCCTCGAACCAGAAGGAGTACTCGGGCTGCGTCGTGCCGCCGCCGTCCACGAACCGGGAGCTGGGCGAGATACCGATCACGCCGCCCCAGGTTCGCTTGCCGATCAGCTTTCCGAGCCGCATCAGTTTGAAGCAGTGCGAGAAAATATCCCCGTCGGAACCCGCGTTCTCGTTCGTCACGGCGACCATGGGGCCCATCACGGAGTAGTCCGGATAGGGGATGGGTTTGCCCCATCGCGGCTGATCGTAGCCGATACGTCGGCGCGACAGCTTTTCGAGGATCAACTGCGACACGTGCCCGCCGCCGTTGTAGCGCACATCGACGATCAGCGCAGGATGATCGATCTCCGACAGGTACCCTCGGTGGAACTCCGCGTAGCCGCGCGCTCCCATGTCGGGGATGTGGACGTAACCGACCTTGCCGGCGGTCTTCTCGTGGACGTATCGGCGGTTCTTCGAAACCCATTCGCGATAGCGAATGTCGCCTTCGCCGCCCAACGGTTTGACCGTGACCGTTCGGGGCTCCTGCTCGCCGGTGCGGATCGTCAGATCGACCTCCTGACCGGCGAACCCCACCAGGAGCTCGCTGGGAGTCACGCCGTTTCCGACGCGTCTGCCGCCGACGGCGAGGATGGCATCGCCGACAGCGACGTTGACGCCAGCTCGCGCCAGGGGCGAGCTCTTCGACTCGTCCCACGGGTCGCCCTCGACGATTCGCGCGATCCGGTACTCGTCGCTGGAAGGATCCAGCTCGATGTCCGCGCCGAGCAAGCCCTGCCCGTAGTGCGGCGAAGGTCGATAGTCGCCGCCGAACTCGTAACAGTGGGATGTGCCGAGCTCCGCCTGCATCTCCCACATCAGGTCGGAGAACTCGCCGCGCGTCGCGACGCGGTCGACCAGCGGCAGATATCGGTCGTGGACGAGTGTCCAGTCCACTCCTGACATGTCCTCGACCCAGAAGTAGTCGCGCTGGAGCCGCCATGCCTCGCGGTACATCTGTCGCCATTCGGCGCGAGGCACGACGGACGTCTTGCACCGTCCGATGTCCAGCCATCCGCTCTTGCGGCTGGGACCCTCCTTCGCGGTTCCTTCATCCGCCTTGTCCCCCGCCTTCAGGACGCGGATGCGGCTGCCGGCGCTGTAGAACAGCGTCTTGGCGTCGCGAGACAGGTCGAAGTGCGAGATGCCGTTCACGAGCGTGTCGCGCTTCTGCTCTTTGAAGTCGTAGACGTGGAGGACGCCCTTCGGCTCGTTGCGGTCGGACATCCAGCTCGTCCCGAGCGAGCCCTCGACCGGGAACTGCGAGATGAGCGCCTTGCCTTCGATGCCGGCGATGCGTCCGTAGCGTCCTTCCGGGAACGGAAAGGCGATGACGCGCGATGCGATCCCTTCCAGATCGATCTCGACGACGAGCTCCTTCTTCTCCTTGTCGTCGTCCTCCTTCTCTTCGTCAGGCGAGTCGGTCGCCTTGTCGCCCTGAACCTCCGCCTCTGCCTCCGCATCGGGACCTTCCGCCGGAGACGTTGGCTGCTTGCCCTGTTCCTTCTGATCCTCATCCTTCTTCTTGTCGTTCACAGGGCGTGGCTGCGGCACGAATGGGTTGATCTGGTCGCTCTTGAGCGTGACGAGCATCGGACGCATCGACTGCGGAAACCCGAGGTCGAAGTGCAGGCTGTCGTACACCGGATTGAACTCGCGGAACGAGAGGAAGTAGAGGAACTTGCCCTCCGGGTCCCAACTCGGAGCGACGTCGGTGAACTCAGGTCGAGTGACCAAATGGGTTTCGCCCGTTTCGGCGCAACAGAGCTTGATGCTGCACGTGCGCTCTGTCGTGCTGAACCCATAGGCGATCCATCGCCCATCGGGTGACCATGAGAAGCCCGCGATTCCGCCGTGCTCGCTCTTGTCGAGAACGCGGAGCTCGCGAGACTCCAGATCGATCAGGAGGAGCTCCAAGCGGTGGTTCGAGACGGCGATGCGGTCGTGCTTCGGCGACACGAGGAGACCCGTCGGTCTGCCGATATCCAGGTCGTCGAGGCGCACCGGTTCAGCGCTGCCGTCGCGCGCGTGGATCTCGATGGCTTCCTCGCCGCCGTTGTCCGAGACGCAGACGAGACGCTTCCCGTCGTTCAGCCATTCGATGAGGCGATAGCGGACGCCATCGGGCTCGCCGTGCTGCCGCACCGCGCCTTCCCAGTTCGCCATCGTGAACGGTTTGCCACGCGCTACCAGAGCGACGGCGTGTCCGTCCGGATGGGGCGCGTACTCCTGCAGGTAGCCCGACGGATCGACGAACTTGCGCTGGCGCTGCGTTCGTGGGCTGCGAAAATCGATCTCGATCCGACGGTCCACGTCCGCTTGCGCGTCGTAGACGTAGAGGTCGCCGCCTGCGTGGTAGACGATGCGCTCGCCGTCGGTTTGGGGAGAGCGGCAGTAGAAGTCTTCGTGATGCGTGTGCCGCTGAAGGTCTTCGCCGCTCGGGAGGCACGAGTAGAGGTTGGCAATGCCCTCCGGGTCCGCGATGAAGTAGACCCGGTCACCGAGCCACATGGGTCCCGTGAACTGAGCTGTCGCCGGTTCCAGCGGATGGAACTCGCCGGAGCCTTCCGGGTCGATCCAAAGCCTGCCTGCGGTTCCGCCTCGATAGCGCTTCCATCGCGCCGGGTCGCGCACCGTGTTCCTGCCCAGCACGACACCGCCTTCGGGCCCGAACGCGATATGGTGCGCGACGCCGTAGGGCAGACGCTCCGGCTCGCCCCCCTCAGGAGATACGGACCAGATCCAGCTCTGTCCGAACGCCGCTCCGGCGCCGGATGCGTAGAGGATGCGAGACCCGTCCCGCGACCAGCCGATCACCGACGCGCCGGCTCCCTGGAACGTGAGACGCTTCGCCTCGCCGCCCAGAGACGGCACGCAGTAGACCTCCGGAGGGCCCTCCTCGCGCCCGGTGAACGCCAAGAGCGATCCGTCCGGCGAGAGGCTCGGTCTCGTCGCTTCGGAGACGCTCGAAGTGAGGCGGCGTGCGACCCCGCCGTCCGTCGGGACTGTCCAGAGGTCGTCTTCGCAGACGAAGACCATCGTGTCGCGGCAGATGGTCGGAAACCGGTAGTATCCAGACATCTCGTCTCTCCGCAGATAGGGCGCGTCGGCCAACTCAGAGGTACTCGGCCTGCTTGTAGAGCCTGTCCTTCTTGCCGATGATCTCGGGCTCCACGACGACGGCTCGCCAGTCGTCTGGCTGAATGTCCTCGATCAGCACCGTCATGTGCTTGGACTGGACGCCGATGGTCTCGACGAAGGCGTCGATGATCCTCTGCGTGAGCGCCTGCTTCTGCTCTTCGGTTCTGCCAGGGTACATTTTGACGTTCACGTGCGGCATGGTGCGACGACTCCTGGGGCGAGTGGGAACCCGCTGTCGAACGCGGTCCGGCGTATTGTAGGCGAGTCGGCGTGCCGAGAGAAGGGGAGCGCGCACGCGGGAGAGGGCGCGTGCGTGTCTAGGAAACCGGCGAACGTCGCCCGACGACCGTATGGATGCGCCGCCAGTAGCGCCGCAGGTAGTAGTGGATCCTGCCGCGCTTCCAGTACACCGTGCCCGCGCCGTAAAGGATCATGCCGACGAAGATGGCGAGGGCGAGAAGCGGGGAGCGGTCGGCGATCATCTTCAGGACGAGGAATGGCACAATCGCCAGCGCCGTGCCGTACAGCAGCGTCCGCATGCCGAGCACGACGTTGAGTACCCACAGGCGCTTGATGCGCTGGGGCGTCGTCCACGTCAGGATGCAGTAGGTCACACTGGCGATGAAGATCCAGGGAGGCAACACGCCGATCTGGGCGAGCCCAAGACCCGCCATCAGCAACATGAACGTATCGGCGATGTGCTCCGCCACGCTGCCCAGGCGCGATTGGACACGCCATCGGCGGGCGATCGCGCCATCGACCCAGTCCGTCGTCTGGGCGAGCAGCAGGACTCCCAGCGCTTCCGCGAAGAGCTCCCGTATTGTCAACGCGTAGAACGCCACCGAGAGTGGGAACCGCGAGAACGTGAGGACGTTCGGAATCCACGCCTTCGGGAGTATCGTCTTCATGGATCATTCGCCACGGGAACGGCTATTGGGCTCCCAGTTCGCTCAACATCACCCGGATCTTGGTCAGGCAGTAGCGCGATGCCTCTTCGCCGGACTCGGAGAACGCCGCGCCGCCCGGACGGTTCAGCAGCGACTCCGACAAGGCTGCCTTGGGACGCCAGTGGGTCTCAAGACATAGATAGCCGTCGTAGCCGTCGCGCAGGTAGCGTCGGAACTGTCCTCGCCAGTCGATGAACCCCTCGCCGACGGGAACGCTGACCATCTCGCCGTCGTCGTTGCGAGCGCCGTCCTTCATGTGCGCGTGGATCATCACGTCTTTGAGCTGCTCGTAGGCGTCCGGGTACGGCGTCACGCCGCCGTCGGCGTAGAGCTCATTCGCCGGGTCCCAGATCGCGCGGACGTTCGGACGACCGACTTCATCGATGAAACGTCTGGTCAGCGCGGCTGTTGACAGCGAGGTCGATGCCTCGTTCTCCATGCCGAGGACGACACCTTCGCCGTCGGCGATCCGCAAGGGCTCGTCGTACGCCCGGATGATGTCGTCCCACAGTTCGAGCGTTCGCCCTGTATTCCAGAACGCAAAGCACCGCAGAAGGTTCGTACCGAGCTGCTTGCCCAGCGCGACGCAGCTTCGCAGGATGTCGAGATGCTGCGCGCGTTCTTCGGCGTTGTCGATGTCGCACTTGTAGAAGGGCGTGGCGATGCCGCACACGACGAGCCCATGCGCTTCAGTCGCCCGACGGATCGCGTCGATGTCGGCGGCGGTCAGCGCCTGAGGCGGTTTGTTGTTGACCGAGCGCACCTCGACAGCGGCGAGCCCGAACTCCTGGCTGACCTGCGCGACCGTGGCGATGTCCTGGGATATCTCGTCGGAAATGACGCCGAGCTTGAACACGATGCCCGCTCCTTAGTGGCTCCCGGTCTCCAAGAACGGCGTCAGGTTCCCATCGCTGTCGAAGTCCATGGCGACGGGATCGCTGAGAACCTCGAGGTCGGTCCGCGTCCGCGCCTCGTCAACCAGCGATTCCGAGATGAGCACGTCGCGAAGGTGCAGCGTCGTGAAGATGCGGACGGTGCGCGACTCGTCCGATGGCGTCAGCCCGATGGTGTTGAGGACCCACTGCAGAGCCTCGCGGTCCGTGTCGAAGTGCAGCGGCGTGCGCATCTTGACGGGCGTTCCGGCGGTGAAGGCGTTCATGTAGGTCGGCTCGCGGCGAATGCTGTTGAGCAGGCGCGTCGTGATGATGTCGGCGAACCCGACCCCAGCGGCGTTCCCCTCGCTCATCTCCGTCAGCGCACGAGCGAAGATGCGGAGAATCTTCGGCGACTCGGGCTCCGGCATGTTGTCTTGGTAGAGCCGCCCGATGATGTTCGTGTCCATGCCCGTGCCGCTGATGTTCTTGCCCATCTCGTCGACGATGAGCAGGTCGAGCACGTCGAAGGGGAGCCGCGCCATGAGTCCACGCGCCTCTTCGAGAAGCTTCGGCTCCGTCGCCTCGATCTCGTCCGGCAACAGTCCGACGATCTTCGCCGTCTCCTCGTAAGCGTTCTCCACGAGGGCGAGTCCAAACGCCACCTTTCCGGTCTCCAGGACGCGTCTGCCGATCTGACGGACGATCGGTTCGAACTCGTACTTGAAGAACGCGCGGTGGTAGAACTGCGCGCCCGCCTGCTTGCCCAGCCCAATCGCCATCATCTTGAACAGACCGCTCTCGATCTTGCCGCGATAGTCTGTGTGAGGCTTCACGCGGTTGATGACGGCGATGTGGTCGGCTTCGTAGGCGTTCCGGTCGAGGTTCACCGGCATGCCATCGACGATGGTGCCGACCTTGACGACGTCCATCGACGCCTTGAGCGGAACGCCCATCGTCTCCTCGGTGATGCCGTAGTGATGCAGGATTTCGAGCTGACCTTCGGCAGTGGCTCCGCCATGGCTGCCCATCGCCGGCACGATGAACGGCTTGGCTCCGATGCCCTTCATGTAGTCAGCAACGGCGCGCAGCACGGTGGCTATGTTCGCGATCCCGCGTGATCCTCCGGTCAGCGCGACCGAATCTCCGGGGCGGATGCGGTCGGATAGGTTCAGGCTTTCGAGCTCGGCGCGTACGGTTCCCGCGATATCGCTCACGCGCGGTGCCGCGAAGTGCTGCCGAACCCGCGCCATGCGGGGGAGCTTAGTGTCCGAGATGGAGAACATCGGCGAGCGCCTCCTGCGCGATGGCTGCTGGTACCTACAAGGAACAACGTGTCCGCCGAACTGTCAAGGCTTCGATCTGACCAGCTCCGCTAAGTTGGGACAGTGGGTGCGACGAGGAGTATGCACCGTTGATAGGCGTCGCGACGGATGCTCTGCGTCCGTTTGTGCGCGCGAGGTATCCGATGTTTCAGGAGGACGAAGAGCGGGGAGTAGGACTCCTGTGTTTTTCGCGTAGAACTCATCTCAGAACGCCTGATGTGATGAGGAAGCAGGCGAGATGGACGAAGGCGGCGTAGCAGTCCAACCGTCGTTCATATCGAATCGCGATCCGGCGGAAGTTCTTGATCCATCCGTTGAAGCGTTCCACGAATCCTTCCACAGCGCTACGAATCGTCCGATAAGCCGCCTTGTCCAGTCCGAAGGGACGACCGCGTTTGGGGCGCTTCCGATTCCGCTGGTTCACCGGGATGCTGGATTGGATCCCGCGACGACGAAGATCGGATCGAATCTCGACCGAATCCTACGCCGCGTCCGAGGACGACCGCGCCCCACTGACATCAGGCGAATCTCGTCCAGTGCTTCCAGCGCGTGCGTCGAGTCATGATGATTCGCCGCGCTCAAAACGATCCCCAACGGAACCCCATGCCGCGTCACGACCGCGTGGAGCTTCGTCCCTCGGGTCTTCTTGAACCCGTCGTAGCCAACCCCATCGCCCCTGCTGCCACCGTGCTCGAATCGAGAGCGGCTTCCGTCAGCTCTACGTCGCCCAAACGATAGGCCTCATGCAGACACTCGCGCCACAGACGCTTCCAAACGCCTGCTTGCTCCCACTGTTTCAGTCGCCGCCATGCCGTCTTGTGAGAGCCGTAGGCAGCGGGCATGTCCATCCAACGACAGCCCGACAACAGGACGTACAGTATCCCGTTGAGTGTGCCCCGGTCGTCGGCGCGTGGACGACCCGTCTTCGCCTTGGGCGGCAGATGAGGGAGTATCCGTTCCCATTCCGTGTCGGTCAGTTCGCGAAAGCGCATGATTCCTGCTCCTGAGTTCCAACCAGAAGCAGTCTACCACATCTGACCCCCTTGTTTCGAGATGAGTTCATCGCATGGCTGATGTCTCCATCGCATGGCTGATGTCGCTGAGTCGGGCGACGCTGCCCGCAGGATGCCGTGAAGAACCCGTCACACAAGCGTCTCATCTTCGGCGAAAGTCCCCCGGACGAACGGCGCGAGGTCGGACACGCGGAGAACACCCTGTAGCATGGTCAGAACTCCATCCAGAGACCGTGATTCTGACCCACATTCTAACCCACATTCTAACCGGTTCTCGTATGTCACAACTTAGGAAATGAGGTCAGTTCCTGCGCATGGGCAGGGCTGTTCCATGAAGCCACTCGGTCCCAGCACGGCGGGGTCCGGACGAACGTCCACTGCTCCGACGGGACACCAGCCGTCCATGGAGCCACCGTTTCCGCTCCGTCGCTCCTG
>Ga0194120_10009173_pt1 | contig 12653 bp, 13 predicted proteins | sample TA2MahCa65mmetaG_FD_148642 | JGI IMG/M metagenome (GOLD analysis project Ga0194120, IMG submission 148642) | Freshwater microbial communities from Lake Tanganyika, Tanzania - TA2015019 Mahale Deep Cast 65m | ecosystem: Environmental > Aquatic > Freshwater > Lake | place: Tanzania: Lake... | reverse complement strand
TCCGGACCTGGTTAAAGGTGTTCCGGCTGCGATTGTCCAAATTGGATCGGTTGAGGGCGTTGAATTGGATGTCGCCGTAGCCGCCGACCGTCGCCTTGGGTGCGCTCAAAAACGGCTTGGCATAGAGCAAACGGCCGGACCCGGTCGAGCCGAAGGAGAGAGGAACTTTTTCTTCTCCCTGCCGTTCTCGGGCGATTTCCTGGATGGAGCCGACTCCGGTCGGAGCCTGTCCGGGAGCCACCGGCAGGGCTGGCTCCTTCATCTTTTCCCGCTCCCGTTCCTTCTTCTCGTATTCTCTGAACTCTTGTAATTCTTGTTCCAGCTTCTTCAGCCGTTCTTCGAGGTTTTTATCTTCAGCTTGCGCCGGCGGTGCCAGCAGGTATAAACCGAGGGCAAGAGCCCCGAAAATCAACCAGATCCTCATCGAGAATCTCCTTTCTTAGTAAGGGCATGTTGGGTGATCTGGTTCGGGACTCTGGCGGTCTCTGACCTTTGTTCGTTAGGGAGGCAATGCGTTTTGTTCCAGACCTCCATCTGTTCATACGGTTGCCCGGAGAGGGGTGTTAAGCCCTCGATGGAGGTGAAGGGGATCAATACGATCCGTTTGCAGCGCTTGCACTTCAACTCGATGCCATTTCCGCGCAATTTGGCGATGAGCTGCCCGCATTCGCAGCGGGCTTCGCCGCTGTCGCCGCAGGATGCTGCCTCCAGATTGTTGCGCACTGCCCGCTCCTCCATGATATTGAGAACGGTTATCACTATCACATAATGGGATGTCGGTGTCAAGGGGGATTTTTTCGAGGGCGGCTCTGCTATAATTCAGCCATGCTTCGCGCAAGGACACTGCGGGACATTGTCTCGGCCGTGCTGCTTGTTGTTCTGGCCGGAGGAGGGTGTGCGACTCCTGGCCCTTCGACGCAGGATACGCTTGCGCCCGGTGCGTCGGTTGTCTTTGGCCGGGCGGTTACGGTGTTGCTTGATCGGTCTACCCGCCGCTACATCCCGAAGATCGGGTTTTTCGAGTTTGTGAACAAGGCGACGCAGGAGCGTGTCAGAGTCGATCTGCGTTCGGATGACAAATTGTTCGTCTTGCCCCTTCCGGCCGGTGAATATGCGCTGAGTCGAGTCCAGATCGGCGAGGGACCGTTCCGGTCCATGGCTGATTTTGAAGTGACGTTTGAGATCGGCGCAAAGCAAACCGCCTATCTCGGCACCTGGCGTTTCGGCATCGACTCGCCTCGGTACGAGCGCATGATGATCGTCTCGGCGGTCGAAGATCAGGAGAGCCGGGAAGAAGCGGAGCGCCAAGTTCTCGATCGGTATCCAGGCCTGGCCGGACGTCCCATCGCCATTTTGCTGCCCACACCGGTATCTTCCGAGGCGCGCCTCCATGAGGTCATGCCCTATCCCTATTATCCTCGTTACTTCCGTCGCCATTGGTGGTAAGACAAATCCATGGCGCTGACTGTCTTCTCCAGAATAGCAACGGTTCCCTGGCTGCATGGCTTTTCAGCTTTCCTCGCAATGGCCATGCTTGCCGGCTGTCTCCATGTCGGGACGTCTTCGTCCTTCGTCGTCGTCAAACGGGCGCAGATGCACATGGGCACCCTCGTGCAGATCACGGCTGTGGCTGCAACGGACGGAACCGCGCAAGGGGCGATCACGGCCGGGTTTCAGGAGATCCGCCGCTTGGAGGAGCTGCTGAGCACCTGGATTCCGACCAGCGAGTTGTCCCGCGTGAACGAAGCCGCCGGTCGAGAACCGGTGAAGGTCAGTCCCGAGACCATGGAGATCCTCAAGCAGTCGGTCGAGATGGCCCGACTCACGGAGGGAGGCTTCAACATCGCCATCGGTCCCGCCATCGATGCGTGGAAGGTAACCGAAGGGCCGAGGATTCCGGACGAAGCCGAATTATCTCGACTGAAACCCTTGGTCGATCTGTCGCAACTCCGTCTGGATGAGCGAGCCGGGACTGCCTATTTAGCCATGCCGGGCATGCGTGTGGACGTCGGTGGGATCGGGAAGGGTTTTGCGGCAGATCGGGCGGCGGCGGTCTTGCAGGCAGCCGGGGCTACGGCAGGGGTCGTGGCACTATCCGGCGACATTAAAACGTTCGGCACCATGCCGGGTGGTGCCTCATTTGTATTCGGGATTCAGCATCCCAGGAAAGAAGGCGCGTTGCTGGCTCGCATCGTCCTTCAAGATGAGGCGATTTCGACGGCGGGAGACTATGAGCGGTTTTTTGAGCGGGACGGGGTCCGGTACCACCACATTCTCGACCCTGCCACCTTGCAGCCGGCCCGCGATTGCCAGAGCGTGACCGTCGTCGCCCGCGAAGGCACGGTGGCCGATGGTTTGGACACAGGCATTTTCGTGCTGGGGCCGGATCGCGGCATGGAGCTGGTCGAACGGCTGCCTGGGGTGGAAGCGGTGATCGTGGACGGTCAGGGCAGAGTCAGGGTCTCATCGGGGTTGAAGGATCGCCTGCAGATCGAAACGGCAGGCCAGTAACGGCCTGATGGCGAGAGAACCGGTCAGTGCTCCAACTTGTAACTGATCGGGACCTGCACGACGACTTGGGGACGTCCCAAGGGGTGGTGGAGGCTCAACGGCGAGGCCCGTTTCATGATCTCCAGGGCATCATGATCCAAGATCTCATGGCCTGAGCTTTGCACGACGCTCAGGTCCAGGAGCTGGCCATCGTCCCTGATCACGGCCCGTAAGACCACTTTCCCCTCCCACCGATTCAGTCGAGCCTGTTGTGGATAGTGTTTTAACTGCTCGACGCGACTCCAGAGCGCCTTGGCAAGCCACCCATAATCGGTCTTGGTCGTCGAAGCGGAGCGGACCGGAGCCTCCTGGGCTGAAGCCTGCTCGGTGGGGGCTGAAGTCTGTGGCTGAACGGCTGCCGTGACCTGATGAGGTGAGGCCTCAGCCGGACGGGCCGTTTCCACGTGGGGCTGTGGTGAGGCGGGCGTGACGGTGGCCAAGGTCTGAGTCGCTGCAGGGGCAGTTTGCACGGTGGTCTGCGGGGCGGCAGGGGTGCTTGCTTGGCGTTGGGTCTCGTGGGCCACGACGGGGGCCGGCGATGCCGTAAGGGATTCGGCCGTGCGTGGCTCGATCTCCGAAGGGCGAGGCGGCGTCTGGACGACCGGCTTCTCTTTTTTGATGTCTTGCTGGGGTTCTTGTTTCGCCTCTTGCGTCTCATGGCGAGGGGGCGGCGGTGCGGAGACCACCGAGGCCGATGGCGCAGGTGGCGCGGCTTGTGCGGCCTGCTGTGGTTCCTTCGTTCTTGTTTCGACCGGCGGCGCCGCGATCGTTTGCGGTGGGGCCGTGGGCTTGGCCGGGGCGGCTTGGGCCTGGGCCGGATTTTCGATCGGCTGAGCCTGGTCGGGGAGCGGGGTGCCGGCCGTCTCGATGACCGCGACCTCCCATGTGAAGGGTTCCTGCTGAGGGACCAAGCGCAGGTCTGCGACCAGCGCCACGGCTGCCCCGACGGCTAAGACGTGGACCAAGACGGACAGGGCACAGCCCTGGACGTACCGGCGGGTTGCGCCAGGATGTTGAACGGGCAGGACGTTCACGACCGCACCACCTCCAGGCTGACCTGCCGAAATCCGAGCCCGCGCACTTCGTCCACGACCTGGACAAACCGTTCGAGAAGGGTGACGCGGTCGGCACGGACGACGACCGAGGCTTCGCGGGGGTGGGGGGCGAGGATGGTTTTCAAGCCTTCCTGGGACACCGGTTGGTCGTTCATGAACAGCCCGCCGTCGGCCGTCAACGTGATCACCAAGGGGACGTCTTGGCGGTCGCCGGTTTCTTTGGCCTTGGCGAGGTCCACCGGAATCTGGCCCGTCGTAATGAAGGTCGCGGTGGTCAGCACGATGACCAGGAGCACCAGCATGACGTCCACGAGGGGGATGACGTTGATCTGGTTCAGCTCACGATCCATGCGGGCCTTTGTAGCGGGTGGTCAGTTCGGTGACCCGCCGACGCAGCACATTGTTCATGACCACACAGGGGATGGCGACGAGCAGCCCCACGGCCGTGGCCTTGAGCGCCAGGCTGAGCCCGATCATGATCGTGCTCACCGCCATGGTGCCGGAGGTGCCCATGGTATGGAAGGTCAGCATGATGCCCAGGACGGTGCCCAGGAGGCCGATGTAGGGGGCATTGGCCGCCACGGTCCCGATGATCACCAGCCGCTTGGTCAAGGCGATCTCGAATTCCTGCAGGCTGGGGTACTGGGTCATGTCCACCCGGCGGTAGAAAAGCCACCGTTCGGCGGCCACGGCCACAGACCAGACGCTGAGCGCGAGCAACAGACCGATCACGCCGTAATCGACCACTTCTTTTAACGCATCCATGGCAGGGTTCCTCAGTCGGGTTCAATACGTGATGAACGATACCACAGGCGCGGAATGGCAGTCTATGGTGTCCGGGTATTTTGCCGGGAGCGAGAGGGGGATGCGGAACGGTCAGCCTGGGGGCCGGCTCGGATGGTTCTCTTCGAAGAGGACCGTATGGGTGGCGATAATTTGAAGCTCGACCGGAGATCCCACGGGGTAGACGGCAGTCGAGGACTCGCTGCTGTGGACGACGCGGCCTGAGGGCAGGCCGATGGTGTAGAGGTTTTCCGAGCCTCGGAACTGCCTGGCCAGAATACGGGCGTCGCAGTGTTCCGAGGGCTCGATGTGGACGTCGTCCGGCCGGATCATGACCACGACCTTGGTGCCCCGTCGATAGCCGACCTGGTTGGGGAATTCGCCGATTTCCGTCGTCACCGTGCCGTTCTCGACCAGCCCGGGGATGAAGTCGGCCTGGCCGACGAAGTCCGCCACGAAGGGCGTGGCGGGGGTGTGATAGATCGCTTCCGGCGTGTCGAACTGTTCCAGGCGGCCGTTGTTGAGAACCGCGATCCGGTCGGCCATGGCGAAGGCCTCTTCATGGTCGTGGGTCACCAGCACGGCCGTGGTCTTGGTCTCCATGAGCAGGCGGTGCAAGTCTTCCCGCATCTTGCCCGTCATGTCCGGGTCGAGGCTGCTGAAGGGTTCATCCAAGAGCAGCACCACCGGTTTCTGCACCAGGGCCCTCGCAAGGGCGACCCGCTGTTGCTGTCCGCCCGAGAGTTCATGGGGGTAGCGTCGCTCGAGTCCGGTCAGCCCGACCATTTCGATCATCGTCCGGACCTGCGCCTTGCGTTGGTCGGCGGGGAGGCGATGCAGGCCGAAGGCGACGTTCTCGACTACGCGCAGGTGCGGGAACAGGGCATATTCCTGAAAGACCATCCCCACGTGTCGCTGCTCGGTCGGAACCAAGGTGTCGGGGGAGGAAACCAGCCGGCCAGCCAGGTAGACTTCGCCGGCGCCGACGGGTTCGAAACCGGCAATGGCGCGCAACGTGGTGGTCTTGCCGCAGCCGGAGGGGCCGAGCAGACAGAGAATTTCACCCTCCCGCACGGAAAAGGAGATGTCCGCGATGGCCGACCGTCCCTTTTCGTAGGCGCAGCCGACCTTGCGGAGTTCCAGTATGGTCGGGTGGCTTCGCTCGTCCAGGGGGCGGCGCGTGATGGCTGGGTCTTCTCGTTGTTGCTGTCCGATGGACATCATCGACCCTTAGGGCGTTAAGGAATCAGATTGAGACTCTCTCATGCCGCCCGCCAGTCTTTGGATACCAAGAGCAGGAGGGCCGGCAGGGCTACGATCACAATCAAGAGGGCCGAGGGGGCCGCCAGTTGAAAGTATTCCTCGCTGGCTTCCAGCCAGACCCGCACCGCCAGGGTGTCGAAGCCCACGGGGCGGAGCAGTAAAGTGGCGGGGAGTTCTTTGATGCACTGCAGGAACATCAGGACCCAGGCTGCGATGAACCCCCCCTTGACCAGCGGCAGCGTGACGTGCCGAAGCGTGCTGAACGTGCTCAACCCCAGGCTGCGCGAGGCTTCCTCCAAATTCGGCGTGATTTGCTGAAGCGCCGGTTCCATGGTCTGCAAGCCGGCCGGCAGAAAATGGACGACGTAGGCGATGATCAGCACCAGCACGGTCCCGTACCAAAAGGGGATCAGGTGGGAAGCCAGGACCAGGATGGCCAGGGCCGCAACCGGCCCCGGCAGCACGTAGCCGGCATAGGCGGCTTGGAGACAGGCGACGTTCAGCTTCGATGGCCACCGGCTGGCCAGGTAGGCCAGCGGCGTGCCGATCAGGACCGCCGCGGTAGCCGCCAGGCCGGAGAGCGCCACGCTGTTCCAGACGAATCCGAAGAAGCGGGCGTCCACCGCGCCTTCGGCTGCGGCGGAGGCCGTCCACTGCACGAGCAGCCAGGCCGGCACGCCGAAGGAAGCGCCGAGCACGAGCGCCAAGTAGGCGGTGATGAGCGTCGTGCCGAGGGGGCCGCAGCGCGTTCGCGGAGCGGTCCGATAGCGTCCCGTCGTCTGATAGAACCGGCTCCGCCGCCTGAACCACCGTTCGGCGATCAGAAAAATCAAGGCAAAGAGGACGAGGAGCAGGCTCAGCACGGCCGCGGCGGTCTGGTCGTAGCGGCCCGTGACCTGTTGATAGACGGCGTAGGTGAAAGTCTGGTAGCGGAGCAGCGACACGGCGCCGAAGTCCGAGACCACATAGAGAATCACCAACGACAGACCGGCCACAATTGCCGGCCGCAGGAGCGGCAGGGTCACTCTCCGCCAGACGCCGAGGCGGGAGGCGCCGCAGGCCCGCGCGACCTCTTCGAACGACACGTTGACGTTAAGGAGCGCGGCGCGGGCGAGCAGGTATACGAAGGGAAAGGTGTCCAGGGTCATGACCAGAGTGGCTCCGGTGAAGCTATAGGGAGACAGCACCCTCGCCTCGGATCCCGCCCACCATTGCCACAGATGTTCGACCGGGCCGCCGGCGCCGAGGAGGTAGGTATAGAGGTAGGCGAGGACGTAGGTCGGCATGGCCAGCGGGAGGACGAGGGCCCATTCCCAGACCGACCGACCGACAAAGTCGTACCGGACCAGGAGCCAGGCGAGTGAGACGCCGAGCAGGAGCGTGCCGATCGAAACGCCGAGGGCCAGGGCGCCGGTGTTCATGAGCAGCTCGGGGATGCGGGTGTTCCACAGGCGGCCCCAGACGGATGGATCGGCGGAGAGGGCCAGGTAGCCGATGAACAGGAGCGGAAGGCAAATCAGGCCGGCCACGGTCAGGGCAATGACCGAGAGCGAAGTCGGAAACGTCTGCCGAGCGACCATATCCATGGGGCTGCCTTGGGAACGTTACCGGAGACCCGCCCGTTCGATGAGCGTCATCGTCGGCTCCCGAAGCTCGCCCAGCTTGGTCAGGGGCACCGTCGCGGCGCGAAAGCTCTCCCGCTTCGGCAGGGCCGGATCGGCCGGGACGTCCGGGTGGAGGGGGTATTCCTTGTTCAGATCCGCAAACAGCTTTTGTCCGTCGCGCGAGGCCAGAAACTCCACCAGCCGTATAGCGGCATCCTGGTGGCGGCTGTGCTTGAGGATTCCGACCCCGGCGACATTCATGATCGCGCCCATGTCTCCGGTCTGCTGGTCAAGCATCGAGAGCGCGAGGGGCGCGTCGGGGTGTTCGCTCAGGTAGCGATAGAGGTAGTAGTGGTTGACCAGTCCCATCGCGGCCTGGCCTTTGGCGATCGCGTCGACGATCTGGGAGCTCTTGCCGTAGACGGAGGTGCCGGCATTTTCTTTGAGTCCCCGCAAGAACTGTTGCGTCCGGTCGTCGCCGTACACGGCCTTGATGACCGAGACGCCGGCCTGCAAGTATTCACTGCCGGCGTTGGGAATGGCGATCTTGCCTTTCCAGCGCGGGTCCGCCAGGTCCAGGATCGAGCGGACCTCCGCCGGCTTGAGGAGGCCGGTGTTGTAGACCAAGACCCAGAAGCGCCCGGAGAGGCCGATCCAACTGTTATCCGGCGCCCGGAAGGAGGCGGGGACCGCCCGCTCGATGTTTTTGACCTCCAAGGGAAGCAGCAGGCCCAGCTCGCGCGCCCGTTCGAGGCTGCCGGCGTCGTTGGTCAGGAACACATCGGCGGTCGTGCGATCACCTTCGGCTTGGAGCCGGTTGACGATCTCGGTGGTGCCGGAGGAGAGCAGGTTGACCTGGATGCCGGTCTGGGCCTGGAAGGCGTCCAAGACCGGCTTGATGAGGCGTTCGGCTCGCCCGGAGTAGACGACCAAGGGGTCTGCCGCCTTGCCGATGGTCGTTGTGAAGGGGAGGGTCCAGAAAGCCAAAAGAAGGAAGAGCGTGCGCAGCAGCGGCCGAACCCAATGGGGGCGGATGGGGGCACGGCGTCCCGCCTCAGACCGCGCCGTGTGAGGCGTTTCATGGTGAAAATGAAATTGATTCATCCTCTCAAGAAGGTAGCAAAAAAACTCAGGCCCGTCAATGGCGGCAGCCGGAGCAGAGGCCGTACAACTCCAGCTTGTGCGTTTTAATGCTGAATCCGTTTCGCCTGGCCACTTCCTCCTGCAGCCGCTCGATGTCGCAGTTTTCGAATTCCACGATTTTCCCGCAGCCCGTGCAGATCAGATGGTCGTGATGGCCTTTGTGGGACACGTTGTCGTACTGGGTCTGCGTGCCGAAGTGCCGGGCCTGGGCCAATCCCGCTTCGCAGAACAAATTCAGCGTCCGGTAGATGGTGGCCAGGCCGATGTGAGGTTCCTTCTTGGCCAGCATCCGGTACATCTGTTCGGCGGTGATGTGCTCCACGTTCAAGAAGACGGTCAGGATGTGTTCGCGCTGGCGGGTCAGCTTGAGCTGGTGTTTGGCGAGGTGGTCCTTCAGTAGGCCGATATGGTTGGGATGCTTGCCCATGACAATCGAAACCGATCCTTTGCCGGAGATGAGGCCGACAAGCTGAATTGATAATGAATATTAAAACCTAAAAGGGGAGGCCGGTCAAGCGGAGTTTATTCGGAGCCTGCGGTGTCTGCGCGGGGCGTCGGCAAGAGTCGAATCTTTTGACCGCGTTGACGGGTCTCCCGTTCGAAGACTATAGTTTGAACGGCAAAGGTTGGGGATCGCGCTGTCGCATGGGACGGTACGAAACGGGAGGGAGGTCCGCGATGGCCACACTCCGGATGCACAATTTCATCAACGGGGCCTGGCGTCCCGCGCAATCGGGCTCCTGGTTCGAGAGCCGCAACCCCGCCCATCCTGGCGAGGTGGTGGGGCTCTTCCCCGAGTCCGGTTCCCAGGATGTTGAGGAGGCGGTCCAATCGGCAGCCGGCGCCTTCGAGGCGTGGCGCGCATTGGGTTTGGTCAAGAGGGCCGAGTATTTATTGCGCGTGGCCCGCTTGATGGAAGAAGAGCTGGAGCCGCTGGCTCGCATCATCGCCCAGGAGGCCGGCAAGCAACTGAATGAGGCGCGGGCCGATGTGGTGGAGGCCATCCACATGGCGCAATATGCCTTCGCCTTCGGCCATCTGGGCCAGTACGGACGAGTCCTGGGCGACGAGGTCCCGACCAAACGGTGTTACGAGGTCCTGGAGCCCCGAGGCGTGGTCGTAGCCATCACGCCCTGGAATTTTCCCGTGGCCATTCCATTTTGGCTGACGGGGCTGTCGCTGGTTTTGGGCAATTGCGTGATTTTGAAGCCCAGCGAGGATACGCCCCTGTGCGGGGCGAAGATCGCCGGCTATTTCGAACAGGCAGGGATTCCCGCAGGGGTTGTGCAAGTCATCCACGGAGCCGGCGAGACAGTCGGCTCCTCTTTGGTGGCCCATCCCAAGACTCAGGTGGTGTTGTTCACCGGCAGCTACGAGGTCGGCTGTGGCATCAAGCAGGAAGTGGCCAAGCATGCGAATAAAGTCTGTACGATCGAGACCGGAGGAAAAAACGCCGTCCTCGTGATGGAAGATGCCGATCTGGAGATGGCGGTGACCGCCGGGCTCCTCTCCGCGTTTAAAACCTCCGGCCAGCGCTGCGTGACGGCGGGCCGTCTGCTCGTGGACCATCGGATCGCGGATCGGTTCACGGAGCGGTTCGTCGCGTCCGCCAAGCGGGTGACGGTCGGCGACCCGATGGACGACGTGTTCTACGGGGCCATGATCAATCAACAGGGGGTGGAGAAGGGCCGGCGGTTCAATGAGCTGGCGCGTCAGGAGGGGTTCGAAATTTTGCTGGATCGCAATGCCGAGCCCCCGCCGACGCCGGATGGCTACTGGCTGAGACCCTTTGTCTATACCGGCGCCTGGCGGAACGACAGCCTCTGTCTCACCGAGGAAGCGTTCAGCCCCCACGTGGCCATCGTGCCGGTGCGCGGGGTCGAAGAGGCTGTGGCGGTCTACAACGACACCAAGTATGGCCTATCCGGCTCCATCATCACGGAGGATTATCGCAAGGCCAAGTATGCCGAGGAACACATGCAGTGCGGTATTTTTTACTGGAACCTGCCCTGCATCGGCGCCGGCGTGAGACTGCCTTTCGGCGGAGTCAAACAATCGGGCAATTTGATTCCCTCGGCGGCCGGGTTGATCCCGGTGCTCACGCATCCCAAGGCGGTGACGTACAACTTGGACCGCAAGATCGTGATGGCGCAGGGACTCAGTGCGGAGGTTAAATAGCCGAGAAGCTGTCAGCTATCAGCCGTCAGCTTTTAGAGCCACGGACCCGGAGCCGCCAGTCTGCACCGTTTTCATTTCTGCCGAAACCTGACGACTGAATGCTGAGAGCGTAAGAATGCGACAAGCTCACCATATGACCGTCGATCGCGCCTTGCTGCTGTACGTGCTGCACTTGGCCGAGCCCCATGGCATCAACGGGGACGTGAAGCTGCAGCAACTGATGTTCCTTTGCGAACTGCAACTGTTCAGCAAGGGGTTCAAGGGGCTCCATTTCGAGTTCTTCCGCTATGCCTACGGCGCCTTCAGCAAGGACCTGGATAACGATCTGTTATCGCTCCGGCGCAGGGAGCGGATCGAGAATTTCAGCCTGACCGACAAGGCCGAAGACGTGCTGAAGCTGTTGCCGGAAGCGGTGGAGGGGGTGGAGGCGAACGAGAAGGTGATCGAGGTTGTGCAGGCGGTGACCGCCACCTATGCCCCGCAGGACGGGAGCGCCATCGTGCAGTCGGTGGAGGCGGTCGAGATCAGTTCCCCCGAGCAGCCGGAGTTCAAGCTGGCCATGCGGGACATCTCGTTCCACTCGACGCTCTTGGTGCCCTCCAGGATCGAGGTGCAGAGCGAGTTCACGCTGTCGCCTCGGATGCAGGCGCGTCTCAATACGGCGCTGGGGTATTAAAGCCCGGTCCGCGATCTGAAGAAAAGTTGCGCGTGAGCCGGTTTCGTGGCATCAATAGACATCGATGCTGAAAGCGCTTGCCAACCTCCTGAAGGTCTTAAATTCAGAAACCCATCCGGGCCAGATCTCGCTGGCCTTCTGTCTGGCCATGGTGGTTGGCCTGACGCCGTTCTGGAGCCTGCACAATCTGCCGGTCTTCCTGCTCGTCTTGCTGATCCGGGTCAACCTCTCGGCCTTTCTCTTGGGGCTCACTTTCTTTTCCGGGCTTGCCTATCTGCTGGACCCGCTGTTTCACCGGATCGGGCTGGCGGTCTTGACCGCCGGTCCTTTCGAGGGGCTCTGGACGGCGCTCTATCATTCGACGCTCTGGCGTATCGAGCGATTCAACAATTCGATCGTCATGGGCAGCCTGTGCTTCTCGTTGTTCGCGTTCCTGCCGCTGTACCTCCTGACGAACCTGGGCATCCGCCGTTACAGGGCCCACGTGCTTGCCTGGGTGGAGAAGACCAGGCTGATGCAGGTTCTGAAAGCCAGTCGCTTCTATAGTCTCTATCAGTCCGTCTCCGGCTGGGGGATCGGCGCATGACGGAGGACAAGAACAAACAAGACGAGAAAGGCGGGCGAGGCAAGAAGGCTGAGCCGGGGAAGACGGGCTGGGTCCGCTGGTGGGGGCTTGCGGTCTTCGTGGCGGTGGCGGCAGCCTCCACCGCCTTCTGGTTTGTCTTTCTGGATCTCTTTGTCAAGCGCACGATTGAACAGACCGGCACGACGCTGGTGGGCGCTAAGGTGGAGCTGGGCGCCGCCGATGTGTCGCTGTTTCCCTTGGGCCTCACGCTGACCGGGCTGCAAGTGACCGATCCTGACGAGCTGATGACCAACGCCGTCGAGGTGGCGCGCGTTGCGATGACCCTGGACGGGCTCAACTTGATCCGGCGCAAGGTCATCGTGGAGGAAATGGCGGTGGAGGGCGTCAGGCTGGGGACGTCCCGCAAGACATCCGGCGCGGTGTCGCGTCGGTCCGGCAAGGGAGTCGTGGCAAAACTGGCCGAGACGGTCAGTCTGCCCTCGCTTGAGGTGCCGGATATCAAGACCATCATGGCCGGGGCCGATCTCGAATCGGTCAAACTGGCTGAGTCCCTGCGCCTCGAGGTGCAAGCCGAGCAAGAGAGCTGGAAGAAGCGCCTGGCCGAACTGCCCGACAAGGCCAAGTTGAATGACTACAAGACCCGTGTCGAGCGGCTGAAGTCTCCCAGCAAAGGCGGCGTGGCGGGAATCCTGGGCGCGGCGGGGGAAGCGGCGGCCATCCAGAAGGACTTGGAGCGAGACCTGGCGAACATTCAAAGCGCCAAGGCCGACTTCGACGCGAAGCTGACGTCGCTCAAACAGCGGTTCGACCAGGCC
>Ga0194120_10009169_pt1 | contig 12659 bp, 11 predicted proteins | sample TA2MahCa65mmetaG_FD_148642 | JGI IMG/M metagenome (GOLD analysis project Ga0194120, IMG submission 148642) | Freshwater microbial communities from Lake Tanganyika, Tanzania - TA2015019 Mahale Deep Cast 65m | ecosystem: Environmental > Aquatic > Freshwater > Lake | place: Tanzania: Lake... | reverse complement strand
GAGCTGAGCTCCATAATCAAGGCAAAGCCAAAAGAGTTCAAGGAACTGCTCAATGCAATAATTGGAATCGACAAGCTCGACTTGGCATCAGAGAATCTCAAAGTGGCGCAAAAATCATTCCGACAGTCAATTTATCAAAAATTCGGCTATGACGACACCCACATTTTGATATTAGAAAAAGAAATTACAGAAAAAAACCTAGAGATAGAAAATTGCAAGCCACAAAAGCTAGAACTGGCACAAAAAAAGGAAGCCAAAGCAAAAGAACTAGAAGTGTTGCAAAACAAAGTCAGTCTAGACTCTACCAAAGAATTGATGCTAAAGCAAATAGAAGAGAGAAAATCGGAATTTGCAAAATATGTCAAAGACGCCATAATATCCATTCAGAAAACCATCACAGAAAAAGAAAGAAAGATTCGTGATTGCCAAGACTGTTTTGAGATGGCTGGCAAAAAAGAAAGACTAGAGACAAGACTCCAATCAATCAAGTCAGAAATAGAAGAATCACGAAAAAAAATTGCAGAGCTGGAAACCAAAAGAGCAGTCCTACTAGAGCATGCAGAGCTGGCAAAAAAACTCCAGCTCCAAGATGGCAAATGCCCTGTCTGTGACTCGCATGTTGACAAACTCAAGCCAGTCTTTCAAACAGAGCACATCAAAGAAGAACAAGAAAACATCAAATCTCAAATCCAGGCACTAGAGTCAAAAAAATCAAGCCTAATTCAGGAAGAAAAAGAGACACTAGAGCACGGCAAAAAGGCAACAGCGGCAAAAGCAACACTTGATGCGCATTCCATACAAAGACCAGAGCAAATCAGCATTCTGATCCAAGAAGTAGAATCACAAAAGGCCCAAATCCAGAAAATTCCACTTGTCATGACAACATCTGGCTTGTTGCAGGCATCAGAGATTGATTCCCATGCAAAAATACTATACGAAAAGATTGCAATGATGCAACAAGAAATAGAAGGATTTGATCAGGCTGAATTTGCCAGACTAAAATCAAGCTTGGAGTCAGCAAAAAAAGAACTTAGTGCACTAGACCAGGAATATGGCGCAGTAACACAAAAAATAGCACAAGCAACAAGTCGAGTGAGCCAAATCAATTCAATTCTAGCAGAACTGATACATGTGAAAAATTACATTGCACGACTGGAAGAAATCCAGGATAACATCTACAATCGGGACGGCCCAGTTGCCACAAGCCTTAGATCATGGGCATTATCAACAATATCTGCAAAGGCATCTGAGTACCTAGAAATGCTAAACACAAAAATTCACAGAATAACACTGACGGAAAAAACTCGAGACATTTCCATTACATGCTATTCCAAGAACACTGTAATCGACATTGATTCGCTTTCTGGTGGAGAGCAGGTAAGCGTTGCATTATCGCTACGACTCGGAATGGCGCATTTGCTTGGATCATCGAATCTGAACTTTGTCATATTGGATGAGCCTACAACACATCTGGATAGTGAGCGGAGAAGATCCTTGGTGAGGGTTTTGTCTCAGCTGACCGATGTTGCAAACGCAAACCCAATCCAGTTTATCATAATAACGCATGATGCTGAAATTTTTGAGGATTCGTCAGTTGAGAAAATTTATCGATTCGAGTCCAGTGAAAACGGCACGCAGGTAGCCTTGCTCTAGCCGCCGGTTAGTTTTGCAAACTTTTCGTTCTTGGATAGCTTTTCCATGAATTGTAGATTAGATAACGCTACTATGGCTGATTCCACAACAGGCGGGCTTGGATCCGATAGTGCTCTAGTAAGTGTAGGAATTGCGTCTTTGGCACCTACAACTCCCAATGCTATTGCTGCCTCGTGTCGGACAAACATGCTTGGGTCATTGGATGTGGCATCTTCTAGATAAGAAATTGCGCTTCTATAGCCCATTTGTCCTAGGGAAAATGCAGCCTCGTGTCGGACCAGCTCGTTTTCATCATTTTTTAGAACCTTGGCGATGTATGGTATTTTGTCCTCGCCGCCAAAGTCAACTAGGATGCATGTAGCCCTAGTCCTAATCACATAGTCGTCATTATTCAGCAATTTTACAAAATAGTCGACATCCTTTTTTTCATATTTGTCTTCCATTTCTGCAAAGAGCGCCAGTCGTTTTTCTGGGATTACATCCATGTGATCTGCGGATTTGCTGGCTGCTATATTATTGTTATATGGTACGGTTAGATTTTATAATAAATCAAATCAAAAAATTACATGTCGGTTCAGATAGGTCAGAAGGCACCAAACTTTGAGGTGTCAAAATGGGTGCAGGGAATGCCCACTAATTTTGATCAGGAAAAAGACCACATTGTTCTAGTAGAGGTATTTCAGGTGAATTGTCCTGGCTGCTTTTTGTATGGAATTCCAGAGGCAATCAACATTTACAACAAGTACAAGGACCAAGGCGTGCGAGTCTTGGGGATTGCAACTGCGTTTGAAGATTTTGATAAAAACACTCCAGAGAATTTGGAATTATTGGCAAAGACTGGCGAAACAGTAGGTGAGACAAAAAAGGCACTTGCAATGTACGGCAAGAGCTCTGATGGTAAAATCCCCTACAAGATCCCATTTCCGCTTGCAATGGACAACCTAGTCAAGACAGCAGGCAAGCCATCACCGCAAATAGTAATGGAGTTCATCAAATCACAGCTTCCGGACTTTGATATTCAACCAGAAGATTACAAAAAGCAAATAATCGCACGCGTAGAGCAATACATGATGTCAAAGGAATATTCTGCAGGAACATTTGACAAGTTCCAGCTGCGAGGAACGCCATCTACCATTCTAGTAGACAGGAAAGGAGTTTTGCGCGATGTCTCGTTTGGCCAATCAGGACACATCGAGTCCATGATTGAGCAATTATTGCATGAAAGCTAGGCCTTTTTTCTCTTGAAATAAACTGCCGCAGTTGTTGCGGCACCGCCGGCAACCACAATTCCGACTGCTGCCAGAACCACTACAATATTGTCTGGGTTTTCTTCCAAGATTTCAGGTGTTTCTAGAGTTTCTGTTTCTTGTTGTTCGACAAAGTCGCTTTGCACCTCTAGTGTGTGGGTTCCGTTTCCTGCAAACTCTAGTGTTACAAATGAAATCTTTTCATTTTGTAAAACCTTGGGCGTTATTTCGGTATCATCTAGGATGAATTTGAGATTCCCTTTTGTTATTTCGTTTGGAATTTGCAGTTCGGCAAAATTGTTCTCAAGGCTGCTATTTATTGCAAATGTCAGTGTGTTATCCTTAAACGACACATTTCTTACATCAAAGTTTGCGGTAGTTTCTATGTCATATGGCTTAGAATTTACCGTGACAGAAAATGTTGTCTTGAGGCCTGTCCTATCAGATATTGGTTCTGCAAACACAGGCAATACCACAACTAGCAACAATAATGCAAAGAGAATTTTCAATTTATGCAGGAATTACTCTTTTTCGTAATTCTTTATCCTTTACAATTCTTGGATGTGCCTTGTCTGCTAGGATGATCTCAAACCAATAATGGAATCCGTCCTTGTACAAAAAGTACGAGCCAAGCAATTTTAGGTTCTTGTATTTTTCTGCGGTTCTCTGCTCTGCCACACCCTGCATGTTAATGTCTGCCTTTATTCTGGTGACACCTAGGTGCTTTTGTCTTCTTCCGGCTACTGGTCTTTGACGCCTCATACCGCCGGTTCCGACGCGAGTACGAATAACTACTATTCCTTGCTTTGCCTTGTAGCCTAGTCGTCTTGCCTTTGTAATTCTACTTGGCTTGTCAATTCTGTGGAATGCTGGTTGTTTTCTCCACTCTATTGCGGTCTTTCTTATCTCTGGCGAGTTTTCTTGCCAGTGTTTAAGCCAAACTCGATCTTGTGCGGTAAGCAATAACGCGATTATTTTTTCCCCCTTAATATGCGTAAGCTGGAAAATGAGCACAAAATGTCTGCGAGTGTCAGAATTTGCCTAGGCTAGTTTCACCCGCAGGAACCATACAGTTCAGCATCATTCCACATCACAGAGTCATAAGCGTGTCGGAGTAGTTTGCGCTTTTCAAACGACTAGCAAGACATATTGTACAATTCCTACCATACTACATGCCAGAAAAACACATCAACAGACTGACCAAGGTAGAAGAGGATGCAAAAAGCCACTTTAACCAAAACGTTTCTGCTGAGGACGAATGGGCTCACATCACAGAGACTGGGCCCAAGCTGGAAATAGTTGACCCTCTTGCGGTAACAACAAGGCAGATCAGCTTTGGTAGAGAGCGCAGCTATGCCACAAAAGAGGAGGCAGTCCAAGACAAGTCTGAGAGGTTCAAAGATGACATTTCCAACACAAACCAATATCTCAAATTTGTAAATGCGCATCTTGCGGAAAAAAAATCAAAAATTGACAAGCTAAAGGCAGATGAGCAACGATTCAAAGAAGAACTAGAATCATTGCAAAACTTTCAGGTAAAGCCAAGAGTAGATCTTGATAAAATTCATTACAAGAAAATAACAGAAAACGACACAAATTCGTTATTATCACATTTACAATCAGAGCGAGAATCCGCACTGGAAAAAATAGCATATCATCAAACTCAGATAGAACGGGCAAAGCAAGAACTAAAGGAAAAAGATGTGCAAATCTCTGACGTAAAAAAGGAAATCGATATGCTCAACAAGAAAAAGCAGATGCCGGTGCCAGACCCAATAGAGACAATTCGCGCAGAACTTGCAAGGCTTGGAATCACAGACGATGCTGCAAGAATTCTTGGCGCAGTAAACTCACTAGAAGAGCAAATCAAAAGGAAATCTCAGTAACATTTTTGTCTGGTCTGAGCTGAACGGAAATTGTGAGGGTCAAGCTTGCAGTATTGTTGCTAATTGCAGTGTCAATTCCACTTGCATCTGCGCAATCGATTTCAATTCAAACAAGTAAAACCACATACAATTATGGTGATTATCTCTCTGTTACAATATCAGTATCAAGTGTTACGGGCAAGAATGCTATTTTGCACATCATAGATTCTGAGGGAATCAAAAGTAGTGGTATCCCAGTCCAGATAACAAAACAAAACACCACAATTACAACTCCTGTTCCATTTAACTCAGAATTATTCCGAGAGGGAAAGTACCAAATTCAAGTCGAATATGACGGAGCAAAATCATCGGCTCCATTTCAGCTAGTTGATGTAGGAAACATTGTCATGCCTTTTGGCAGTAACGTCATTGTGCCCCAATGGTTGGATGGAGCAATCAGCGACTCAATGTTCTTCAAGTTTTTGGTAGAAAAAGAGGCAATCACGCTGCCTGCAGGTCAAAAACTTCAGGAAAAAACAGAGATTCCTGACTGGTACAAGACAAACGGGATTTGGTGGTCTGAGAGAAAAATATCAGATTCCGAGTTTATCAAAGGATTGCAATATCTAGTAAATCAAAAGATAATCTAGTTTTTTCCTCTGCCTGCTTTTCCTATTGCCCAGAGAATTATCATTGTGACAAATGCAATGACAAATGCTGCAATTATTCCAATCACGAATTCCTTACCCATGCTCTTTGGAGACGATGTTGGTGCCGATGTATCCAAAACACATTGGCCGTCTTGAAGAATTGTTCCTGGGCCGCATGTCTCGTCTAGCACACATTGGCCGTCCTTGAGTACGGTTCCAGGACCGCATTGCTGTGATTGTGGTGCTTCCGGTGTTTCCTCTACTGGTGCCGGCTCTGCTGTCGGCTCTGGTTCTGGCGTTGCTTCCAAAACACAGGTGTTTGTATCTGGATCAAGTACAGTTCCTGGGCCGCACTGAGTTGTTGGTTCTTCTGTTGGTTCTGGCTCTGTTGGAGTCTCATCAGGTATTTCCTCTGGAGCTGCAGGTTCACCTGTTCCAAAGTTTGTTGTTCCAAGAGATATGATATCAACAGAGTTTGTTCCAGATGGAACTGTAATTGTTAATGTACGCGAAGAGTCGGTTTTTTCTTCAGCAAAGATTGCTTCTTCGGTGTCTGCTAGAATCAGAAAATCATCATCTGTACCGTCTGTCTTGGAATCAAAAAATGATCTGTCTAGTGTAATTACTAGTGTGCCCTCGACTTCGGATGTTGTGACTAGAACTGACAGAGTTGCAGTGCTAGTATCCGCCTCTAGGCCTTCAACTTCGAGTCCTGTTGCCTCGTATGTTATTTCATGGGTGTTGCCATTTACCTCAATTGAGGCAGTTGACGCATATGCGCTAGGCAACATCAGAACTATAGACAATAGTGCGAAGGCAAGAAGCGACTTCATTGGACTTTTTCCTCCAAATTCTGTATTAATTGTTTATTTCCTAGTTTGTGGGCATTCAGGCTCAAATCAATATGAAATTTGCAGAATTTTTGATAAATTACAAGATGATTTTATTGTGATTGTTTGGTCAAAAATAGCACTTTAGCTAGCCTCAAATCATGATTTTACGGCATTCCCGGAGTGGACTATATTCCGACTCTGGTAGTATTTGGCATAGTGTATGGACTGATAATTTTTAGAAACATCCGCGGAGTAAACATTCCAATTTGGGCAAGCATGAGTTTTGGAGCAATTGCAGTACTAATCATTGGTAGTACTGGGCTAGACAATTCAGTATCTACAATAAACGTAGACGTTATTTTGTTTCTTCTAGGGATGTTTGTGCTAGTGTCAGGCCTCGAATCCTCTGGTATGCTAGCATACATTACAAATAGAATTTTGTCATATGCCAAGACCCCAAACCAGATTCTCTTTATTGTAATTTGTGTAATGGGAGTTTTGTCGGCATTTCTCATAAATGACACAATTGCGCTTGTTGCAACGCCAATTGTGATTGGCCTAGCAAAGCAGATGAATGTAAGGCCTGCACTATTTTTGATTTCACTGGCGTTTGGCGTGACACTGGGCAGTATGATGACACCAATGGGAAATCCGCAGAACCTGCTGGTGTCATTGCATAGCGGTATGGAATTTCCATTATTGACGTTTCTTAGATACTTGATCCTGCCGACAATTGCATCTCTTTTTTGCACGTATTATATCGTAAAAAAATACTACAAAAAAGAACTTGCGCAGGCAACAATGCCGTTCATTGTGCAAAGCGTTGTCTTCGACAAGTCCTTGGCAAAAAAATCATCCGTTTTGATAATAATCACTGTGGTCGGATTTTTTGCAATAGGAATCATCAAGATGTTGGGCATACAGACAGAACTGAACTTTGCGCATGTTGCAATATTTGGCGGCATTGCATTACTGGTAATTGGAAACAAGAGAAGACAGATCGTTTCTGGAATAAACTGGCAAATCTTGGTGTTTTTTGTAGCCATGTTTGTGTTTGTACAAGGACTAGTGGATGGAGGCGTAATAGAATTATTCCAGAAACTATTACCGCTTGATTCACCTGACTCGCCACTATCCATAATCAACATAATCGGCACAAGTGTGGCACTAAGCCAGCTAGTCAGCAATGTTCCTTTTGTTGCGATTTATCTGCCAATATTACAGGATGCTGGGTTTGCAGATACAACATCATGGATTGCGCTTGCCGCTGGAAGTACCATAGCTGGAAACCTCACCATACTTGGAGCTGCATCAACCGTAATAATACTAGAGGCTGCGCAGAAAAAGAACGGCTCTAGCTTTTCATTTATAGAATTTTTCAAAATAGGAAGCATTGTTACTGCAACAAATGTTGCAATTTTGGTATTTTTCTTAGTCCTAGTTTAGATTACGCCACGCAGAATCTGGATTACTTTTTCTGCAATCACAGTTGCTGCAAGGGATTGAGCTTCTTTTGTCTGCGCACCAATGTGTGGTGTTGCTATGAAATTAGGCAGGCTGATTAGCTTGTTGCCAATTGCTGGCTCTTTTTCAAACACATCGAGAGCTGCTCCCCCAAGATTGCCAGACTTTAGTGCCTCATACAGTGCTATTTCGTCTACTGTTCCTCCGCGAGAGGTGTTGATTATCCTTGCAGTCTTTTTCATTGATGCCATTCGTTGCGCGTTGATCAGATTTTTTGTACTATCCAGTAATGGTACGTGTAATGATACATAGTCTGCACTTTGTAATAATGTGTCCAAGTCCGCCTTCATCAATCCAACTTCTTTTGCAAACTCAGGATCAATAGGTACAACGTCAAAACCAATAATATTCATGTTGAGTGCTCGTGCCAGTCTTGCCAGCCTTTTTCCAATGTTTCCTAAACCTACAATACCAAGGTATTTTCCTGCAAGCTCTGTTCCCATGAGTTCCTTTTTTATCCAGTTATTATTGCGCAGCTCCCTGTCTGCTCGTGGAATGTCGCGAGCCATTGCAAGCATTAGGCCAATTACCAATTCCGCTACTGCGTTCATTGCGCCTTCTACAGCATTTATGACTCGGATGTTTTTTGCCTTGGCTGCATCAGTGTCTATGTTATCAAGACCGACTCCGACTCGTGCCAGAATCTTGCACTTTGTTGCTTTTTCTACGAGATCTTTGGTAATGATAGTTCTGCTACGCACTATAACAATTTCATAGTCGCCGATTTTTTTTGCCAGCTCTTCTGGCGTTATTTGTGGCTCGTATGTTACAGCTAGTCCATTTTTTTGCAATGTGTTGTTTAGAACGGCATCGACCTGATCACAGACCAAAACTTTTTCTGAAAAACTCATGTAGTGTTGCCTCGAAACACGAAATATAATCATTTACTAAAAATACAAAAAGAAGAAAATAGGGTTTAGAGTCCTAATTCAGAACTAACTTCGTCAGCACGTTCATCGGTGTACAATCCGTGCAAGTTGAGTTTTGGATGTTCAATTGAGTTCATTCCAGTTGGTGGAACTGCATCGCTTGGGTTGCCCAAAAGTTCAGCATATGATTGTGCATTTGTGCCCAATTGCTCATTTAGACCAAATGGATCGCCTGCAACAAAAATTGATGCCGCACCTGTAAAGATTGCTGCATAGTCATGGTTGACTGCTGCATATACACCTGGTTCATCAAAGACAATATCCATGATTGCGCCTTGTGAGCCGCCAATCTCATATGTCTCTGTACCCTTTGCTTGTACAACGTTGCCTTGTGTGACACGGTCAATGATTTCACCCACTACATGCCAGAACACTGGTTCATTGGCTTGATTCTCAATGAAGATTCTTACGTGTTGGCCTTGCTCAACGAACAATAGTTGTGATTGGTATTGTTTTAGGTCTGGAGAGTTCCATGGCTGGACAACGAAGATGTTTTTGTTTGCATCTCCCTTGATTAGCTCATTGTGAGCTGCGTTTGGAACGTATCCAAATGACATACCGTTAACAACTGTGTAGGTTGTTTCGTGTTTGAACATTTTTCCTTGGTCATATCCACCTTCATCGTTCAGGTATAGCTGAGCGTATTGAAGTTGGAATTCAAGTGCATCTGCGGAATGTCTTTGTCTGTCAATTACGACATTTCCATCTTCAACCATTGTCTTGTCGACAACTAGTGGCTTGTAACCTCTGATTGGGTCAACGATGGTCATTCCGTACATGCCTGACAATACATGTTGATCCATTGCTGCAATGTCAACGCCAGAGCAGTGATACTTGAAGGTACCAGGTACTTCGGCAACATAGCAGTATGTTCTGGATTCACCTGGCATTACTTTGCCAAATGGGCCAGAATGCATTTGAGATGCATGCATGTCGTTTCCGTGTGGAGTTGGCTCATCCTCTGGGATGGTCAGTGTCATCATTACGACGTCGCCTTGTGTGACTCGAAGGGTTGGTCCTGGGACTTGGCCGCTAAAAGTCATGGCTTGGTAAGTCTTTCCGCCCAGAATTGGGAGGTCAGCACTTCTTGCGTAAAGATCAAAGCTAACCACATTTCTTCCCTCTTCGATATTGTCGCAATCTACTGCGGCAAATGCTTGAGGCATTACAAGTTTCAATCCACCCATGTCATGGATAGTTTGAGACATGCTATCGTTTGAGGAAGCCGCCAGAGTTGTACCGACAACTTGGGAATTTGTGTATGTGCTTCCGAATAAGGTTGCTGCCAATACCGCTACGGCTGTAACGGAAAATAGCATACTGTAACGCTTATTCATTGAGTTTGGGACTTCTACCAGCCTATATAATAATTCCCCTTTTTTTCACTCGACTTTGCAAAATTTTCGGCGTTTTTCGCTGAGAATTTATTTTAGTTGGAATTGGAATCATTGTTGGAATATCGAATTGACAGGGATTCTTTGGGCGAGGTCAAGATCCCATCCGATGCGTACTATGGGGCATTTACCGGCCGTGCAATCCAACAATATCATGTCACCGGCAGAAAATCCCACAAGCACCTAATTTCCGCATTTGTAATGATAAAGCGCTCTGCAGCTGTTGCCAACATACAGTGCAAGGTAATTGACAAAAAGCTAGGTGCCGCCATAATATCGGCATGTGATAAAATCCTGACAGGAAAATTCCATGAGGGCTTTGTAATAGAGGAGATCAATTCTGGCGCAGGAACTGCGTTTAACATGAATTCCAATGAGGTGATTTGCAATGTTGCACTGGAAATTTTAGGCAAGAAAAAAGGACAAAATGAATTCTTGCATCCAAATGATCATGTGAACATGTCGCAGTCTAGCAATGATACGTTCCCCACTGCAATGCATGTTGCCATTTTGCTGAATCTCAGTGAAACATTACCTGCGGTTGATATTTTGATTAAATCGCTAAACAAAAAGGCGAAAGAATTTTCTGGCTATAAAAAAATTGGCCGCACCCACCTAATGGATGCACTGCCAGTTACTTTGGGTAGCGAGTTTGCGGCATATGCCACATCTATTACCAAAGCAAAGAACGCAATTACACTAGCCATCAAGGAATTGGAACTAGTCGGCCTTGGCGGAACAGCGGTGGGCAATGGTGCCAACACACCAAAGGGATACCGCAAAATTGCAATTGCAGAGCTTGCAAAAATTTCCGGACTAAAACTACGACCAGAGCCAGACATGCAACATTCATTGCAATCAAAGTTTGCAGTAGCAAATGTATCTGGCGCAATCAGAAATCTCGCGCTTGAGCTAAACAAAATTGCAAACGATATTCGATTAATGGCATCTGGCCCAATTGCGGGACTGTCTGAGCTTGGAATACCTGCTGTTCATGCAGGATCTTCCATAATGCCGGGCAAGGTAAACCCATCACTTGCTGAATGCCTCAACATGGTTTGCTTTAGTATCATAGGTAATGATACTGTAGTTGCAAACGCAGCACAGGCAGGACAGTTCGAGCTAAACGTAATGTTGCCAGGAATGCTAAAGGCAGTACTTGACTCTACAGACATGCTCAAAAATTTCTTGCCAATATTTTCAAAGAATCTAATAGACGGCCTGACTGCAAACGAAGAGCGATTGCGACAAAACATCGAGAAGAGTCCTGTGATTGTTACTTTGCTTGCTCCAAAGATTGGCTACCAAAAGTCTGCCGATCTGTTCAAGGAATCACTAAAGACTGGAAAAACCATTCGCGAATTGGTAGTGGAGCAAAAGCTGTTATCCGAAAAAGAAATCAACGCACTATTCAAGTGATATGGCAAAAATCTGGGTTGAATCCTATGGTTGCTCTGCTAGCTTTGCAGACGCCGAAATGATCTCAGGGTTAATAGTAAATGGCGGCCACACCTTAGCAGAGAGTTCTCGCGATGCTGATTTGAATCTGATTGTGACGTGCTCTGTCAAGGACGCCACCGCAAACAAGATGGTAAACAGAATAAAACGATTAAAGTCAAAACCTCTAGTCGTTGCTGGATGTCTTGCAAAGGCAGAGCCAAAATCCGTGCAAAAGTTTTCTCCAAATGCTAGTCTTATGGGGCCAAACTCTATTGGAAAAACTTTACAGATAATCGACACTACACTATCAGGCAAAAAGAAAATTGAGCTTGAAGATTCTGATGTTACCAAGATGGGCCTGCCTAAAGTCAGGCTCAATCCAGTCGTTGGAATTGTAGAAATAGCATCTGGGTGTATGAGTGAGTGTACGTTTTGCCAGACCAAGCTTGCTCGAGGTGATCTTCAATCATATCGCCTAGGCGATATTGTGCGCCAAGTAACTCACGAAATACAAGATGGGTGTAAAGAAGTCTGGCTCACATCAACTGACAATGGTTGCTATGGATTGGACATTGGTACCAGCCTGCCAGAACTGGTGAACAAAGTATCAGAGATTCCACATGATTTCATGATTAGAGTAGGCATGATGAATCCAATGTACATGCCGAAAATAAAACAAGACTTGGTAAAGTCATTTGAAAATGATAAAGTCTTCAAGTTTCTACATGTGCCGGTACAATCTGGAAGTAACAAAATACTACATGAGATGAAGCGTGGCCACACTGCGGAAACATTCCGAGATGTGGTAAAGCGATTCCGGGAGAAATTCCCAAAATTCACAATATCTACTGATGTTATTGTCGGATTTCCTGGAGAAACAGAAGATGATTTTTCCGATACTGTATCGCTAATCAAAGAGACAAGACCAGATGTCGTGAATTTATCCAGATATAGTCAGAGGCCTGGAACTGTAGCGGCAGAACTAGTTCAGATTCCAGTCGCTGAGGTCAAAAATAGAAGCAAAAAGCTGTTTGATATAATAAACAAGATTGCTCTGCAGAACAACCAGGAATGGATTGGCTGGACTGGTATGGTATTATTTGATGAGCAGACAGACGACATGG
>Ga0194120_10009164_pt1 | contig 12668 bp, 17 predicted proteins | sample TA2MahCa65mmetaG_FD_148642 | JGI IMG/M metagenome (GOLD analysis project Ga0194120, IMG submission 148642) | Freshwater microbial communities from Lake Tanganyika, Tanzania - TA2015019 Mahale Deep Cast 65m | ecosystem: Environmental > Aquatic > Freshwater > Lake | place: Tanzania: Lake... | reverse complement strand
CGATTGCAAATACGACGAGGAATATGGTTGGCTTTTTGAAATAAACGACGAACTGGCCTACCGCAAACTAGACGAAAAAACCGCAGAGAGCGTGATTACCCAAGCACTAGGTAACAAATATATAGATTGGTTTGACCAGGAAGTTATGGATAAGGGCATTATCGAGGTCAACGGAACAGTAGTGCCCATTTATTTCAACGATAGCCAGAAATCTATTGGTTATTAATCCAACAACACAACTAAACAGAGAGACTAAAATGGAAATCAAAATTACAGAAACAGGCGAAATTAAACAATTAAATCTGCTCACACCAGATGGGGACGACTGGGCGCGTGATTTTATTAGCAATTACTGGTCAGACATCAAGTGGGATGAGGAGCAGTCAACATACACATGTAGCGCGGACACGTATGCCTACTGGGACCCCTTGTTGGCGAAATTTCAAAACCTGTATTCGCGGGAAGATCGGCTTTTCAGAGAACACGGCAAGGATGCCGTGTATGCAGTCGAAACCGGAGCTGGACTGACCGACCTCACCGAAGAACCATCAAATGCCCACGAAGCATATGACGAGGCATTCGGGAAGGATTTTATAACCTATTATGTGCCAGATCGTTGTGCACAAAGCGATGGGAGTGAGTATATATGGGATGAGGAGCAGGATGCTTGTGTATATATCTCGTATAAAAACCATGATGAACGTGTTGCTGATGTCGCAACTAAGCAGTTTCGAAAGTGGGCGGAAAAACAGATAGAATTAAAATTCCCACGCTACTATGTCCGGGTAGAGGCAAAGCAATATTCCGAATGCGATGTGTATACAAACGATGATGAGGCAAGGGAGCGAATAGAATATTTTACGAGTGAATTGCTGCCTCGATGGTGGGATCTACCGGTCGGCAGATTCTAAAAGCACACAATGAAGTGTCTAAAGTATCCAAACTAGGTTCTGCCGGTAATCCGGCAGCACACCCAAAACAGAGAGGCTAATAATGAATAACTTAACCGAAGAACAAAAAGATACCATTAAAAAATTAATATCAGAATCAAGTGATTATCTAGTCAGAAGTTATATTGACGAACTAACCAAAGCGATCAGTGACGTTTGGAGCGTTGCGGACGTGCTTGATTATTGCGAAAACCACGCAGGAATTGAATGCAGTGAACAACAAGCGTGGGAAGCATTATTAATGATGAGAGAAAATTACGATATTAACTGGGGTTATACATGGAACGGGATGGTACATGCAGTCGATGAGATTGTTGGTAATTTTGATCGATTCGTTCGTGGCCGCTACGAAAATTAATGTTACATCGAAAAAACGATAATCAAACAAACCATATGCTGCCGGTAATCCGGCAGCACACCCAAAACAGAGAGTAAAAACAATGCGAGTGAGAATTAAAGAAACCGGCGAGATTAAAAAATTAACGCTCCTAACGCCTGATGGCGACGACTGGGCGCGTGATTTTATAAGCAATTATTGGTCAGATATTAAGTGGGAAGAAGAACTGTCGACATACGATTGTGGCGCAGAAACATTTGAGTTTTGGCATCCATTATTGGCGGAATTTCAAAATTTATATTGGCGCGAATCACGACTAAAAGCCGAACACGGTTATGACGCTGTGACAGTTGAAGCTATTGAACACGCAATAAACATGGGATCAAATTACGTAGAAGATGAAGCTGCGTTACTACACCAAGCTTACGATTCGGTTTTTGGAAAAGATAAGATCACTTATTACGTTGCAATAAGTGATTCAACCTGGAGCGATAGCGAAACGGAATTACAGCACTTTCGAGAATGGGCAAAGAAACAAATCGAATCAAAATTCCCACGCTATGATGTTAAAGTGGATGAATCGATCGAATCCGCTGTATATACGAGCGACAAGGAAGCAAAGGAAAAAATAGAGGATTTCATTAGCAAACTTGCTGATCAATGGTGCAGTCTTCCCACGCAGCTCGAAGAAAGCATTAACAAGTGATGCCTCCAAAAATCTAACATTGCTAATGTAAGGTGAAGCCGATTATTAATCGGCTTCTTAAATGATAACCTAGGTTTTTCCAAACAAGCGTTCCAGCACCTGACACCTCGCCGGAGCGCGTCCCACCTGTAGTGACACCAATTGCCCTACCTCGGCAATAAACCTCCTCTCGTCCTCCTCAGATGGCCTTACACCCCTTTTAACAAGGTAAGCGTAAAGGTATTCTAAATCGACATCCTCCGGTGTCATATCAAATCACCGCATTGTCGTCGAGAATTTCTTCGGCATCTCTAATTAAATAATCACTTAATAACCGTAATGTTGATGTGTGGCACAACCTCGTTGGATCTCTGACCAACCGATACACCGAGAGATAGGAGAGACCACAGGCTTTAGAAACCATTACCAATTTACGACCATTTAAATGTTTAACAATTTGACTCTGACTCAACATAACTATCACCTTTTACATTTGATTAAAATTTTTAACAACAACAATAATAATAACATATTATAAAAAATTTACAATATATTAAAACGACTGCCATACCTGCCATACCTTTTCGACATACACTTATATATATAATAAATATGTCTATATTTACCCCTCTCTACCCCTCTCTACCCCTATATTATTCTACTATCTCTTTTTTATTAAAAAGGTATGGTAGGTATGGCAATAATTGGTGTAACCCAGACACCACGCGGTTTACAGGGGTGCCATACCTCACGGAAAAGGTATGGCAATTTTGGCGTTAGGTATGGCAGGTATGGCAAATTAATATTGTTAATTTTTAACACTAAATTTTTTCATTGCCACACCTCATCCTAAAATTGCCATACCTCACCCAAAATTGCCATACCTCACCCCCTTGAGGTATGGCAATTTTATTCAATCACGTTGCCAATAAACATGACGCATTCCGCCCTTCATGTGACGTTTTTTGGTCAATCCGAGTTTTCTAAATATATCTGCAACACGCATTTCGTGACCACGGTTATACGATCCTGCACTCATAAATTTGAGACAATCGACTAACACATCATGCACATTTACCGGGAAGTCACCCTTGGCTTTAATGTAAGGTTCGATCAAATCGATCCAGGAATCTGAAATCATGTGATCGGCGTGTACATCTCGTGCTAACAACTCCGCTTCAGCGTAAGCAACTCCACCTCCAACAAACAACTCGCGCGCCTCTGCCCACAGTTGTAATCGATCAGATTTAATCGCTACAATATCCACAACCCCTTTCACACCCACCGACAGCGGCAACCAGCGACGATTCCCGGTCACATCAAAAAGAAATTCAGCATCATTGGTTGAGCCAAAAAACATATTGCGTCGATAATATTTAGAATTGTACTCCCGATACACCTGTCGCCATTCCTCCTGTGTACGAGTGATCAGTGCCTTGGTGTGCTCCATGTCGCGCCCCTTGAGCCCCTTTAGTTCGGGCAGTTCGACGATCATTTTCCCGCGAATTTTTCTGGATATCTCAACATCTCTATCTGCCAGTGATAATTCAGCAAAAAACTCGTCACTCGGACTCAACGCTGCAATCGCAGAGGATTTACCCGCGCCCTGCTCACCGATAAAAACCGGCACCATATCAGCTTTAACTCCAGGTTGCATAATCCTACCCGCAAGACCTGTCCACATATATCTGGACACGGCGTGGACATATGGACTGTCGTCTGCGCCCATATATGACATAAGAAATTTATCAACTCGTTTGATTCCATCCCACTGAAGTCCCGATAACCACAAACTCGCGGAATCGAACCGGTTAGCGGACGCGATATTAAGCACTGCATGTTTAATTTTCTTGTGATCAAGTTCTTTAAACCCTTTCTTAACGAGACCAAGCCAAATCTCAACGTAATGATTATCGGTAAAAGAGATCCATTCGTCTGTCCCGTCCCGAGCAACCATGATTTCCTCTCTAAAGTTATCGAGACCAATCTTGATGCCCAAATATCGAGACTCACGCAGTGCAGCGATGATATTGATTAGATCCGGCAGAATTTCACCGGTTTTGTCGTTGCGCCGAAAGGTTACCGCAACACGCCCATCACCACCCCCATCACCACTCCCACCCCCATCACCATCACCACTCCCACTCACTGTTGGGAAAAGGTCTATGACCTCTTGATCCACGACCAAACGAGCGCCCACCGCATCAATAAATTCGTCGTCTGTTCTATCGACGCAATGTGCGTGTTTACAATTAAAATGCCCCTGTTCATAACCATTACCGCCGGCCACCATCCACACGGTGGCGGTACCAGACGCCCGATCGGGATCACTGTGCTCAGACTTCCAAGGACAGTCCACGAACACATCACCCACGGCATTACTACCGATCACCAGCCCCTGAGACACCAGCCAGTCTTTAACAGGGTCGTGCTTGATCACCGTCAGCCCTTTGTTGCGTTCTTTATAAACGCTCACACCATTAGCGCCAACGCCGAACGTCTCGACAAGTTCAGTCCACAACGACTCGAACGCATCCGCCCCCACCACAGGCACTTCATCAGGCAGTCCGCCATCCCATTCGTAGCGGACGCCTGATGGATGGGTGCCGATTGCAATGAACTGCTGGCCGTTCATCAGGATTTCAACCACTCCTCCCGTCACCTCGACACGGCGTTTACCCCACTCACCATCCAATTTGAAACCCAGAAGGCATTTGCTTGAGTTACACCGGCGCCGAGCAGGTAACACAACTCCCAGCCGATCATTGATCAACTGCTCGATGTCATCTGCAACAAACACGTCCGTCACATCAATATCAATCCCTCGCACCAATCGTGTCTGAATGCAGATGCCGTAGTCGGGCTGTTGTTTAAAACGCTCGACGTTAGCTGGTGTCATTTCCTTGGTCGTCCAACCGCTGATGCCGACCACCTGCTTGGCCTTCGTGTACTGACTGGGTACTTTCCCAACATCAACCAGGTTAGACGTGCTGCTGACCACCGCATGCGGATTAGAGACCACGGGTAGCAGATCACGAGCGCCCAGCAGTGACTGCCAATGATCCCACTCATCCGGCGTTGCACCGTATATAATGTTATCCATAACGCACCTACTGACCGTCTGAGTTGTCGTCTTCCAGTTGCAGTACAATCTCTACTGCCCTAAATTTACCTTTCGTCAACCGCTCTATATTAATTGCGTGTACACTGGGGACAGTGCGATTGGCGATCCACATGCTCACGTTCGCCCGATCAATCCCAAGCGCCCGGGCAAGCTCCGATTGCGAGCCGAAATGCTCAACTATCTCGTTCAAAATCATAAATTCCTCCGTTATTGACGGCATCACTTTACCATTGTTAAAAAAAATTTACACCTTTTATTTTTTTGTGGTAAAGTGTTTTTAACTTTTAACACAATCCACGGGGAGTGAAAGCAATGTCAGAAACAACAATCACCATAAGCAACATAACATTCGACTGCACGTGGAGTGTTCGAGAGGACGCCAAGGGGAATACCCACCCTCTGCTCGAAAAAGTAACTGTCAACGGGCAAGACATCACTATGATTATCTCAGTTGAGTGGTGGCAGCGGATTGAGCAGGAACTCGCCTCAGAGTTGAGCAGGTTAGAGGCTTATGCCAAACTCAAAACTGAGCTCAACAAACTTGGGCGTATTGCATATAACCTAAAAAAAAAACAGGAGACTGAACATGAGTATCGAACAAGAAATACACGACCTGACGGCCGCAATCAACGCATTAACGTATGCGATCCTAGCCAAACCCACCCCCACACAAGTTGATGTGCATGAGATCGTCTCTGAACTGACGGCTGCGGTCGAAGAATTGCCGACCGTGACCGACGAGGCGCTGGTGATCACGTCTAACGAGACGGCTACTGTAGCGAGTGCCGCCAAGGAGCCCGTAGTGACTAAAGAGGAATTGCAGACGCAGTGCTTGCGAATGATACGGAAGGATCGAGCGATAAAGCCAAGGTTGCAGAGCTGGTTGAAGGATCGAGGCTCATTGTCTCTGGAGAATCTAGACGAGCAGCATTTACCAGCCTTCCAAGCGTTCATCGCCGCTGTTGGTAGTGAGGTGAAGTAATGGCGGCTCACGCCAAGCTGTCGGCGTCTGGCTCATCTCGTTGGTTACACTGCCCCGGGTCGGTTAAAGCTGAGGAGAACTTCCAAGATAAGTCGTCCTCGTTCGCCGAAGAAGGCACGGTCGCACATGCAGTCGCTGAGGCGGTGCTGAACGGAGCGGATCCAAGCACTCTGATCGGTACCTACCCCGAGAAGTCGATTAACATCCCAGTCACGCGAGAGATGGTGGACTACGTGCAGGTCTACGTGGACTACGTGCAGGCTACCCCCGGTGAGAGGATGGTGGAGGTCAAGGTTGACTTCTCTGACTGGGTCTCAGAAGGCTTCGGTACGGCTGACGTGATCGTGATCGACCATGATGTCATGCATGTGATTGACCTGAAGTACGGGAAAGGGGTAGCGGTCTACGCTGAGAACAACTCTCAGGCGATGCTGTACGCGCTGGGTGCCGTGGCTGACTTCGGTTACGTCTACAACATCCGCACCATCAAGATGGCGATCGTTCAACCGCGCCTTGACTCAATCAGTGAGTGGGAGATCAGCGTCCCTGACCTGTTGCGATGGGGTGAGTGGGTCAGCGAACGAGCAGCGTTGGCTCTATCGGATAATGCACCTAGAGTGCCGGGCGACAAGCAATGTCAATGGTGTCGAGCGCAAGCAACCTGCCCAGAGCTGTTGAACTTGACACATAAGGTGGTTGCTGCCCAGTTCGATGACTTAAACGAGGTCTACACCTTGACCGACGAGCAGTTGGCGTTCGTATTGGAGAACAAGAAGCTGATCGAGTCATGGTTGACGGCTGTTGAGAAGCTGGTTGAGGAGCGGCTGCTGTCAGGTGGCACGTTCCCCCACTTCAAACTGGTCGCAGGGCGCAGCACACGGGCTTGGTTAGACGAGGCGCCCGTGGAGAGCATCCTGCTTGAGGAGCTCGGTGAGGCGGCGTACACTAAGAAGCTGTTGTCCCCAGCTGCCGCCGAGAAGGCGTTAGGGAAGGTTAAGGCGCAACGGGTTAAGGACTTCATCAATAAACCTGACGGCGCTCCGACCCTTGTGCACGTCACTGACAAACGACCGGCATTAGGTGTATCAGCGGATGACTTTGATTGCTTTACAGGTTGATACCCACTCGGCGGTGCTACCACAGGCCGCCATTTTTTTAGGGTTAGAAGTCGCATTATTAAATCGAGAATCAAAAAAGAAGAAAACGCTTGACAAGCAATAATAAGTTAAATTAATCTTAACATGCGCGTTGGCGCACTAGAAACTTTCAAACTCAAAAGGTAAATAAAATGGCAGATAAAATTAACATCAAAAATGCACGTCTAAGTTTCCCCAGTCTATTTCGTAAGTCTGTGTTTCAGGGTGTGGAGTCAAAGAAATACGAAGCGACCTTCTTGTTGGACAAAGATACGGACGCTGATCAAATCGACGCAATCCACCAGGCGATTGAGAAATTCAAAATCGAAACCTTCGGCGAAGATAAGGCGCCTAAATCTTTAAAACTCACTGGCTTCATGGACGGTGACAGCAAAGATTACGACGGTTATGCGAACAAGATGGGATTGAAAGCGACCACCAGTCGCCGTACCGTTGTGATCGACCGTGACAAAACCCCACTGGTTGAAGACGACGGTAGACCCTACGCTGGTTGCTATGTGAACGCGATTGTTAGCCCTTGGTTCTCTGATCACCCAACAGGTGGTAAACAGATCTTGTTTAACTTGGAAGGGGTTCAGTTCTATAAAGACGGCGCACCGTTCGGTGATTCCTCCATCAGCGTCGATGCGTTCGACGTGTTCGGATCGGATGACGACGAAGACTTCGTGTAAGTAACACCCTCCCTCCGCGCTGAGGAGGTTAAACACAGCTGACAGCTTGGAAAGACAAGCACTATGAAGCATGAACACTAAGCGGAGTCCTCGTAGTCCGAAAAAAGATACGAGTTAGTTATTGATATTAAGGAAGTAAGTTACTCTTAGTGTTCATGACTTGATAGTAAAAAGCTTAGCGAAGCCAAGTGCAGTATAGCCAAGCTGAGTGCAGCAGAGCACAGGCTAATATAGCGTATAACATCTTCTAGTAGGGTGTTATGCGGTGTAAACACCATAGAGCCAAGCAGAGCGTAGCGCATTGAAGCGAAGTCCAGCTTAGCCAAGCGAAGTGAAGCACAGGCTTATATAGCGTATAGCATCTTCTAGTAGGGTGTTATGCGGTGTAAAAACCATAGAGCATAGCGCAGCCTAGCCGAGCGCAGTCTAGCGGAGCGAAGCCTAGCTTAGCGAAGTAAAGCAAAGGCTAATATAGCGTATAGCATCTTCTAGTAGGGTGTTATGCGGTGTAAAAACCATAAAGCTCAGCATAGCACAGCAAAGCCGAGTACAGCGAAGCATGGCATAGCATAGGCTACAAATGTAGCGTTTAAAGCATTAGATTCGTTTAGTGTTTTAAGCGGTATAAAAACCAAGCAAAGCCAAGCAAAGCCAAGCATAGCAAAGCCTAGCTCAGCTCAGCAAAGCATAGCAAAGCATAGCAAAGGCTACAAATGTAGCATTTAAAGCATTAGATTCGTTTAGTGTTTAAAAATTTTAAAGAAATTACTGAAGATTAATTATCATGATTAAAGAACGTGGTTCATTCATCGTAACTGGTGGCGCGGGGTTCATCGGTAGTAATCTGGTATTGGAGCTGAATAACCGCGGTCACGATGATATTTTGGTTGTTGACGATCTGACTGATGGTCATAAATATAAGAATCTGGTTGATTGTCGAATCACTGATTATCTTGATCGTGAGGTGTTTTTGGAGAGGTTGAACTACTCGCCAGCAGCTACGGGAATGATTGCAGCAGTTTTTCATCTGGGTGCCTGCTCAACAACCACGGAGTGGGATGGACGCTATATGATGGAAAACAATTATGAATACAGTAAGGTGTTGTTTCATTATTGTCAGCAACACAAAATCCCTTTTATTTACGCATCGAGCGCGGCTGTCTATGGCGCGGGTAACCGATTCAAGGAAGAACTGGCTTTTGAGTCGCCTCTCAATGTATATGGCTATTCCAAGTTTCAATTCGACCAATATGTGCGTCGGTATTTATCGAAATTGACAGCACAAGTCGTCGGTTTGCGTTATTTCAATGTATACGGTCCGCGCGAGGAACACAAGGGCAGTATGGCCAGTGTTGCGTACCATTTAAATAATCAAATCAAACAATCCGATCAAATCCGCTTGTTTGAAGGGTGTGATGGTTATGGCGATGGCGAACAACGCCGCGATTTCGTTTATGTGGGCGATGTCGTCGATATTAATCTATGGTTTCTCAACAACCCAACCGTGTCAGGCATCTTCAATATCGGAACCGGTCGTAGTCAAACCTTCAATGATGTAGCCAATGCTGTTATTGCTTATCATCGGCGCGGTACGGTTCAGTATATTCCTTTCCCAGAGCATCTAAAGGGTTGTTATCAAAGTTTTACCGAAGCCAATCTCGACAAATTACGCGCGGTTGGTTGTACTCATCAATTCAAGTCGGTGGAGCAGGGTGTACAACTTTATATGGAATGGTTGAATCGTTGAAAATGTTCTAATGTATTATCCCTTTAACGGAGAGAAAAATGGATAAGATTCCTAAAACCCAAGCAATGTTAAACCACTTGATCGCGAACGTGATAGTCGCTGAATCTGAGTATAACGCCAGAAAAATTTCCCTAGAAACGTTCCGTTATGCATACAACACCAATAAAGGTTATGCCCTTCGCTGGTTGCCAGATAACGAGTTGACAGAATTTCGTAATTATATGTCGCGAAATTCCCTAGATAAATTATTTTTCTATGATTAATACTCTAAACTGCTTGATCTTTTCAGCAGTTCAGGTATAATAAATCTATACTTTAATAAAGGAGAAAAAAATGGCAACTCGTGGTACAATTGCAATGCTTTACTTAGATGGTCATGTTGAGCAGGTCTACACACACTGGGATTCCTACGTCGAACATAACGGTCGAATCCTTAAAGAACATTATAACACCGCTGAAAGGGTCAAAGAATTAATCTCATTAGGTAATTTAAGTGTGTTAGCACCATATATTAGCGGTTCGCCTACTCATTCGTTTGTAACCCCAGATAATGATGTTTGCGTATTTTATGGTCGCGATCGTAGACAAAGCAATACTAAAGCTCGTGTGTTTTCAGATATTGATACGTTTAAGCTTCAAATGCAGAAAGAAGAATTTGATTATTTGTTTGTTGAAAGCGAATTGCGTTGGTATTTAGTTGCCGGTGCAACCGGCGGATTGATTCCTTTTTTAAGTAAACTTGACAATATTAATACTCTTAAACCCACGTTGAGCCAAGAAGCGGTTTTAGAAAATATCTACCGTGCTGTTCGTGATGGTGAAATTACAATGATCGAATTTATTAACATTGTGGTCGATTTTAGAAAATATCTAGAAAAGTTGTAACACCGAATCCGTAGAAAGCCAGAATGAATTTAATCAAGTTAAAGTTTTCTCAAATACTTCTCGTAATAGTGCTTTATTTTGGTGGATTATGTTTTCTTGGCATGGATATTGTATACGCACATGCAAATGATTTATATATTAATAAATACCTCGTCGATAGAGGCTTTGTCATTGACGACTGGGGGTTTCTGATTAGAATTTCTAACCTCTGGGTTGGGGTAGGCAAGAGATATGATGGAGTCATTGATTTTCCGGTAGCTAACTTGCTGTGGATTGTCGTTTTTGTCACTTCACTGTGGAGACTTGTATTTAATTGGTGGGATGACTCATTATGATTCATCCCGATACACATGCCTTAGCTGATAAATTGCCCGCCAGCTAAAGTATTATAACCCTATACGTATTACGTATTACGTAATACTTAATAAGTTGGAGAGAAAAATGAAATCTGAAATTACCAACAACCACCAACCCGCAGCTAAGTTAGCTTATCCTTATCTTGGCGAATTCTCTAACGGGGTTGTTGTCTTATTTACCAGCGTGTCTACCGGTATGGTCGTATTCGTCGGCGATAACGTTGAGACTGGTGATTATGTCGGTAAACATAGTAAATATTGGTCGGAAAGTTCGTGTACCGTTTTTACCGGTGAACTTACAATAAGCAATTTTAAAAGTGCTTGACCTTTTTCACAGTTTAGGTATAATAAATCTATACTTTGATAAAACGAACCATAGGAGAGAAAAATGACTAAATATGTTCTAGTTGATACGGTGTCTCAGTATCGTCTGCGTTATGTTATTGAAGTCCCGGATGATCACAATGACGGGGTGTTTCCTTGTTCAGCTACAACATGGGCAGAGGATACTGTTACATGTGGAGAAATGAAAGAATTTTCTCAATTGCATCTTGGTGAAACTATTATCAGTTCACGCGATGTTTCTGAGGAGGAGATTCTTGCTCTTTGTGATTTAGATAATTCATATTGTTCTATGTGGTCTGATGCTCAAAAAATGAATACGTTTATTACACCAATTGGTTATAAGCTAGATTAATAATGTTTACTATAATAAATGAATCTATTATGGGTTTTCGAAAAAGTTTACGCGCCGATGAAACCATGCTATAATATACAATAAGTTCTTCGTGAACTCATTATTATTTGGAGATATTATGTTTTGATATTGAAACGATGGGAACAAAAATGAAAATTATTAAAACTATTTCTATTATAGTCCAAGGCATTTTTATTGTTGCAGTAATGTCTTATGCTATAATTGGGTTTATATTTGGGGAATAAATGACAATCTATACTACTATTGAAGAAACAGATTCGCGCGGCAACATCATTCATGGTGCTTACTCAAATGGATATGAGTACTGGAACGAGTATGATGAAAACAATAATATCATTCATTACAACAATACCGACGGGGTTGAATATTGGAAAGAATATGATGATGATAAAAATCTAACCTATCACGAAACGAATACCGGATTTCTCTTTGGGGAGCGAAGAAACCCTATGGTAGGGAATATATTGTGACGCATATTGATTTGGATAAAACTGACACTAAAATTTCTGGCATTTATTATGGTAATCGATTCAACGGTATAATAGAACGTACTACAGTTATGGACGATGGTAATGTTCAGTATCATGTTCGTTTGCAGAATATGATTAACGTGGGAACTGAAAAAAATCACGATTATCGTTCGTTGATTTTGATTGATCATGAAAAAGATTATGGAAAATATGTTCTGGGAGAAGCAATTTGACGCGAACAGTATTATAAATAATACTTGATTTATTATATTGTTATAATAACTTTGAGATAATATATTATGAAATCACAAGATCAAGCCATCTAAATCAAAAATCTTGCTGACGCCCATTAAGCAGTCAATGAAATCCCACAACCAACAAAAACAAACTGTTTTGGTAGCTATCGGCGATACCATTGAATGGACGAATGGGCACAATGTGCCTCAAAAAAAATCAAATCATGTATGATATTACTATACCGTCAGATGACTGTATGGTTGACTCAATTTTAACGAAGGGTAGGTAAAGAAATGAGTACTATTAATAAGGACATTTTGATTGGCCTTCTGTTTGTCGCAGGAGTTTG
>Ga0194120_10009158_pt1 | contig 12673 bp, 9 predicted proteins | sample TA2MahCa65mmetaG_FD_148642 | JGI IMG/M metagenome (GOLD analysis project Ga0194120, IMG submission 148642) | Freshwater microbial communities from Lake Tanganyika, Tanzania - TA2015019 Mahale Deep Cast 65m | ecosystem: Environmental > Aquatic > Freshwater > Lake | place: Tanzania: Lake... | reverse complement strand
GATAAGCGTTTCCTTGTCAAGCGAATCAAGTGCTTCGCGAGTCATCCAAAGCTTGAATCAGCCGCGGAGTCCCATGTCAAATTTCCGGCGCCATTCAGCTCGCTCCAAACCAGGGGTGAGCAATTACGATAATTCAGCAAAGCATCAGCGAAACAAAGTCACAAGTCCCATCGCGGCGAGTAAAGCGCCGTTCAAAATCTCCATCTGTCCGAGCCACCGCCCCAGATGCGATCTCAGTTGAGAAGCGAAATAGGAGAAGCCAACGCCGTAGAAAAGCGTCGGTATAACGATCGCGCCAAGCCCGAATGATGTTCCGAGCAAGAGGCCGAGCTGCCAACTGGCGGCGGTCGCGGCTGAAAACATCACGACGGATAGCGGCGCGCAGGGCGTGAACGCCATACCAAGCCCCATGAGAAATAGTCCAGTCGGCATGAATTGCTTGACGGCGTCATCTTCCCAGTGTCCCGAACCACAGCGTGCGCCGCATGCGCGCTGGCGCTTCACGCGCGCCATGAGAAGAATGCCCAGTCCGACGAGCAGCGTGGCTGAACCGATAATCGTGTTGACGACTGGCGGACTGAATGTCGCGCCAGCATAATCGCCCACAGCGCCGGCGACTGCAGAAAGTCCCGCATAGCCGGCAATTCGCCCGGCGGCATGCGGAACGAGAACGCGGGCCGAGCGGCGAATGCCGCCCTCGGTCGAAAGAAACACCGGCCCCAAAAACGGCAGGCAGCTGATGAGGCAGGGCCCCATCCCGAACATAAGGCCGAGAGCGGCCGCCATTGGCAGACCGACGACGACGGGCGTGAAGCCGAGGGATTCAGCCGGCATGGGCGCCGCAAGCGCCTGAGCCGCATTGCGGCCCGCAGCTGGCGGATTTTGCCGCCTCCGCCAGCGCGGCCTGCGCCTGCAGCTCCACCTTCTCGGCGCGTCGCTCCGCGCTTTCCGCGAGGAATTCGCTGCGCGCGAGTATTGCCGCTCCGAACGCCGTCGTCGTCTGCGGGTGTTCCGGCACGACGACTTCGCGCCCCAATTCGTCTTCGATCGCGGCGGCGAGGCCTTTGTTCAACGCCGGCCCGCCATCGAAATAGACCCGCTCGTCCAAGCCGACTTTCTTGGCGAGTCGCACTGTGCGCCTGGCGATCGAATTGTGGATCCCGGAAATGATCTCGCCCTTGCCATGGCCATTTGCGAGGAGACCAATGATTTCGGATTCGGCGAAGACCGTGCAGGTGCTGTTGATGTCGAGCGGTCCGGCCACCGCCTTGAAGTGATAGTCGCCGAGCTCTTCAAGGCCGATCTCGAGATTGCGCGCGGCGACGTCGAGGAAGCGGCCGGTGCCGGCCGCGCATTTGTCGTTCATTACGAAATTTGTCACGCCGCCATGACTGTCGATCCGAATGGCTTTCGAATCCTGTCCGCCAATATTGATGATCGTGCCAACGCCGCCAAAGGCCTTGCCCGCCTCATGGGCGCCAATCCCATTCGCGGTGATCTCACTGATGGAATCGTCCGCATCCTTGAAAAGCTTGCGGCCATATCCCGTCGCGATCAGATAGCGAACTTGCTCACGTTGGAGAGCCATCTTTGTGAGCAGCGTCTCGAAAGCCTCCTTGGCGTTCTTGTAAAAGAGGCTGCCCGTCGGTGTTACATGCTCCCCGGCGAGCCTCCCATTTTCGTCGACGAACACGACCTTGATGGCGGTCGAGCCGATATCGAGTCCCGCGAAATAATTCATTGCCGCATCCTCTTTCTTGTTTTTATGGATTCGAGAAACGCCTCGATGCGCGTCGATAATTGCCCTTCGTCGTCCGGACTGTAGTCCGTTTCGACATAGAGCATCGGTATGCCGTTCTCATCCAGCGTCTTGGCGACGCTGCGTTGCTCCATCTCGTAAACCTGACAGCCCGCAAAAGCCTGATAGACAATGCCATCCGCCTCGAACTTCTTCACAAGCTCGAGAAGTCTCCGGCGCCGGTCGTCATTCTTGGTGAAGATCGGGCAGGTGCAGGGTTTGAGATATTTATCCGCGAGACTGTCGACCATATCGTTGACGAGCCATTCATCGACCGCCGTCATGTCGTACAGCATGCGGTTCGCCGAACAGGTTTCGTCGGAAACGACGACGCCGCCAGCCCGCTCGATCAACAAAGGCAGTTTCAGATTTGGGAAGATCGGCGGAGATCCGGTAAAGACGATTCGAGGCGCCTTTTTTTGCGCGGCGCGCACGGCGTTGTCGTAGCGTATTTTCAATTCGTCGTTCAGCCGCTCCACCGCTTCGCACCAATTGTCGAGATTGTCGAAGAAATAGGCGTTGACGACGAGAAAGGCGTCCTTGCCGAGGAAAATCGAGGGCGAGGCCTTCCGAAAGCCGTCCAGGACACGAAACGCCTTTTCGGCGCGCTGGGTGCGCGCCAGCGCCGCTTTCAGATTCTTGCGCGTGAGCTTCTTGCCCGTGACCTTTCGAATTTCTTCCGCGAAGGAGCGGACGGAGCGCTGCCAATAAACGCGCGAGGCTTCGCTTTCCTTGACGTTCGGGAGCTCGAGGTCGAAGACGGCGTGCCCCATGTCCTGCATCATCGCGCTGGCTTTTTTCTTCTGATCGCATGTCGTCGGATTGACGACGAGATCGAGCTTGCCGACCCGCGGAACCGGATCGTCCGAGGTCAGCATGCCGAGCGTCGCCTTGACGAGCGAGCAGGACTTGGACGGCATGAACTCGGCGCCGATCTGATCATAGTGATAGGAGCCATTGCACAGACGCACGGGTGTCGCGCCCATGGCGTAGATCAACTCCTCCGGCGCCTGAATGCAGGTCGTGCCGATCAGCGGCCCGTCCGGCGCGATGGTCTCTCCGCGACAATAGACGCGGCGGAACAGATCGTAAAAGTAATCCATCGCCTTTGGGTTGTCGTCGAAGTCGTCGACGATATGATTCAACACCTTTTCCGCTTCTCGCGCTTGCTTGGTCTTGCCGAAAGGCAAAGGCTCTTTGGGCTTACGAGCGCGCGGTGATGCGCCGGCGCTTTGAGGCGACGGCTCCGGAACGACGGGCTTTCCGGAGTTGAAGGGTCCGTTCATGCTCTTGTTCCTTTTTCCATACGCTTGATGAAGCCCTCTTCCGTCGATTCAAAGACGGTGCGGCCGGCGAAGGTCGCCTTCAAGGCCCCCTGTTCGGGACAGGCGGCGACGCATTTGAGGCAGACAATGCAGTCGTCCATCATGATCTGCGGATTCTTCACGTCATCGGCGATTTCTTTGATCTGAAGGTCGCAGACGGTGTAGCAGTCGCCGCAGCGCGTGCATTTGTCGCCGTCCTTGATCAGACGGAAGAACGCCGGCTTCGACAAAAGATAATGAAACGCGCTCATCGGACAGAAGAAACACCAGAACCGCTTCTTCACAAAGGAGCCGGCGAGGAAGAGGCCAGTGGTGATCGCGCCGAGCGTCGTCATGACGATTTTGCCCGGCGACGAGAAGTCCAGGACCAGCTGATCAAAGTTCAGGGCCAGTGTCGGGATGATCAGGCGCGCCGGACAGATCATGCAATAAGGCGCTCCAAGGTCATGAGAAAAATATCCGGCTCCGATGCCCAGGGGAATGACGATCATCAGAGCGAGGAGAACATATTTGATCCAGCTGAGCGTTTCGAAGCTCGCTTGCGAATAGCGGGTGAAGCGCGCGCCCATTTTCACGCGCAGGTCCGTGATCCAGTCCTGCACCGTTCCAAGCGGGCAAACGAAGCCGCACCAGCCTTTGTTCAGAACGATGAACCAGAGGAAGAAAATGAACAGTCCGCTCAGAATCGTAAGACTTGCGTAGCCGAGCAGCGCCTTGGTCGGCATGGCGAGCTGATGCTGCAAAGGCAGCAGATAACAGACGCCGGGGCGGCCATTCTGATTATATCCGCAGGAGAAGGTCGGCAGATTGTTGCCGAGATTCAGTCCGGTGAATCCGCCATAGACGAGGAGCACGAAGAAGAAGATTTGCAACCAGAACCGGAACCGGTTGAAGTCGACGCCGTTGATCGCATCCCGCATCCCGCGAGGCAGCGTCAGGCGCTGGCGCCAGTTTGGCGCCATGCCGTCAAGCGAGCTTTTCATTGAAGACGATCTCCTTGAAACACTTCCTTCTGCGCTGACGGAAAAGCCAGATCGACAATCCTGCAAACGCCGTGACGAAGACGACAATGCCGACGCCATAGCCATAGGACTCGTAATCCGCGGGCGATGGATAATAGCGGCCGCTCAAAGACGCCTGATATCGAGTCGCCGCGTAGTCCTGTCCGCCATAGACTCCCGCCTCCGGCGTCTCCTTTTTCGCCCAGACGAGAAACACGCCCGAATGCCGTCGATTGAAGTCAGCCCAATCGGGAAAGTAGTCCCTGATGAGCGTGAATTCCGCGCGTCCATTGGCGTCCGTTTCAACCACTTTTCGCCAGCCTTCCTGAGAGACGAAAGTCACCCGTGCCCCAGCGACGGGCGCGCCATAGCTGCGAACGAGAAACGACGCCTTCTCGCCGGATCGGATCGTCGTCCACAGCTTTTCGTCCGGACCATGTTCGCGGATGAGTTCAAAGGGCGCTTTATCGTCCATTGTCGGCTTGAACAGCTTTGGATCATGGTCGCTGTGTCCGCCATGCGCCATCGCGCCTTTCAGCAGTTCGGCCTGCGCAATCTGCACATCGAGAAACCTGCCGTGGACGGCTTTTCGTGTCACCGCGGCGTTATAGAAACCGTAATTTTGGATTTCGATTTTCGCTCGGGAAGCGTCGCCCATGTTGACGAGAGGCGCGGAAGAGCGCGCGCCGTCATTGGCGAGAATCTGGACCGAAGAATCCGTAAGCGTCTCGTCTTTCGCACCGAGAGGTTCGGCTCCCATACGCAGCGCGAGCGTTTTGACCGTCGGACCGCGGCCGAAGCTCATGCCGCTCATCGCTGTCGCTTCATTGGCCTCGTTCATTCCGCCGCTGCGATCGCCTTTGGCGCTTCGCTCGCTACGCATGCCCGCATGTCCGCCGTGTTCGCCACCGCCGGAACGTGCGCCACTAAGATTTTCCGCCCTGGCGCCGTCATGTCTTCCAGACGCAGCCCGATCGCCGGGTTCCCTCCCAGCGCTTTCAACGAGCCAAATCGGTTCGGGCCAAGCCGGCTCCAAAACTCCTGTCGTGATCGTTGGGAGTGGCGCCGGACACGTCGGCATTGGCGCCGGAGGCGTAACGGTTTGGACTGGCGCCACGGCCGGCGTCGCTTTCGTGGGTTTTGCTTGTGCTGTAAAACCTACGGACGGGACGAGAGCTACAGCAACAACACCAATAATTCTTGAGAAGTTACCGTACATTCGCTGATCTCCGAGAATGAATGACCGGCTGCGTCAAGCCCACTTCTTTCGCCACCAGCGAATGAGGCCGGTGACGCTGAGGAAGATGGCGAGAGTGGCGAAGACGTCATTTATCCATTTCCATTCTGACCAGAAGATCGTGCCCATATGCACGCGCAGGAACCACGTGAACCAGGGCGTTCCGGGATCCGCCGGCATGACGATGTCTTGCTTGTCGAGCTCCTTGCCGTCTGCGTCCGTCACCCAAAGCTTGCCGGAGCTTTTCCAGTAGAGCTTGTCTTCGGACAGAGTGACGTCGGACGGCATGAACATGTTCTCCATGCCGCCCATGCCCATTCCGCCCATCTGACCGCGCGTGGCGAAACCCTGTTCGCTCCGCCCCTCTCGCGTCGCGGTCTCGCCGGAAGCGTCCTGCGCCGTCTTCTGTTCGCCCCCGCGCATGGCGCCATGATGCTTGCCAGCATGGCCGCCCATGCCCATCCCCATCTGCGGTCCGATCGTGACGTCGCGATTGATCTCGTCCGCGCCGCGAATGGCGGATGAGCCGCCCATGCCGTTCACCATCACCACACGATCGCCGAAACGGCGCATGCGCGCGGCGAGACGCACGGGTTCGCCCGTCGGATTGTCTTCGCGCGCCCAGCTCTGGCCGCCATCGACAGTCGTGAACATGCCGATGCGATTGCCGATCGTGTAGGCGCCGGGCATTCCGGGATAGGCGACGAGCGAGTCTATCCACCCGTCCCATGAACGCAGCGAGAAAGCGGGCGTCAGACAGGCCTCCGGGATCTTCACCGAGCGCATCCAGTTGAACAATTCGCGCCCGTGACCGAGGAAAACGCCGGTGATCGAGAGATAGAGGATCATCACGACGGAAGCGATGCCCAACGTGACGCTGTGCAGACGGAACAGCCAGACGATCGTCGCCTTCTTTGTCTCCTTGGAGGCGCCGCGCGCCTCCCCGGTCAGCTTGCTCTTCTTGGCCCGCGCCTTCCACCATTTCGGCAGGCCCCAATAGAGCAGGCCGGTGATGGAGAGGACGAACATGCCAATGCCGCCTATGTCATTGGCGACGAGCGATGTCGTCGGACCGGCGAGCGCGCGGCCGAAATGCAGATCGTGAATGAAGCGATTGAGCTGCGCGTCGAGCGGGCGCGAGGCCTTTTCCAACGGCGCGAAGTCGATCGCCTCGGCCTTCTCGGGCGTCTCCGCGCCGAAGCGATAGACCTTCGAGCGGTCGACAATGGCGAGCATCTCCGTCGACGTCGCGCCCGCCGCGACGCCGGTGACATAATCGCCTTCGAGAGCGGCGAGACGCGCGCTGGCGCCGCCGTCTGCGGAGACGTAAACGCCGTCATCCGTCCCGAGCCATAGACGATTCCAGCCCTTGGCGGGGTCCGGCTCGATGGCGAGCAATTGCGGATGATCACCCTTCTGGAACGCCGTCGACGTCCAGGTCGCGCCGCCATCGCGCGAGAACCAGACGCCGCGCGGGCCGCCGGCGACGCGATGCGCGCTGTCGGCGGGGTCCATCTGCAAATAGCGGATCGTGTTGCGGGCGGACTGCTCGTTCAGCGCCGTCGTCGTCAGCCAGCCCGGCGCCTTGCTCTGCATCTGCCAGCGCCAGCTGTCGTGATCGAGAAAGAACCCGGTCAAGCCGAGCACCGCCAGCCAGGCGGCGCCGGCCAGGCCCGTCCATTTGTGAATGACGAAAGACCAGCGATACAGCGCCGACCCGCCGGGCTGCACATTCTTTGTCGCTTTGTCGCGCCTTTTTGTCACAGGCGCCGAAGGCGGCGCGCTTTGCGCATCCTCCAATCCGCGCCTTCTGAGGATCGTGTCGAGAAACGCCATCGTCCTGGCCTCCAAACCGCATCTTGTCTTCGTTACGCGCGTCGCCGCGCCGCCATGGCAAGGGCGAGCTCGAAAGCGACGCCCGCGCCGAACGTGCCAAGCAGGGCGGCGTAGAGCCGCCATTGCGGCGTGTCGGGGCTGTTGTCGTTTTGCGCCTGCTTCTCGAGCTTCATGCCCGTGACCTGCTGTTGCGCAGGCGCCGCGGCTTCGGCCTGCGCGGCGGGTTGCGGCGGCGCCGGCATGGCGGCGGCGAGGCCGTAGCCCGCGACCTTCGCGGCGATGAATTCGGCCGCCTTCTCGTTGCTCATGTGAAGATCGTGCGATTTCGCAATCTCCTCGTGAGTTTCGACAAGCGTCCTCACCACCTCTTCCGGCGCGTCCCAATAGCCCTTGCGCACCGCTTCGAGCATGCGCTCGGAGAGCTGCGCCAAAGCCGCCGGATGGTTCTTCTGGAAGTAGTCCTTGAGGCCGAGATTGTATTTGTCCTTGATATAGACCTCGTAGAACTCCCGCCACTGATCGGCGCGCACGCTGGAGCGGTCCATCACGTTCCAACCCCAGAAGTTATTCAGGCTGTCGACCATTTTCGTCGCGCCGGAGTAGCGCTGCTTCATCAGCTCCTGAATGTAGCGGGGATGGAACATGCGCGAGCGCAGTTCCTGACTCACCGCCTCGGCGACCGTCTGGGTCTTGAAGTCGCGCGCGTTGGAGAGGTCGGAGAAGTAGAGAGACGGCGTCTTGCCGTCGAGATGACGCACGGCGAGGCCGATGCCGCCGAGATATTCGAAGAAGTGGTCGAGCGCGACGATGCCGATCGCATTGTTGGAGCGCGACAGCACGCCGGCCTTGGTTCCCCGCAGCGCCTCGGCGAAGAGATTGACGCCTTCGATCTTGGTGCTGTGAATGTCGGACTCGAGGCCGTAAGCGAAGCTCAGCCGGTCGAGATAGACTTCGGCGAGCGCATTCTCCTTGTCCCAGGCGCCCGAAGCGACCGTCGCCTGCGGCAGCTTGCTGCCATAGATGCCGCTCTCATTGCCAAAGAGCCGGATGCGAGCGAGACGCTTGGCGCGGTCTTCCGGTACGCCCTTGGCGAGCAACGCCTGCAACGTCTTCTCGACATTGAGCGCGACCGGGTTGTCCGGGTCGTCCTTGATCGCCGCGACCTTGTTCACCGCGCCCTGCAGGAGCTGCATCAGCTCCGGCAGATTGTCGCGATAGCCGCCCGTGATTTGCAGGACGGTGTCGATGCGCGGCCGATCCAGTTTTTCGCGCGGGATCACCGTCACGCCGGTGACGTCGCCGCGCTGATTCCATACCGGCTCGACGCCGAGCATATAAAGAATCTGCGCTTCGACGACGCCGAAATGATTGATCGTCTCCGGCTGCCAGAGCGAGAAGGCGACCTTGTCGGGATAGGCGCCCTTGTCCTTTTTGTAATTCTCCATCAGGTCGCGGGCGAGCTTTGTTCCCGCCTCCCACGCCGCCTTGGTCGGGATCTTGCGCGGATCGAAAGCGTAGAGATTGCGGCCCGTCGGGATCGACTGCGGATTGCGCAGCGGGTCATTGCCTGTCGATGTCGGGATCGCCCCGCCGCCAAGCGCCTTGACGAGATTCTGCAACTCCATCGGATGGGTGAAATTGTCATAATGCTTGCGCGCCTCCTCGAGGAAGGGCCGCGCCTTCTCAGGGAAGGCGTTCAGGTCTTCCTTATCGATGACGGCGCGGCGGAGCGCGATGAAGACCTCGTCCTTTTCAAGGTTCTGATAAGGTTGCGTCGTCAGCAGTCTCGGGTCCTTGCCGAAGGCTTTGACATAATCCGGCGGGAGCATCTGAATGATGGTGAGCAGGATCTTGTCGGGCTCGGCCATCACGCCGAAAGTCCGGAAACCCAGCGGCTGCGGCATGCCGGCCATGGAATGCAGGAATTTGTCGACGCCCTTGAGGAATTTCTCCTCATCGGCGGCGATCGCCGCGTCGTCCATGCCAATGTCTTTCATCACATTGGTCTTCTTGGCCTTCTCGATGATCTGCTGCGTCAGATTGGCTTTCATCAGCCCTGGCGTCGCCGCCTCGTGTTGGTTCATCAGCTCGTGCAGCTCGGTCAGTTCGCCATAAAGGCCCGAGGGCGCGAAGGGCGGTTCGTCATGCGAAATCGTCGTGGCGCGGCCGCGGCGGCGCGCGATGATCGCCTCGCCCGGATCGTGCACCGCGTAAGGATAGAAGACCGGCACATTGCCGATGGTCGTCTGCGTGTCGTCATGGACGGACGGCGCGCGCTCCTTGCCGACGGAGAATTCCTGCGTGCCATGCGTGCCGATATGCAGGATGGCGTCGACCTTCTCCTTGTGCACGAGGTCGTAATAGACCGCGCGATAGGCGTGGTGCAGCGGACGCTTCTTGTCGTGCAGAATGTCGGCTTCTTCCGAGCGCCGCGCGCCGCGCAGCGGCTGCGGCAGGATGAGAAGATTGCCAAGTTTCCAGCGCGGGACGACGAAGTCGAGGCGATTGCCATCCTTCAGCGTCAGATAAGTCTCTTCCGGCTTCTCCCAGCCTTCCGCGATCTGCTTTTGCGTCTCCGCCGGCAGCTTGGCGACGAACGCCTTATATTCCGAAACCGGCACGCGCTCCGCCATTCCGGCGTCGACGAGTTTGCGCAGCTCGGCGTCATCCTTGGTGCGGTAATAGGGCCGGATCAGCTTCTTGATGTTCTCGATCGCGGCGTTTTCGTCGATTTGAGGAATATCGTAGCCTTCAGCCCGCAGCGTCTTCACGATCTCGACGAGACTGGCTGGAATGTTCAGATAGGAGGCCGAAAAATTCTCCTCGCCCTCGGGCGAGTTCCACACGAGCGCCGCGAGCTTCTTCTCCTTGTTCGTCTTATGGCGCAGATTCGCCTGCGCGAGCGCGCGCTCGACCAGGGCTTCGGATTGTTCTGGAATCGCGACAAGCTGTTCGTCGCCACGTCGCTTCGCGGCGATCAACGTATTGTCGATGCGGCCCGCCATTTCTGGAAGCGTGTAATAGACGCCCATGCGATAGACGGGCATGCCCTCTTCGCTCTTGCGCCAGTCATCTTCATACCCCGTACCATAGGTCATCGCCTGGATGATCGGGCGCTGGAACTTCGCGATGAAGCCTTTCTGCTTGTCGACCGAACCGTAAATGCCCGTGAAAGCGATCATCATGTCCGGCAGAACCTTGTCGCCTTGCGCCAGCAAGGGCCAGACGTCGTCGCCGTCATTGGGATCCCAGAAAGGAAGCGCGAAGGCGCCTTTCTTCTCGATGCGATGAATGACGTCGTCGATATGAAGCGTCGCGTCGTTGGCGAGTTCGATGCGATGGAAGCCGACCGCGATCACCTTCTGGCCCGGCTTCGGCGCGCGCCATTTGAGATAGTCGTCCAGCGTCGCAAACGTGCGCTTGGGCGCATCCGGATGATAAATGGCCGCTTCCGGCAAGAGCGCCGGCTCGCCGCCCTTCTTGCCGGGCTTGCCGAAAATGTCGGTGCGGATGTAATCGGCGAGATAGCCCTCATTCTGCGCGCCGCCATTGCGCATATAGGCCATGATGCGTTCGCATTGCTCGGGCGAGAGTCCCCGCGTCAGGTCCGGGCGCTTCCACATGGCGCCGCCCCAGACGCGGCCGTCGAAATCGGCCAGCAAGGGCTCGATCTTGCCGAGCAGGATCGGGAAGGTCGACTCCATCACCCAGTCGAACATCACGAGATTGCGGCCCGCGAGCTTCTTGCGGATCGCGTCTTCGTCCAAGAGATCGACAAAGACATAGTCGAGTTCGACGCCGCGTTCGCGCGCGAGCTTCTCCATGAGCTTGCCCTTGGCGGGGCTCGAAGGATCGCGCGCGAAAATCACGACCGACGGCTTGCCGGCGACGGGCTTGGCGACAAAGGGACGGATCTCCTTCGGCGTCTCCCCGGCCGGGGCGCCGCCCTCGGCGCCCCGCGTCCAGGCCGGGCGTCCGCCGCCTTCGCCGCCGGCGCCTTCGGGGCGGCCCATGCCCATCGGGCGGCCGGCTCCTTCGGGACGACCCATCCCGTCCGGACGACCCATGCCCATTCCATCGGGACGGCCCATGCCGCCAGAGCGGCCCACGCCCTCGGGACGAGCCATGCCCTCGGGACGACCCATCCCTTCCGGACGGCCGGCGGCGCGGCCCTCCATCGACCTCTCCGACATGCCTGCCGGCATGCCGCGCGCTGCGCCGTCGGGCATTCCCGAGGGCCTGGCGCCGCCTTCAGCGGCTGGCGGAGTCGACGGCGCCTGTGCGCTGATCGGTTGGGACGATGTGAGGATCCCAAAAGCCATCGCCGCAAGAATGGTCAAAGAGAGTCGCTTGGGCATGATCGTCATCGCACGCGCTCCTACTTGCCTGTTTGTGCAGGCGCTTTGTCTGTTTCGGGGACATAGACGAAGGAGCCGTCCTTCATCCGGTAGGCGACGCCGGCGCGGGCGCCTTCGCCGCTGCCGATCGTGTCCGTCGCCTTGTATTTCTCGATTTTCTTGCCGTCCTTGATGACCATCTCCATGTTCGGCTCGCCGGGATTCTTCACCACGACGGCCTTTTCGGAGGCGAAGGGATTGAGCGGATTGGCGGCGATGACCATCATCAGCGCGCCGACCAGCACCAGAAACACGTCGACCAGATTGACGACCGAGAGGATCGGATCGAGCTCTTCGTCCTCGTTGAGGATGCGCAGGGTCATTCCGCCGCTCCCAGATCGAGGAGACGGCGGCGGACCGAGACAAGCTCCTCCGCATACCAGCGGCGCTTCACCGTCGCGATGATGAAGCAGAGCGAGGCCGCCGCCAGCGCCAGCACCACCGAGGAAAAGGCCGAGCGCAGCAGCTCGCCCATTTGCGAGACGTCGTTGCGGGTCAACGCGACCAGCGCGGGTCCCATTGGGATGAGGGTCGCCATCAGGCCGAGGAGCGGCGTCACGCGGGTCGCGATGCGAATGAGCTCCAGCCGCTTCATCGCGGCGACGTCAAGATCGTCGATCGTGAGGCTCTCATCGGCGGCGTGCAGGCGCGCGATCGGATAGGCGTCGCCCGCGCCGTTGAGATCCTTGAAGCTTTGCGTGCGGAACGCCTGCCGGCCGTTGAAGCGCATGAGGCCCTGCACGGCCATGCGTCCGGTCTCGAACAGCGCGTAGACGAAGAAGAGAAGAATGGCGACCTGGACGGGCGCCAGCAGCAGATCGGCGATATTGGCGAAGAAGGACATGATACGGCTCACATCCGCCGCTGGCACATCGGCGCAGCGAGCGTTCCACAGGTGATTGGCCGCACGCGGCAGCGCGGCTCGGGTGTCGGGAATAGAGGCGTTATGCGGCTAGTGGCCCCCGTCATTGCTTTTGACGGCGAGTTCTGAATCTCTGTCGCTGCACAGCAGCGATGGAGATGATTCGTGGCCGGGAAGGAGATCGCCGTCAAGAAGTATGTGGTTCGGTTGAGCGCGG
>Ga0194120_10009157_pt1 | contig 12676 bp, 8 predicted proteins | sample TA2MahCa65mmetaG_FD_148642 | JGI IMG/M metagenome (GOLD analysis project Ga0194120, IMG submission 148642) | Freshwater microbial communities from Lake Tanganyika, Tanzania - TA2015019 Mahale Deep Cast 65m | ecosystem: Environmental > Aquatic > Freshwater > Lake | place: Tanzania: Lake... | reverse complement strand
GCTCAAATGACCTGGCGCCTATCGGACGCAGGCACGGAGGCCTGCGCCACCGATGCAACGGGTGGGGCCGGCCTCCGTGCCGGCCGCGATGCCGGAGCGAAGTCATCAGAGCCGCGCTATGAGATCTAGGCAAAACCCACACCCCGCCTCGATCCGAAGCGAGCGAGCGTTAGTACCCCCAACGGGACTCGAACCCGTGCCGCGGCCTTGAAAGGGCCGTGTCCTAACCACTAGACGATGGGGGCAAAAAAATGCGGGCGAAGCGCACCGCAAGCGGCATTCTCCCCGAACTGCTCCAGGGAGTCAAGCCGGGATTGCCCTCTAGACCCCTTTCGGCTTGACTCGTGATGCGAGCGCGCCCACAGCAGACCCGCCGAAGCGTACTCTCTGCCATACGTGAGGCGGGGCTGGGCGGACGTAAGCCGCATCAGATCAAGGCGAAAGGGGTCTAGGGTCGGCCTTCGGCGAGGGACGCCTTGACCAGGCCGGTCACCACCGGATCCCACATGGACGTGGTGTGGTTGGGGCCGCTGATGACGTAGTTGGTCGCGCCTTCCAGGTGGGCGCTCTTCACCGGGATGTACCCGTCGTTTTTCGAGATGATCGAGGTGTAGCGGACGTTGCCGGGCGTCTCGTCCTGCTCGTTGAGCTTGTCCAGGAAGTCCGAACCCGGCGCCACCTGGCGCCGCAAATTCTCGGAAATCATGAATCTCGGGAAGAACGGAATTGCGGCCAGGGGCACGCCGTGGTGGGGCGACTCGAAGGTGATGACGCGCTTGGTGGTGGTCTCGCCCTGGAGGTAGCGAACGTAGGCCCGCGAGATGAGGCCGCCCATGCTGTGGGCCACCAGATCGACCTCGGCGGCGCCATGGTCGCGGCGGATCTCACGGATGCGCCCTTTGACGAACCACGCCAGCCAGTCCATGTCCTCTTCCATGCTCGGGAAGGCCATGGTGTAGGTGCGGTAGCCGTCGTCTTCCAGCCAGCGGCGCATGCGGTCGAAGCGCCAGGGGTCGCCCCCGTGGCCGTGGACGAACAGCACGTGGCCGCGGATGGTGGCCCTGGGCGGGGTCAGCGGCTCCTTCGGGGCGCCGGTGTCTCCATCGTCGTCGGCGACCTTGGCGGCCTGCGCGGAGACGGGCGTGGCGCCCTGAGCGGTCAAAGCCGCACTCTGGCCGCATCCCGCCGCCATCGGCAGGAGGGCCATGAGAGCTAGGACCCCGGTACGCATACCCACGCTCCCTATCGGCGACTTAACCAGGGAACTGACGGGATTTAACCTAGCATTAACGGGCGGGATCGATCAAGAAGGTGCCGATCTCGAAGCCGCGCAGCGTCGCCCGGAAGGCGCCCCCCTCGACCGCCACCGGGCCGATCGGCGTCTCGTCGAGGCGGGCCGCCTGCACGCGGTCGACCGGAAAGCCGAGCCGCACCTCCCCTCCGGAAGGCTCGGGGCTCGCGCTGTAGACCCGCAGCACCAGGGCGTCCCCGGCCTCGGCGCGCTTGAGGGCGCTGAGCTGCCAGGTCGGCGCGGACAGTTCGACGTAGCTCCGTTCGGCCTCCTCCGGGAAGGACGCGGCCGGCACCAGGCTCGCCGGCACGGCGAACGCCGCGGCGCGGCGCGCGGCCGAGCCGGCCGGTTCGGCGGAACCCTGGGAAACCCAGGCGTAGTGGAACTCGTGCTCGCCGAGACACTGGGCCTCGGGCGTCTCGAGCATCGGGCCGGCATCGCCCAGGCGCGAGGCGAGGTCGTCGCGGGAGAGCCAGCCCACGCAGCGCAGGAGCGTCAGGTAGAGCGATTCGCCGACCGCCTCGTACTCGTGCAGGCCGCGCGTGGCGATCGCCGCCCGGCCGGCCGGCCGGGAAACCGCGACATGGGAGACCAGCGGGAACGTGCCGGTGGGCGGTTCGGCCCAGTCCCGCGGCGGGATCGCGACGGGCCGCGCCACCCAGCCGAAGGCCGTGTCCGCTTGCGTCTGGGCTACTTCCCCGGCCAGTCGGAAGCCGGCCCGCAAGCGGTGGTCCCGCGAGCGGTTGCAGACCGAGAGCCGGAAGGCGACCTCGGCCAGGCCCGCATGCAGCGTCACGTCCAGGCGCACGCCGAGTTCGGCGAGGCCGGCGCGGGCCCGGCGATCGCCCGCGAGGCCCGCGGGTAGCGGCCACTCGGCCTGGAGGTTCAGCCGCGCGCAGGCGGGACCGGCGTGGGCCGCCACCTTGCCCCAGCGGCGAGCGCCGGGGAGCGACCAGTGGTCGTGCTCGGCCCGGGCAGGCGGCACCGGCGCACCAGGCGCCATGTCGGTGGATGTCCAGGAAGCCTCGCCCGCGACGGGGCAGAAGTTGTACTCGTCGCCGCGATCGCCGCCGTCCTCCAGGAAGTGCACGGCGGCCTCTCCGAGGGTCTTGTCGAGCAGTTCGACGCCGCCGGGCACGGCGCGCACGCGGAAGTACGCGTTCTCGATCCAGTCGTCGCCGGCCCCCAGGTCGGGGGCGGGCTCCGGCGGACCGTTGCGCACGGCAACCTGGAAGGCGCGCCACCCTAGCGCCGGCAACTCCGCGATGCCGCGCACGCGCAACCGCGCGGCCGGCACGTTGTAGGACCAGTCGCCGTCCCGGTTGACGGCTCGCACCGTCCGGGCCAGCACCTCCACCTCGCATGGGACGCTTGCCCCGTCTCTATCCAGCAGGGCGATGTCGGGAACCGGGCCCTGGAGCCGGAGGGCGGCGATGTCCGCCGGCACGGCGGTCGGCCCGCCGGTGGCGGGCACGAAGTCGAAGCCCTCGGGATACGGCAGATCCAGGACGAACTCCCCCGCGAATGCGGCCAGGTTCCGCCAGGGATGCGGGTTGTAGACGTAGACCGCGTCATGCCGCGCGCCGCCGTCGAGGTACGGGTGCTCGCCTTGCAGGGCCCGGAACGCCTCGTCGCGCAGTTGCATGCCGATCTGCGAGGCCTGCTCGAACCGGGCGACCATCTGCCGGTTCACCGGGTCGACCGAGCAGCCGCAGATCGAGTCGTGGGGATGGTTGGCCAGGAGCGCCTTCCAGGCCTGGCGCAAGAACGGGGCCGGGTAGGCCAGGCCGCGCGTGGCGGCCGCCAGCGCCGAGAATGGCTCGACCCAGCGCTCCAGCAACGTCTGGGCGGCCGCGTTGGCCTGCTTGAGGTAGGTGCGCGCCGACAGGACACCCGGCAGGAGCGACGTCTCGGCGCTCGACCGCAGCTCTCCCCGCACCACCGGCAGGTCGCCGGCTGCCGCCCTGGCGGCGGCGACGGCCTCGGGCAGCGAACCCTGGCGGATGCCCATGTCGGGGCAGGCCTCCCGGAACGCGGCCAGGAGGCCCGGCAGGATGTCCTGGGGCCACAGGTGGTCGCTGCCGTTGAGCAGCAGGCGGACGTCCGATCGCGAGCGCTCGGACAGCCGATCGACCTCGCGCCGCAGTCTGGCGATCGCCTTCGCCGGGTCCGCCGGCAGGGCCGCGAAGTTGCCGTAGCCGCCGGCAAGCCACTGGACGTACACCCGCGTGCCGTCGAGGGCTTCCCAGTGCCACTCGGTGCCCGGCACGGCATCGTCCACGCCGCGCCACAGGCATGCGCTCTGGAAACCGAAGCCGGCCGCGATCTGCGGGATCTGCGCCAGATGCCCGAAGGAATCGGGCAGGTAGCACACGGGCATGGGATCGCCGAACTCCCTGGCCACCGCCATGCCGATCTGCAGGTTGCGGATCAGGGCCTCGCCGCTCACCAGGAACTCGTCGGGCAGCACGTACCACGGGCCGATCGCCAGCTTGCCCGCCTTGACCAGTTCGCCCAGGCGCCCCGCGTTTTCCGGCCGCACCGCGAGGTAGTCCTCCAGCACGATGGTCTGGCCGTCGAGCATGAAGTGGCTGTAAGCCGGGTCCGCGGCGAAGAGTTCGAGAAGACGGTCCACGAGCCGCACGAGGCGGATCCGGAACTGCTCGAAGGGCAGGTACCACTCCCGGTCCCAGTGGGTGTGGGGGACGATGACGATCTCGAGGGTCCGGGAGGGGCTCGCCAGGCCGGCACGGAGGCCGGCCCCACCATCCTCACTCATTGGAGCCTCCTCGGGGGGATGCCGCCCCCCCGAGCCCCCCGCTGTGTCGTCCGTGACGGGGCGCCGGGCTTCCCCGCCCGGCGTATGGCTCATGCGAACGTGTCGGCGCAGCCGGTGGCCAACTCATTCCTTGACCCCTCCCAGGGTGACGCCGCCGATGAAGGCCTTCTGCAGCGCGAAGTAGAGCACCAGGACCGGTAACGTGACGATGACGGCGCCGGCCATCAGGAGCGGCCAGTCGATGCTGTGCTGGGTGGTGAAGTAGGAGAGGCCCACCTGCACGGTGTACATGTCGGCGTCGGTGGCCACCACCAGGGGCCACAGGAAGTCGTTCCAGGACAGCGTGAAGGTGAAGATCGCCACCGTGACGACCGCCGGCCGGGCCAGCGGCAGCACCAGCTGCCAGTACACCCGCCAGAGGCTCGCGCCGTCTATCTGCGCCGCCTCGTCGATTTCCCGGGGAATGGTCTGGAAGTACTGCCGGAACAGGAAGATGCCGAAGGCCGACGCCGCGCCGGGCGCCACGATCCCGGCGTAGGTGTTGAGCCAGCCGCCGGGCCCGAAGGCCGGCAACTGCTTGACGATCAGGAACAGCGGGATGAGCGTGACGACCGCCGGCAGCATCATCGTGCCCAGGACCACCGCGAACAGGGCGTCCCGGCCCGGGAAGCGCAGCCGCGCGAAGGCGAAGCCGGCCAGGGAGTCGAGCACGACGTTGAGGAGGGTCGCGGCCGACGCCACGATCAAGCTGTTGAGGAACAGGCGCGGGAAGTTGCCGGTGCCCCACGCCTTGCCGAAGTTGTCCAGGGTCCAGGTCTCGGGCAGCAGGGCGGGCGGCCAGCGGAAGACCTCGGGGCCGGTCTTGAAGGCCGTCACCAGCATCCACAGGAACGGGATCACCGCCAACGCCGTGCAGCCGACGAGCAGCAGGTACAGCGGCCAGGCCTTGCGGACCGTCATGCGGCATCCTCCCGCCTGAAGAAGCGCAGTTGCAGGGCCGTCAGCACGATGAGGATGGCGAAAACCGCCACCGAGAGCGCGGCCGCGTAGCCCATCTGGTTGAACGAGAACGCGACCCGGTAGATGTACTGCACGGCCACGAGCGTGCTGTCGACCGGCCCGCCGCCGGTCAGCACGAAGATCCGGCCGAAGACCTGGAACGACCCGATGAGCGCCATGACCAGCACGTACAGAGTGAACGGCCGCAAGAGCGGGAACGTCACGAAGCGGAACTCCTGCCACGGCGTGGCGCCATCCAGGCGCGCCGCCTCGTAGAACGTCGGATTGATGGACTGGAGGCCCGACAGCAGGATGGGGGCGTTGTAGGCCGCACCGACCCAGGCGCCCATCAGCACGACGGCCAGCATCGCGAAGGTGGGGCTGGTCAGCCATGGCACCTTGGGGAGGTGCGCCAGTTGCAGCGCGTAGTTGAGCAGGCCGAAGTCCGCGTTGTAGAGCCACTGGAAGACCATGGCCACGATGACCTCGGACATCAGCGCGGGCAGGAAGAGGATGGCGCGGAAGCCGCCGATCCCCGGGAGCGCGGGCTCGAGGGCCAGCGCCAGCAGCAGGGCCCCGGCGATGCCCAGCGTGGCCGACCCGGCCGTGTAGACCAGGGAGTTGAGGAGGCTGCGGGCGAACGTCGGATCCTGGAACAGCAGGGCGTAGTTGGCCAGGCCCACCCACTTCACCGGCCCGACGAGGTTCCAGCTGGCGAAAGACAGGACCAGGGCCGTCAGCATCGGCAGGATGACGAAGACGCAGAGCACGAGCAGGGCCGGCGCCACGAAGAGGTAGGCCGGGAGGTGGCGGCGGAGCGCCTCGAGCGCCGGGCCGGCCCCACCCGGGCCGCTCACCGCCCGCCCTCCACGGCGTCGATCGCCAGTTGCGCCACCTTCTGGGCGCGGGCGAGCGAGACGGCGGGATCGGCGCCGTAGAAGGCCTCCTTCACGGCATCCTGGAAGGCCTGGTTGGCCTGCGGGTAGGCGTCCAGCTTGAACGGCCGGGCGCTCGGCAACGCCCCGATGAAGGTCCGCACCGCCGGGTCCTGCTTGAACCAGGGATCCTTGTACTGGTGCGGCTTGACCGGGAAACGCCCCTCCTCGCGAGCCAGGCGGCGGGCGTACTTGTCGCTCGTCGCCATTTTCATCCACTCGAAGGCCAACTCCCGGTGAGCGGCGCCCTTGGGCACGAACAGGCCGCCGCCGCCCTGCACGGACCCGCGCCGCACGCCGTCCAGGCCCGCCGGGAAGCGCGCGACCCCGAAGCGCAGATCCGGCGCGTTCTTGCGGATGGAGGCGAAGTCCCACGGCCCGGTGTACGCCACGGCCACGCGGCCCACGGCGAACAGGGTGGTGGCGTCGTCGTAGTCCCGGGCCTTGCTCGTGGGGGTCGGCCCGAAGTGGTGCTTGTGTCCCAGATCGGCCAGGTAGCGGACGGCCGCCACGGTGCGGGGGTCGGTGAACGTGGCGCGCACGCCCTTTTCGTCTTCCCGCAGCAGGTCGCCCCCGTTGGCGCGGATCCAGGCGTAGGTGTGCCACCCGCCGGTGGTCAGGCCGATGCCGTAGCGCTGCCTGGCGGGCGCCGTGAGCCTCCCCAGATCGGCCTGCAGGGCCAGGAAGGAATAGTCGGGGCCCGGTTCGGGCAGGCCGGCCTCGCGGTAGAGGTCGCGGTTGTAGACGAGCACCGTGCAGTTGATGTCCAGGGGCAAGCCGTAGAAGCGACCGCGCCAGGTGGCGTCCTCCAGGGCGCCGGGAAGGAACTCGCCGGCCTTCCCCCAGGCGCGCCACAGATCGTCGAGGGGTTCGGCGAAGCCCTGGGCGCCCAGCGCGAACGGGTGCTGATGCGCGATGTCGGGCGGCTTGCCGCCGATGATGGCGGTCTTGACCTTGGTGGGCATGTCCTCCCAGGGCACGCCCAGGAGCTTGATCCGCACCCCCTCGTGGGCTTCCTCGAACTCGCGGTTCAGGTCGGCGAAGATCGGCGACCCCGCGTAGTCGGCGGCCAGCCAGACCGTGAGGACGTTCTTGCCGCCGTCGGCGCGCGACGGCTTGCAGGCCGCCGCAAGCAGGGCGAGCGCCGTTAGACCGAGTACACGCCGCGGCAGACCCATTCCGTCGGTTCCAGCGGCCCCTCGGCCACGAGGTCGCCGCCCGCGATCTCGAAGGGCACCTCCCGGCCGCCGGCCGTGACCGCGGTCGCCCGCGCCACGCCCCGGACCACCAGGCGCACGCGCTTCTCGGGCGACTCGTAGCCGGCGACCTCCTGCTCGATGGCTAGCCTGAGCGCATCGCCGTCCGGCCCGCCCGCGAAGCGCCAGAGGCTGTATGCGCCGTCGCCGTAGGCGAATGACGCGCCGTCGTCGTCATACCACTCGCCCGCAAGCTGCGACCCGGGGTAGACCTCGAGGATCAGCGTCTCGCGGTCCTGGAGCGAGGTGGACGCGCCCCAGGCGCTGCGAGGCAGCACAGCCCCCGCCCGGGCGAAGAGCGGCAGGGTGGCCAGGTCGGCGCGGGCCACGCGCCAGTCGGGGCCCTGGAAGCGGGCGCCGGTCCAGACGTCGTACCAGTCGCCCTCCGGGAAGTACACGGCGCGGCGCGTCACTCCCGGGCGCGAGATCGGGCACACCAGCAGATCGGGCCCCACCAGCGCCTGGTCGGCGATGGCCCATGTCTCGGGATCCAGCGGGAACTCCAGCGCGAGGGGCCGCAGTACGGGCGTGCCGTCCTGGCTGGCGCGGCGGAACTGCGCGTAGAGGTAGGGCAGGAGTTCGTAGCGGAGCCGGATGTAGCGGCGGCAGATTTCCTCGATCTCGGCGCCGAAGGTCCACGGTTCCTGGTCCCGGGTGTCCTTGCACGTGTGGTTGCGGAAGAACGGCGTCAGGGCGCCCAGTTGCGTCCAGCGCGCCAGGAGTTCGCCGTCGGTGTCGCCCGTGAAGCCGCCCACGTCGGGGCCCACGAAGGGCAGGCCCGAGAGCCCCAGGTTCAGCGCCATCGGCAGGGCTTGCTCCAGGTGGAGCCAGATGCTGTGGTTGTCGCCGGTCCACATCGCGGCGTAGCGCTGGATGCCGGCGAACCCGGCGCGCGTCAGCACAAAGGGCCGCTCGCCGGTGCGTTCGCGCAGCAGGGCCTCGTGCGTGGCCTGGGCCATGTAGAAGCCGTAGAGGTTGTGGACCTCGGCATGGCGCTTGCCGTAGGCGTGCAGGGCGTCTTCGGGTAGGGTCTTGCTGTCGGTCGAGAAATCGGCCGGCTCGTTCATGTCGTTCCAGATCCCGGAGACGCCGGCATCCAGCAACGGCGCGTGCCGGTCGCCCCACCACCGGCGCACGTCCTCCCGGGAGAAGTCGGGGAAGCACACCTTGCCGGGCCAGACCTCGCCCACGTAGGGCACGCCGTCGGCGTCGCGCACGTAGGCGTCGCGGGCCAGGCCGTCGTCGTAGACCGGGTAGCCGGCTTCCTTCTTGACGCCGGGATCGACGATGGTGATCGTGCGGAACCCCAGCGCCCGCAGATCCGCGTGCAGGGCGGCCGGGTCGGCGAAGCGCGCCGGATCCCAGGTGAACACCCGGAACTCGTCCATGTAGTCGATGTCCATGTACAGCACGTCGCAGGGGATCTCGCGGCGGCGGAACTCGCCGGCCACCTCCCGCACGCGCTCTGCTGACATGTAGCTATAGCGGCATTGTTGATAGCCGAGGGCCCAGCGCGGCGGGAGCGGCATCGTGCCGGTCAGGGCGGCGTAGCGCCGCACGACGTCGCCGAGATCCGGCCCGACCACGAGGTACAGGTCCACCGCCGGCCGCGGCGTGCGCACGACGACCTTGTGGGGGTCGGCGCAGCCGAGATCCCAGGCGGTCCTGTGGGAGTCGTCGAGGTACAGGCCCATGGCGGCGCCGCCCTCCGCCAGGTGGACGAGCCAGGGGATCGAGGCGTACAGCGGATCGAGGGTCTCGATGTGCGGCCGGCCGTCGTCGGTGTTCCACATCGTGTAGGCGCGCCCGCGCCGATCCAGGTAGCCGGTCTTCTCGCCCAGGCCGAAGCAGCGATCTGCCCTTTGCAGGGGGAACTCCAGCTTCCAGCCGGCGGCGTCCGGCGTGAGCACCACGTTTTCGTGCGCCTGCCGATCGTCGCGGCCGGCGTGGGCGTAGACGCCCAGGATCGGGAAGCCATCCCCCTTCTCGCCCTCCTCGGCCGCGTCGCCCGAATGCGGGAAGAAGAGCCGGAAGTAGCAGTCCATGTCGCCGCCCCGGCACCGGATGCCGGTGAACGACTCGAGGGTCTCGAACGGAAGGCTGCGGCGCCCGGGATCGGCGATCGCCGGCGTGGGCTCGGGCCTCTGCCCGCGCGGGTAGAGCACGACGTGCAGGACCCGCGGCAACGGGATGGACACCACCAGGTCGAAGTCGCCGAGTTCGACCGACCACTCGCCGGTCTCGGTATGCCAGGTGGGGCGCGTCGCGAGGCTCATGGAAGCACTCCCGGGCTAGCGGAGCGGGTGGCGGCCAGGATGGCCGCTCCGTACGGAGGGAGTTCGAGGATACCCGAACAGGGCGCTCCCGTCAGGAGATCGACGCCGTCCTCGTCCACCGAGATGGCCTTGCGCTCCGCGGTATGGTTGAGCACGAAGTGCAGCGGGCCTTGCGCGGATTGCCGCGTCCGCCGCTCGATCCCGGACGGGGCGACCATGGGCGTCAGGCCCGCCTCGGCGAGCACCAGGCGCAGGAAGTGGTCGGCGAAGTCGAAGCCGCCCAGCACGCCGCTGTACCAGACGCGGCCCTCGCCATGCAGGCGCGACACGATCGCCGCCTCGCCCGCCAGGAAGTCATCGAGGTAGCGGGCCACCACCTCGGCGTCGGCGGCCGGTTCCAGCCGTTCGCGCCAGCCGCCCGCGGCGAACCAGGCGCCGTCGTCGAAGCCGATCGATTGGGGATAGGAGCTCCCCGGCGCCTCGAACTCGAGCACGCGCACGCCGCACAGGGCGGACAACGGCCCTGGCGGCCCCTCCTGCCACACCTGGTTGTCTGGCGTCTTGGTGCCGCTCCGCGGGCCCAGCACCAGGAGGCCGCCCCCTTGCACGTAACGCTCCAGCCGCGCGGCCAAGTCGGCGCCCACGAGGTAGCGCGTGGCCGCCACCACCACGCGGTAGCCCGCCAGGTCGGCTTCCAGCGGCAGGACGTCGACATCCAGGCCCGTGCCCCAGAGCGCCTGGTAGAGGTCGCGGTCGTAGGCGTCCGGTCCCAGGGACTCGTCCAGGCGCTGGCCGTCCAGCGCCCAGCGATCGGCTTCGCCGCGCAGGAAGGCGATCGGCGCTTGCCCGTGGCCGAGCGGCGGCAGGTCCGCCAGTTCGGCGGCCAGGGCCTGCAACTCGTGAAACGTGCGGCCCGGCCGGCCGTCATGCGGCAGCACGCCGCCATGAAGCTGCTCGGCTCCGATGACCGGCGCACGCCACGGCCAGTACAGCACCGCGTCCGCCCCGTGCGCCACGGCCTGCAACGTCATCAGCCGCGCCTCTCCCGGCCGCGGCAGCGGATTGCACGTCCCCCAGTCGATCTGCGCCGCCTGCTGCTCCAGCACCCAGAACGACTTGCCGAGCAGGCCGCGGATGCGGTCGAGTTCGAACGCGCGATCTCCCGGCGAGGTGTCTGGCGGGGCGTAATGGTCGTAACCGGCCAGATCGAGATGCCGGGCCAGGGCGGCGTGATCGAGCTGATCGCACCTGCCCATGAAGTTGTGGGCGATCCAGTGTCCGTCGGTGTGCTTGCGGAGCAGGGCGACCTGCAGTTGCAGGAAGCGCTCGACATTGAACGAGCTGAAGCGGCACCAGTCGAGCCAGTGGCCGGGATTGGGCCGGTAGACCAGGTTCGCCGGCGGGAGCACCTCTTCCCAGGCCGAGTAGCGCTGGCTCCACACGGCCGTGCCCCAGGCCTGGTTGAGGCTCTCGAGGGCCTCGTAGCGGTGCCGCAGGTACGCCCGGAAGCGTTCCGCGCAGCGCGGGCAGTAGCAGCGCACCGTGTCGTGGCAGCCCAGTTCGTTGTCGATCTGCCAGCCGACCACCGCCGGATGCTTGCCGAACCGGTCGCCCAGGGCCGCGACCACGCGCAAGGCGTGCGTCTGGTACGCCTCGCTGGTCGGGCAGTAGTGGCGGCGGCTTCCGGGCTGCCGGGTCCGCCCGTCCGCGCCCACCGGGAGGACTTCCGTGCCCAGGCGGGTCGTGAGCCAGGCGGGCGGCGCGGCCGTGGGCGTGCAGAGCACTACCCGCAGCCCCGCGGTGGCGAGCACGGCGATGGCCTCGTCGAGCCAATCCAGGTCGAAGCGGCCGATCTCGGGTTCGAGGAAGGCCCAGCCGAACTCGCCCAGCCGCGCGACGCCGAAGCCCGCCTCGCGCATCATGGCGGCGTCCGCCGCCCACCGCTCCCGGGGCACCTGCTCGGGATAGTAGGCCGCGCCAAGCTTGACGCTCATGAGACGCTTGCCTCGATCTCGGAGACCGGCACCTCGCGCCGCTCCCGCAGCGAGCGGTTGGCCGCGGCGGCCAGCAGCAGCGGCGCGCGGCCGTCGGCGCCGTCAGGCGACGGCGCGCGGTCTTCGCGCAGGCATCTCACGAACTCCCGCAGTTCCTCGACGTACGCCTGCTCGAACCGCTCGATGAACCAGTGCAGCGGGGGATCGGCCAGGAGGCCGTCGCGCCGGTAGTGGACCAGGGTGGTGGGCGCGAGATTGCCGACCACCACCGCGCCCTCGCTGCCGTGGACCTCGGCCCGCACGTCGTAGCCGTATGCCGAGCCGCGATGGTTGTCGATGCAGCCCAGGGCCCCCGAGGCGAAGCGCAACGAGATGACGGCCGCGTCGATGTCCCCCAGTTCGACCAGGGTGGGATCGACCAGGGCCGCGCCTTGCGCCCAGACCCCCACCACCTCCTCGCCCAGCAGCCAGCGCGCCATGTCGAAGTCGTGGATGGTCATGTCGGTGAACAGGCCTCCGGCTGCCGCCAGGTACTCCCGGCTCGGCAGGCTCGGATCGCGGCTGGTGAGGCGCAGCAGGTGCGGCGCGCCGATCTTGCCCGCGGCCACCATGTCGCGGGCGCGGCGGAAACTCGGGTCGAAGCGGCGGTTGAACGCGATCTGCAGCCTCACGCCCGACCGCGCCACCATCGCCAGGGCCTCGTCCACCCTGGCCAGGGATAGGTCGATGGGCTTCTCGCAGAGGATGTCCTTGGCCTCGCGCGCCGCCTCCTCGATGATGCGGGCGTGCGTGTCGGTGGGCGAGGCGATCACCACCGCGTGGACGGCCGGATCCTCCAGCACCTGGTGGTAGTTGGTCGTCCACCCGCCGGCCCCGCACGCCTCGGCGCACGATCGGGCCGCCTCGGGGTCGGTGTCGGCCACGACCACCAGGTCGGCGTCCGGGCAGCGGAATGCGATGTTGTGCGCGTGGACGCGGCCGATGCGGCCGGCGCCGATCAGGCCGAGGCGGACCTTGCCGGGCATGGATCAGGCCTCCCTGAGGCCGGCACGGAGGCCGGCCCCACCAGTACCGGCCCCACCAGTACCGGCCCCACCAGTACCGGCCCCATCAGTACCGGCCCCACCAGTACCGGCCCCACCAGTA
>Ga0194120_10009155_pt1 | contig 12676 bp, 15 predicted proteins | sample TA2MahCa65mmetaG_FD_148642 | JGI IMG/M metagenome (GOLD analysis project Ga0194120, IMG submission 148642) | Freshwater microbial communities from Lake Tanganyika, Tanzania - TA2015019 Mahale Deep Cast 65m | ecosystem: Environmental > Aquatic > Freshwater > Lake | place: Tanzania: Lake... | reverse complement strand
CCTCAACCACTTGCCGGACAGTCATGCTATGGACTCATACGACAAATCCTTTTGTCTTAGGTTCTCGCGGCTTCCATGCCGGTGGGAAAACTTTGTTCAGGCGTTTTCCATTCTCCTGTGCGATCACCAGGTTGATCGCGGCCCAAGGCCAGATCGCGGCTCTGAAAGAGGCGTCGATGACTGACGTGTCTCTTCCGTGCCGCCCCGGCCAAATTCGTTGCGCAAAAGAGTCCCGTGCGGTGCGGGTTTGTGTGCCAGGCACATCCCTTCCGTTCACGGCCAAGTGATTTTGCGAAAAATGGCTCATAGAGGCTTCGGGGTTCGCTCCGAAGTTATGTCTGTGGCGGCGCCTGGTTTTCGCCTGGCGCGGACCTCAAATCCCGGCCTCCTTGCTGCTCTACAGATCAAGATGGGCGCATGCGCGCGCTGCGCTGCCGGCTCGGAAGACGATCCGATTCACGTCAGCTTCACGCGAACACAACGCAAGAGCACACCACTGCCTTGATCCAGGCATAAGGGGACGTTCAACTGCGGTGGGATTGAGGGCCGGTCTTTCGACCCAGCCACTCCAGGAACAACAACGCTATGGACTCATACGACAAATCCTTTTGTCACACTGCGCGCGGCATCCATGCCGCGGAAAAACTTTAATTCGGGCGTTTTCCATCAGCCCGGGCGGCAGAGAGCCTGCCGCCACTCATCCTGATAATCGGGCGCTGGAAGGAAAACTTTAATGGAAAACGCAACCCCTCAGTTAACGACGGTGGGGCGACGCTCCTGCGGAGCTTACTGTGCAGACCGTGGGATTGACGACAGATCGACCGGAGAACCGTAGCGCAGATTTTCAATCTGCTGTATCGCCGATTTCCAATCGGCAGGGCGCCGGCAAGTCCCAGCGTGCTCGGACTGGGAGACGCCCCGCAGAATACAATTCTGCGATACGGCAGAGTGCAACTCTGCGCTACGAGCTTTGTCGTCCATCCCGCGGACCAAGCAGTAAGTAGAGTAGGCGAAACGGGCGGTTTGAGAGGCCGGAGCCAATGACCGTGAAACCTTGGTTACTAACGACAACCAGGCAACGCTTCGGCAACCAGCCTTCGGCATGGCCAATCAACGGGCCGGGGAAACCCGGCCCATTTCTTCTTGCCGGTGGGGCTAATGTCAATTCCTCTTACCACAAATGAACACATACGCCAGCGACGACCGCACGCCAGCGGCGCGCGCTCCCCAACCAATGCTCCGCGGGTTCACCTTGATCGAGTTGCTGGTGGTCATCGCCATCATTGCCATTCTTGCCGGGATGTTGCTGCCCGCGCTGGCCACAGCGAAGGCCAAGGCGCTGTCGATCAATTGCATCAACAACACCAAACAACTGCAATTGACCTGGGTGCTTTACAACAACGACAACGACGGCCGCATCGTCTTGAATCCGGGCGCCGTCGCGGTGAACCAGACGAACTTCTCCTGGTGCGTCGCAGGCGAGCGTCCCGGGGCGACGGGCTACGTTTCGGGCGGCGAAACCAACGTGAATTTGTTCATGCACGGATTGCTGGGCAAATACGCCCAGACGCCACTGCTTTTCCGATGTCCGGCGGACAAGTTCATTTATCCGGGCGCGAAGGGTCCTCTGGCGCGGAGTTATGCCATGAACAATTGGATGAACGGCTACTACCGCGGCACGATGACGCCGCGGCTTTACGAGCGGGAGGCGCAGATGGTCCATCCGTCCGCGCTGTTCGTGTTCATCCACGAAGATCCCAACACCATCGACGACGGCACGATTGCGATCGATCTCAGCCCCGGCACGACGAACAGTTGGTCCAACAGCAACACCGCCGCGGCTCTGCACGGCGGCTCAACCAGCATTGGCTTCGCGGATGGCCACGCCGAGTTGCATCGCTGGCGCGGCGTGATGAAATCGACCGGCCCAATCCGCGGCGTCACCACGGTCAATACCGCCGTCCGACCGAATCTCGACGCGAACTGGCTGAAGGAGCGCACCTCGGAGCCGAGGTGAGGGCGGATTTTCTGCGAGGCCGCTCACGGTAGGCCACAACCCAGATTGTCGAGGGGAATTCACCCGCTTTCGGCCAATAGACTCTCTTGCGGTTGAGATGGGGAGCGCACGCGCCCTCGCGTGCCGGGGTCGGCGCCCCCGCCGACCACTCTATTCCGTCCGAAAAAGCGGTCGTTCGATGAGATGGTTTCTTCGACAATCCGACCGGCGAGGCGCCAGTCGTTGAAACCATGGCACTGAAGGGGACGGCTCAGTTCGACGGAATGTACTCGGCGAGGGCGCCGACTACAGCACGCGGGGCGCGTGCGCTCCCCATCGTTCCCGCCAAACTCCGCGCAGACGAAGCTTGCCTTGAGTCCGAAACCCCGGATGATACGACCATGCAGGCCAAGACCATGCGAGCGAGGCCGGGCGATGCGGTCAAGCAGTTCTCCGTCTTCACCGAAAACAAACTCGGACGGCTGCACGATCTGATTGGCCTGTTCGAATCCCACAACGTGCATGTCCTCGCGATGACCACGCTGGACACGACCGACAGCAGCATCTTGCGGATGGTGGTCGATGATCCGGATCGCGCCCGGCAGCTTCTGAGCGAGGGGAGGTATCCTTACACGGAGTCGGATCTGCTCGTGGTGGAGATCGATTCCGAGAGGAAATTGCGGGAGGCCTTGTCCGTGCTGCTCGTGGCGGAGATCAATATCAACTACGTCTATTCCTTTATCGCCCGGCCCGAAGGCAGATCCGCGGTGGCGTTCAATCTGGAAGATCGGGAAGTGGCGGCGCAGGCGCTGGCCCAGCAGCAGTTCAAAGTGCTGACCCAACGCGATGTTTCACGCTGAGATCCTGGCCCTTCAAAAAGCCGCGAAGCGGCTGAGCTTCCGAGGTTCAATGGCTTTTTCATTTGTTTGGGACCCCCGCAATCCCCAAACCCCGGCGCTGGGCTTCAGACCCGCGCCAAAGGGCAAGCCCTCTGGACTCCGGTTCTTTCCGATTGCTCTGCAAGGAAAAGTTGTAGATGGCCTTCCGCTACCGCGGCAAAGATAAGGCCAGGCTTGGCGCCCCAAAGCAGACCCGAGACAAGCAGATTGTTGTCAATGACCGCTCTCACGGCGGCGCCGCTCTGCTCTTACCGCATCAATTTCAGCCTGAATCTCCTCGTAAGACATCGGTTCACCGGGAAGGGAATGCAATTCCTTGAATCTGACCCAAATCTTTGCGCGCGCGCTCGCGGCGAAGTTCCTCCGTCAACATCTCGCTAAGCCGCGCAGACTCCAGCAGCCCTTTTGCTTTCGCCTCCTTCAGCAAATCGTCGGGCAAATCGACCTGAATCGTGATACTCATATCGTGGGCTCAAGGACAAGCTGGATGCGCGGCACGTTCGGCGCGGACGGCATCCACTTCCGCCTGGATTTCCTCCATCGTCATCGGTTCGCCCGGGAGCGCGCGGAGTTCCCGAACTATGTCGAAGAAGTCCCGCCGGGCCGATTCTGCTTTCACTTCGCGTTCGATCAACCGCGTGAGGTTCTGCGGGTCGAGCAAACCCTTGGCCCTGGCTTCGGCGGCCACGGTCTCCGGCAAATCCAATTCAATCGTAATGCTCATAACGCTTCCACGGCTGGCGAAACTAAACATCGGGCGCTGGCCGAAGTCAAACCGCGAGGAGGCGTCCAATGAAAACGTGGCCTAAAGTAAGTCTTGGCGATTTGCTTTGACTTGAACGCCGTCCGGTGAAAGTTGAACCGGAGAAGCTCTACCAGGAAATCGGCATCTACTGTTTCGGGCGCGGCATCTTCCACCAAACGCCTCGCACCGGTTTAGAAGTTGGCGACAAGGATTTGTTCCTGATGAAGGAAGGCGATTTCATTCTGCAAGTCACATTTGCATGGGAAGGCGCAATCGCCCCAGCCCTCCGGGGCGGGGCGGCGCCTGGCCGGCTGCGGCGTTGCTCGTCGGTCACAGCCCCAAAACGGGGATGCTCCCTCCTCGCGCCTTGCATCCGGCCAGGCGGCGCTCCCGCCAAAACCGGAAGTTATTTTTGCACAGACCCTAAGACAACTGAGCGCATGAGAGACCTGGGTGTGTTGGACACCTCGCTCGCGAATTTCGAGACTACGCCATTCCCGGAGGATTGTGCGAATCTCAGCGCAGCATCTCGCAGGCGCGCAGAAGCGTCTCTTGCACCAGCAAATCTTCCTCCGGGGTCACCGAGAGCGGCTGTCCTGACCGGACGCAGCGGGCCAATTCCGTCAACTCCGGCGCGTACCTCCTGTAATCCGGCATCGGCACGCTTTGAATTCCTTTCGCGTACGGCCCGGCCGCCTTGGCCAGGTCGATTTGAAGTTTCGGAGGTTCAATCGGTTTTACGAGGGCGGTCCCGTTGCTTCCCTGGATTTCGAAGAAGCGATGCGCGCCCGCGCCCGGCTGCAAGGTCGCGCTCGAAACAATCGCCAACGCTTTCGGATACTCGAACACGGCGACCGTGTTGTCCGCGAGCGTGTCGTTTGCGCCTCCGTGGTTCTTGAGAAACGAAGTGACCTTTGCCGGCCGCCCCTGCAAACGGACCACGGGATCGATCAGGTGCGACCCCAATTCAAAGAGCGTCCCGCCGTGGAATTCGGCCCATTCCGGCCGCCGCACGGCATCGACGGTGGTGTTGATCGTTCCGCGCACGAGATAGACTTGGCCGAGCCAGCCTTGTCGCGCGGCTTCGAGCGCGGCGTTGATTCCCGGATGGAAACGCCACATGTAACCCATCTGCAGCAAGCGCTTCTTCTCGCGCGCCAGCGTCACCAGTTTCTGAAATTCCGCGTAAGTATCCGCCGGCGGTTTCTCGAGGTGGACGTGCTTCCCCGCCTCCAACGCCAGCCGACCGTGCCGCGCGTGATCCCGCACCGCGGATTCCACGGCGATGACTTCGGCGTCGGAAAAGAGTTTCTCCTGCGAAACCAGAGGCACGCCGAGGCTTTGATACTGTTTGCGAACTGACTCGTCGTCCTCGCAAATCCCGACGAGTTCGTATTCCGGCGAGGCCCTCGTGAATTTCACCTTCTCAGAGGCGTGCGAGTGGCTCGCGCCGAGAAAGCCGATTCTGACGCGTCTGACCGGTGATTCGGCTGCGTTAGTGAGGTTTGAGTTGACGATCCAGCGCCCGGCAATCGTGGTGGCCAGAGCCGATACGATAAAAGGTCGACGTTTCATGTTTTCCAATCCGGCGAGGCTCAGGTCGCTTCGAGCAAACTTGGGCCGTTGCATCAATCCTCGCCCTTCTTCTCCCGCGCAAGCTGGGTTTTCTGCCAATCGTAATCGGGCGAATCCGCGGTGTAGAATTTGTCGGGATGCTCGATGGCCCAGATTTGCTTTCGGATCCGCCAGTTGTCCGCATCGAGGTCGCGCGCGTGCTTTAGTTTGGCCAGGGCTTTTTCTTTCTGACCCTGATGGAGAAGCACGAGTCCCCAGACAAATGGGATTTCCGCGCGGCGCGGCTCGATTTTCGCCGCGGCCTCGAGCTGAGCGACCGCGTCAGGATAACGTTGCGCTTCATCGTGAACCCGAGCCAGGGCAAGACGGGCGCGCCAATCCTCCGGCGCAGTGGCCACGAGCTGTTCGAGATCGGCTTGCGATCGCGCCGCCCCAAGCTGGGGTTGCTTAGCTCGGAGGGCTGTAGCCGGTTCGGCGAGCAAAGTCTCGACTTCGCGCAAAAGGGCCGCATTCGGACCGCCGCCCTGGAGACGGATAATGCCAACCTCATCGACAAAGAAGGTCACTGGAATCGCTTTGAGGCCGAACGCAGCGCCGAAGACATCCGCCGGATCGACCGCGACTGGAAAGGTGACTCCAAATTTCTGCGTGAAGGGTCTGACCACTCCCGCTCCCTGGACGTCCACCGCGATGGAGAGCAGCTCGAAATCTTTCCCGCGATTCCGTTCGTAGAATTTCTGCCAGACTGGCAGATCATTCCGGCAGCCTCACCAGCTCGCCCAGCTATTGATCAGGACGCGTTTGCCGCGAAAATCCGACAAGGCCACGGAACCGCCGTCGAGTTTGGCGAGGCGAAAATTCGGCGCGAGTTGGCCGACCCGCGCGATGCCCGCGCCGGTCGGGCTGGTCGCGGGCCGGAACGCGAGGCTCACTCGCTCCCGATTCTTATCGAAGGTCGCAACGGCCCCCAACACTTCCGCCAAGGCCGCCACCGGAATCAACGTTTCCGGGCCGTCCCGAACAAACTCCTTGAGCGGGGCGCAGCGATCGCCGGCGCATACGGCGATCTGGTTTTGACCGGGCAGGCTTTTGACCGCGATTCCGGCCTGCTCGCTCAGAGACTTCGCGGTGACGTACGCAAGGCCGTTTCGCTCCGTCGTGCGGATCACAAACTCTTCTGACTGGGCCGGTGCCATCGAGAGAACCAACAGCGTCGATAGACAGAGATTTCTCATAAGGCCTGTTCCGCAGCCGCGCGGACAAGGGTAATGACTTGATCTTCTAGAACAGCGGCCGGGCGGTGTCAAAGGATTACCGGTTGTGCGCGGTTGGCGCGGTTGGCGGTTTCTTGACGGCTCGTTCCCTCTCCAATACTGTTCGCCCGTTCATTGGATTGAATATGAGTGTTGAAATCAGCATTGAATATTGCACGGCTTGAAACTACGAGCCGCACGCCGTCGGTCTGACGGAGAAGTTGCTCAAGCTCAAGCAGCACATTCGTTCCTTGAAGCTGGTGCCTTCGGGTGGGGGCGCATTCGAAGTCAGCGTCAATGGGCAAAAGATTTTTTCCAAGCTGCAAACGGGACAATTCCCCGAACCGGATGCGATTGTCCAGGCGGTGCGGGCCAAACGCTGAACATCGAACGTTGAACGTCGAACTCCCAGTTTCGATAGGTTGCGTTTGTTTGAAGTTCACGGTTCAAAATTCGATGTTCGACGTGCAGCGTTCGTCTGAGATTCCTTTGCGGAGAGTGATGGGTGCCTGGTGGTCCTCGCGGTCTTCAAAACCGTTGTCGGTTCGTTTCACGGGCCGAGGTGGGTTCGATTCCTACCCTCTCCGCCACTTTTCAGGCGGAAAATGAAGGAAATGAAATACCAGACACAGATTTGGCACAAAAACCGGCTGAATCTGGATTGCGGAAAGTGAAATTCCCGCAAGTCATCCGGCATCGAAAAGCCGAAGCCACGATCTACGGCAAGAGCCAGAAATACCCGCGCTATCGCCTGGCTTACTACGTGGCAGGCCAGCGCCGTATCCGTAGCTTTGCGACTTACGGCGACGTTAAGACGGAAGCCGAGCGCGTTGTCCGTGAACTTGCCAGTGGCTCGCAATCCACTGCCTTGACCGGAGCCCAGTCTCGCGATGCCTTGGCCGCACTGGAACGTCTCGAATTCGCCCGACAGGCGACGGGCAAACGGTTTTCCTTGCTGGCGGCAGTCAGCGAGTTTTCCGAAGCCGTCACCCGTCTAAATGGCCGCTCGTTGCGCGAAGCCGTCGAGGGATACCTAACCACATTTGCCGTTGTGAGACGGAAGGCGCTTGCGGAAGCCGTATCGGAGTTTGCCGCCAGCCGGGAGCCGAAGGCCAAGGCGCAGAAAAACGGCGAACGGGCCGCGTTAAACGCCAAGTATGTCGAGAACACGCGCAATTGGCTCAAAGCTTTCGCCGAAGTCTTTCCCGGACACTCTGTCTGCGATCTGACCAAGGAACACTTGGACACCTACATCGCCACGCTGAAGGAACTCTCATCCAAGAGCCGCAATGACCGACGGGCGATTGTGAAGCAGTTTCTCCGCTGGTGCGTCGCCAAGGATTACCTGAGTCCGAGCCACAGGCTTTTCGAGGCGACCGACCTTCAGCCAGAAGAACTGATCGGCGGCACAATCGACTATTACCTGCCGGATGAATTCCGCGCGTTGCTGGAAAACGCCGAACCGGAAATGCGCGTGATAATCGCGTTGCAGGGCTTGGCCGGACTTCGCTTGGAAGAAGCCTTGCGCTTGGAGTTTGCCGACTTGTTTCGGCGCATTGGGCATATCGAGATCAGTAGCGCGAAATCGAAAACTCGGCAGCATCGTCTGGTTGAAGTGGTTCCGGCCTTGCATCAATGGCTCGAACCGTTTCGAGGAATGGAGGGCAAGCTGGTTAAGAAATGGACCAGACCGAACAGCTATGACCGAGCCTTCCGGGAATTGCGAGAGTCATTGAAGATTCCCTCTCGGAAGAACGGCCTGCGCCATGGGTTTTGCACGCATCTCTTTGCCCTGACTGCGAACGAGAACTTGACCGCTGCGCAAGCCGGCAATTCACCCGCGATGATCCACGCGCATTACAAGGGACTCGCGACGAAGGCCGAGGCGGAAGAGTGGTTCACCGTCGTGCCCGCGAAAGCGGACGTGATTGCGCTCGATCCGGCGGCAACGAAGTGAGGCCAAGCCCTATGGATGCCCCGTTCTACTTCATCGACGTTGGCTGGCGCCGGGTCATCTACTGCGATTTGCTGGACGCGGAAAGGTTCGCTTGTGACGGACGCCCCGTGACGTTCAAAAGCGTTGTTCCCGTGCTGAGCTTCAAGAGCGTGAGCAAAGTCAGCGTGTTGGATCACTCCGCATTCGGCACCGCTGCCATGCCGCCCGAAGCGCGGCCCATCATTGTCTGATCCCATGAGCGCCGACAAAAGGAAGAGAAGGAACAAGGTAGGCACGGCTCCGAAACTTGAACGCTGCGAATGCGAGCTTCCCCCGCCGTTGGAACTAGCCAAGCTTGCCGCAGTCCTTCATCGGAACGAGAATTACTACTTTGATCAAGCCATCCAAAAGGCCGCGCAACTCTATCGAAAGGCCGTTCAGTTCCACGAAAAATTCGCGAAGGCGACCGCGAAAGAAAAAACCGTCATGTTGGCAGATTGGGATACGGAGCTGGCTGAGATTGTGGCCGATGAGTATTTCCCCTGGAGAAAGGTCATTCCCAATCCAGAGCACGGGCATCCCGCAACGCTCAATGAATTCTTGCGCCGGGTAGTAAAAGCGAAAACACCCGCAGACTGCGAAAAGAACCTACGCGATTATTTCCGCAGTCAATGCCCCCCAGGGCACGACGATTTGGATTTTGCCGCGCAATGGCTCGCAAAACTGAAAGCGGACGGCTTGGATGATGAACAGTGGTATGGCCTGGGCTCCTGTTACCTGAGTTGGCGGAAAGACCACGTATCGGAGCAAAACCGCAAGAACCGCCAAGGAAAACGTAAGAAACCTTTCGCTGACGAAAAATAGGGTTTGATTCGGGTTTCGGTCTCTTCTCGACTGCTTTTCCTTTTTTGACCCGCTGAATTCGTTTTTCCACCCCGCGAATTCGTTTTTTAGCTCCCTGAATTCGTTCTACTCGTCACCCCAAGAGTTGCAAAAGTGCGTGATGCCCCACGTGTAGCGTAGGGCGATGCAAACGCACGTAACTGCCGGGTCGGACAGCGGCCCAGAAATCATCGACGAGTCAACCCTCCGAGAAACCCTGCTGCCCGCCAGCGCGCGCTCACTCAGGAATTGGAGGGATAAGGGAATCTTGCCTTACATTCGTCTGCCAGGGAGCAGACGGATTTTCTACCATCGCAAGAGCGTACTCGACGCTCTTGTCAGACTGCAGAAGGGAGGCGTCTAATGACCGCTGACCAAGAAGTACAGCCCGCGCCCTGCCAGGCCACGGGGAAACTCCAAGACACCGCCACGGTAGCACAACGCCGCGTCTGGTCAACGTTTGGCAACAAGAGAGGCCGCCGTGAGTGACATGCGGGACACACGAGACGGCCCTTGGGCGTGGCAGAGCAAGGTCGCACTGCGCGCGATTCGCGAAGCGTTTGACCGCACGAACGACGTGGCTTCGGCAATCGGCGTGTACGTCACGCTTACGGAGATAGCTTCGGACGCCGGAAGCGACCGGTTTCATACAACCCACGCGTGGATTCAGCGTCTCAGTGGTTGGAGCGTCCGAACAGTCCAGGCCCGTTTGAAGACACTCGCGGAAATCGGCCTAATCGAAGTCGAGACGCCAGACCTTCGAGCGCCCAGCACGTACACCTTGAAGGCCGTTGCGCAACCATTGCCGAACGTTGCGCAACCATTGCCGAACGTTCGGCAATTGGCGAAACAAGCCTCGTTGCCGACATCAGAAGAAAGTACAGAAGAAAGAAAGAAGAAAGGCGCTTCGCGGTTCTCTCCTCCAACCATCGAGGAAGTCCTACTCCACGCCGCCAAGATTGGACTACCAGAGACCGAAGCCAAAAAGCTTTGGCACTTCTACGACTCGAAAGGCTGGAAGGTGGGCAAAGCGCCAATGCGCAACTGGCACAGCGCAATGTCTGGCTGGAAAGTCCGCTGGGAAACCGAGCGCGGCAAACCCGAACCGCCGCAGAACTGTATCTGAATCCGATGGCTCTCTGCACCGCCAACGACTTTGCGACCGACACCGGCGAAGCGTTCTTGCGTCCGGGAGACCGCTGTTTCCTGTGCGGCGAGCCGCTGGTGGGCGACGTGTGGGCGTATTGGCAGGGTGCAGACGAGGCCGGCACCCAGATTTGGTTGCACCCGGCTTGTTCAAAGCGTCTGGCCGATGCGCTCAACAAGGACTGGCTGCAATTCGCCACCGAACACCCTGAGAAGTTATGCCTGACACACTGACAAGACCGAGCCGTGAAGACATTCTCCGCGCTCACCCGCTGGCCGATTACCTGAGCGATCGTGGAATCAAGCTGCGCGGCTCTGGCAACCAACGGACAACCAACCGCTGCCCACTTCAACAGCACAAGCCGGGTCATGGGTGCGTCTCGGTGGAAGTGGAGCGCCAGCTCTGGTATTGCAACGACTGTGGCGTTGGCGGAACGGTGATCGACTGGATTCACCATGAGACGGGCAAACCCGTGGCCGACGTTATGAGTGAGTTGGCGGGCCGGGACACCTCGCCTCGCCGTTCATCCGCCAATGATTCGCGCCACACGCCTCCAAGAATCGTTGCGACCTACGATTACACGGAGGAAAGCGGCAAGGTGCTCTATCAGTGCGTGCGGTATGAGCCGAAGACGTTTCGTCAACGCCAACCGGATGGTAAAGGCGGTTGGAAGTGGGACCTTGATGGAGTCACGCGCGTTCTGTATCGGCTGCCTGAAGTGTTGCTGGCGCAATCGGTGATCGTTTCCGAAGGCGAGAAGGACGTTGAGACGCTGCGCAAGTTAGGCTTCACGGCCACGACCAACGTCGGAGGCGCGGGCAAATGGCTGGCTGCCTACTCGGACGTTCTGGCCGGCAAGGACGTGGTCGTTTTCCCGGACAACGACAAACCGGGACAGGATCACGCGGAAAAGGTTGTCGAGTCTGTCAGCGACAAGGCCATTTCGGTAAAGGTTGTGCCCATGCCCGCACCCTGCAAGGACGTGACGGAATATTTCGAGACCTTCGCCACGCCAGAATTGGCGAAAAAGGCTATTCAAGACCTGATCGACCGCACGCCGCACCGGCTCAAGCCGCTGCCGGTTTACAGCATTGCGGACATGGAACAACAATATCGGGATTTCATTCGCGACGTGGACAAGCGCGCGTTCGACCTGGGCAAGTTCCTGCCGAGCCTTGGCGCTTGCGTCCGTAGGCTGGTTCCGGGTGAGCTCGTCCTAATCATGGCTTCAACCGGGGTCGGCAAGACAGCCATGCTCCAACATATCGCGATGGCAGCCGCGCCGCTGCCTACGCTGCTGTTCGAACTTGAGTTGCCAGGTGAGCTTCTGTTCGAGCGTTTCGTTCAAATGCAAGTCGGTTGCTACGCCAGCGACGTTGAAAAGGAATATCGCTCAACCGATGTGCCGAGATGGAAGTCGTATGGCAAACTCCAACACGTGTTCACTTGCCCTGAGAGCGGGCTGGCGCCCGAGGAGGTCGAACGCCTGATTCATCGCTCCGCACTCAAGCTCGGCCAAAAACCAGCGGTCGTGTGCGTGGATTACATCGGCCTCTTGCGGCCATTGGCCAGGAGCCGCTACGAAGCCGTCAGCTACGCCGCCGAGCAAATGAAGGTCATCGCCAAGAGGACCGGCACGATCATTTTCATGGCTTCGCAGCTCTCCCGCCCGGACAAAAGCGACAATTCGATCGAAGTCAAACTGCACGATGGGAAGGACAGCGGTTCGCTTGAGAATTCGGCAGGCTTGGTCTTGGGAGTGTGGCGCCCGCAACCGGACACGCTCATGATTCGCGTCTTGAAAAACACAAAGGGCGTCTCGGGCAAAATTATCGAATGCGAGTACGACGGCGCGAGGATGCAGATTCGCGAGAAGTCTCTGATCAACGGCGAACCCGAAGTGGGCAGAAACGTGCGCTCTGCCTGACCCGAGCCGTGCATCCGCGGTCGGCGAAGGGACCGAGGAAGCCCCGGAGATTATTCGGGTGGCACAGTGCACTGGCGAGATCGGACAGGTTTAACGATCTCTCCCGGCAAGAAACTTCGAACGAGTGGGGCGGTCGGTTTGGGCGGCACCTCGCCTATTTCGCCCAGCGCAACGGCCACCTTCACGGCACGGTCAATCATGCCGATGATATTTTCCAGCGCTTGTTTTCGTCGGGCGGCTTTGGTGAAAGTTGCAAAGTATGCCAGTCGTTCTTTGAGCAGAAGCGGCCCAATACAATCCTGAACTTGGAGAAGCA
>Ga0194120_10009153_pt1 | contig 12677 bp, 6 predicted proteins | sample TA2MahCa65mmetaG_FD_148642 | JGI IMG/M metagenome (GOLD analysis project Ga0194120, IMG submission 148642) | Freshwater microbial communities from Lake Tanganyika, Tanzania - TA2015019 Mahale Deep Cast 65m | ecosystem: Environmental > Aquatic > Freshwater > Lake | place: Tanzania: Lake... | reverse complement strand
TGAACGGCGCGGGCAAGTCGACGCTGCTCAAGATCATGGCCGGGGTGGAAAAGGACTTCATCGGCGAGGCGATGCCTGCGGCGGGCGCCAAAATCGGCTTTCTCGCGCAGGAACCCGAACTCGACCCGGCCAAGGACGTCAAAGGCAATGTCATGGACGGCGTCCGCCCGGTCAAGCAGCTGCTCGAGCGTTTCGAGGAGATCTCGACCAAATTCGGCGAAGGCGTCGACGACGAGACCATGGAAAAGCTCATGGCCGAGCAGGCCGAGCTCCAGGAAAAAATCGACGCGGTCAGCGGCTGGGAACTCGACACCACGGTCGACATCGCCATGGACGCGCTGCGCTGCCCGCCGGGCGATGCCGATGTCGGCACGCTATCAGGCGGCGAAAAGCGCCGCGTCGCGCTTTGTCGCCTCTTGCTCGAAAAGCCCGACATGCTGCTGCTCGACGAGCCGACCAACCATCTGGATGCCGAATCGGTCGCCTGGCTCGAACATTTCCTGCAGGACTATCCTGGCACCGTCGTCGCGGTCACGCATGATCGATATTTTCTCGACAATGTCGCCGGGTGGATTCTCGAACTCGACCGCGGCCACGGTATTCCCTGGAAGGGCAACTATTCGTCCTGGCTCGACCAAAAGCAAAAGCGCCTCGCCCAGGAAGAGAAGTCGGAGGCCCAGCGCCAGAAGACCCTCGAACGCGAGCTCGAATGGATCAAGGCGACGCCCCGCGCCCGCCAGGCCAAGAGCAAGGCCCGCATCACGGCTTACGAAAGCCTGCTCACCCAGGAGAGCGAAAAGCTCGCCGAGCGCGCCCAGATCGTCATCCCGGCCGGTCCGCGCCTCGGTGGCGACGTCATCAAGGCCGAACACGTCGACAAGGCCTTCGGCGACAATCTGCTGATCGAAGACCTCAATTTCCTCATCCCGCCCGGCGCGATCGTCGGCATCATCGGCCCGAACGGTGCCGGCAAGACCACGCTCTTTCGCATGATCGTCGGCCAGGACAAGCCCGATAACGGCACGCTGAGGCTCGGCCAGACGGTCAAGCTCGGCTATGTCGATCAGTCGCGCGACACCCTTGATGGCGACAAGACCGTCTTTCAGGAAATCTCGGAGGGCAACGAAGAGATCGAACTCGGCAAGCGCAAGGTGCCAAGCCGCGCCTATTGCGGCTGGTTCAATTTCCGTGGCTCCGATCAGCAGAAGAAGGTCGGCCAGCTCTCGGGCGGCGAACGCAACCGCGTGCATCTCGCCAAGATGCTGAAATCCGGCGCCAACGTTCTCCTGCTCGACGAGCCGACCAACGATCTCGACGTCGACACCTTGCGGGCGCTCGAAGACGCGCTTACCGAATATGCCGGCTGCGTCCTGGTGATCAGCCACGACCGCTGGTTCCTCGACCGCATCGCGACGCACATTCTGGCCTTCGAAGGCGACAGCCATGTCGAATGGTTCGAGGGCAATTACCAGGACTACGAAGCGGATCGCAAGCGACGCTTGGGCGACGCGGCGTTGGTGCCGCACCGCATCAAGTACAAGAAATTCAGCCGAACCTGATCTCGGCCCTGCGGTCGCGGATCAAGCCGGTCGCTTGACCCGGAACCAAGCCGCGTACATCGCCGGGAACGACAAGAGCGTCAGCACGGTCGCGACCAAGAGCCCGCCCATGATGGCCGTCGCCATCGGCCCCCAGAAATTGCTGCGGGCGAGCGGGATCATGCCGAGCACGGCGGCGAGCGCGGTCAGCATGATCGGTCGGAAGCGACGCACTGCCGATTCGACGATCGCCGTCCAAGCCGGCTGCCCTGCCTTGATGTCCTGCTCGATCTGATCGACCAGGATCACCGAGTTCCGGATGATCATGCCGCCGAGCGCGATGGTCCCAAGCATGGCGACGAAGCCGAAAGGCCGGTTCGACGCGAGCAGCGCCCAGGTCACGCCGATGATGCCGAGCGGCGCGGTCAGGAAAGTCAGCACCATCCGCTGCATGTTCTGGAGTTGAACCATCAAGAGCGTCAGCATGATCAGGATCATCGCCGGCACGACCGCGATGATCGAGCCCTGGCCCTTTGCGCTTTCCTCGATCGCGCCGCCCATCTCGATCCGATAGCCGGCTGGCAGGTCTTTGCGAAAAGCGTCGAGCGCTTTCTCGATCTGCATCGAGACCACGGGCGCCTGGATATCGCCATCGACGTCGGCGCGGACCGTGATGGTCGGAAGCCGGTCGCGGCGCCAAATCACACCTTCTTCGAAGCCGTATTTGATCGTCGCGAGCTGGCTCACCGGCATCGGCCGGCCCGAGGCGTGCGGGATGTTGATGTCGCGCAATCCCTCGAGCGAAAGGCGTTCCTCGGGAACGGCGCGGAAGACCACGTCGATCAGATCGTTGCGCTCACGATATTGCGTGACCGTGACGCCCGACATGATCGAATTCATGATCAACGATAGGTCTTGCGTGCTCAGACCAACGACCCGGGCCTTGTCCTGATCGATGTCGAGGTCGACCACCTTGCTGAGTTCGTTCCAGTCGAGATGCACGCCCGACGTCCAGGGATTTTCGCGCATGACCCGCATGACGTCGCCGGCGATGCGCCGAACTTCAATTGGGTTCTCGCCCAAGACACGGAATTGAACCGGAAAGCCGACCGGCGGACCGTTCTCCAGGCGGTTGACGCGCCCGCGCACCATCTCGAAACCCTCATCGAGGGCGTTTTGGATCTTGCCGCGCACGCGCTCGCGCGCGTCGTCATCGAGGGTCTGAATGACGATCTGGGCGAGACCGACTTGCGGTTGCTGCACGTCGAGCGGCAGATAGAAGCGCGGCGTGCCGCCGCCGATATAAGTGACGAAATGCCGAATATCGGGATCGCCCGCGATCACGGCTTCCAGGCGCTTGGCCTCGGTCGCAGTCGCATGGATCGAACTGCCCTCGGGCAGGCGTAGATCGACGATCAGCTCCGGCCGATTGGACGAAGGAAAGAACTGTTGCTGGACGAATTTGAAGGCCCAGGCCGAGAACACGAAGGCCGCGAGCGTCGCCGCGATGACGATCCAGCGATGCTCGACGCACCAATCGACCAGACCGCGGAATATCCGATAGAAACGCCCTTGATAGACGGCATCATGGTCATGGCCTTGCGCCGTACCGATCCGCGGTCGCGGATCGGGCAGGATCGCCGCGCCGATATAGGGCGTGAAGACCACCGCGACCACCCATGAGACCAGCAGCGAAATGGTCAAGACGGCGAAGATGGAAAAGGTGTACTCACCCGCCGCCGATTTGGCGAAACCGACAGGGACGAAACCGGCTGCCGTGATCAAGGTGCCGGTGAGCATCGGAAAAGCGGTCGAGGTATAGGCGAAAGACGCCGCCCTGAACCGGTCCCAGCCCTGCTCCATCTTCACCAGCATCATCTCGACCGCGATGATCGCATCGTCGACCAGAAGGCCGAGCGCGATCACCAGCGCGCCGAGCGAAATCCTTTGGAAATCGATGCCGAAGACCTTCATCAGCAGGAAGGTCGTCGCGATCACCAGCGGGATCGACAGCGCGACCACCAGACCCGTGCGCCAGCCGAGCGACAGGAAGCTCACGGCCAGCACGATCGCCACGGCTTCGAACAGCGTGGTCATGAATTCGTTGAACGAACGAACGACCACTTTCGGCTGGTCATGCACCTTATGGACATCGACGCCGACGGGCAGATTGGCCTCGATCCGGCGCATAGCCGCGTCGACCCTATCGCCCAGGACTATGTTGTCGCCGCCTTTGGCCATCGAAATCGCGAGGCCGATCGCGTCCTCGCCCTTGTAGCGCATCGACAAGGCGGGCGGATCGACATAGCCCCGCGTCACCGTCGCGACATCGCCCAAACGCACGATCCGTCCGTTTGCTTGAATGCCGATGGCGCGCACGGCCTCGGCCGAGTCGAAATCGCCGCTGACGCGCATGTAGATCCGATCGCTCCTGGTTTCGGCAATGCCGGATGGCGATGTCGCGTTCTGGCGCTGGAGCGTCTGGATGATGATGTTCGGATCGATGCCGAGCGTCGCCAGCTTGTGATGCGAGACCTCGATGAAGATCTTCTCGGGCTGCACGCCGATGAGTTCGATCTTGCCCATGTCGGCGATCGACAGGAGTTCCTGACGCACGTCATCGACCATGCGCCGTAACTCTGCATGGCTGAAGCCGTCCGAAGTGAAAGCATAGACGATGCCGAAAGTGTCGCCGAATTCGTCGTTGAAGAAGGGCCCGACGACGCCTTCAGGCAAGGCCCCGCGAATGTCGGACACCTTCTTTCGCACCTGGTACCAGGTGCCGGGCACTTCTTTCGGCGGGGTGTGATCCTTGAGAAAGACGTAGACCACCGATTCGCCGGCGCGCGAGAAGCTGCGCAAGTTGTCGAAATAGGGCGTCTCTTGGAGCTTCTTTTCGATCCGGTCGGTCACTTGTTGTTCGACCTCGATCGCCGTCGCGCCCGGCCAGAGCGTGCGGACGATCATGATCTTCATGGTGAAGTCGGGGTCTTCCGCCTTTCCCAGGCTGAAATAGCTCCAGATGCCCGCAGCGGCGAGCGCGATCATGAAAAAGCGGATGAGCGAGGGTCGCTCGAGCGCCCAGGCGGAAAGATTGAACCCCGACATATCAGCGCTTCTCGGCCAGAATGCGGACCTTCTGGGCGGGATCGAGCTTGTGCACGCCTGCGGTCACGACCATGTCGCCGTCCTTGAGGCCGCTTTGCACGATGACGAATTGCTGGTGATAGGCCGCGATCGTCACCGGCGCCAGGCTGATCGAGCCGCTCGCCGGATCGACCAGCCACATCGCCGGCTTGCCGTCCTTCTGATAGAGCGCGGGCAAGGGCAAGGCGACCACGCGTCCCGGGGTCTCGCGGCGGACATGGACATTGGCGGTCATGCCGAGCTGGACATTGGGGGCGGATTCGCCGACGGCGATCTTCACCGTATAGGTGCGCGTGATCGCCTCGACGCCCGGCGAGATCTCGCGGATTTCGCCCTTGTAGGAGAGATCGGGTTGGGCCCAGAGCGAAATGCGGATTTCGTTCGCCTGCTTGATCTCTTCCAGGCGATTTTCCGGAACATTGATGACGATGTCTTTTTCGTCGGTCCGAGCGACACGGACGATGGTCTGGCCGGCGGTGACGACTTGGCCGGTCTCGACCGCGACCGCCGTGACGACACCGTCGGTATCGGCGGCGAGCGTCGCGTAGGAGAGCTGGTTCTCGACCACGCGCAAATTCGAGCGCGCCTGATCGAGCCGCGCCGCGACGACGTTGGCATTGTTCGTCCGCCGATCGAGCTCGGCCTGGCTCACCACGTTGGTCTGGCGGAGCTGCTTGTAGCGCGCGAGATCGGTCTGCGCCTGATCGTGATCCGCTTGCGCGGCGGCGAGCTGGCTCTTCGCCGCGTCGACTTGGATGCGAAGATCGGTCGGATCGAGGCGCGCGATGACCTGGCCGCGGCGAACGCGCGTGCCGACATCGACGTCGCGACCGACGATCTTACCGCCGACCCGAAAGGCGCGCGCGGTTTCGATCCGCGCCTTGACTTCGCCGGCATACTGATCGCGCAGATCGATCTGATCGAGCTTGACCTGCTGCGCGCGCACCGGTCGGATCTCGGCCTTCTTCTCGCTCTCTTTGGGATCGCAAGCAACCCGCAAGCAACCAGCGCCATCGGCAAAACCAAGGCGGCGAGCCAGGGCGAGCGACTGAGTTTGGACAAAGTCGTCATAATCGGCCTCGCGTCTGTTATTCGATTTGACATATCTCATATTGCTATAACAAACAAGAATACGAACGCATAGCTGGACTTCGAATCTGAATGGCACTTCACAAAAGGTTTTCTTGAGGGATCTGGAAATATTGTCCGGGCCGAAAGCGCGACGGGAGGCTCGGATCGGTCGGCTATTTCCCGGTTTTTTCACGCAGCAGCTTGATCAGCGCCGCGACCTGACCGCCATTGTTTTGGATGATCGACGAGAATTCCGAGCGCTGCGAGATCGCCATCGAGGCGCCTTCGACGATGACATCGATAATCTTCGGATTGCCGCTGGCGACGCGTACGCGCCAGTCGATTTTGATCGGCGCGCCGTCGGGACGATGGATCAAGCTCGAAACGATCACGTCCTTGTCGTCGTCGGGCTTGCTGGTCTGAATTTCGAAACGCTCGTCATTGTAGCTGGTCAGGCGATTGGCATAGGTCCTGATGACATAGTCTTCGAACAGACGGCCATATTCCGATTTTTCCTCGTCGGTCGCCCGTCGCCAATGCACGCCCAAGACGAAACGCGCGATCAGCGGCAGATCGAAGCCTTCCTTGATCAGTCGGCGGAATTCGGCCTCCTTCTCGGCCTCGCCCATGGTCTTGGCCTTGCCCAAGGCCGTGATGGCCTGATCACCAAGCTTGCGGACGTGCCCCGAGGCGTCGCTGACGGCATTGGCCTGAACGGCACCGGCGAGCCAGAACCCGACTGAAAGGATCGCAAGGACCTGAACGAAGCGCCGCATCGTATCCCCCATTACTTTACGATGTAGCTAAACGCTCATTGTTCGTCGAGATCGAATTTGGGGGCGTCCTTTTTGGGCAGCGGGGCGCCATTGCGAATGTCATGCGCACGCTTTTGGCGATAGAAATTGCGCAGCGCCGCGTAAAAATCGAGCGAATTGCGCTCGAGATCGTCGATAGGTTTGAGGAGATTGTGCCGTTCGTCGACACCCGAAGTCCCGGTCCGCGCGTAGGTCGCCCAGTCGACATTGGCGTTGCCGGCAACGCGGCTCACGGGATCGGCAAACCAATCGACGCCGCGCCCGGTCAGATCGCGGAGATTGGAGGGTCCGAGGATCGGCAGCATCAAATACGGCCCTTCGCCCAGGCCCCAGACCGCGAGCGTCTGGCCAAAATCCTCGTCATGTTTGGGCACTTCGTCCATGACGTCGAACAGGCCAAGACCGCCGAAAATCGTATTGCCCATGAAGCGCGCGAGCGTGTCGGCCGCGCGCTTGGGCTCGCCTTGCAGCACGCTGTTGGCGAAGACCAGCGGCGCCCTCAGATTGTCGAGGAAATTGCGCACCGATTTGCGCACGCCCGCCGGCAACTCGCCATAAGCCTCGGCGATCGGCTTGATGATGTTGCGATCAAGAACCAGGTTGAATTCGAAAATCGCCCGGTTGAAGGGTTCGATCGGATCGTTGGCTTCTTGGTAGGCGGCGAAAGCCGTTCGGTCGCTCTCGGGCGGTACGCTGGCACAGGCCGACATCGTGATCGCCAGAGCCGGGCCAAGGAGTGCGAGGCGGAAAATTGTCGGGGCTGTAGACAAGGGCATAATCAGGAACCGGGCCGAGAGAATGTCTTGTAACACTGTCATTATGCTTCAGATTCGTAAAGGAACTATGACCGCCATCACCCGCAGGCTATAAAGTCATTTGAAAATATCTATTGCATACATAAACATATCTTTATATAATACTTAAAACCGAGTGATTTGAGGACCTTATGGATCACCTCCTGGCCGGACTTAGGGCGGCAGCCGAGCCGACAAGGCTTCGGCTACTGGCGCTTTGCGCCCATGCGGAACTCACCGTCAGCGAGCTGACCCAAATTGTCGGCCAGAGCCAGCCGCGCGTTTCGCGCCATCTCAAGCTGCTGGTCGAAGGGCGGATGCTTGATCGCTTTCGCGAGGGGACTTGGGCCTTTTATCGGCTGGCCGATGACGGGCCCTGCGCCGATCTGGCGCGGACGCTGGTCGATCTGGTGCCGGCCGATGATCCGCAGCTTGGGCGCGATCTCGAGCGCCTTGGTGCTATCAAGGACGCCCGCGCCAAGGCTGCTCACGCATATTTCGCCCGCAATGCCCATCGCTGGAACCAGATCCGCTCGCTCCATGTCGAAGAAGGCTCGGTCGAAAGGGCGTTGATCGAGATCCTGGACGTCCCGGCCGGCGGTACATTCTTGGATGTCGGCACGGGCACCGGCCGCATGCTCGAGATCTTCGGGCCGCGCGTCGAGCGCGGCATCGGCATCGACCTGTCGCACGACATGCTGTCGGTCGCGCGCAGCCAACTCGAACGCGCCGGCCTCAGGAATTGCCAGGTCCGCCATGGCGACATGTACAATCTGCCCATCGGCGCGGGAACGGCCGACGTCGTCACCGTTCACCTCGTGCTCCACTATGCGGACGACCCGGCCGCCGCCATCGCCGAGGCCGCGCGCGTCCTCAAGCCGGGCGGGCGCCTCGCGGTCGTGGATTTCGCGCCGCATGAGCTTGAGGAATTGCGGAGCGAGCATCAGCACCGTCGCCTCGGTTTCGGCGATGCCGAGGTCGAGAGTTGGTTCCACGCGGCCGGTCTCAATCCGACCGGTTCGCGCAAGCTCCCGGGCACGCCCTTGACCGTCGTCATCTGGACCGCGACGCGCCCCGAGATCCCTTCGATCGCCAAAAACAGGAGCGCCGCATGAGCGCGCCCCAGCCGAGCCTCGCGCAGACCTTCGACCCGGCGAGCGGCCGCCCGCTGTCGGTCTCCTTCGAATTCTTTCCGCCCAAGACAGCCGAGATGGAAGCGACGCTCTGGCGCTCCGTCGAGCGCCTTGCACCGCTCAAGCCACGCTTCTTCTCCGTGACTTACGGTGCCGGCGGCACGACCCGCGAGCGCACCCATGCCATCGTCCGTCGCATGCGCCAAGAGACACCGGTCGCGCCGGCCGCCCACTTGACCTGCGTCGGTGCCAGCAAAAGCGAAATCGACGATGTCGCCCGCGCCTATTGGGAAAGCGGCATACGCCACATCGTCGCGCTGCGCGGCGATCCGCCTTCTGGGCAGATGCGCTATCAGCCGCATCCCGAAGGCTACCGGGGCGCGGCCGAATTGGTCGCCGGATTGAAGCGCGTCGCCGATTTCGAGATCAGCGTCGCCGCCTATCCCGAAACCCATCCCGAGGCCCCCTCGCCCGCTTTCGATCTCGACAATCTCAAGCGCAAGATCGATGCCGGTGCGACGCGCGCCATCACCCAGTTCTTTTTCGATACCGATGTCTTCCTGCGTTTCCTCGATCGCACGCTCAAGGCCGGCATCACCGTGCCGATCGTGCCCGGCATCCTGCCGGTCAGCAATTTCGCCCAAGTCGTGAAATTCGCCGCGCTTTGCGGCGCCACTGTCCCGAATTGGCTCGCCCGGCAATTCGACGGCCTCGACAACGATCCCGAGACGCGGCGCCTGGTCGCCGCGACCGTCGCGGCGGAACAGTGCCGGCGTCTTCGCGCCGAGGGCATCCACGATCTCCATTTCTACACCCTCAACCGCGCCGAACTGAGCTTCGCCATTTGCCACATGCTTGGCCTGCGCCCCGATCCGGGCAAAGGCGCGCCGACATGAGCGAACTTCTGGCGGCGCTTCGCGAGCGCGTGCAACTCTGCGACGGCGGGATCGGCGCCCGCGTCCAGAGCATGGTGCTCGATGTCGAGAAGGATTTCGGCGGCCTCGAGAACTGCACCGAGATTCTGAACGCCACCCGGCCCGACATTGTCCGCGAGATTCATGATGGCTATTTCCAGGCCGGTGCCGATATCGTCGAGACCAATACTTTCGGCGGCTCGCCGCTCACGCTCGCCGAATTCGGCATCGCCGAAAGGGCCTACGAACTCAACAAGCGCGCGGGCGAGATCGCCCGAGAATCGCTTGAACGCTTCACCGGCGACGGCCGGCGACGTTTCGTGCTCGGCTCGATCGGCCCGGGCACGCGCCTGCCTTCGCTCGGTCATGCGCCCTATGACCAGATCGAAGCCGCGCTCGCCATCCAGGCGCGCGGTCTGGTCGATGGCGGCGTCGACGGCGTGTTGATCGAGACTTGCCAGGACCCCTTGCAGATCAAGGCCGCGATCAACGGCGTCAAGATCGCGCGCGCCGAAAGGAACAAGCCGGCGCTGCCCATCTTGGTGCAAGTGACGGTCGAGACCACCGGCACGCTTCTGGTCGGTGCCGATATCGCCGCCGCCGCGACCATCGTCGAGGCGATGGGGGCCGATTCCATGGGCCTCAATTGCGCGACCGGCCCTCAGGAAATGGCCGTGCACGTCAAATGGCTGGCCGAGAACTGGCCAGGCATCATTACCGTCCAGCCCAATGCCGGCTTGCCCGAATTGGTCGACGGCAAGACGCATTATCCGCTCGGCGCGGCCGAAATCGCCAAATGGCTCGAACGCTTCGTCGCCGAGGACGGCCTCAACATGATCGGCGGCTGCTGCGGCACCAACACGACGCATATTGCCGCGCTCGACGCCATGCTCCGCCGTCGGGCCAAGGACTCCCATCGCCCGACGCCGGTCAAGCGTCTGGTGCGCTGGGTGCCCGGCCTCGCCTCGCTCTTCACTTCGGTACCCTACGCCCAGGAAAACGCCTTTTTCTCGATCGGCGAGCGCTGCAACGCCAACGGCTCGAAGAAGTTCCGCGACGCCCAGGCGGCCGAGGATTGGGATGCCTGCGTCGCCATCGGCAAGGAGCAGATCAAGGAGGGCTCGCACGCCCTCGATGTCTGCACCGCTTTCGTCGGGCGGAACGAAGTCAAGGACATGGACGAAGTGGTGGCGCGGCTCCGCGGCGCCTCGACCGCGCCCTTGGTCATCGATTCGACCGAGCTGCCCGTGCTCGAAAGCGCGCTCAAGCTCTATGGCGGCAAGGCGGTCCTCAACTCGATCAACTTCGAAAGCGGCGAGCCGCCGGCGGAAGCGCGCATGGCGCTCGCCCGCAGATTCGGCGCGGCCGTGGTCGCGCTCACCATCGACGAAACCGGCATGGCCAAGGACGTCGATAGCAAGATCGCGATCGCCAAGCGGCTTCACGATTTCGCCTGCACCCGCTACGGCCTCGCGCCCGAAGATCTGATGATCGATCCCCTCACCTTCACCATCTGCACGGGCAATGAGGACGATCGCAAGCTTGCGCTCTGGACCCTCGAGGCGATCGAGCGCATACGGACGGAACTTCCGCGCTGCCAGATCGTGCTCGGTCTGTCGAACGTCTCTTTCGGGCTCAATCCCGCGGCGCGTCACGTGCTGAATTCGGTCTTTCTCGATCACGCCGTCCGCCGCGGCATGACCGGCGCGATCGTGCATCTCTCCAAGATCATGCCGCTCCACAAGATCCCTGCGAAGGAGGTCGAGATCGCCGAAGACCTGATCTTCGATCGCCGCAAGCCCGGCTACGATCCGCTCCACGCTTTCATTGCGCTGTTCGAGAACCGCAAGGCCGAAAAGACAGTCCGCGCCAAGGCCGCCCGCATCGAAGACGCGCTCAAGAACCGCATCGTCGACGGCGACCGCAAAGGCCTAGAAGAAGATTTGGCGACGGCGCTTCAGACGTATAAGCCGCTCGCCATCATCAACGACATTTTGCTCGACGGCATGAAAGTCGTCGGCGAGCTGTTCGGCGCGGGCAAGATGCAGCTGCCCTTCGTGCTGCAATCGGCCGAGACCATGAAGGCGGCAGTGCGTTTTCTCGAGCCGCTGATGGAGCGCGTCGATGGTCAGCAGAAGGGTACGATCGTGCTTGCGACCGTCAAAGGCGATGTGCACGACATCGGCAAGAATCTGGTCGACATCATTTTGACCAACAATGGCTACCGCGTGGTCAACCTCGGCATCAAGCAGCCGATCGAACAGATCATGCAGGCGGCGAAGGATGCGAAGGCCGATGCCATCGGCATGTCCGGCCTTCTGGTCAAGTCGACCGTGATCATGCGCGAGAACATGGAGATCCTGACGCGCGAAGGCTTCGCGACGCCGGTGCTGCTTGGCGGCGCCGCGCTCACGCGCAAATACGTCGAGGAGGATTGCCGTCAGGCCTATGCCTGCGGCCGCGTCGCCTATGCGCGCGATGCTTTCGACGGCCTCGCCTTGATGGACAAGATCGCCGCCAACGATTTCGACGGCCATGTCGAAGGCGAAGCGACCAAGCGCAAGATGCGCCCTTCCAATACGCGCCGCCAGCTTGGCCGCGCCTCGGACGCGGCACTCCGTCCGGTCGATGCCGAAGAGACGCGCATCCGTCGCGAAGAGCTTGCGCGCGGCGTCGACGTGCCCAAGCCGCCTTTCTGGGGCCCGCGCCTGATCGAGCGCGTGCCGGCCGAAACCATCGTGCCCTATCTCTCGGAGACGATGCTGTTCCAATTCCAATGGGGCTTTCGCAAGGCCGGCAAGACCATCGAGGAGTTTCGCGATTGGGCCAAGCTGGAACTTCGTCCCGTGCTTAGGCGCATGCTCGATCTCTGCAAGGCCGAGAACATCCTCGAGCCGAAAGCGGTCTATGGCTATTGGAAGGCCGCGGGCGAAGGCAATGACCTCGTGCTGTTCGAACAGGACGGCAAGACCGAGGTTGCGCGCTTCGCCTTGCCGCGCCAACCGCAGACCGGCGGGCTATGCATTGCCGATTTCGTCCGCGACATAAGATCCAACGAGCGCGACGTCATCGGGCTACAGATCGTGACCGTCGGGCAACGCGCTTCGGATATCGCCCGGCAGTGGTTCGCGACCGACCGCTATCAGGACTATCTCTATCTTCACGGTCTCTCGGTCGAAATGGCCGAGGCCTTGGCCGAACACACCCACAAGCGCATTCGCGCGGAACTCGGCTTCGGGCACGAGGACGATCGCGACATCGCCAA
>Ga0194120_10009152_pt1 | contig 12678 bp, 8 predicted proteins | sample TA2MahCa65mmetaG_FD_148642 | JGI IMG/M metagenome (GOLD analysis project Ga0194120, IMG submission 148642) | Freshwater microbial communities from Lake Tanganyika, Tanzania - TA2015019 Mahale Deep Cast 65m | ecosystem: Environmental > Aquatic > Freshwater > Lake | place: Tanzania: Lake... | reverse complement strand
TGGAGGATATTGCAAGCGAATCTGGCGAGACCCAGACAAGAGTGCCGGATTTTGCAGCCCCGCCAACGGTTATTGAAACCTGCTTTCCCACACTTGAATTCAGAAGCTCAAATGTCGTCAGGGGCACTTTTGAGCTTGTCGTGATGTTTTTTTGCCTTGAGACCAGTTTCTGGTATGTGATTTTCCCTGCATTATCTGAAACCCAAATGGTGTCAAACAGCGCCCGCCTGCTGAAGTTCTGTACTATCACTGTTGCCTTGCCTGGCTGGACTGAAGCCTGAGTGGCAGCGTTAAAAAAACCGTAGCCGTTTGAGTAAAGAGCAACCGAAGCGACAGGCGCAGTGAGCTGGTATTGGACTTGCTCCTGAGGCGGCATTATTAAGGCGCCAGATTGGCCGGCAAATGCCAGGCCTGCCATTAGCAAGGGTAGGAACAACAATAATGCGAATTTGCAGCTGAGTAGATTGTTGCCCATGAAAACAGATTGCATTGCTTGCCCTTTATTTTGGCATTTCCAGAGGCTTTGCGCACTTGCTCCTGGGTTTGTATTCAAAAATAATCTGCTCATTTTACCACCCCAAATAGGTCTTAGGCCGACCTCTAAACAGAACAAGAAAGGATAGAAGGCCGGGTTTTAATAAAACCCTTGGTTTTGATTCGGCACTAAACGCACGCGGTTTTTAGCTTGGAGTTTTAGCGCCATATTCTGGAGTGGGTTGCCTGAGTGGTTTTCTAGCAGGATTTCTAGCAGGGTTTCCGGAACTATTCGCAAATTAAGCGAGAAAACATCATACAAGTAAAAAAATAGATAGAGTATGAAAATAATTATTGAAAAAAACTTATTGAAAAAAGAAAGATTTGGGCTTGCGCCCAAAAAAAGCGGTTTCTCAGGCCTGCACGTCTTCCTGCCCTGGTGCCTCTTCTTGCGCAGGTGCCTGGCTTTCAGGCGCTGGCGCAGATGCCTCACCGGCTTTTTGCGCGATTGCAAACCTGCGCCTGACATCTGTCACCTTGACCTTGCAAGTCTCGCCCATGGCAGCGCCTGGGACAAAAATGACAAATCCGTCCTTTTTGGCAATTCCGTCGCCCTTGGCGGCAACTGCCTCGATAGTAACGTCAATCTCATCTCCGACCTTGACTGGTTTTGGGCCCATGTCTGCGCCTCCAAACCCTCCGCCAAAGCGTCCTCTTCCGCGTCTTTCGTATCCACCGTCTCCGTCCATGCTTTTCAACTCCGTTCTTTGCTTTTGCAAATTTTTTCTTTTTGCCGCACCTGCCTTAAGCAAGGACGCAGTTTATGCGGCCGCATAATGCAAGGTTGCTGCAAGCCCCAAGGCGAACCTTCTTTCAAATTCCTTCAAAAGTAGGCCGTAAAAAGCCCAGGAAGCGGGCAATATATGGCTTTTGCTGCTTAAAAAACTATCTTCCAGCAATAGCGCTATTTTAGCGCGGCTTTTGCTGCCTCCAAGTCGCCAGGCTTTATTGCAACCTCGACAACCCCCTTGTGCTTTGAGAGCAGATATACGCACTCTATGTCCACGCCGTTTCTTGCAATGCGCCTTGTCAGCTTTGCAAGCTCCCCGGGGTTGTCGTTAAGCTTGACTACCAGAAGCTCCCCTGCCTTGACTGTGAATTTTCCCTTCTCAAGCTCCCTTTTGGCAGTTGCAATGTCGCTAGTCACAAGGCGTATGACGCCGCCATCCTCATTCCCTTGCGCGCATATTGACTCGATGTTAACGCCGCAGCCGCCAAGTATCTGGCAAACGCTGGCAAGAACGCCGACCTTGTTTTCGGTTATGATGGTAAGCTCCTGCATCGTATACCCACCTCCAAAAATTATTGCCTTTCCACGCTAATAAATCTTTGTCACGGACAGATGACGAAAGGGGAAAAAAGAAAAAATAAAAGAGGGGAGGGATTGGAGGCCCTTTTCCCGCCCTCTTTTTTGGCGCTTTTTCAGCAATGCCCAAATGCCAACGCGGCTGCACGCGGCTTTGCTCAGACTGAGGAGAAGGCCCCTGAAACCTCCCGCTCAATCTGCCTGCACCGCTCTATTGCCGCCTTGAGGACTTCCCCCATGCCCCATGCAAGCTCGATTTTGTCTGCAAGCAGGTTTGCAGCCTCAGTGCCTCCGCCTTTTGACGCCACCCTTTTCCCATAGTCCGCAAATTCTTCGCCGCTTATTCCAAGGGAATTGAGGGTGGAAAGCGACTTTTTGAGCACAAGACCCCGAGAAAGGCCTTTGGAAAAGCCCTCCTGCTCAAAGACAGACTGGCAGGAGGAGAAAACAGCGTGGGCCAGGATGCCAGGCAGGCAGCTTGCACCCGTCCAGGCTGCAAACTGGCGCTCCCCAATCTGCTCAAACTCGCCAAGGCAGCCAAAAAAGCAGCGCAGAGTTTCCATGTCTTTTTCAGTGACCTTGCCAGAGGCTGCAAAACCGGTGAAGGATTTGCCTTCCCGCGCGTTTATGTCAGGCATGCACCTCACAACCTTTGCTCCAGTTAGCCTGCTTTCAAGGTATGCAACCGACACGCCGTTCATCACAGAAATGACAAGCTTTCCGCTGCATGCGCCGCCCAGGCTTGAGAAAAGCCCTTCAAGTGCCTCCCGGTTGGGCTTTATTGCAAGCACCACAATGTCAGCGCCTGCAGCCTCCAGTGCCCCATATGCGCTGCCTGCCACCCTGATGCCCGTGCCTGAAAGCTGCAAGGCTTTTGAGGCATTGTCCCCGCATGCAACAATCCGGCTTGCATCAATTTTCTTGCTTTGATGCAGGCCAAGGGCAAGTGAGTTTCCCATGTTGCCTGCGCCAATTATTGCAATGCGCTTTTCCGCCAGCGCATTTGCGCTGGATTGCCCTTCACTTGCATTTTCAGTTTCCATATGGCACCTTCCGTTTTTTCCAAGAAGCTTCCCGAAAAATATGCTAGCCTTGTAGGCAGCATGGAAGAAAACCCCTTTCCTTCACCTCAATCACTTTCATTGATTTCATGTATTGCACCTCGTTTTTTATTGTTTTTATTTTTTTTTGTTTTTTTATTTTGTATTTTTTGTTTTCCCTGAAATCTGTTTTGCGCCTGGAAGCCAGGCAAGGTAAAACCTAAACAGAAAACATGATTTATTTTATTAAATGCCAGAATGGCAAGTTGTCAAAATAGTGGGCAGGCTACTGCCCTGGCTTTTCCAAAACAGGTGCTAAAACTAGGTTCTGGCGCAGGCTAGCTTGAGTGCCAAGTGCGGCTTCAAGTGTTGCAAGCAGCAATGTCAGAAAATCCTTTTTTGCCTGTGCCATAATTAGATTTTAGGCAAGGGAGTATATAAAACTGTCTGAAATTCCAAGGGTATTTGCAAACCTTTATAACCTAAGTTTCCGCAATATTTGCTGGCAGGGTAGGTCGGGGGACCAGGGGCCCCTTGTTGCTGCAAATCCCCTTATGGCAGGACCGATTTACGTCCCAAGGCGTCCTAACAAGTGCAGTGCCAGTCCATTGCATGCACGCGTCGAAGCTGCTGCCTTGGGGGACGCAAACCTTTGTGCCAACCTGGTCAGGCCGGAAGGAGCAGCCATAAGCGCAAGATTTCGTGCTCCCAAGATACACAGTGGAGCTTGCAGGCAGCGGGCTGCCTGTGCAAGTTTTGGCAACACGGGGAAACCCTGCCACTAAACAAGAGATTGAGAAGGATGGTCGAAAAAATAGATAGTACCCAACTCAAAGACCCCTCAATAGCACTATTGCTTGGCTTAGTTCCTGCTTTCTTCATGTTCGCCGGTCTAGGGCATTTTTACATAGGCAATATACGTAAAGGATTGATACTTTTGCTTGTTGGTTGGGCTTTAGGTTTTGTAAACGTAATTGGTATCTTCTTAGTTGTTACCTTGTGTGTAACCGTCCCTTTGACTTTAGTGTTTATTGGATACAACGCGTATGACGCTTATGAGCAAGCTAGGATGAACAACGAACTTTTAAGGGCGGGAAAACGACCACCTTGGAAAAAAATAGATTATTGAAAATGGCCAAAGCAATCAAGTAATAAATCTAATTTTCATAATATTTCCAAGCTGGGGTCGCATAGCCCGGTCCAGTGCGGCAGGTTGCTAACCTGTTGAGGGGAAACCCTCTCGGGAGTTCAAATCTCCCCCCCGGCGATGGCGTCTTGGGGGAAACCAAGGTTTCCCCCCCACCAAACCCCTGGATTCACCCCCCTTCCTAAATAGAAACCCCAAGGCAAGCCCCACTGAAACCCAACTGGTTCATACCACCTGCTTTTGCAAAAAAGTTCAACTACTAGCCGCATCAATTTTGGCTTTTGCTATGTCGGATAAATCGACAGCTGCTTTTAAGGATAAAGACTGCAAGGGTGTTGAGATAAGAACGGGTAGATTGGCAAAAAGTAGCTAAAAACGCAACAAAAACATTAAATATCATGAAAGCCAAGATAAATACAAATTAAGACACTAAGAGACAGGAAAAATGGCACGTTATATCAAATCTATAATAGAGTTGACACAATCGCAGACAAACGAGTTTTTGGCTAATTTAAGGACTAACAAAAACGAGAAAAACAGGCAAAAGACAATAAAAAAGGCACTAAAAACAAAGTTCAACGTTTTCTAGAGGCGTTTTTGTGCCAAAAGAGAGGGTAGAGCCCGGTTCAGTTTTGATAGAGACGATTAGGCCAGAGCATGCCTCGCTTGTGGAAAGTTTTTGTTGCGGCAGGGAAGATGAAGACAGTTTTTTGAAAAAGGATGCCCTGAAGAACAAGAATGCTGGATTAAGCGACACTTTCCTTCTTTTGAAGAAAGACAAAACCAAGATTATTAGCTATTTAACACTTGTCATAGGTTCATTCAAGCTTTCAGAAAGCTCAACCATAAAAGGCATAAAAATAAGGGATAAGGATTTCCATATTTACACTGATAAAATACCGTGCCTGCTAATAGGCAAGCTGGCAACTGACAAAGAAGAAACTGGTAGAGGCGGGGCGAGTTATTTGATTTCGTTTGCGATTGAAAAGGCAGTCCAAATAAACAAGACTTTATCGCTACCCTACCTGGCCCTGCACACATATCCAGAGAACGTTGAATTTTATGCAAAGTTCGGTTTTAGTGTGGCCTTTACCCCAGAAAGAAAGGATGCAGAAACAATAACATTGTTTATGACATTAACGGACTTCTTGGAAAAATAGTTTACTTCAGCAAGTCTTTTGCTCTTCCGCCACCAAGTTTCTTTTTTCGTCTTCTGCGTTTTACCTGCTCACTTTTGCTTCCGATTATCTGCTCACTTTAGCTTGTTGCACCTGCTCGATTAGCTCCGGCCTTTTTGCAAAGTAGTCGCGGCTTGGCTTGAGAAGTTTGGCAAGGGCATCGCCAACACCTGCCTTTAGGTCCATTGGGTGCAGCTTGCCCTGGGAATATGCGCCCTTCAACTCTTCAACTGTTGCAAAGATTATGTCGCCGCCGAATTTTGCCGGCCTGGAGATTTCAAGTGCGCTTTTGCCATCGCGCATTACTGCATACTCGGCAAGCTCTATTATTGGATTGTTCTCAACCTGTTTTTCAGGGCAGTAGGCCTTGGAAATCTTCTTTTTTATTTCATCTTCGGAATCATGGATGTAGATGCATGTTTCTGGCTTGGACTTGCTCATTTTGGAGGAAATTTCAATGTCCTCCTTTTCGTTTTGCTCAAAGCCCATCTTGGTTGGCCCCTGCAGGCCCATAAGCAAGTGACCGTGTATTGCAACAGGCTTTTGCACACTGCCGGATTTTCCGGATTTTGCCCCAAGCTTATCAGCGCACTCGCGCGCAAGCATGTGGACTTTGCGCTGGTCAGTGCCAGAGTGAGCAATCTGCACGCCAAGGGCAAAAATGTCTGCCGCCTGCATGGCAGGGTAAAGCGTTGACGAGCAGTAGGTTGCCTCAGCAGCAGTCCTGCCCATTATGGTTGTGCAGCGAAGCATGCGGGCAATTGTAGTTGATTTTGAAATCGCAAGCACATCTGCCCAGTAATCATTGTCGTAAAGCTGCGAGGCAAGAACGTAATTGACCTTGCCTTCCTCAAGGCCAAGGGAGACAAAGGCAGACTTGAAATAACCCTGCGCCACCGCCCTTATTTGCTCCAAGTCGCCGCCAAGCTTTCCGTTAATCCAGGAGTGGTAGTCTGCAAGGAAAATTGTTGGCTTGACACCTGCCTCAAGCAAATCCCTTATTTTCAGGGCAGTCATAAGGCCGCTTCCAAGGTGCACACTGCCTGAAATCTCAAAGCCGATGTAGTGCTTTGGGTGGGCATGTGCCTCAAAAACCTGGCGCAGCTCATCGCGGGTTATGACTTCTGAAACCGGCTTTCTTGCGGCAAGCTCAATCTTTCTTTCTATGTCCATGGGTTTGATTTTGCACGGCTAGGATTTAAAGCCTAAGCTTAATGCTTGATTGAAAAGGCTGACTAGCGAAGAAATAGTTTGCCGGCCTGCGTGCAATAAACTATCAAGCTACCTTGAGGTTCAGGCTGCACGAGCCATTGTAAGAGGAAGAAATCGAGATAATCATTGCGTTTTGGTAAAACTCGGTTGCGTCAATCAAGCCGCCTTGGAGCCTGATTAGCGGCATGTTTCTGATTGAATAATAGCACTCCTGGCTGCTTTTCACGCCAGAGTCGGTTGTGCACTTGTCGCCTTCAATTGCATAGATTGTCTTGTTGAATGTATTTAGGCCACTTGAGCCTGCCAGGCCCACACCGCACTGCAAAAGCCTGTCCTGGTAGGATGACTGTGCCTGGACTGAGGAAAGGTCAAAAACAAGTGCAAGCTGGCTTTTGTTTGAAATTGACTCAAAAAAGGCCTTGCCCGTAGTCCTGGCTCCAAAATCCGACGTGTAAAACAGGTGCGGCAGAAAAACATATATGGAGAGGGCAAGCACAAGTGCGGCAAGAATGAGCACTGCGGAATTTTTTTGCCTGTCAGAAAGCTTCATACGAAAAACCCCGGTTGGAGGTGTGGGGGGAGTTTTGAGCCATGGGCGGCTTATTTCACCAGCACCTGCGCCACCTGGCAGTCCTCAAGATACCGCACATCCCCTGATATCAGGGCCTCTTTCTTGTAGACAACAGAAAATATGGGTGTTTGGTTCTTTGCGCTTTGCTTGAGGTGGAAAACTGGCAGGTCAATGAACTGCTCAAAGCAGGCATCAGAAGAGATGGGCGTTGTTGAGCCGGGCCTGATGCATTGATTTCCGTTGAGGGAGTATGAGGTGGTGTTTTTCCTAAGCTCAGAGTACAGCTGCTTTGAAATCTTGGATGCGCAAGAGTCAATAGCGCCCTGGCCTGCCTGCGTCGAATTGGCATAGTCGCGAAGGATGATTGCCCTGTTGCTTGAGGTCACCTCGTAGAAAAAGTCGTCAAACGAAGTCGAGGTGGCGGCCTGGTTCATTATCAGAAACATGCCGACAGTTGCCGCAAGCAGGATGCCTATTAGGATAAGCAGCACCGCGCTCCAGCCAAGAAATACGGTCCGCTGCGAAAACACGTGCTTGTATTTCACAATAACTGCCACAAACACAAGTATTGCAAGGGAAATGAAGGAAAAATCTGCGACAAGAAGGACTATCGGGGGAATGTATGCCGCGTAAATTTGCCTTGTCTTGTAGTTTACAGGCCAGATTCCACTTGTAAGCCCAAGAACTCCGTTGACGGTTACCCTGACAATGTTGCCGACAAAGACGTATATCGTGTTGCCGGAAAAGGAGAATGAGTCTATAAGCTTTTGCGCCTTTGATTCCAGCTGCTCATAGTTTCCCGTTATGGTCGCATATTCTGCCTTTGTGTATGGCGGGTTGAAGTTTGAGTCATACTTTGTCTGCGTTGCCTTGAGTGCTTTGAATGTGTCCACAGCGGCCTTGTTTGAGCGGTCAAGCCTCCACTCGGCCCTGATGAGAAGCGCATTTGTCGAGTGTTGCGCATCAGTGGCCTGCATATAGGGCCGCTTGGTTGAGTTAAGAAGAGCCGCGACTTTTTGCGCGTCCGATTCGTAGCCTTTTATAAGGAGGTCAAGGCCGCCAAATTCAAAATCCTTGATTTTTTTCTCTATTGCCTGGGTTTTTGCCTCCCAGGATGAGAGGGCTGCGGAAAAGTTTGAGTTTTTTACTACAGAGCGCACCTCGCTTGCCTCCTGCGAAACGTTCCTGTAGCGCTTTTTGATTGCCTCGAACCTGATTGAGTAGTCGCCCGAGGTTGCCGTGTCTGCCTTGTACTTGATGCGCTCCTCGGTTTTTGTGATTATCTGGTCTGATATTGTCGGCAGCTTTGCAAGCGGGACTGCCCTTGCCTTGTAGCCGTTGATTTTCTGCAGCGCAGTGCCAAGGGACGCAAAATCATAAGGCACGTAGGGGCAGATGCTAATGCAAGTCTCGCACACGTCGCAATGCTTGCCTGCAATGCACTGGGATTGGCGGGCAACAACCTGGTAGTCGCCCCACCCTGCCCGAAGCAGGGTTGTCTTCATCTTTTTTGCAGTCGCATCCATTGCCGAGATTGCAGAGGCCATCGAATCAAGCTTGGTGATTATGTTTGACTCATTTAGCGAGTTTACTTCCCTAAAGTAAATGCTTGCCTGCTTGTCAAGCGCCACCCTGCCTAGCGCAAAGTCGGTAAGGATGTTTGCAAATACATTGCCCAGAAATTCTGTTTTGCCGTTGTAGTTGACCTGTGTGCTGTCGCCAAAGCCCCTGCCGCATAAGTCTGGCAGGGCAGAGCAGGAAACCTGGCAGGAAACCGGGTCATTGCACTCCCTGTTTAGCTGCCCTGTGAACTGGGCACAAAGGCCTTCAGCCCCCCGCTCGCCGTAGGGGGTCTTGGCGTTCCTGCTTTCGTTGAATTTTTTGCCAAGCACCCTCAGCTCGTCAATTTCAGCAGGCGAAGGAAAGTAGCTTTTTATGAAATTTGCCCGTATTGCGCTTTCGACTTCAGCCCTGTTTTTCACAAATTCCCCGTTTTTTAGGAGGAAAGTCTCGCTGCCCCCATAGGAAACAAGGGAATACGAATCAGCGCCTACCGAGAAAGATGAAGTTGAAATTGAGGATTCGTCCTCGCCATTGTAAAGGTAGTCCTTTGCATCAAACGCAAAAAGCCCGGAGCTTGTGGCAAGCACAATAAGGGCAAAAAGCAGGAATGGCCTTGGTCGCATAATCTCCTTTTGGATGGATTGTTTTAAATATATTGCTAAATAAGGCGGAAAAATTTGGTGCAGAAGAAGAATGGAGCCTGCGCGAATTAACTGGCCTTTTTGCTTGCATTTTTTCGTTTTAACTGCAAACCCACGGCCCACGTGCACAGCCTCCCTGTGAAGCCAAAAGCACGGATTTGTTTTTTATTTGCCTTTTTTGGCTTTCTTATCGTTGCGTGCAACTACAAGGCACAAGCCATAAGGCAGAGGTGAATGGGCCTGGATTTTTGAATCTGGCTTTTTCTTTACTGTGTAGAGCCTGAAGGTCTTGGGTTTCCTGGCATTTTCCAAATGATTTTGGGTTGTTTGGATATGAAGGAGGTTAGGCATCAAAAAAGCATCAAGATAAATTGGAAAAAAGAGAAAAGAAAAAGAAAAAAAGGGGCGTAAATCCTTTGGAAAAATCCCTTTGGCCCGGCGAAAAAATCCGGGCCGTTGGGTTTTACCTAAAGATTTACTGGGAGCTGCTCAGTGCTGCAACGAATTCATTTGCCGCTTCAATGGTGTCGTCTGCAGACCAACCAGCCACAACAATCTTGTTGCTGCCGATTTCCTTCACAACGACATTTGTTGCCTGGAAGTCAACATCGCTGCCCTCAAGCAAGTCCCTTGTCACAGAGTTGACCAATGGGCCGCCTACTGTGATGTAGCTGCCTGATGAGCCCGCATCAGAGTCAAGCACCACAAGGTTTGATGTGAGCTTGTATGGCTCTGTTACTTCCACTGAGGCTGCGTTGTTTGGCAGGATTACAGCGCTTACGCCGGTTGAGTCAACAGTGCAGGTTGGTGCACCAGAGCCAGTGGCTGTGCATGAGCCGACTGTCTGGGTGATTTCCTTCACCTTGATTTTCACTCCGCCGGTCAGTTCCTTGGACTCGCCTTCTGCAAGGGTTGTCAAGGACGCGTCTGCAACTGCTTCACCTGCTGCCGACAAGGTCCATTTTAGGTTGCCGTACTTCTTTGCTGTTGCAAACTGGACAGTGTCTGTTGACATTGACTGGAACAGAGTGCCCCTGTCAGTCATGTATGGCGCTTCCTCGTTTGTGGCAGCGTCTGCAGACCAGGTTGAGCTGCTGTCAAATGTCACAAGCCCTGTTGAACTTGATGAGGGCTTGAATGTCCAGCTTCCAGAGCTGTTTGCCGCAGTGAAGTTCATTGTCGCAACCGCGTTTGCAGTGTTGTTGTATCTGCCTGCGTCTTCGTAGATTCTAATCTCAACATTACCTGTTCCGGTCCTGTTAAGACTGAATGAACCACCAGAGGTTCTGTCGCCAATTGTGCCGACGGTCTTGTATTGAACGAAAGTTTCGTCTTTTTCACCTGTCCATGCAAGTGTAGCGTTCACACCACCATAAGCAAAGTAGTAACAGTCAACAGATGACGAAGACTTGAAGAACATCCTCGAGTTGACAGGGTCGTAGTACATTGTGTCTGTAGAGTACGAACCGCCTGTTGCCGTCTGGTTTCCTCCCTCAATAGTAAATGCATTTGCAACACCAGAGTTTATTCTGATGAGCTTTGTGCCTGAGGTAGAAGTTGTCGCACAGGTTTCACCGCCAGCCATTGTGTTGGACAGGTTTGAGACCGTCAACGGGTTTGCATTGTTGTCAATGGTGAATGTCAGCGTGTCATAGTCAGAGTCACCAAGGTCAATGCCGTCAAATGACAGGCTGAACACTGATGGGCTCTTGATTATGGACACTGCATCGCCTTTGGCAAAGTCCTTGTTTATTACGTTTGAGTGGTCTGTGTAAACAAGGATTTCCCTCAATGCTGAAATGCCGCCGTTGGTCGTGTCGCGGTTCTTCCACAGAAGCTCCGTCTTCCACTCCTTGTTGTCATCATTGATTTTCTGGCCGTCAGTCAGCGTAAGCTCGTCAGAGTACACTGCCATTTCAGCCCACTTTGCATTCAATGTGAAACCAGGTGATGTCTGGTAGACGTGAATCCTTGTGGATTTTCCGCTTGGTGTCGTGTAGGTGTATGTAGAGCCTGGCAATATCTGCTGCTGCGCGAGCACTGCACCGTTTGCGTCCAATATGTCAATAATGGCATAGTGGTCGTTTGCAGAGCCTGTGGCAACTGATATGTCCGACAGCTTGACTTTCACCTCGCCTGCGTCAAGCGACTCGCCGATGTTCACAATCTTGTAGGCAGACTCCTTTGCTAGTTTCATTGAGCCGCCACTGATTGGGTACTGGGCGTGTGTCGTTGTCGTAACCGCTGGCTGCAAGTCTGAAATCCTCCACTCGCTGCCCAGGAACTTGATTGGGACGCGGTGGTTCAGGGTCCTGTCCGAAGACTGGCAGGCTGAGTCGTTTGTGGTTGCAGATGCAGTGCAGTATGCAAGTCCGTAATCGTCATTTGTGAAGCGGACTTGGTACAAGATACCAGAGTACCTTGAAACTGGGCCTGCTGCAAGCCTCTTGTAAATGCCCTGCGCGCCAACGTACAATGTCTGCTGCTCTGTGTAGGACTTTGCTGCTTTGGGGTCCTGCACGGTTGCTGTTGCAAACGCATTGAAGCTGCTGCCAGTGATTTTGTACACTGCCTGCAGGCTTGACAAGGTTGTGAACCTGAATGGGACAATGTCGTCCTGCTGGTCGTTTGTTGTTGTCGTGCCAGTGTACGTGTCCTCGCTGTTCACCTTGACCCTGTTCCCAATTGTCCTGTCAACATAGTCGTTGACAAGCGTCGAGAACTGGTATGCGCCGCCAATCACACCCGGTATTGTGACTTCAAGAACTGCCTTCTTGTTTGTCACTGCGCAGGTGCCAGCACCAGAGCCTGTCCCGCCTGCAACAGCGCATGTTGATGCGCCTGTCACTGATGCGGTCAATGTCGAGCTCTTGTATGCCATGTTGGCAATTGCAGCTGCAATGTTTGCTGCTGCCACACCGTCTGATGCCGCTGCCTTTTCGCCGACTACGACTTTGACAACCGGTTGGCCTGTCTGGTCAACAAGCTGTACATTGCCGTAAACGACGTCAGCAACTGCAACAGATGCGCCAAGCATCAATGTGCCGGCCGCAAGTGCAGCAATTTTCTTGACGTTCACTCCTTTCATATCTTCACCTCAATTTTTTTGCTGTCCGCCACCCTATTTCCAGGGCACCTGTAAGATGACTATTGATGGCGGACTTTTTTCCTTGTGCCCCAAACTGTATCAAAGCCTTTTGGCATATTGCAGGTATAGCACCTTTTTTAGCCAAGACTTTACAGAGGAGTTAATTTCTTAGGCTATTTAAAGGTTTTGCTTATATAGAAACAAATATTTATAAATATTTGATTGAATTACGTTTTTTGCCTAACTTTGATACGCCAAATGCTCGATTTTGTGTTGTTTTTTGTGAGAAATACGACATTTGTCAAGTTTTTCAGCCAAAGGCCCTAAGCACCTCACGCGGGTTTGCCCTTGCCTTCTTGCATGTTGCAGCAAACCAGTCCCGTTCAGTTTCATACTCG
>Ga0194120_10009148_pt1 | contig 12683 bp, 10 predicted proteins | sample TA2MahCa65mmetaG_FD_148642 | JGI IMG/M metagenome (GOLD analysis project Ga0194120, IMG submission 148642) | Freshwater microbial communities from Lake Tanganyika, Tanzania - TA2015019 Mahale Deep Cast 65m | ecosystem: Environmental > Aquatic > Freshwater > Lake | place: Tanzania: Lake... | reverse complement strand
ACAAGGCTTTGTACGACACGTTTCCGAAAACTTTTCAGACCCAGACCTTCTCGCTGAGTTCGCCGTTCAGTCCCAAGGCATGTTTGACAATCTCACACCTGACGAAATTCTTGAAATTGGCGAGCATGCAAACGAGGTGTTCTTTGAGCAAGAAGAGGAGTACTACGAGGAGTCGGGAGGCTTCGAGTTTTAGCTCTACTCTTTTATCAAGAACATGACTGACAGAGATCTCGATGTTTGCGAGGTTTGCGGTGACGACCTTTGCCCAGGTTGTATTCCAGAAGTACATGTTCCGAGAGTGGTGTGGCTAGGACTCGCCTCGTTCATTGCCGTTGCGCTGGGTTGGCGAGGAATTGAATTGCTGAGAAGCAACGTTGACGAGCGAAGTCAGATAACAACTTCCTCGGTTGAAGCTGGCATCGCTGACCCACCAGCACCTTCGACATCTCTGTTGCCATCAGACACCTCGACATCGACAGTTGCGCTGCTACCCACATCCACATCAAGCACGACTGTGGCGCCACCAACGAAGAATCTTGGGCCGTTGGATCACCCACTGCTACAGGCACGACCAGCTGCACTGTGGTTCTGGCAACCATCCTGCAGTTTGTGTGCCGATGAAGCGGAGTACCTCCCTCAGGTTCTTGAGGAGTGGTCGAGTTCGGTGAACTTCGTGAGTGTTCCTATCAACGGTGACCTCAGTGATCAAATTGACTTTCTTCGACGCTACGGAATCGTGCTTCCGACGATTGACGATGAGGACGGACGCCTGTCGTCCTTCTTCGAAATCACCGAGACGCCTACATGGGGCTTGGTTCTACCCGATGGCGATTACAAGACCCTCGGAGCTGTACTTGGAGAATCGCAGCTGAAGCGCGAGGTTCAGGCGCTGGCACGGACAGCACCCATGGCCATCATCGATACATCGTCCGAGTCGGCGGTGCGTTCGGCGTATCAGCGTGAGTTCGGCTCGCAGCCACCACCCCTTGGTTGGACAGGTTCAGTCGGCGACTGTAACCCCGGTTCAACGAGCAAGGAACATCAAGCGGCGACGCTTTCTCGGGTGAACTGGTATCGGGCGATGGCGGGCGTTGAACCACGTGTCATGTTGAATGACGAGTTCACCGTGTACGCACAAGCTGCTGCCCTCACGATGTATGCAAGCGGTCGCCTAGATCATGAACCTGATTCAGGTTTCAGATGCATGACCCGCTGGAGCAGCGAGGGTGCGGGTAAGTCAAACCTCCACCTCGGCGTCCGCGGACCCGAGGCCATTGACGGCTACATCGAAGATGAGGGAGCCGACAACACAGAGGTCGGGCACAGGCGCTGGATACTGCTCCCAGAGCTGACGGAGGTAGGTACCGGTGATACACCTGGGTCAAATGCGCTCATGGTGATCGGCGGCAGAAAAGCAGAAGGTGCGAGAACTCGAGAGAGAGAGTTGGTGATGTGGCCCCCGCGAGGGTACGTGCCAAGACAAACCATCTACCGTCGATGGTCCGTCTCTTCGCCCAGTGCGTTCAGCGGTGGAGCTCATGTCTTGGTTAAAAGTGCTGGTCGTACCCTCGTAAACGAGACCGTTCAGGCTGACACGTTCCTGGGCTGGCCAACATTGGTGTTTGAAGTTCCGCGCTCAGCAATCAAGGACAGAACGATCGAGGTGACCGTTTTTGCGCTGGTTGATTGGCGACCGGGTCCAGTGATAGTCAAATACGAAGTAACGCCACTCGACTAACAACGCCTAGGTGCGAGCACCGAATTCACGGAGTGCCGCCCCAAAGTTTTCCACGGCGCGTTCATCGGTGAAAGCGGTGTGAATCTGGCTTCCATCCGAAAAGTACAAGTCAAGTTCGGTGATTTCAATTATTGGGATCTGAAAGTTGTCGTTGAAGCGGCGATCTGGTCCACCGTTCTTGTTTACGTACTGCCACGTGTAATCGACTGGCTGCACTCCGTGAGGCACTTCGTTCGTTATGAATCGATTACCAAAGATATTCAGGCGAACATCTTGGTATCGGAAGTATGTGTTCTGAAGCCCAATGGAGACGACAAGAGCGTCGGGAAGAAAGTACAGACTTCGAAGGTGTTCATGGAACGCCAATGGTGCGAAGTTGAATCGGTCAGGGAGTGGTGCTCCATTCGAAATGTGTAGATGGTTCCGCTCGAGCAACGTTGATGCGCCCGCGTTGCGCTTTCTCGCATCGATTGTCTCGAGGTAATACTCAGTGACATCAAAGTATCGGCCAGGCGATTGGCTCAACTCTCTGCCAAATTTCATGAGTCGGTTATAGGTCTGCGTCTGGCCATCAACGAGTTCATAAAACACGGGGCAAGCAGAGAGATAGCGCCAGGCGTTGAGTTTCTTGCGGTAGCCAAAGAAATGACGAAGACGTGAAGGCGCAGGAATCTGGCTGAAAGAGAGCGCGCGATCCAAGCAGTCGTTCCGGCTTGTTGACGAGAGGACAGACCCGACGTGGCCTGTGCGATACTCGGAACTTCGGGGCCCGACACGTATCACGCATGCATGCGGTGGCTGCTGCGGGATTGTCTCAAGTTGGTTGTTCTTGCTAAAGGAGACGACGTCGCCATTGCGGGTAAAGGACCCGATAGGGAGATCAACTTTCGCGGAAAATCGCGCCTGTGGTTGGCAGGAGTTGCGTGGTGCCGAAAGCGCCTCCTGCACTGATCTTGAAAACCACTGGAGCACATCCTCAGTCTGCCGCCTCGGACCGATTGGCCCAAAGTTGCTGAGGCAATTGACTCGTTCTGCTGAGGGGGCTTCCTTGTACCGCAGGTAGCCCTACCAAAATCGTGAACCTTGGGGTCTTCTCCGTAGAGTAGGCAAAGGACGCCGACCGTCATGATTCGTCTTCTCGATAGCGGACTTACTGATCCCGAGTTTGAGACATTCTTGGGCTTCAATGCAAAAGTGGCAGCCGACATTGCACTCACAGCAACAGCAGCAGCGGCAATTGCGACAATACCAGCCGTGTTTCTTCATGCTTCTAAGTCTTCAGAGTTTCGACTTATGGGCGACGTACTTGGTCTCTTGATCTGGCTGACGTTTCTTACAGAGACATTGTTGATGATTCGACTTCACCATGGTTGGGGTGGGGAGTGGTTGCGAACTCACAAACTTCAGATTGTTGTCGTGATCTTGGCAAACCCGTTCCTGGTGTGGGCGATTGGTCGGTACGAGACACTTGAACTGTCAACGCTTCTGCCACTACCTTCTTTTCTCCAGTCTGCAAAGTTGGCAAAGTTGTTTAAGTTCACGAAGATCTTGAAGTTCCTCCACCTCGGCGAGGTGTCAACGAAAGCCCGCGCCGCACTCGCGCATGTGCCATGGCTCGTCAACACCGTGCTGCTTTCTGCTGGCGTTCTTGCCCTCGGAATCGTTGGGGCAGCACTTGAGGGAGAGTCAGCTACTCCGATTCATGCGCTAGATGTTTGGTTCAAGATCGGACACTCCGTCATTATGTCGATGCCAGAAGTGCTACTGGCAACTGTGCCGCTGTGCTTGCTTGCGGCGATGGTGTTTGCGCGTCAGAAGAAGACGATGGATCAGGCGTAACGAGATGCCGAAACGTTGGATTCGCTTCACAAACCCTGTTCGCGAAGATCTGATTCGTTGGTTTGAGTCCGACGATGCCGGAAGCCTTCGGTTTGGCGAGTTACACCCAGTTGCTCAAGACGCTCTCCTGCGATACCAAGATGAGTTCGCCGACCCATTTCCCCGAATTGAGTCGCACGGACATTACGTCCTTGGGATGTTTGCGGCACCGACATCTGTTGAGGATGATCGTGCTGACTTCTACACGGTCCTGTTTTTGGCGAATTTTGAGCAGATCGTAACAGTGTTGAGAGTTTCGCGCGCGACTCAAAACAGATTGACAGAGTTCGACTTGAGCAAAGTGGAACGTGAACTGGATAATGCGGCGACGTTGTTTGATCATCCCGAGTGGAGCGTTGGAATGGCTATTGCGAAGATTGCGAATGTCTTTGTAACCAACATTGAGTCGAGTGTCAGCACTTTAAAGCAAAATGTTTCGGCAGACCTAGAGCTAGTTACTTCGGAGAGCCGTCAGATTCCGAGCAATGCCGATCCCGAATACTTGAGTGAGCTATATCGCCGTACAGCCGTTCACAAGACGGAGGTAGTGAGCTTGCGAACGCTTTTACAAGAGACAAAAAACATCTTCAAAGCAGTCGCATCAGACCAAGTCGATGTGCGACGCAACACAACTGACCTTGAAGAAGAGTTGTTCCCCCCGTTTGTGGAGGTGTCCCTAACGGATCTTCTCATGCGAACGCGTCATCTCACATCTATCCGAAATAATCTCGAGTCCGATCTCGAGCTCATGTTTGAGCGTTTCCAAGAAATTCAAAATTCACAGCAAACTGCTGTTGGTCGAAAATTCACTGGAATCCTTTCAATTCTGCTCTTACCTCAGCTCATTGCTGGCTATTTTGGTCAAAACTTTGAAAAGACACCTGGGTATCGCGCAGACCTTGGCTGGGTCTATTCTCTGGGCCTGATCTTTCTTGTCTCGTTGATTCAGTTCTATTGGTTCAAAAAGAAGAAATATTTCTAGGGGGGGCGATATGGAGTTCTTTGTTTTCTTGATTCTGATGATCTGGTTCATTCGGTGGAACAAACGCCGACGCCAACGACGTGCGATGAATACCTACTCTCAGCCGTCTTCAACGCAGCATTTCCCTTCTCAGGTTTCGGTGACTCCTCTGTGGCAAAACAGCCCACAAGTTTCTGCACCCGCGCCATCTTCCGCCGACGGGTGGTTTCCTGATCCAACTGGAAGATACGCACTGAGATATTGGAACGGCCAGCAGTGGACTGAGTGGGTGTCTTCCGCTGATCGCCAAGTGAGAAGCGATCCGATTGTCGCGAACATTCCCATGCCTGGGGCTAACCGATCACCGTCAAACGTTGCACCGCCTCGCTATCGGGCGCCCGAGCCCGGTACCCAGGTGGAGGGCCCGGACCTAAACGAGCTACGCCGTCGCTTCAATAGTTAGCCCTTGACGCCACTGCTAGTTTCTACCCGTTGGAGGTACACCATATGACAAACCAGATTGACCTAAATCGCCTTCGGGAAACCCTCACGAGAAACCAGTCATCATCCGAGAATGCTCCGAATGTTCCTCAGAACGAGAAGGTCTATGTAACGCCAGAAGGAAAGCTCGTGATGGGTGACCAAGTCAACCAGAACCAGCGAACGGTCTCAGAGATTCCACAGACGGTATTCGCCAACTGATCGTTATGACATACCCAAATCTTGCAAATGATCGTACGTTCGCGAAGAGCAAGATGCCGCGAAACACGCTTGAGGTAAAGAGTGATGGTTGCACGGGCTTCAAGTACGACATCACATGCGAGCTCGGCAACAAATACAAGTTGTTTGCGTACTTCAACGGGTCTCGCTATCGGGTCATGGTGGTGGACCCAGTAGTCGAGCGCGGGCCAGTTGGGCACGACAGTCACGTGCTTACGGATGGGTCACTTTGTCTAGAGCCCACAGTGCAGGGATGTCGCACTCTGGAGCAAGCTTTTGCAAAATCGGTGCTTTGGGCCAACGGTTATTCGATTTACAAACACACCGGCAAATTCCCCTACAGCGCCAACAACCGCTGACGGCGTATGGGTTGCCTTGCTCGCTCACTCACTCGTCTGAGTGTTGCGCTCGGCCGCTACCAACCGAAGGTTCAGTCATGAGCTACCAGAATCTTGCGAATGATCGACAATTCGCGAAGAGCAAGATGCCGCAGAACACACGTGAAGTGGCGAGTGATGGTTGCACGGGCTTCAAGTACGACATCACATGCGAACTTGGCAAAAAGTACCAGCTGTTCGCTTACTTCAATGGGTCTCGTTATCGCGTACTTGTTGTTACACCACAGGTCGAAGGTAAAGCTCATGTCCAACTGACTAAAGTGTTTCCAGACAGCTCACTCTGCTTGGAGCCGACGATGACGGGATGTCGTACGTTGGAGGAAGCTTTTGCGAAGTCTGTGCTCTGGGCCAACGGGTATTCGGTCTACGAACTAGCTGGCAGATTCCCCTTCGACGCCATCCTCTGACGATGCCTTTCGTGTGGGCAGTTCCGCGAATCTTCGGATCGCTTGATGCGGCGACTGAGCAATCGAGTGACCGGAAGCAGTCGAAGCTTTTCGACTCTGGATACGCAATCTTCGACACCGTCCTCGACACCATCTGCTCGACGATTGGTTCTCGACCAGCAGAAACAGGCGGTGCGCTACTCGGCTCGTACGGCGACTCACTCATCGTCGACTTCGTCTACGACAAGGAGGGTGAAGTAACCGGGGCCTCCTACGTACCCTCAGCGGGTCTCACACCACTAGTGCAACAACACGAACTCGACAGAAACCTGCAGTTCAAGGGTGTCGTTCATTCACATCCTGGCGCATACGACACACCATCGGGACCAGACGAGGAGTCGTTTCTTGCCGGTCTAAAAGCCAACTTAGAACTGGGGAGATACCTCGCCCCAATCATTACCTTGCAAGAAGGCAGGGCAGCGCCGAACAAGTTGAAGATTGGAGAAGGCGTGTGGGCATCGTTCTATGTTGCCGTACGTAGCCGATCTCGAGGAGTGCGGGTTTCACCCTGTCTCCCCAAAGTCATCTGGTTCGCCCGCGACGTACGTCGACTCGCAGCAAACCTTCAACTTCCCGATCCACAGTTCTTCCCAACCGACTCGAATGGGTTGTACTCGGTTTCGAGTCAAATCACGCTCCGTAATGACTCCACCCTGGTGCTGGCAGCATCGGGTGCGTATCCAGAGACTCCGCCACTCGTGCTCTATCTCGATGGTCGAAAGGGTGAGACCAAACAAGTGCATCTTCGTTGGAATGTCACCAGCGAACCCGAGAATCGTCTCGCCGAAGCACTGGCTGATACACGTCTGACTGGCACTGACGGGCCCAGACACTTCGCATTCGGACGATCGGGCACTGTGCTAACCGGACGCTCGAAGTTGGGAAGTGAACTCGACCTTGAGCCAGTGCTTGTGGGTGATGAGTTCATCGACTATGCGAATAAGGTCGGCGAAGGACTCTTTGCCCGATCTCGCGGTGTGCTCACAGACCGAATGCGTCACGCACATGTTCTTATCGCGGGCTGCGGATCAGTGGGGTCCTATGTTGCCGAACACTTTGTGAGATGTGGTGCAGGCGAGGTAACGCTGCTTGACCCTGACACCGTGGACTATGCAAACCTCTCACGTGCGAATTTTCGTGCGAGTGATGTAGGCAGACCGAAGATTCACGCACTTGCGGAACGTCTCATTGCAATCTCCCCAGAACTCAAAATAAATTTTGTTGAGAAGACCTTGCAGGATCTCAGTCGAGATGAGTTTAATCAACTGATTGCTAGTAGCGACCTGATTATGAGCGCCCTCGATGATCGGCGAGCGCAACTTCAGATCAACCAATTCGCCTATTGGCACAAGAAACCCGCCGTATTCATTGGCGCGTTTGCGAAGGCACATGCGGGGGAAGTCGCAGTTGTTGACGCGCCGTCACCTTGTTTTGCCTGCGCGACGGTGTTTCGTGACATGGTCCCGGTGGAAGAACAGGGTTCGCACGACTACGGGACGGGGCGGCTTGTGTCAGAGGTGGCGCTCGGCGCGGACATTCAGTCAATCTCGGCGATCGGTGTGCGACTCGGGTTGTCATGTCTGATGAAGGGCACTGGCACCAGCCTTGAACAATTTGCCCAGAAAGCGCTGGCCGAGAATCAGTACGCCATCTTCGCCGTGACTCAGGACTTCTCGCTGGTTGGTGAGGTCCTAAAGGGCGTTCCCGCCCAGTACGGTCATCGGTCAATTTGGCTGACAGTAAATCGAAATGAGAACTGCAGCACTTGTGGTCCGAATCCTGCTCAGCCGATGGTCGATAAAGCCCCGCTCATTGATGATCTAAAGGCGGCTATCGCTAGAGCAGAGGTAGTAGCGGACGTGCCACTCCACGATGAATAGCGAAGAGATTCGAGTTTCGAGTCCTCAAGCATTCGTAGAAGAGGTAATTGAGGGCTCCCGACAGAGACCAATCGTTCTGGTGAACGGTGACTCGTTCGAGTCGGCAAATGGAACACAAGACAAACTTACAAAAATCATCGGAGAGATTGATCCGAGCATTCGGTGCTTGACTGCCGAGAATGTCACTCTGGCAAACGTCGAACATGAAGCCATGGGAGGACTATTCGTTCCAGTCGGCATAAGTCTCTGGTGGCAAGGAGAACTTGCGGGAGCCTTGCTCTCCGACCACGCCGACGCCCAGTTACGACAGCTCGTGCATGCGGCAAGCAGTAGACCACCCCTGCAACTGATCAACGACACCCTTCAACACGTGCAGAGTCGACAGCACCACTTCTTCCATCGTGCGGCATCACCTGAAGTACAGCCGTGGGTCAGCCTCTACTTGGTAAATCGCCATGATGCCGAACGAGTGAGAAACCCTTCGGAGGGTGCGAATCTTCGAATCGTTGAAGTTGTCCGGCCCGTTTGGTTGAAGAATCACGCGGCTGGTGCTCTCTTCGTTACTCGGAACACGTCCAAACCGAGCGAATTGGTTCTGAAGTTCGCATCGTTTGATCAACGGGGTGAGTGGGCAATTCTGAAATCGCAGGTCGTGACCGCAGACGTAGAGATTGATTGTCAAGACAAAATCGTGCAGAACCCTCAAGTTGCGAGAGAGGACCGTGAATTCCTTGCGTACACGCTGAAGTGCGGTGGGCAGACCGTTGAGTTCAGTATCTACAAGCTCTCAAGTGACGCTGCGGTTCTAGAGCGCGCACTTCGAAGTCTTACGACTCCAAGCGATGGAAGCGCACCATTGGGTGATCGACCCACCGTGTTGCGGGAAGCAATGGAAGAGCTAGACGGCTTAGTCGGCTTGGAGAGTTTGAAGATGGAACTGCACTCATACGCAAACTTCATTGAAGTAATGCAGCAGCGCCGGCAAGCTGGCGCGAAAGCAGCAGACATTACGAGGCACTTCGTCTTCAAGGGTTCACCTGGAACCGGCAAGACTACGGTGGCCCGAATCATTGGTCGAATTCTCTATGGATATGGTCTTCTTGAGAAGGGGCAGCTGGTCGAAGTTGATCGCTCGGGATTAGTCGCCGGATTTCTTGGTCAGACGGCAATCAAGACCACCGAAGCCTTCAACAAAGCTCTTGATGGTGTCTTCTTCATTGATGAGGCCTACGCACTGACCGAGAGCGATCAGGTTGGTCAAGATTACGGAGCAGAAGCCATTGCCACTCTGATGACCCTGATGGAGAACAATCGAAGCAAGGTCTCAGTCATCGTGGCGGGGTACCCAGAAAAAATGGAGCAGTTCTTGCGCTCAAACCCGGGTCTGCGAAGTCGATTTTCGAAGGTGTTTCATTTTGACGACTATTCGCCCAGCGAGCTTGCGGAAGTCTTCAGCCGGATGATCAAGGCTGATGGCTACGAGCTCGACGCCGGTGTGATCGAAGTTGTGACCCGTCACTTCGTGGCTGCAAAGACACAAGAGGGTTTTGGGAATGCACGAGCAGCACGACAGCTGTTGGATGATGCGAAGATCCGTCATGCAAACAGGGTCGCGGCACTCGAACGTCGAACACCAGCCGATCTGAACTTACTGAAAGCCGAAGACGTCGTGCCCAAGAGGCAGCTCGAAGACGGGCTCGAGATTAATGAAGAGGGCCTCGCGAATGTACTGGCGGAGTTGGACTCGCTCGTTGGTCTTGCTGATGTCAAGGCGCAGATTCTGAGCATCGTTAATCTCTGTCGAGTTCAGATTCGTCGCCAGCAGCAGGGGCATCGGGTACAGGCTCAAGCGCTCAATTTCGCCTTTGTCGGAAACCCTGGTACTGGTAAGACGACAGTCGCCCGACTTCTCGGACGCATATTCGCGCACCTAGGGCTGCTGTCGCGAGGACATCTAATCGAAGTATCGCGGTCGCATCTGGTAGCTGGCTACGTCGGACAGACGGCCATCAAGACACGCGGCCAGATAGATCGATCGCTGGACGGGGTTCTCTTCATTGACGAAGCGTATGCGTTGAGTCGAACCCAAGATGCAGAAGGCTCAAATGACTTTGGTGCTGAGGCAATCGAACAGATTCTTCTTGCTCTAGAAAATGAACGTCACCGACTATCGGTTGTGATGGCGGGCTATACCGGCCCGATGAACCGATTCTTGTCATCCAACCCGGGCCTCCGTAGTCGAGTATCAAACATCATTGAGTTTCCTGACTACTCCGATGAGGAACTCGTAAGAGTATTCGACCGCTTCTTGAAAGACAACGGTTACCGACTGGCAGAAACTGCCTATCCGCTGCTCCATGGATACTTTCGTACATTGCAACGCAATGAGACTTTTGGAAACGCGCGAGCTGCCCGGCAATTCTTCGAAGTTCTTCAACGCACTCACGCAAGCCGCATCGCCTCAAACGTAAGCCCGACAGAAGATGAATTGACTCTCTTCACCGACGACGACTTATTGCTTGCGGTTGGCAACACGATGGGCGAGAGTGCTCCTCGGGTTTCCTCTCGCGAGGGCTATCTCTAGCTCGCCGCTGCCAGGCAATCTGGAACGATCAGCGGCGCTCGCATACAACACCGTCACTGTCCCCGTCGATGTACCAGTCGTATTCGGGGTCGACCCCGTCGTAGTAGGGGCCATATCCATTTCGAAGCGCTTCTTTGCATGTCTGAAATCTGGGGTCATTCGAATCTTCGTCGTCATATCCATCAGACTCTGCAGCAGAAGACTCAATACCCTCCGACTCTGTCGAGCTATCGGCCTCGACACTTGATGTCGTTGCCTGTGTGAGTAGAGCTTCTGCGCGTGAAGCGGGCGAGAGGAGATTAAGGAATCCACCGATAGGTACACAATCGTCGTATCGGTCGATGGTGCCGTCTCGATTCGTGTCAGTGACAGGACGACAATCGACAATCTCGCCATCTTCGCCAGCACTAGCCATCGTCGGTACTCCGATTAGCTCACCCTTTCCGTTAACCGCAGCACCTCCGCTATTCCCGCCAGAGACCGAAGCGTCGGTCTTGATCCATGAAACACCGCTGTCCTTTGTGAATCCGCTGACGATTCCCTTCGAGATAGTGATCGAGCTCCCACCAATGTTTGGAAAGCCAATGATGAAAATCTCCTCACCCACATTCGCCGTAGTTCGAATTGGAACTGGGCGAAGTGATCTTCCTGAACCAGAGATAGGAGTCAAACGAAGAATTGCAAGATCGGCTTGCTCGTCGGCAACTACAACTACGGCGCTGTGAGTTGGGGTGGGTCGCTCATCAAGAGCAGAAACGGTCCAAATCTCCAAACGCGGACTTGGGCAGTCGGAGGTTTGTTCAATCACGTGGTAGTTCGTCAGTACGGTCAGTTCGTTCCCAACGACCGTTCCAGAGCCCCACCCACAAGGTCCTCGTGCGTCCACCTGAACAACCTGAACAACTGACCTAATCGTGTCTTCGGTGAGCGAGCCACTGCCAATTGGGAGTGCTGTAGCAATCACCGATGTTGTGGTCGTTGAACTAGTGGAAGTAGAAGCTTCGCTTGGCGGGGCCTCCTCGACCCCAATTGCAGCATCTGAAACTGGAACGGCAACTTCGTCGTTTTCGGAATCAGCGCCGCCAAGGAACATCGCCCGAAAGACGAGGGCAAGAATGACAATTCCAACGGGAATCAAGGCGAGCTTGAGCAACTTGGACTGCACGCTGGGCCCGCATCCTGGGCAGAGGGGGTCCCCGCAGACCTCACATTCTTCCTCTGGCGTGTCGCTCTCGTAGTCCTCGAAGTCGCTCATTGTGGGGAATCCAAGCTCGCTGTCCTCATTGGCGCTTTCATCGTACGGCTACCTATGCTCTTACGGGGCTATTCACGGGACAGCAAAGGGTTGTTAATGAGACAGGGGCTAAAGCGGGTCACTCGAGGACTAGTGCTTGGCGCTCTTGCTTTGCAACTGGTTGTGCCACCAACTCTGACATCGGCTGCTACAGCACGGCTATCCGCATCCCAGGTCGACTCACTCGACCTCGTGATACTGGTTGACGAGTCTGCGAGTCTCAAGAGTGCCGACGTGCAAGCTGAGATTCAGGCAGTTGCAGGTCTGGTTGCTCGTCGTGAGCTCTCTGATCAGTCACTCAAGGTTCGCATTGCCATAGCCGGATTCGGGAGCGGCAAAAACGCCGTAGACGAGAAGTGCCCACCGCTCATTGTGACCACGAAAAGTGTGCGAGATCTCATTGACTGCTCCGACCTCGTACGTCGCAGAACCTCATCTGGTCAACATACCGATTTTGCAAAAGCTCTCACTTATGCCTCGCAGACGTTTCAGAGCTTGGGTACATCAGCATCTGCCCGCGTGGTGATTCTGATGACGGATGGAAAGTATGACCCCGTCGGCAAGCGTTCTGGGTCCGGTCTCACCGATGCTGACCGTGATGCATTGGATGAGGCGACGTCAGCACTTCGTGCCGATGGGGCGCAGATTTGGCCGCTCGGATTCGGGCAAGTTGAGAGGGATGAGCTTGACGACCTCGCGCGGAAAGGCGCACCGTCCACTTGCCCAACTGGTCGTCAGCCATACGCCATCGTGGCAGCTGGCCGGTCACTAGATGAATACTTGC
>Ga0194120_10009144_pt1 | contig 12685 bp, 10 predicted proteins | sample TA2MahCa65mmetaG_FD_148642 | JGI IMG/M metagenome (GOLD analysis project Ga0194120, IMG submission 148642) | Freshwater microbial communities from Lake Tanganyika, Tanzania - TA2015019 Mahale Deep Cast 65m | ecosystem: Environmental > Aquatic > Freshwater > Lake | place: Tanzania: Lake... | reverse complement strand
GACCAGCGATCACGATATTGAACGGCGACACGCAGTTCGGAACCGACGCGGATGCCGGATCGTCGATCGACGTAGATTTACGCGGTTCCCTGCAAATCAGCCACACAATCGTCGATGGGGGCGGACTTGTTCAGCCATTGACCGTTGCGGGAATTGACTTGCCCGGTGTTGATCCGCTGACAGGCAATCGTGCGTCCGTCATCACGTTGGCCGAGGATGTCCAAGAAGCACCAGTCATTGAAATTCTCAGTGACATGGTCCGGGTGCGCAATCTCACGATTCAAGGTGGGGAGGATCGCCCGGGAGTCGCCGGAAACGCGGGCGACGGGATCACGATCGGTGCCATCGACGATTCTGCCAGTGATGCGATCATTTCCGACAACACGATTCGCGGCAACGAAGGTGCGGGTATTCGCATCTTGAATGACGCAAGCCTGCGTAACACGATCACGCAAAATTCCATCTACAACAATGGCGGACTAGGTATCAATCTGGTAGGCGCAGGTGATTTGGCGAATGGTGTCACATTGAATGACAAGGACTTCGTCAATCCGATTGTCGCGACCAACACTTCGGATAGCGATGCGGGACCGAATAACCTGCAAAATACTCCGGAGATCCTGTACGCGTACTTTGATGGGAACCAGTTGCGAATTGTGTATCACGTGCCTTCCGCTCCGGCCAATTCTAGCTATGGCATCAACGTCGAGTTCTTCTTGGCGGACTTTTTCGATCGAACCGGCGACGGGGGCTTGGATGATTTGCGTCTGGGTGTGGACGAAACCGATGGCCGAGAGGGGGCCACGTTCCTGGGAGCGCATGCGTACGAACTGAGTCAAGCGCTCACAACAACTACAGCCACGTTTGATTTTTCCAACTTAAGCGATGCTGTCCGCGATCGGCTGGAAGATTCGATCGGCTTCCTGACATCTTGCCGTCTTGTTGCCACAGCGACCGACGATAACGGGAACACTTCGGAGTTTTCTCGCGCGGGAGTCATCAACTCAAAACCGGGAATCGAACCGGAAGCCGCCGCGCCCGCACGGCGGCAAGCTGATCCTCCAACCGCACTGATCGCGGACACTGAAGTTCCCAATCGATTCTTCATCGACCAATTGTCGCTCAATGGATTCCTGTTCGCGCCAGGCCCGGATGACCCACTTCTGGAAGAGCAACCGAAATTGACTGCAACTTGGAATACACGGGGAGACAATCAGCCGGCTGGTGTCCTACCAACGTTCTTCGACAATGAATTTGGCGTGTACGTGTTGCAAACAGACAACCCGAACGGACATGTGTTTGAAGGGGCGGTGAGCACCCCGCCGGGACTTGGTGGCGATATAAACTCGTATGCGAGTGTCGCGTTGGCTGATGGTCGTTTAGCGACTTCGTTGTTGCAGGAAATCCGAACGATCGGCGCGGAGCCAAACATTCACAACCATCCAAGGGAAAGTCCTGCGGACACGGATTTGACCTTCGCCCCGAGCGCGAACATCGATCCCAATGCCCGGTTCGGCTTTTACTTGATCCGCAATTCCAGCCGAGACAACTTCCTAAGTACGAATTCTGGAAACGATCCGGAATCTGGCGACTTGAAGTCAAAGCTTTTCTTTGACCGCCCGTACGCCTTCTTCTCCGTCGCGAGTGCGAATCCCGATCGAAATACGACGACGCGAGTCGACGGTGGGACTGATCCGCGCTATCGCAACGATCCGGCGAAGTATCACATCCGCACCGAATTGCGGCGCCTCGATGATGCGGTAGACGACAACGGTGATTTTGACGGCGCGCTGGTGATCTATTGGGACGATGCCTATGCGCCGAGAAACACCGGCCTCGGGTCGAGTAGCTTTGATCAAGGATTCCGTGGCGGTGAAAATGCCATCATTGTCCTCGTTGATCCGTTCGTACGCCCGGTTTTGCTGGATGCAACCGATGTCGACAATCCACCCATTCTGCCAGCGTCAAACGTGCAGTCGCAATTCGATGCGGCGACGGGCGAACTCTTTATCAACATGATTGATGAGCAGGATGTTTCGATCTCGGCATCGGGCGGTCAATTGCGGGTGGTTGTGGATGGCCAGGTGCGGGCACAGTTTGATTCGGTCGCCGCCGGCGCGGTGCGGAGCATCGTCGTAGATGGGAACGACCTGAATAACACGATTGATTTGTCACGTGTGACACGCAAGGCGTTTGTGAATCTGACAAGCGTCCGCGTGGATGGCGGTGACGGCGACGATGTCCTCACTGGAAGCGAACTGGACGAACACCTGATTGGCGGGGTGGGACGTGACGTCCTCAATGGCCGTGCAGGAAACGACACGCTCGATGGCGGAGCTGGAAATGATCTCCTCGACGGACATGCCGGCAACGACCTCTTGACCGGTGGCGATGGTCATGACACGTTGCGAGGTGGCAAGGGGACGGACCGGTTGGTCGAGACGGGCAATGCCAATTTCCAACTCACCAGCAAAAAGCTGACTGGCTTAGGGGCCGATTCGCTGAGCGGCATCGAGGCCGCGGAATTGACCGGCGGTGATGGAGACAATTCGCTCGACGCCAGCGACTTCAAAGGCTCGGTGACGCTGGCGGGGGGTCTTGGAAACGACACTCTAATCGGAGGTTCTCTCGCGGATTCACTGGAGGGTGATGACGGCAATGACGTACTGCGCGGCGGCAAGGGGAACGATCTCTTGTCCGGCGGAGCGGATGCGGATGAAATCGATGGTGGTACGGGGCACGACACTCTGCTGGGCGGCAGCGGGGACGATACCGCGCATGGTGGTATCGGTAATGACGCGATTGTGGGAGACGCGGGAGACGATCAATTATCCGGCGATAGCGGAAAAGACACGATCATCGGCGGCGACGGAAGTGATACGTTGCGTGGCGGTGCTGGCAACGACACGCTGAAAGGCGGGTTCGATGACGACGACATCGATGGCGAAGCCGGAAAAGACAAAGTCTTGGGCGGTCAGGGAGCCGCTGGCACGCCGCGCTTCGGTTCGGGCGTCCAAGATGCGGGCGATGTGCTGGCCGATCCGTTGACAGAGATTGACGAACTGTTCGCGACGCTGTTCCCTTTTGAGTGACCATTGATCGTGAGTGTGACTTTGAGCGATGGGGCGTGAAGGTGGTTTGCTTGCTATTCCGAGGATCGTGTGTTTAGAACGTGAGCCATTCTGGCCCCTTTCTTTCGCGATCACATCATGCCGTTTAAGCCCGATCGCTCTGAACAACGCTCTGAACCGCCGCAAAGAGGGCCTGTCAGCTCGAAGGCCGTCGAGGAGCGGCGACTGCTGGATGTCGTCGTGCACGAAACGGTCTCTGCACTGGATGACCTGACACGGATTCGCACGGTGGATTGGCCGCGCCTATGTGAAGTGGCAAAGCGGTATTCTCAGGTCGAATTGACACTCGATCCCATTCTTATCGAACTGGTTTCCGTCCTGCTCGAGATTCATCTGCCACGGATTGGTCAGTCTTTCGCCTTGCGGACTCGCCTGGCGCGATCGGTCTCCGAGACGTTGTTTGACAATCCCGTGTGTCGCGGCCGATTGGAATTGCTCTGGTCGCAATTGTTGGACGACGTTGAATGACCAATCCAACTCGATCACCGCAGCAATTAATGGAAGAACACCAAGGACTGGTTCACTCGTTGGCTTGGGCGATGCGCCGCAGTTTGCCCAAGAATGTCGACTTGGAGGATTTGATCAGCTATGGGCAAGTCGGCTTGGCCGAAGCGGCTCGTGATTTCAATCCCAAGATGGGAAACCAATTTTCGACGTTCGCGTACTATCGCATTCGCGGAGCAATGTGCGACGGGTTGGGCAAACTGATGTGGTTCAGTCGCGCCGCGTATCAGCGGATGCGGTTTCAGCAAATGGCCGACGAAGTCATTCAGGAAGATATCGCTCATCCCCAAGAGCACGAATCTTCGGGGGCGACGGGAAACACGCAGTGGCTGACGCGCATGAGCACATCCCTGACGATGGTGTATCTGGCAACCCAATTGGGAGACGCAGAAGATTCTGGTCAATGGGGATTGGCAGATGAGACCGCCGCTCGACCTGATGTTTCGGCCGAAGAGCAGGAAGCGCGGGACTTGGTCCGGGAATTGATCGATACGTTATCGGAAGACGCTCGAAAACTGATCTGTGCCACTTATTTTGAAGGGCTGACCTTGCAGGAAGCCGGCACGCGATTGGGATTAAGCAAGTCTTGGGCAAGCCGTTTGCACGCACGGGCCTTGGAACAACTGGGACGGTCTTTGCGATCTCACGGAATTCAATCGTTTTGATGCTCGTCAGATTCAGTTTTGATTGATTACATTGCGTGCGGCAACTTTGGAGTCAGACATCTCAGGCGTCAAACGATATGGCAACACAGGACCTTTTTGACTTCGATCGGCTCCTGACTCCCATTTCAGCGGACAATCCCGCCGGAGAGGATTTGAAATGGGACTCGGTCTATGAGGAGATTAAAGCCGCACGCAAGCAGGGAAATCGCGACCTAGTGGACGATGGAGCGGAAGAAGTGCCGCCGAATTGGTCGGCGATCGCGGATCTCGTGGTTGAGACCCTCGCCACGCGGTCCAAGGATTTGATGCTGGCAGGATGGCTTACGGAAGCCCTCATCAGCTTGCACGGCTTTGCCGGATGCCGAGATGGCCTGAAGCTGATCAACGAATTTCTCGAACGGTTTTGGGACACGGTGTATCCACAGGTTCCGGAAGATGGCGACTTGGAAATGCGTCTGGCTCCGTTGGTTTGGTGTACGACGGCCGATCGTGGCGGAAAACTCCCGCTGCTGTTGCGGGATTCGCCGCTGCTGCCCGGCTACGGCAACGGAATGTACACCTTCAACTACTGGGAAGGCTCGTTCCGCACGAAACCCAAAGGGGATTCGGAAAGCGAAGAAGTCTTCGCTGCTCGTAAACAACGTTCGGACGATCAGGCCAAGGAGTATCAAGAAGCGATGCGGGTTGCGCCCCGTGACGTTCTTCAAAGCGTTGCTGATGACCTGAAAGCCGCGTTGGCTGAGACCAATCGATACGGCGACCTCCTGCAGCAAAGGTTTGCCCGACTGGCTCCGGGTGTCAGCGATTTGCGCAAAATCTTAGAGGATTGCTTTGATATCGTCGTACGTGTCCTCAAGGAAAAAGGGGGCGGAGAGTCTGCTGGCGATGGAACAGCGGATGGTTCGGCTCAGGCTGGCACCGGGGAACTCGCGGGGGGAGGGGGCGTGGCTGTGGGGGCGATTCGCTCACGACAAGACGCCTTCAACCGTTTGGAGGAGATCGCTCGTTACCTGCGCGTCGTGGAACCGCATAGTCCTGTTTCTTATTTGGTTCAACGGGCGGTGAATTGGGGACGCATGCCATTCGAGGATTTGTTGCAGGAACTACTCAAGGACGCCACCGTGCGCACTCAGGTCGGTGAATTGCTGGGAATTAAACCACCAGAGGGATAAACTCAATTTGTATTGTTCAGCCAAGGCAACGCGCCGCTGGCGTCATCTTTAAAACGAAAGGAACGCAGTCATGGCCAAGGAAAGTTTGCAGCATAAGCTGGATCGTGTCCGGAAACCTCGCGTCCAAATTACCTACGACGTGGAAGTCAACGGCGCAATGCAGTTGAAAGAATTGCCGTTCGTCGTCGGCGTGATGGGAGACTTTTCCGGAAAACCGGACAAAGCTTTGCCTGCCATGAAGGATCGCAAGTTCGTCGAAATCAATCGAGATAATTTCGACAAGGTGCTTTCGGGTATGACTCCGCGGCTGACGTTTCGCGTCGAAGACAAGCTCAGCGGCAAGGAAGGGCAGGAACTCGGAGTCGAATTGCGCTTCAACAGCATGGAAGACTTCAAACCCGGCAATGTCGTCAAACAGGTCGAACCGCTCCGCAAGATGCTGGAATTGCGGGAAATGCTCTCGGACCTGAAGAGCAAAATGGATGGCAACGACAAGCTGGAAAGTCTGCTGGATGACATCCTCAAGAGTTCGGAACTCGCCAAGAACCTCGCTCCCCCTTCCGGCGAAGAAGCTCCGTCGGAATAGTCACCCGGTGTGATTCCGTTCCTTTTGAAGTTCTCTCGTTCTGCCTTGTCTCATAATCTCGAAGCAGGAGTTTTCACGATGAGTGCGAAAGAAGCCCAAGCTCAAGCCGGCGCAGAATCGACGGTCGCCGCTGATGATTTCATGGAGTCGATCTTCAAGGCCACCAGGTCGCGTGATGAAGACACGAAAACGAGAACGCGCTCGTTGGTGGAGGCCTATGCTCAGGAACTGGTCAAAGGCGCGACCGTCGGCAAGGACGCGTTGAAAACCATCAATCTGCGGATTGCGGAGATTGACCGACTGTTGTCAGCTCAACTCAACGAGATTCTGCACAACCAGGAATTTCAGCGGCTTGAGGCTTCTTGGCGAGGATTGCATCACTTGGTGCATCAGTCTGAGACCGGAGAGACATTGAAGATTCGCGTCCTCAATGCCTCGAAAAAAGATTTGCTCAACGATCTGGAGAAAGCCAGTGAGTTCGATCAGAGCGCACTCTTCAAGAAAGTCTACGAAGATGAGTACGGCATCTTTGGCGGGGCTCCCTACGGCACGCTCATCGGCGACTATGAATTCGGCATCAACATGCAGGACATGGCGCTGATCGAACGCATCTCGAACGTGGCTGCTGCAGCGCACGCTCCGTTCATTGCCGCCGCGGATCCAACCTTGTTTGGACTGGACAGCTTCAACCAGTTGGGCGAACCGCGCGATCTGGCTGCGATCTTCGAGCGTAAGGAGGCAGGTTACGTAAAATGGCGTTCCTTCCGAGATTCCCCGGACTCTCGGTACGTTGGCTTGGTGCTGCCGCACACGTTGGGCCGGTTGCCCTATGATCCCGCCGACAACCCGGTCGAAGAGTTCAACTTCGAAGAAAATGTCGATGGTACCGACCACGACAAATATCTGTGGACCAATGCCGCGTATTCGTTCGGCACACGCATTACGGAATCGTTCTCGAAGTGCGGCTGGATGGCCACCATTCGCGGCGTGGAAGGGGGCGGGTTGGTGCAAGGGTTGCCGACGCACACGTTCAAGACTGACGACGGTGACGTGGCCTTGAAGTGTCCGTGCGAAGTGGCGATCACCGATCGTCGCGAGAAGGAACTGGCTGACTTAGGCTTCATTTCGCTGGTGCATTGCAAAGGAACCGACTACGCCGCGTTCTTCGCCGCGCAATCCGCGCAACGGCCGCAGAAGTATGCCACCGATGAAGCCAACGCCAACGCGCGGCTTTCGACGATGCTGCAATACATCCTGTGCGTCTCGCGCTTCGCGCATTATTTGAAGGCGATGGCCCGCGACAAAGTCGGCTCGTTCATGGAACGCGGCGAATGTGAAAAGTGGCTGAATGACTGGATCAACCTGTACGTCATCGCGAACCCCGAAAGTGCCGGCGCGGAAATGAAGGCCAAACATCCGCTGCGTGAGGCAAAAGTGACCGTGCAAGAGGTCAAAGGGAAACCAGGCTGCTACAGTGCGGTCGCCCATCTGCGGCCTCACTTTCAACTTGATGAGTTGGGCGTTTCGTTGCGGCTCGTGGCCGAGCTTCCGCAATCGAAGGGGTAGCCGTCACCTGATGTTCCCGCTTGGCTCTTTGAGCCAAGCGGAGGACGACTTTCGAGGAAATTTCTGAAATCTCTGAAAAACTCCGCAACTCGCAAGCAAATGCCTCGAAAACCTTGAGCAGACAGCTACGGTGGAATTGAACAAGTCGTTCAGTTCCTAAACCAACCCAAGGTTTCCTTTCTTCATCACAAGGAGCATGATCATGGCATCGGTTGACTATTTCCTGAAAATCGACGGCATCAAGGGTGAGTCCAAGGATGACAAGCACAAGGACGAAATTGACCTCGAATCATGGAGTTGGGGTGAAACCAACTCGGGCTCGCACTCAGGTGGCGGTGGCGGCGGTGCCGGAAAGGTCCAGATGCAGGACTTCCACTTCGTGATGAAGACGAACAAGGCCACCCCAGAGCTGATGTTGTCCTGTGCCATCGGCAAGCACATCAAGGAAGCGACTCTGACTTGCCGCAAGGCCGGTGGTGAGCAACAGGAATTCCTGAAAATTAAGTTCAGCGATCTGTTGGTGTCGTCCTATCAAACCGGCGGCAGCTCAGGCGGCGATGTGATCCCGACCGAACAGATCAGCCTGAACTTCAGCAAGATCGAATACGAGTACAAGCCGCAAAAAGCAGACGGCTCGCTCGACGGCCCAGTCAAGGCCGGCTACGACCTGAAGTTGAATAAGAAGGTGTAGTCGTCGGCTTGGTAGTTTGACGGCAGACTGAACGTTGAGTTGGTCCTTAGCGACCTTGGACGGGGCAGAGTCAGTAAAATGACCTGCCCCTTTTTTTGAGTCGGAGAACACGCCATGGACTTCGTCTCCAGCTTGGCGGTGGCGATCGATACGATTCAAAATGGAGCCGGAACATTTTTGTGTTCGTGTCGCCCGATGATGTTGAGGATACGGTGGGACGATAAAGGGCGAAGGTAGTTAGTAACCTCTGAGCAAGCACAAACGGGGAACGTGCCGAACCTCGAGAACAGCGATCATCTATGAAACCTAAACGGTGATTGTGACTTGACTGCATTTCAGTTTGTCGAGGTGTGATATGCCATGGGCACAATTCTCAGGCTACTTCACGGACAAGTTCTGGAAGGACCACGTCTATGAAGGGGATGAAGAGTTCGCGAAGCGCGATGCCGAGAACATTTACATGCGGCGAGACGTCGATGTCAGCAGTGTTCTCGAAATGAGTCTCCATGCGATCCGAATTCTGGTTGGCGAAATCATGCGACGCCAAAGTGAGTACTCCGCGACTCCTGTCCGAATTTTTAGCTCGGAGAAAGCTTTCGTCTACTGGGAGCGAAAGGGCAAACGGGCTAAGCGCCTTGGGCCATCGCAATTTCTCTACGGCGTTAAGCTGGAGGAGAGTGTTTACAAGATTCACCACTTCGCCGGGATTGCCTAGCTGTGGTCTCAAAATGAGGTCAGGCTCTCTCCGTTCCAGAGAAACCACAGGGTCTGACCCCGTTTCAAAACCACCCGTAAACAAATCCAAACCGCGAACGATGTTGATTGTTCGGAGGAATCAGCAGACCATTGGGGAATCTAAAGCAGTGTGACGTCGTCAGAATCTCCTTAAGCATGTGCCTGTACGGATGCCTTCGACTTCAGGTTCTTCGTTTCAAAACGTATGTTGAAGGCAACTTTGAACAGAATCCAAATTCCCAGAAATCGTCTTACTTTATGGGAGCGGAGTAGATGAGCGCACAAAGGGACTTTATCGAAGGTCGTCTGAGTCATGCGGTGGCCTCCGCAACGGAGGAACTTCGGAACAATCCGACGCGACTGGAGACCAGGACCACGTTGTTCGAATTGCTGAGCTTTTCCGGTGATTTGGACCGTGCGGAAAAGCAACTGGACGTCCTTGGACAGCAGGACGCGAAGAGCGAATGGGCGGTGCAGGTTTATCGCAACGTGATCTCGGCCGAGCGGAATCGTCGGCGATTGTGGAGTGACGGGCTTGCGCCGGAATTTTTGTTGGATCCACCGGAGTTCGTGCAGTGGCACTTGCAGGCGATCAATCACCTGCGCGAAGGGAACCTTGGCCAAGCGGGCGAATTGCTGGCGAAGTCTGCGGAGCAGCGGCGCGACGTGCTGGCAACGATTGGGGAACGGCCTGTGGCGGTGTTTCAGGATTGCGATGATCTGCTCGGGCCGATTTTGGAATTGATCGTTCTGCACGATTATATCTGGCTCCCGCTGGAGCAGGTACGCGAACTTGAGATTATGAAGCCGGAACGTCCGCGAGACCTACTTTGGGTTCCAGTGAGGATGGTCTTGCAGGACGATTCGCAGCGTCGCGGCTACATGCCGGTGCTCTATCCCGGAACTCACCTGCATCCGGATGACCAGATCAAATTGGGGCGAATGACCGACTGGGTGGAGACAGACGGCGGCCCGGTGCATGGTGTCGGGCAAAAGATGTTTCTGCACGGTGAGGATGCGGTCAGCCTGCTGGAACTCGGCGAAGTTCGATTCGGGACTACCGCATGAGAGACCATGCTCTGCCAACCAGTGATGACGACCGCGTCACTGCGAACATCAAGTTGACCAGTCCTAACTGGGACATGGAATTCAAGCTGACCGTGCCAGCGGGGCCAACCACGCTCAAAGAATTGCTACCTCTCGCGCAAACACTTTCGGATGCGGTCGTGAATGCCACGGTGCAAGAAGTGGAGCAACTCGGTGCGAAGATTTCGTGCTGCAAGGGTTGCGGAGCTTGCTGCCGACAACTGGTCCCGATCTCCGAAGCGGAGGCTCGTCGGATTGCCGAAGTGGTTCAGTCGTTGCCCGAACCGCGTCAATCGCGGGTGCGTGCAAAATTTGAGGATGCCCTTCGCCGACTGAAGAATGCGGGTCTCTTGGACAAGCTGCATGATCCCGAACGCTGGTATCGCGAAGGATACGTCCCGTTCGGAATGGAATATTTCCGGCTAGGGATTCCTTGTCCGTTTTTGGAGGACGAATCGTGTTCGATTCATCCCGACCGTCCCGAGACATGCCGCGAGTTTTTGGTGACTTCGCTGGCCGTGCATTGCCAGAACCCTTCCGCCGAGACGGTGAAGCCGGTTCCGTTGCCTATCCGAATTGGTCCGGCGCTCGCGGAATTTGAAATCCTTGAAACAACTCCGCCGCTCGTGCGCTGGATCCCGTTAGTGTTGGCACTGGAATGGGGCGCGACCCATCCCGATCCTCCAGCGACTCAGACTGGACCGGAACTGCTTGGTCAGTTCATGCGACACTTGACGGGCAAGGAACCTTCTGCTGCGACTTATGGCGAAGTTGGTTCACCGAGTTCGAGCACGGCTTTGATAGTCGCTGGGTAAAGTTTGGTGGATTGAAACGCGAATGATGTCCGCGAACGCCACGACGAGTTACGAAGAACTCCCCTACGACGCTCAAGCGTTTTCCGTCACGCATCCCGACGCGATGGCGGTTGCCGCCGCACTGCGCGGGATGTCGCCACCGGCGGTCGAGACTGCTCGGATCTTGGAACTGGGTTGCGCGAACGGAGGCAATTTGATCCCGCTCGCGTACAGTCTGCCGAAGAGTCGCTGTGTGGGAATCGACCTGTCGCCGCGACAGATCGCGGATGGGCAATCGGTCGTCAACACGCTCGGTTTGACGAACGTGACATTGCAACCGCTCAGTATTTTGGATGTCGAACCAGGCTTTGGAGAGTTCGATTACATCATTTGCCACGGTGTCTTTTCGTGGGTGCCACGAATCGTGCAGGGAAAAATTCTCGACATTTGTCGCCACAACTTGTCGGCGAACGGCGTCGCGTATGTCAGTTACAACACCTATCCTGGCTGGCATTTTCGCGGGGTGATCCGCGAGATGATGAATTTTCATGTGCAGCCATTCAGCACTGTGAAAGAAAAAGTGCAGCATTCGCGAGCGTTCTTAAATCTGATGGTGAAGATTTGGACTCATCGCGATCCCGACAGCACGTTTGGCCGAGTGCTCAAGGAAGAGGCCGAGGATTTAGAGAAGGCATGGGACTCATACGTCTTTCACGAGCACTTGGAGGACTGTAACGAGCCAATGTACTTTCAGGAGTTCATCTCTCGAGCGGCGTCGCAGGGACTGCAGTACCTGTGGGAATCGAAGAGTAGCTTTCTGGCACGCAGTCTGCCTGAAGAAGAGTTGCGCGTGCTGAATTCGTTTACCGACGATCTGATTCGACAAGAGCAGTACTTTGATTTTCTGCGCCGGCGAGTTTTCCGGCGCACGATGCTGTGCCGTGGCGAGCATTCGTTGACGCGCATTCCAAGGTCTGCGCCACTGGGCAACTGGCACGCGACGTCCCGTGCAAAACCGACGACCGAACAACCGGAACTGGATTCTCTGTCGAATGTGGAATTTCGGACTCCGGATGGCCTGACGCTGACCACCAATCGTCCCTTGATCAAACGGCTGTTAGATGAGCTTTTCGATGCCTGGCCGCAGTCGGTTTCGGTTCGCGATTTATGGAGTTCGTGGCAGGTGAACGCGAGGCGCTATCCCGCCGAATGGATGGCTGAGGAGCCGATTCGATCGTTCGACGATTTCACCCAGGCGTTGCTGGACCTGTTCCTCTCGGAAACGATCGAACTCCACACGGTCGTGCCGTCGTTGATGACGGAAATCAGCGAGCGACCGCAGGCAAGCGCGTTGGCACGTCGCGCCGCGCGAACTTCCGTGAACGTGACAAACCTTCGGCACTTCACCGTGGAACTGAATGACTTCGAGCGGTTGGTGCTGGTGCGGTTGGACGGTACTCACACGGTTGAACAAATTCTGCAATCGTTACTCACGGATGTCTTGGAGGGCCGCATGAGTCTGGAATCACAGAAACTAGATGTGAGACAGCCAGACAGTGCTCGTCAGTTGCTGTCTCAAGCATTGAATTCCACGTTGTTAAGTTTGGCCGGACGGGCGTTGTTGGTCGGCTAACTTGGCGAAGCGCGGACCCACGGGTAGAGTCGTGGCGTTGTGAACTCTTCGTCGAGGAGGGGAAGTGGCTCTAAAAAACCAACTTGTATTGACGCCGTCGCTGCTCGATCGGCTCATCGACC
>Ga0194120_10009143_pt1 | contig 12686 bp, 6 predicted proteins | sample TA2MahCa65mmetaG_FD_148642 | JGI IMG/M metagenome (GOLD analysis project Ga0194120, IMG submission 148642) | Freshwater microbial communities from Lake Tanganyika, Tanzania - TA2015019 Mahale Deep Cast 65m | ecosystem: Environmental > Aquatic > Freshwater > Lake | place: Tanzania: Lake... | reverse complement strand
CGCGCCAGTACCCCGCGCAGCAGTGCCCTTCGTGACCGCATCATCGGTTCACCGCCCCTTCTTCTGCTGGCACGCCGGACACACGCCGAACAAGTCCATGCGGTGGCCGGTCAGGACGAAGCCGTGGGCCGCCGCGATCTGGCGCTGGGTTGCCTCGATCGCCTCGTTCTCGAACTCCACGATGCGGTTGCAGCGCGTGCAGATCAGGTGGTCGTGGTGGTCCTCGTCGCCGACCGCCACCTCGTAGCGCGCGGTGCCGTCGCCGAAATGCCCGACGTTGACCAGCCCCACGCGCTCCAGGAGCTTGACGGTCCGGTACACCGTGGCATAGCCGACCGACTCGTCGCAGGCCCGCACTTGCTGGTGCAGTTCCTCGACGTTCAGATGCCGATGGTCGTAGAGGATGTGCGCGATCATGCGGCGCTGACGGGTCGGGCGCTGGCGGTCGCGCACGATCGCCTCATCGACCTTTTCGAGCCACACGTGCAGCGACATCGGCGCGTGGTGGTGCGGGGCCCCGCCATCACTGCCGGGCGGCGTGGTCGGCATCGGCTGGTCGGTTTCTGGCACGCTTTCCTCCTGGCTGCGAGTCTGGCCCAGGTGGCGGCCAACCGCAAGCTGTCTGGGCAAAACCCACGCAAATCCGAGTACAAACGCGCGAAAAGCCGCGTCGGCCGCCCTTGTGCCGCGCCGCCGCGCGTGCTAGATCGCCGCCCCCGCGCCCGGGACCGGCCCTGTCGGTTGGCCCATCGTCGCGCGATTGTGGAGTTGCACCCATGAACATCACGGTCCTGGCCGTGCTGGCGGCCGGCTGCGGTGCGCTGGCCATCTACTTGTGGACGGCGCAGTCCAAGCTCAACGACACCATCAAGGGGCTCAAGGACGACCTCGACAAGGCCCGCGTCGATGCCAAGGCCCAGGCCGACCGCGCCGAGGCCGCCCGGAAGAAAGCCGAGGCAGCGGGCAAGCCCGGCGGGCCAGCCCCCGCGGGCGGCGAAGACAAGGCGGCCAAAGACATCAAGGCGCAGTTGGTGGCTGCCAAGGAGCAGCTCAAGCAGACCCAGGCGGCAGTCAAGCGCCTGGAGAACGAAGCCCACGACAGCCAGATCAAGCTGCGCAAGGCCGAGTCGCGCGTCGAGGAACTGGCGGCGGCGCTCGCCCACCCGCCCAAGAAGGGACATGCGCCCGCCGAAGCCGCGCCTCCGCCGCCCGGCGAGCGCCCGCGCGCCGAACGCCGCCATGACGATCGCGACGACAACCGCGACGACGGCCGCGAAGACGAGCGCGCCCCGGACCCCGAACGCCAGGAACGCATGGAGCGCGCGGCCACCCGCCGCGCCGAACTGGAGGCCGAAAGGGCAGCGCGGTTGGCCGAAGCCGAAAAGGCCAAAGCCGAACGCGATACTGCCCGCGCCGCACGCCAGGAGGGCAAGGACCAGGAATTCATCGCCCGGCTCAAGGAGGAGCGCGAGCGCCTCAAGCAACTGGTGTTCAGCCGCGAACTTGAACTGCGCATCGTTCGGCGCAAGGCCGAACACAATCGCCAAGCCTACATCATGACCCTTGGCGCCTTGGATCTGGCGGAAGACGAACTGTATCGCATCAAGCATGGTCGCGAACGGCCCGACTACGAGGCGCCGCGCGAGGACGGCGAAGGGGGCGACCGCGCGGCTGAATTGCCCGACTCGTTCGCCGCCAGCGCCGACGAGCGCGCCGCAGCAGTTGCCGCCGCCGACGCCGCCCTGGCCGAGGTCGCGGCAGCCGCCGAACCGGCCCCCGATCCCGAGGCCCCTGCCTCGCAACCCGAGGCCGACGCTGCGCCCGGCGAACCCTCCGTTGTCAACGCCGATGTGGCCGAGCCGATCCTCGCGGCGCCGCCGGTCGTCGACGACACCGCCGCGGCAGCCGCGCCCGAGACGCCCACCCCGGCACAAAGCGATGACACGCCACCGGTGGCGACGGCTTGACCGGCGCTTGCGCCTGAAATTGAAAATCGTTATCATTTTCCTGTCCGCTCCGGTTCCGCCGCAGCGGCACAGGAGGCGAGGCCATGGCTGACGGCACCCGTTCCGCAGCGACCAGCTTGCAAGGACACGCCAGCCCCATGGGTGAGGCTGGGGCGGTGCCACTGGACCACTGGCTGCCAGGCCAGCACGGCAGCGTGGTGCGGGTCGACCGCGCCGACGCCTTTGGTGACCGGCTGGCGGAACTGGGCCTGACCCCCGGCGCGCCGGTGACCGTGCTGCGCAAGGCCCCGTTCTGCGGGCCGATGCTGCTGCGCGTGCGCCAGTTCGCGCTGTCGCTGCGTCTGGGCGAGGCCGCCGCAGTGCGGGTGGCAGCCGCTGGCTGAGTGATGCCCGATTCCAGCGCCACGGGCGCGGCCGGAGCGCACGTCCGACCGTTGCAGGTCGCCCTGTGCGGCAACCCCAACACGGGCAAGACCACGCTTTTCAACCAGTGGACCGGCGCCAATGCCCAGGTGGGCAACTACCCGGGCGTCACCGTCGAGCGCCACACGGGTCACCGCCAGGGCCAGGGCCGGCCGTGGCGAGTGCACGACCTGCCCGGCTGCTACAGCCTGACCGCCCACAGCCCCGAAGAAGAGGTGGCCTTCCTGGCGTTGCGCGGTGGCCCCGATGACCCGCCTCCCGACGTGGCGGTGGTGGTGCTGGACGCCACCAACCTGGCGCGCAACCTGTTCTTGCTGGTTCAGGTCGCCGAGTTGGGCGTGCCGGTGGTGGCAGCGCTCAACCTGATGGACGCGGCCCAGGCGGCCGGCTGGCGCATGGACATCGCCGGGTTGCAGGCGGCGCTGGGCTGCCCGGCGGTGCCCGTGGTTGCGCGGACCGGCCAGGGGCTGGCCGCGCTCGCCGCCGCGGTCGAAGCCGTGGCCGCCCACCCTGACCTCGGTCGCGGTCCCGGCACCGCGTGGTCGCTGGAAGTGCAAACCGCCTTGCGCGCCGCCCGTTCGCTGGATCCGGTGCTGGCGGATGCATCGGACGGCGTGCTGGCCTGGATCCTCGCCGCCGAACCGCCGCTGGTGGACCGCTGGCAGCCCGGATTGGGCGCGCGGGCGGCGGCGGCGAGCGCCCGCGACCCCGGCGCTGCGGCCGACGTGCGGCGGCGCCTGATCCACGATCGCTACCGGCGCATCGACGCCTGGGTCGCCGCCCACGTCCAGCCGCCGGCCGCCCAGGGACGGACGGCGAGCGACCGCGTCGATGACGTGATGCTGCACCCGCTCTGGGGCACCGCCGTGTTCCTGGTGGCGATGACCCTGCTCTTTCAGGCGGTGTTCGCGTGGGCGACGCCGATGGCCGACGGGGTCAACGCAGCGATGGGCTGGGTCGCCGACCAGTGCCGCGACCACCTGTCGCCGGGTCTGGGTCGCGACGTGCTGGTCGACGGCGTGCTGGCCGGCGTCGGCGGCACGCTGGTGTTCCTGCCGCAAATCCTCGTGCTTTTCCTGGGCATCGCCCTTCTTGAAGACAGCGGCTACCTGGCGCGCGCCGCCTTCCTGGTCGACCGCGCGATGGGCCGCGCCGGCCTGCCCGGCAAGGCCTTCGTGCCCCTGTTGTCGAGCTATGCGTGCGCCGTGCCCGGCATCCTGGCCACCCGGACCCTGGGCGATCCGCGCGACCGGCTGCTGACCATCTTGATCGCGCCGCTGATGTCGTGCTCGGCGCGGTTGCCCGTCTACACCATGGTCACCGCGGCCGTGTTCGCCGACGTGCCCAAGGTCGGCGGGGTGCTGGCTCTTGGCGGTCTGGTCGTGGCGGCCATGTACCTGCTCAGCTTTGTGGTGGCGCTGGCCGTGGGCGCGGTGCTGCGCCGGACCTTGGTGCCGGGAGGTGGCGCGCCCCTCTTGTTGGAGATGCCGCCCTACCGCCTGCCGCGGGCCCGCAATCTCGTGCGCGTGTTGTGGGATCGCGGGCGGGTATTCGTGGTCGAGACCGGCGCGACCATCGTGGCGCTGAGCGTGGTGCTGTGGGCGCTGATGACCTTTCCCCGCCTCGACGCCGATGGCCAGGCCCACGCCGCCACCGTTGCGCGCATCGAACAGACGGTGGCGGCCGGCACGAACCGCGCCGAGGCCCTGGCGCAAGCCGAGATCGCCGCAGCGCAAGTCCGCTTGGACCACAGCATCGCGGGCCGCCTCGGCCACGCGCTGGAGCCCGCGATCGCTCCCCTTGGCTTCGACTGGCGCATCGGCATCGGACTGGTCGGCTCGCTCGCGGCGCGCGAAGTGCTGGTACCGGTGATGGCGCAGATCTACGGCCGGGCCAGCAGCGCGGATGTCGACGACCGCTTTGCCGCCGACGTCGGCCAGACCATGGCGCGGGCAGGGTCGCTGACGCCGCTCAAGGGTCTGAGCCTGATGGTGTTCTTTGCCATCGCCATGCAATGCCTCAATACCCTGGCGACCATGCGCAGAGAGACCCGCAGTTGGCGCTGGCCGCTTTTCGCGCTCGGCTACTTGAACGCCCTGGCCTGGGTCGGATCGTTCGCGGTGTACCAGTGCGGCAGCGCGCTCGGCTACCGGTGAGGATCCCGTGGACGCGTTGGTCGCCGCACTCGCAGTCGCCTTGGCCGGTTGGTTCCTGGCCCGCAAGATGCGGCGGCCCACCGGTTGCGCACACTGCGCGCCTGCCGGCGGGGACCGTGGTGCGGCGACCGGTGCGGCACCTGGCGCAGCATGCGGGCGCAGCGTCGCCCTGCGCCCGACCGATCAGGTCAGGTTGGCGTCCAGCACGGCGCGGGCGGCAGCTTCGGCGTCCGCCGTCGCCCCACCTTGCAGCCGCACGTCTTCGGCCGCCGCCAGCGCCGAACGAAACGAAGGGCCGGCCGCATAGCCCCACGCCCGCAGGTCGTCGCCGCCGAACCCCAGGTCGGGAAAAGCCGCCGCCGCCGGCCACGCCGCGCGCAACTGCCGCCACTGCGACCACGGGCCCGCGGGATCGCCGGCGTGCAGGGCCACCAGCGCCGCGTCCGCCAAAGGATCGCGCAGCCAGCGGGCGACGGCGGCTGGCCACGGGCCGGGGCCTGGCACCGGCAGCGCCGATGCGCCCGTCAGCGCAAGGATGCGGCGGACGGCCTGGAACTCGCTGCGGTTCAGGCGCAGGGTCGCAGCGAACTCGGGCCGCTCGGGCCAGGCTCGGTCGCTTCCAGCCAACACAGCCAGCGTCATTGGAATCTGCCACGAAGCGCGCGGCAGATCGCCGCCGGTCGGGCCGGCCGCGAGTTCGGCCAAGGCCCGTTCGCAGCGCAGCCGGGCCTCGCGCAACCCCGGGTCCATCGCCACAAGCTCGGGCCAAACCACCGGCGCCAGGCCCAGATCGACCAGCAGGGCCAGCGCGGGCAAAGCCGTCCCTTCGCCCAGCATCGCAGTCAGTTCGGCAGTGATGCGTTCGGCCGACACCTTGGCCAGGGTGGGTCCGAGCGCCCGGATGGCCGCCGCCGTCGCAGGTTCGACCACAAGGCCAAAGCGTGCCGCGAACCGCGGGGCCCGCAAAAGGCGCAGGGCGTCTTCGCCAAAGCGCTCTACCGGGTCGCCGATGCAGCGCAACCGGCCGGCGCGCAAGTCGTCGATGCCCCCGACCCAATCGCAGACGGTGGCCATGTCGCGGCGATCGGGGTCGGCGAGCAGGCCATTGATGGTGAAATCGCGGCGCAGCACGTCCTGGCGGGCGCCGGCAAACCGCACGCTATCGGGCCGGCGGCCGTCGCTGTACTTGCCGTCTGCGCGAAACGTGGCGACCTCGACGTCGCAGATATCGCCGTCGCCGACGGGTTGGCGCACCCGCACCACGCCGAACGAGACGCCGACCTGGACCACGTCGGCAAACAGCCGCAGCACCTGCTTGGGTCGCGCTGCGGTTGCGACGTCGTAGTCTTTGGGCGACCGGCCGATCAGCAGATCGCGCACGCAGCCGCCGACCAGAAACGCGACGTGGCCATGGGCGCGCAGCGTCCGCACGACCGCGACCGCGGCCCGGCACGGCGCGGAATCGGGCAACTGCACGGTCACGGAGTCGGTCACGCGCCCAGTATCCTCCCGCCGCCGGCAGAGGGCAACCGCTGGCGCCCCAATGATGGATTCGTGTAAAGTAGCCGGTTCGCGGCAGCGCGGCCCGGTGGGGCGCTGCGCCGCAGTTGCCTCGCGGCCCGCCCGTCGTGGCCGTTTCCTCGCACATTTGGCCAAGGTCCGTCACATGCAGCATTTTTCGATGCCCGGACACCCCCTTTGGCGCGCCCGCTGCGCCCTGCTCCTGCTGTTCGCGTTGGCTGCGTGCACCAACGACGGCGCGAGCAACACCAAGGTGGACGCTGGAGGCGCTGAGGTCACCCCAGCGGACAGCGAAGAAGAGGTGTTCGTTCCCGACGTCGAAGCGCCGCCGAGCTTGAGCTGCAAGCTCCTGGCCAAGCCCCAGACCGGCAACGCACCGCTGCCGACCGAGTTGACGCTGACGTTCGAGGGGACGGCGCGCGAAAACGTCTTCGTGGTCTGGGACTTTGGCGAGGGCGAACCTGCCAAGACCTTCGACCTTGCGCTGCCCGACGAGGCGCAGGCTGACCACCAAAAGTACACCTACGCCTTCAAGGGGTCGTACACTGTCAAGGCGTCGGTCCTTTGGCGCAAGAACGCCAAGGTGCGCTGCGACGCCACGACCATCGTCGCCGTCAAGGACCCGGTGGCCCTGGCCATCGGCACGGTCGAACTTGTGTCGGCCCCGACGGTCGGCCTGGGCGGCGACGTCACCTTGGCGTTTGACATCGTCAACACAGGCGAAGAGGCGGCCGCGCCGTTCGAGGTCAACGCCTACCTGTCGGTCACCCAGACGTTGGACGACAGCGCAGTACAGGTCCACAGCGTCACCGTGCCGTCGATGCCCGCCGGGCAGACCGCCGAGTCCAAGATCGCGTGGACCTACAAGGCCGACGGCGATCCCAAGAACAACAACCCCTACACCTTCCAGGTGCCCAAGCAGGGCATCGCCGACGGCGACTACTTCATCCACGTCGTCGTCGACGCCAAGAAGGCCCTGAACGAGGTGAACCACGCCGACAACGAGACCTATGCCACGTCGCTGCTCAAGGTCGACAACAAGGTGGTGGCCAAGCCCGACCTGACGGTGACAGCCCCGGTCTTCAACAACTTGGTGTCTTTCTCGCAAGGGGACACGCTGCCCTATGAACACGAGGTTGCCAACCTGACCGAAGGTGAGGCCAAGTCCATCAAGTTCGCCGTTTTCTTGTCCAAGGACCAGAACCTGGACTACGACTTCGAACTCAAGGACGTGTGCACAGAAAAGGTCGTCGGCAAGGACACGGTCAAGGAATGCGTCGAGAACCCCGCGCAGGTCGACAAGATGTTGACCAACCTCGCGACCTCGAACCTGCTCAAGATGGCCGGCAAGTCGTCGCTGCCGCTGGTCTATTCGGTCCAGGTGCCGCAGGTGCCCGACGGCGAGTACTTCCTCATCGCCAAGATCGACGTGCTCAACACGGTCGATGAGACCAACGAACTGAACAACGTCGCGGTGTCCAAGGACAAGGTCCAGGTCAAGAAGGTCGTCAAGCAGGGCGTGGACCTGAACCTGGTCAGCATGGTGGTCAAGCCCAAGGGCACCTTCCTCGGCGGCCAGGTCGGTGTCGAATACACCATCAAGAACAGCGGCAACCAGGCCATCGCCGCCCCCAGCACGGCTGGCATCTACTTCTGTCCCGACAAGGCCTTCAACAAGGCCCAATGCGTGACCAACCAGAAGAACCTGACCGTTGCGGCCTTGGCGGCAGGAGAGACCAAGGTGGGCACGGAGTTCGTGACCGTGTCGACCCTGACCCCGGTCGGCGACTACTACATCTACATGCGCCTGGACCCGGACGACAAGGTGCAGGAGCTCGACGAGGGCAACAACGTCGGCTTTTTCGACAAGCTCATCATCACCGCCACCCAGAACGTCGACCTCGCCGTCGCTGACATCGGCTTCCACCCGAACGTTGCCAAGGCCGGCGAGTCGTTCAAGCTGAGCTACACGGTCAAGAATGGCGGCACCACCGGCGCGGCGGCGTTCACGACCTGGATCGCGCTGTCTTCCGAGAAGTCCTGCGCGAACTACACGGTGGTCAAGGAGGTTGTGTCCGGCGGCATCGATGCGCTGAGCGAGACTGATGTGGCGCAGGTGGTGACGTTGCCGCTCGGCTTGGACCACACCGTCAGCACGTACTTCGTGTGCGTGATGCTCGACGTCAAGAAGGCCAACACCAAGGAGCAGAACCCGTTGAACAACAACGGCGTCGCCCCGTCGGAACTGACGGTCACCGGGGCCAAGGGCGGCTGTTTCGAGGACAAACTCGACGACGCGCCGGGCAACAACACCTTCGACAAGGCCTCGGCCCTGTCGCTCAACGACACCCACAGCCTGGGGTCGTGCGGCAATGAAGACTGGTACAAGGTCGAGGTCCCCAAGGGGCACTCGCTGTTCGCCACGCTGGTCGCCACGCCGCTGTTCTCGACCTCGCCCGTGCCCGCCGATCTCGACCTCATCCTCTATCAGCCGGACGGCAAGACGCCGGTGGACGCCCAGAAGTTGCAGTCGGCCGTCAAGAAGGCATCGGTGCTGACTGTGCAGACCGGCGGCGGCTGGTACGTGCAGGTGCTGCCCAAGACCTCCGCCTCCAAGGCGCAGTACACCTTGCAAATCCAGGTGGTGCCGCCGGCCGCGGGCACCGACCTGTACGCCGGCACCCTGTCGGTGTCGCCCAATGCCACCTTCCCGGGTGCCTTGGTCAAGACCAAGTTCAAGTTGACCAATCTCGGCGACAAGTCCGCCGGTCCGTTCGCCGTCCGCTACGCGTTGAGCAAGGACACCAAGCTCGATGCCGCCGATCCCGTGCTCAAGGATCTGGTCTTCGAAAAAGGCGTTGCCGCCGCCGAGGCGCTCGACGTGACGCAGACCTTCATTCTGCCGGTGGTGCCAGGCGGCCCGTACTACGTGGTCGCCGCCGCCGATGTGTCCGCAGCAGTCGCCGAGACCAACGAGGCCAACAACGTCGCCGTCAGCAACGGTCTGTTGCTCAACACCGAACTCAGCTGCCAGCCCGACGCCTACGCCGGCAACCACACGGCCAACGACGCCGCGACACTGCCGCCGACCGGGGGCCTGGTCCAAAAGCTCAACGTCTGCCCCGGCCTCGAAGACTGGTTCGCCATCGTGGTCCCAACAGGCAAGGCTTTGAATATCAAGATGAATTGGAAGTACCAGGCCGGCAAGGGTCTGGTCGGGTTGCAGATCATCGACAGCAGCCAGACGGGTGTCGTCGCCGGATCGGCCACCGCGGTCAACAGCCAGGCCACCATCCCGTACGTCCAGGCGGGCGGCGTCTTCTACATCCATACCTACGTGCTGCCCGAGGGCGGCCAAGCCGTACCCTATGACTATGAACTCAACGTCTCCGTCAACGAGCCCGACCCCACCGACGTTTGCCTTGCCGACGTCTATGAGTCGAACAACTCGGCGGCTTCGGCCTTGGAGATCGGCTGCGGGCTGGCGTCGCTGACCCTGTGCCTGGGCGACGAGGACTGGTTCAAGCTCAAGCTCAAGAAGGACGAGGCCATCGCCTTCGATTTCAATCACCCGGGCAACTCGTTCCAGTTCAAGATCTTTGGCAACCCGTTGCTGCCCCCGCTCAAGACCCAGTCGTCCAACGGCGTGCTGAGCTTTGCGGCGCCGGCCGACGGCACCTATTGGATGCAGGCCAGCTACAAGTCGGTCGGCAACAAGCCTGCGCAAGGCTTTGGCTATTCGCTCAAGGTCGATGGCGGCAAGGGCGTGGACTTGTTGGCCAAGATCAAGTCCGTGTTCCCGCCTCAGGTCATCCAGGGTGAAGACGTGTACCTGACCGTCAAGCTCAGCAACGAGTGCCAGGATCCCGCTGGCGACTTCTGGTACGGCTACTACTTCTCGGCCGACAACAAGCTCGACGCCAACGACCCGTTGATGTCGCTCAAGCCCATGGCCGGCGGCCTGGCGGGCAAGTCCAGCAAAGACGTCGACGACAAGGCCATCATCCCGACCGACGCCAAGCCGGGTCCGGCCTACGTCATCGTCGCCACCGACGCGACGCAATCGGTCGCGGAAAGCCAGGAACTGAACAACACAGACGCCACCACCGTCGACGTCATCAAGCTGTGCCTGCAGGACGCGTTGGAGCCCAACGGCGCGCCGCAGATTGCCAGCCAGCTAGCGATGGGCCGCACCAAGGACCTGTCGCTGTGCCCCTATGAACTGGACTGGTACGTGGTCGAACTCAAGAAGGGCGAAACGTTGACCCTGACCATGCAGTTCGAACAGGAACAGGGCGACCTGGACATGCGCCTGTACAAGGTCAACAAGTTCTCAGCGCCGGTAGCGGTCGGCGCGTCCAAGAAGGCGCCGGAGCAGTTCACCTACACTGCCGATGAGTCGACCAAGTACTACGTGCGCGTCTCGGGGTTCGCGGGCGACAGCAACGCCTACCAGCTGGTCGGCTGCAAGACCATGACCGGCAAGTGCATCGAATGCCTGAACGACACCATGTGCAATTCCAGCCAGCAGTGCGATCTGCAGACCACGCTCTGTGGACCCAAGTCGTGCACTCCAGACAACTTGAAACCGTGTGACGACGGCAACTTGTGCACCAGCGACGTCTGCCCGGCCGGCAAGTGCGCCAACCTGCTGACACCCGGCGCCCTGTGCGACGACAGCGAGTTCTGCTCAGTCGGCGAAACCTGCGACAAGTCTGGCGCGTGCGTGGCCCCGACCAAGACCCTGGTGGCCGGCCTGCCCTCGGGCGCGACCACGGTCATCGACATCGGCACCGACGTGACCAAGACCAGCGACGGCGGCTACGTGGTGGTCGGCACCCGCGAGGTGCAGCTCGGCGAGTTGCGCGGCTATGTCGCGCGGTTCGACAAGCTCGGTCAGCTCCAGTGGGAGAAGATTGCCGCCGAGGGCAGTTCGCCGAACCTCCTGCAGGCGGTGCAGATGGCCGGCGGCGAGATCGTGGCGGTCGGTTCCGCCGGCCTCACCAACAAGCCGGGGACCACCGGCGCCTGGTACCTGCGGCTGTCGGCCGCCGACGGTTCGACCATCGCCAGCAAGCTGCTGCAGATCGGCACCGCTTCGGCCAAGCTCGAAGGCGTTCAGATCGTGAGCAAGACCGATGTCGTCGTCGTGGGTTCCGGCTACGACCCCGGCGCGACCGGCACGGGTCTGGACGGTTGGCTGGCGCGCCTGGACTACGACGGCAATCCGAGCTGGTCGAACTTCGTCGGCGGCGCCAACAGCGACCAGTTGTTTGACGTCGCGCTCGCCGGATCGCCGACCCAGGCGGTGGCGGTCGGCAACGACGACCAGGCGGGCAAGGTCCACGGCATGGTGGTGCGCTTCAGCACCATCGACGGCAGCGTGGTCAGCGAAAAGGCCTACCAGCACAACGGCGGCAACGTGCAGTTCACGTCGGTCGGCTGGCGGCCGGGCGGCCATCTGGTCGTCGGCGGCGGCAGCGACCTGGGCCAGCCGACGGCCAAGGTCTACCAGGCGCTGCTGGCGCGCATCGGGTCCGACGGCACCGTGCAGTCGATGACCGTCGTGCCGGCGACCACGCCACAGGCCCCGGCGTTTTCGGCCATCAAGGCTTCGCGCATTGAGGTGGTGCGGGCGTTGCCCGACGGCAGCGTGGTGGCGGCCGGTTTCACCGGGTCCACCAGCGAAAAGGCGTTCCAGAACGACGCCGCGGTATGGGTGTTCGGACCCGACGACAAGGTCACCGCGTGGTGGTACTACGGCTTTGCCGGTCGCGACATCGTGCGCGGGCTGGTGCCGTACGGCGAGGGTTGGCTCGGCTACGGATCGCTCGCGGATCTGGAGGCCAACAGCGACGCCTTCCGCCTGGTCATCCTGCCGCCCGCGCCGTCGTGCAACGACTTTGACCCGTGCACGGTCGACACCTGCACGCCCGGCAGCGGCTGCGACCACCAGCCGGCCGCCAATGGCACCGCGTGTGGCAGCGGCCTGGTGTGCGGCGCCGGCAAGTGCACAACACCCAAGTAGATCCGCCGCGCATGTTGACCCAGACCCCACCGCGCCGGGCGGGTGGTTTCGCCCCGCCGCGGCTGCCGGTGCCAGCCATCTCCACGCCGGACTCACCCGAGGCGTGTGCCGACGCCGCGCGCGCCGCCGAACAAGCGTACGACTACGAGATGGCTGGCGAATTGTGGTTGGGTGCCGTGCGCGCCTCCACGGCCGCGGAGGCACCGCAGCGACTCGCCGACTACGCGGAATTCCTGGTCGAGCGCCTGGGTCAGGTCGAGGCCTGCGCCGCGTGGCTCGACGACCCGGCGTTCGCCCCGCCGGGCGACTGGAAGTCCTCGACCTTGCGCCGCCTGTGGGCACTGGTCGGGGCGGCGGCGGCCGCGACCGCACACCCGCGCAGTGCCGATCTCGATGTCGCGCTGGTCGACGCGGGCGACGGCGCCGCAGTCGCGCGAACGGCGGCGCGCTGGGCGGCCGGTGGTGAGATCGACCGCTCCGCTGCACTTTTGCACGCCCACACTGCGTCGTTGCCAGCCGACGGCGTCGCCTTGCTCGACCGACTGCGCGCCGACCGGCAGGTTGCCGCCCAGGCCGCACTGCAACCGCTCG
>Ga0194120_10009141_pt1 | contig 12688 bp, 10 predicted proteins | sample TA2MahCa65mmetaG_FD_148642 | JGI IMG/M metagenome (GOLD analysis project Ga0194120, IMG submission 148642) | Freshwater microbial communities from Lake Tanganyika, Tanzania - TA2015019 Mahale Deep Cast 65m | ecosystem: Environmental > Aquatic > Freshwater > Lake | place: Tanzania: Lake... | reverse complement strand
GACGCCCTTGAGGACGATCTCAAGGCGATCGTCGAGCAATGCGCCAACTCGACCAATGTCGTGATGCTGAGCGAGTTCCAGTTGCGGTCTGGCCCCGTCCTGCAGCAATTCATCAATCAGCACGGCGTCATCATCAAGAATCTGTCGGACGAAGTCCTGACCAAACTCGGCGAAATCACCGGCGAAGTCATCTCGGAACTGATCGCGAAGGACAAACTCAGCGCCAAGGTGTTCAAGAGCATGGCCAAGGTCCGCGCGGAGCAAATCGCCTACACCGACGTGACCGAGGCGTCCTTCATCCAGGCCCGGAAGCTGAAGTACAAATTCCCCAGCTGATCGCCCGAATCGCCGACCTCGTTCCCGGACGCGGCCGGCCTTTCCGGCCGCCGGATTTATCGTTGGGGACACGCGCCGCTCGGAAGCGGGATATCGATCCGGAATTCTGCGCAGTTCGCGCAACAGTTTTGTTGAGCAGCAAACATCCGAATTTATCGCTTGATATGATAAATGCGCTTTCCGGATTGAGCCGATCGCGTAAGTCCGCTCTTTGGTCAAGCCAATCCGGCATGGATGGACGAAAATCATGAACTGGTCGGGCAACCGCATCGATTCCCATACAGATGAAGAAAAAGCCGTGACCGCCGTTTCACCGATAACGACGCTCATCGTTCGCATCCAATCGGTGGTTAGGGAAACCGACGACATTCTCCGGCTCGAACTCGTCGATCCATCCGGCAGCGAATTGCCGGTATTCACGGCCGGCGCTCATCTCGATGTTCATATTGCCGACGGGCTGATCCGCCAGTATTCGCTAAGCAGTGATCCGGCCGATCGTCACCGCTACGAAATCGCGGTCTTGAACGAACGCGCGGGACGCGGAGGCTCGAAGGCCCTGCATGAAACTGCCAAGCCCGGCCTGACGTGGACGGTATCCATGCCGCGCAACCATTTTCCTCTTATCGAGGGCGCCAGCCGCCACCTGCTGATCGCGGGCGGGATCGGTGTCACCCCGATGATGGCGATGATCGCGACGCTCGAGGCTCGGGAGGCCGACTGGCGGATGCATTATTGCACGCGCGCGCCGGAAAAAACCGCGTTTCTCGCCCGGCTGAAGCCGTTGATCGACGCCGGCAAGGTAATCATGCATCACGACGGCGGCGATCCGAGTAAGGGACTCGACATCCCCGCAACGCTGAGGTCCGTTGTTCCCGGTACCCATCTTTATTATTGCGGTCCCTCCGGGTTCATGGCCGCCGTTGCCGAGGCCGCGTCGCATTGGCCCAAGGATTCGGTGCATTGCGAATACTTCACGGCCCCGACGGACCGTCCGGCCGTCGCGCGGGCGAACCAGCCGTTCCAGATTAAGCTCAAGAGTAGCGGTAAAGTGCTCGACGTTCCCGCCGATAAGACCATTGTCCAGGTGCTACGCGTTAACGGCATCGACGTCGACACCTCCTGCGAGGAGGGATACTGCGGGACGTGCCTGACCCGTTATCTCGACGGCGAGCCCGAGCATCGGGACACTGTTCTGGATGACAACGATCGCGCGCAATACCTGATGGTTTGCTGCGCGCGTTCGCGTTCCCCCTTGTTGATATTGGATTTGTGACGGAGGAGACCATGGCCGCTCTCGGATACGTTCGCAATTGCTGGTACGTCGCGGGAATGTCTTCGGAATTTCCCGTGGAAAAGCTGACTGGGCACAAGATTGCCGGACGGCTCATCGTCGTTTGGCGCAACAAGGCGGGCAAGATCGTTGCCCTCGAGGATCGTTGCGTGCACAAGCGCTTTCCGCTGTCGCAAAGTCGCTTGCTGCCGGACGGTCGGTTGGAATGCGGCTATCATGGGCTTTGCTATGACAACGAAGGCAAGTGCGTCTTCATCCCCTCGCAGCAGGACATGCCGATTCCGCCGCAGGCGCGGGTGCCGCAAATCCCGGCGATCGAGCAGGACGGAATCGTCTGGGTATGGCCGGGGGATCCGGCGAAGTCGGGCGAAAGCAAGCCGCCGCGCACGCCCGAGGTGATCGATCCGGCGTGGGAAACGATCCATTCCGAACCGATGCGCGTCGGCGCCAACTATATGCTGCTGATCGAGAATCTGCTCGACATTACCCATTTTTATCCGCTGCACGACGGCAACATCGGTGACATCGAAAACAGCAAAATCCCCATCGAGCTGGAGGAAGGGGAAGTCGATGGAAACAAATACGTGATGACCATCCGCAAGGTGGAAAACTACAAGCAACCGCCGTACTTGCAGGACTGGTTCATTTACCCGATCGTCGATCGCCATCATACCCACTGCATGCAGAGCTTCGGATTCTGTCGGGTGGTGATGCGTAACGCGCCGCCGGGCAAGCTGGGCACCGACATGGAGCGCGGTTACGTGCTGATGCACAGCCACACGCCCGTCGACGAACGCAATCTCGTCTGGCGCTGGATTCTCAACTGCAAGGCGGATCATCGTTCGGCCGGCGATCCCAACATGTCGACCGCCAAGCGGGTGGCATCCATGTTTCCCAACGTCGTCGCTCAGGACCGTTGGGCGCTGGAAAAGCAGCAGGAGATGTTCGAGGTACCGGATGAAGGCTATTCCGAACTGTTCCTTCGGCCCGACAAAGGGCTACGCCGCATCCGCCAGATGTTTTCGGCCAAAGTGCGCGAGGAGCAGGCGGCCCGCGCCCAATCCCCGCGCGCGGCGGAATAAGTCTCCGGACTCGCGTCGATGGTCGCCGCGTCCATGCCGAACCAACGCCGCAACGGCCACGGCCCGCTCGCGGGTCTTCGTGTTCTCGAGTTCGGCCAGATCGCAGCTGGGCCGTTCACGGGCTCCTTGCTGGCCGATCTCGGCGCCGACGTGGTCAAAGTCGAGCGCCCCGACGGCGGCGACGGCATGCGCGATTGGCCGCCCTTGTCCGCCCGGGGTAACGGACCGGTCTTTTCGGAAAATTTTGCGTCCCTGAACCGCAACAAGCGGAGCGTTGCATTCGACCTGAAGAATCCGGGCGATCTTGCCAAGTTGCGCGAACTGGCTAGGGTCGCCGACGTGGTGGTGGAAAATTTCCGCGCCGGGGTGTTGAAGCGGCTCGGCCTCGGCTATGACGATCTCAAGGCGGTCAATCCCCGAATCGTCTACTGCTCGATCTCCGGTTACGGTCAAACCGGCCCCTACGCGCACAAGGGCGCGTTCGATGTCACCGTCCAGGGCATGAGCGGCATCATGAGCGTGACCGGCGAAGAGGGCCGGTCGCCGGTCAAGTGCGGCGTTCCGGTCGGGGATTTTTGCGCCGGACTCTACGCGGCCTACTGCATTGCCGTCGGCGTGATGCGGGCGCGCGAAGCGGGCGAGGGCTGCTATATCGACTGTTCGATGCTCGGCAGTCTGATTGGCGTCGCCGCCCTGCAAACCAGCGAGTATTTCGGCACTGGCAAGGCGCCGCGCGCGCTCGGTTCGGCGCACCCCCGCAACGCCCCCTACCGGGCGTTCAAGGCCAAGGACGATTATTTCATCATCGCCGCCGGCAATGACAAGCTGTGGGAAAGCGTTTGCGATGCGGTCGGCAGGCCCGATCTCGCGCGCGATCCGCGCTTCACCTCGCAATTGCTGCGCGCCAAGAACCAGGACGACCTACTGGCGATCCTTGCGCCGTTGTTTCTCGAAAAGACCGCGGCCGAATGGCTGGCGGAAATGGACCGGCGCGGCGTACCGTGCGCGCCGATCAACACCTATCCGGAAATTCTCGCCGATCCGCAGGTCGCCGCCATGGACTTGGTGCGGGCGTTGCGCCTGCCAAACGGCGTCGAGACGCGAACGACCGCATTTCCGGTCGCTATTTCCGGACACCGCTTCGAGGTGTACCGCGAACCGCCCGAATTGGGGCAGCATAACGCCAGTGTGCTGACGGAGTGGCTCGGCCGCGGCGCCTGAGGTCCGGCCGATCCCTATCCGAGGAGACTCTTCGGAACCCGGCAGTTTCGCCTGTTTGCGCCGATTTTCCGGATATAGACGACGGCCATTCACGTCGGCCGACGAAAGCCCCTTGACCGACGATATATCTAAAAAACTGATCTAAATTGCTTAGATATTATCGTTTGATTTGATGTTTCTCTAAGGGGCAAAATATCCTGATTGAGATTGCGGAATTTATCGGTCGACCCCGCGGGCGAGCCGCGCGTCCCGGCGCATCATCAGGAGACAGTCATGGAAATCATCGATCCCGTTACCGGCAAGCGTAAAGCGATCACAGGCACACCGGAGCAGCTGGCGGCACTGAAGCACCTCGCCGATTTGGTCGAAACCGGAAAGAACCAAGAAGTTCCGGCCGCCGTCGATGCAGCCCTCAAGACCGGCATGCCGCCTTACGACGTGCTGATCAACGGCCTTCAGGCCGGTCTCGCCGTTGTCGGTGAGCGATTCAAGCGTCAGGCGGCGTTCATCCCCGAGGTGCTGATCAGCGCGCGCGCGATGAAGGCGGGCGTCGATGTGCTCAAGCCACTGCTGGTCAAGGCCAACAACAAGCCGACGGGCGTCTGCGTTCTCGGCACCGTTCAGGGCGATCTGCACGACATCGGACAAAATCTGGTCGGCATCATGCTCGAAAGCGCCGGCTTCGTCGTCCACAACTGCGGCGTCAACGTCCGCCCGGAGGCGTTCCTGGCCAAAGTCAAGGAGGTCAACGCCGATCTTGTCGGCATGTCGGCGCTGTTGGCCACCACCATGATGAATCACAAGACGACGATCCAATACTTCGCCGACAACGGTTACCGCGATAAGGTCCGATTCATGAGCGGCGGGGCGCCCGTGTCGCCCGAGTTCGCACAGGAAATCGGCGCTGATGGCTACGCCTCCAACGCCCTGGCGGCGATCGAGCTGGCCAAAAAGCTGACGCAATCCGGTTGGAACGGCAACTTCATCAACGGCGATGAGGTCGGTGCCCACATGGCCGCGTGAAGCGCGGCACGGCGCATACCGTTGAACACTGAGATGGGAAAAGAGGCAAGAAGTCGATGGCAACCAAGAAAATGACTCCGATGGAGCGGATGTCGGCCGTGCTCAACAAACGGCAGCCCGATCGCGTGCCGTTTCTGATCACCTCGCGCGAGTTTGGAATCCGCTATTCCGGTCATAAGCACCACGAGGCGTATAAAAATCCCCAGCTCTACATCGAATCTCAACTGAAGATTCTCGAAGATTTCGAGACCGACGGCGTCTGGGACATCTGGTGCACGCCGGCGGTGGACGCGGCGCTCGGCGCCAAGATGGAATTTCCCGACGACGACCCGCCGTGGATTCACGAACCGGTCATCAAAGAACGGTCCGATCTCGCCAAACTGAAGCCGGTCGATCCCCTGACCAACGGTTATATGCCGTATCTCCTGGACGTCGTGCGCGGCCTGAAAAAGGCGGTTGGTCCCGACGTTCCGGTTATCGCCTGGGCGTCGCCGCCTTTCCGCACGGGCTGCATGATTCGCGGTAATACCACGCTTTATCTCGACATTTACGACGATCCGATCTTCGTCAAGGACCTGATGGAATTTACCTTGGCCAACTGCACGGCTTATGGCAAGGCCCTGATCGACGCCGGCGCCGACATCATCACCACGTCGAACCCGGTCGCCAACTACGAGTGCATCTCACTCGACGCGTTCAAGGAATTTGCTCATCCCTACAGCGTACGGATGTTCAAGGCGCTGAAAGCGCACGGCGCCATGGGCATTAATTTCCACACTTGCGGCAACTGGGACGATCGTTACGACCTCTGCGTCGAGGGTGTCGACATGCTCCACTGCGACAAGGTCGATCTGGCCGATTTCTGCCCCAAGTACGCCAAGGATGTAGTCATCATGGGTAACGTCCGTTCGGTCGATAACGTCCTGCGTGGCACGCCGGAGTCGGTCCGCAGGGAAGCGATCGAATGCATTAAAAAGGGGGCACCGAGCATGCGCTACGTCATGAGCAACGATTGCGCCGTGCCGCGCGACAGCAATCCGGCGAACGTCATGGCGATGCGCGATGTGGTGCGCGAATTCGGCGACTACCCGCTGAATTTCTAGAATAGGATCCGCGCCAACGCCCGGACGAAGAAAAAAGCCAAAGGAACGTCGTCAACGGGATAACGGAGGCGTCCCATGCAAAAACCGATGTGGTCGCCGTCGGACGCTCGTGTGGCCCGGTCGAATGTGACGGCGTTCATGCGCGCCCTCGAGTCCGGCCGGGGACTCGCGCTGACCAATTATCGGCAACTGTACGACTGGTCGGTGTCACGGCCGGAGACGTTCTGGGAATCGGTTTGGGATTTCACCGGAATCGTCGCTGAAATGCGCGGCGATACGGTCCTCGCCGACGGCGACGACATGATGGCGGCACGCTTCTTCCCCGACGCGCGCCTCAATTTCGCCGAAAACCTGCTGCGCCATCGGGGCGACGCGCCGGCGGTCATCTTTCGCCGCGAGGACGGGTTGCGCCGCACGCTCACCTACGATCAGCTGCATGATCTGGTGGCGCGTCTGATCGGCGCCTTGCGCGCGCTCGGTATCGACGTAGGCGACCGGGTCGCGGCCATCCTGCCGAACATGCCGGAGGCCCTGGCCTTCATGCTGGCGACCACGGCGATCGGCGGCGTGTGGTCGTCGTGTTCTCCCGATTTCGGGCCGGAAGGGATCGTTGATCGGATCGGGCAAATTGCCCCCAAGGCGCTCATCGCGGTCGACGGATATTACTACAATGGCAAGCGCCACGATCTGACGGCGACGCTGTCGCAGGTATGCCGCCGGTTGCGGTCGATCGAAAAGGTCGTGATCGTGCCCTATGTCTCCGCCACGTCGGCGAAGACGGATCTGCCCGCGGCAGTCGCGCTCGACGAACTGTTGGCCGGTATCCCTGGCGGAGCGATCTCGTTTCGTCGTTTCCCCTTCGACCAGCCGGCGTTCGTGTTCTTTACCTCCGGTACCACCGGCCTGCCCAAGTGCATCGTCCACGCCGCCGGCCGCGCTCTCATCAAGCTGTTCGAGGAACAATGGCTGCAATTCGACGTCAAGCGCGGCGACATCTTCTTTTACTTCACCACCACCGGCTGGAACATGTGGTACACCCTGGTGACCGCCTTGGGGCCGGGTGGAACCATCCTGATGTACGACGGATCGCCGTTCTATCCGACGCCCGATGCCCTGTTCCGAATTGCCGCGGACGAGCGGATCGCGATCTTCGGCACCTCGCCCAAATACCTGGATGCCCTCCGCAAGGCCGGCGTGCGTCCCTGCGGCGGGTTCGACTTGTCGGCGCTGGACACGGTGGTATCCACCGGCGCGCCGCTCGCGCCCGAGAGCTTCGATTTCGTCTATGAGGCGATCAAGCCGGACGTCCGGCTGTCGTCGATTTCCGGCGGCACCGAGTTGGTCGCCACCTTCGCCAACGGCAACCCGATCGGACCCGTGTGGCGCGGCGAGATGCAGGCCCTGACCTTGGGCATGAAGGTGGAGGTCTTCGACGATGCCGGGCGCTCGGTGCGCGGCGAAAAGGGCGAACTGGTGTGTACCGCGCCGTTTCCATCGCGCCCGCTGGGTTTCTGGAACGACCCCGGCAACCAATTGTATTTCAAGACATATTTTTCCCGTTACCCGAACGTTTGGCATCACGGCGATTACGCCGAACTGACCGAGAACGACGGCCTGATCATTTACGGGCGTTCGGACGCGACGCTCAATCCCAGCGGCGTTCGCATCGGCACCGCCGAAATTTACCGCGCGGTCGAGGATCTGGACGAGGTCGCGGATTCCGCCGTCGTCGGGCAGGAATGGAACGGCGATACCCGCGTGCTACTGTTCGTCAAGCTGCGCGACGGCTTCGCGCTCGACGAAGCTCTCGCCGAAAAAATCAAATCCCGCATCCGGCGTTACGCCACGCCGCGCCATGTGCCGGCGAAGATCGTTGAAGTCACCGACATTCCCTATACCGTCAACGGCAAGAAAATGGAGTTGGCGATCGCCAATGTGATTCACGGCCGCCCGGTGAAAAATCTGGGGGCGGCGGCAAATCCGGGCGCCCTCGATCAATTCCGCAACCGCGCCGAGTTGACGGCGTAAACCGCAACCGCACCAGGATCAACAGGAGGACGAACCCATGAAACCGCGCAGAATTAAATATTGGGGCTGGGGCTACGAGGACGATCCGGAAACGCCTCGCGTCCTCATCGACAACATCGAACGCTATTTTTCCAAATTCTTCAGAGTCAGCGGCTTCAACACCATCCCCCTGCCGGCTTTGGATAACGTCAAGATCCGCGCGCCGCGCGTCGCGATCCCGGCCAAGCTCAAGGCCTTCTGCACCGACAGCCGCGAGGAGCGCATTCGGCACGCGCTCGGCCGCTCGCCGATCGACTACGTCAAGATCTTCAACGGCGAATACGAGAATCCGCCCGATATGGTCGCCTACGTGCGCAACGAACAGGACATCGTCGACGTGATGGACTGGGCGGTCGGCGCCAGGGCCGCCATCATTCCCTTTGGCGGCGGCACTACCGTCAACGGCGGCATCGAGCCGCGCCTCGGCGACGCTTATGCCGCCGCCGTCAGCCTCGACACCACACTGCTCAACAAGGTGCTCGAAATCGACGACGTGTCGCGCTGCGCGCGCATTCAGGCCGGCGCCCTCGGGCCCGACCTCGAAGCCCAACTCAAGCGCAGCGGCTTCAGTCTGCGCCATTTCCCGCAGTCGTTCCAGCACTCGACGCTCGGTGGCTGGATTGCGACCCGCTCGGGCGGCCATTTCGCCACCCATTACACGCATATCGACGATTTCGTGGAAAACATGACGCTGATCACTCCGAGCGGCAAGCTGGAAACCCGGCGCATGCCGGGCGACGGCGCGGGTCCCGATCCCGACCGCTTGTTCATGGGTGCCGAGGGCTCGCTCGGGATTATCACCGAAGCCTGGGTGCAGTTGCAGGGACGGATCAAACACCGCAAATCGATCGCCGTATTCTTCGACGATTTTCTCAAGGGTTGTGAGGCCGTTCGGCACATCGCGCAGGCGGGGCTCTATCCCTCCAATCTTCGCATCATCGACGCCGAGGAAGCGCGGGTAAATTACGTGTCCGACAAGAACAAGCACATTCTATTCCTGGCGTTCGAGTCCACCGATCATCCGGTCGATGCCTGGATGGACCGCGCGCTCGAAATCTGCGCGGACTACGGCGGGAAATTCGACCGCTCGATAATGGCCCGACCCGACAGCCATCGCGTCGAGGAGCAGGGCCGCTGGCGCGACATCTTCATGGAAACCAGCTACTACCGCGAAATCACGACGCCGCGCGAAATCATTTACGGCACGATGGAAACGTCGATCACTTGGGATCGGTTCCCTGAGATGTATCACCGGATCAACGACGTCACCGCCAAGGCGATGGTCGAGGCGACTGGGCGCAAGGGGTCGCTAAGCTGTCGTTTCGTGTTTGTCTATCCGGATGGCTGCGCGCCCTACTGGAGTTGGTATTGCCTCGGCAAGCACGGCGCTCTCATCGACCAGTGGAAGCACGTCAAAAAAGCGGCAATCGACGAAATGATCCGTCTCGGCGGCAGCACCACTCATCACACCTCCATCGGGCGCGACCACATGCCGTGGCTGAACCGGCAAACGGACGATTTGTTCCGCAAGGTCCTGCAATCGGCCAAGCGGACGCTCGATCCCCACTGGCTGATGAATCCGGGCGTCATCATTCCTCCCGAGGGCTGATCGAGTCCACGCCGACATAATCCGCCGGTGTCATGATCCCAGCGGTTCTTTACTTAACTTATGGTTCCGGGGTCACATCACTTAGAACGTGACCACGCTACGGATCGACTTGCCCTCGTGCATCAGATCGAAGGCCTTGTTGATCTGCTTCAGCGGCAGAACGTGGGTGATCAGATCGTCGATGTTGATTTTGCCGTCCATGTACCAATCGACGATCTTGGGCACGTCGGTGCGCCCGCGCGCGCCGCCGAAGGCGGTGCCGCGCCAGACCCGGCCGGTGACCAGCTGGAACGGTCGCGTGCTGATTTCCTGGCCGGCGCCGGCGACGCCGATGATCACACTTTCGCCCCAGCCCTTGTGGCAGCATTCCAGCGCTTGGCGCATGGTCTTGACGTTGCCGATGCACTCGAAGCTGTAGTCGGCACCGCCGTCGGTCAGATCGACGATCGCCTTGACCACGTCCTTTTCCTTGGCCGGGTTGACGAAGTGGGTCATGCCGAACTTCTTCGCCAGGGGAACTTTCTTCGGGTTGATATCGACGCCGACGATCTTGTCGGCGCCGACCATGCGCGCGCCCTGGATGACGTTGAGGCCGATGCCGCCGAGCCCGAACACTACCACGTTGGCGCCGGGCTTGACCTTGGCGGTGTTGATCACCGCGCCGATCCCGGTGGTCACTCCGCAGCCGATGTAGCAGACCTTATCGAACGGCGCGTCCTTGCGGATCTTGGCCAGCGCGATCTCGGGCAGCACCGTGTAGTTGGCGAAGGTCGATGTGCCCATGTAATGGAAGATTTTCTTTTTCTTGTAAGAGAACCGGCTGGTGCCGTCGGGCATCACGCCCTGGCCCTGGGTCGAGCGGATCGCCTGGCAGAGATTGGTCTTGCCCGAGAGACAGAATTTGCACTGGCGGCATTCGGGTGTGTAAAGCGGGATTACATGATCGCCCTTCCTGAGCGACTTCACTCTCTTGCCGACTTCGACTACCACGCCCGCGCCCTCATGGCCCAGGATCGCGGGAAAGAGGCCTTCCGGGTCCTCGCCCGAGAGCGTGAAAGCGTCCGTGTGGCAAATGCCGGTCGCCTTGATTTCGACCAGCACTTCGCCTTCCTTTGGCCCTTCCAACTGGACGGTCTCGATGCTTAGCGGTTTTCCGGCCTGGAACGCTACGGCTGCTTTGACGTCCATATGATTTTCTCCCCGGTTGGTGAAAGGACCGCGTCAGGCCTTCTTGGTTTTCGCCACGTGAGTCGCGATGGCGTCCATCAGGGGCGGCGACAGGCAGTCGTAGGGCTCGAGGCCGAGGGTCTTGAGTCGCGCACGGATCGCCGGCATGTCGGCCGGATTGGTGCCGGATTCGATCACCGAGGACACGAACGCCGCGAATTCGGGCGCCGACCAGCCCTTCTCGTTCGACAGTTCGGTATGGATGAAGTCGAGGCCGTAGAACGGATGGTTCTTGTTCTCGATCCGGCCGTACATATGCACGCCGCACTTGACGCAGGCGTGGCGCTGGATCGCCGCGTTGGCATCGACCACTTTCAGCTTTCCTTCGCCGCTGACAACTTGCAACTTGTCGCGCGGCACCACCGCCACCTGGGAAAACAGCGCCCCCGCTGGCTTCCAGCACTTGGTACAGCCGCAGACGTGGTTATGCGCGCTCTGCGCGCTTACCTTGACCATCACCGGATCGCTTGCACACTTGCAGCGCAGCGTTCCGCCTCCGAAATTGGTCGATCCCGGCTGAATCCCGCCATCCACTGCCGGATGGATTTTGACCGTACCCGCCATGTGAACCTCCCTATATCGCTTTCTCTTATCAGGTAAAATCATACAATACTTCGGGTTGCGCGCCTCTATCTTATTCCCAATCAACGCATCGAAACTCTCTATGTGCCCCCATCGCCGCCTTCCATTGGTCGCTCGTTCAATCGGTATTCTGGAAAATAGGGATTTGCACGATGCCGTTCCGGGACATGACCTTGGCTGCGTTCGTCGCGGTCGTTTGGGGGCTTGCCTTCGTCGCCACCAGGATCGCGCTCGACAGCTTCACGCCTGCGCAACTGACGGCGCTGCGTTTTTTGATCGCATGCGTGCCGGTTCTGATCCTGCCCCGACCGAATCTGCCATGGCGCACGCTGGTGCCGATCGGGCTCACACTCTTCGCCGGGCAGTTTTTGCTGCTGTTTTTCGCGTTCACCCGGGGCATGCCGCCGGGGGTCGCGTCGGTCACCCAGCAGATGCAGGTCTTTTTCACGGTTCTCCTGGCGGCGATCGTGCTGCGGGAAATCCCGACCACGCGGCAGATCATGGGCATGGTGACCGCCTGCGCCGGGCTCGCCGCGATTGCTCTCTCGGTCGATGCCGATCTTACGTGGCTCGGGCTCGGCTTAGCGCTGGCCAGCGCCGCCAGTTGGGCGATCGGCAATATCCTGGTGAAGCGACATCCCGGTGCGCCGATGTTGGCGCTGATGGTATGGCTGAGCCTGATTCCACCGTTACCCGCGCTCGCGGTCGCCGCCGCGTTTGACCGAGGTCCATCGCTGCCCACGGCGATCGCCGCCGCCACCTGGGCTGGATGGATCGCCGCCCTTTACCTCGGCGCGGTTGCGACCGTGCTTGCCTACGCCATTTGGGGAAGATTACTGACCCGCTATTCCGCCGCCACGGTCGCGCCGTTCGCACTCATCGCGCCATGCGTCGGGGTTGCTGGCTCAGCGGTCGCGTTCGGCGAGGCATTTCCGCCGTTGCGTTACGTTGGCATGGCCCTCATCGTGGCCGGAGTCGCTGTCACGGTCTGGCCCGTGATCGGACGGCGGAAGGGTTATCAACCCTTGGCGCGATAGTCGGCGATCCGCTGGCGCAAGCCCGGTCGAAAGGCGGAACGCACCAAATCCGCCATGTCCGCATCGCGGGTGTCCCGGACGGTCAGCGCGAGCAGGTGTGCGCGCGCGGG
>Ga0194120_10009132_pt1 | contig 12698 bp, 9 predicted proteins | sample TA2MahCa65mmetaG_FD_148642 | JGI IMG/M metagenome (GOLD analysis project Ga0194120, IMG submission 148642) | Freshwater microbial communities from Lake Tanganyika, Tanzania - TA2015019 Mahale Deep Cast 65m | ecosystem: Environmental > Aquatic > Freshwater > Lake | place: Tanzania: Lake... | reverse complement strand
CGAGACCAAGGCGCGCAGAAGGCCGGTGGTGTCCGAGGTGCCGCCGGCCCCCGGATTGTCCTGGGCGTCGGCGATGACCACGGGCTTATCCGCCCGCACCGCCATGGCCCGGGAGACGGCTTCCTCGGGCGGCAGCAGCTCGTCGCCGAACTCCCTCTCCCGGGACACGATCAGGCCGGCGAGGGCGTCGGCGGCTTTCTCGGCGGCGTCGCGATCGGCGGCATGGGCGATCACCGCCGGGCCGCAATCGGTGATGTCGGCCTGGACGAAACCCGGCGTGAAGGAGAGGAGCGAGACCGCGCCCTTCTCCATCCGCCCGAGTTCCTCGTAAATGCTCCCCGTCGGCTCGACCAGGGTGCAATGGGTGGTGAGGGGCAACAGGAAGGGCAGCTTGCGCAACGCCTTGGCCTGGGGCCGCAGCTTGCCTGTGACCAGGGCGTCGAGATGACGCGCGGCCCGGGCGCCGGTCTCGGCCATGTCGACATGGGGATAGGTGCGATAGGCCGCGAGGGCGTCGGCGTTCTCCACCATGGTCCGCGTCGTATTGGCGTGGAGATCGAGGCTGGCGACGATCGGCACGCGCGGCCCGACCAGGGCCCGCAGGCGGCGCAGGAGCTCCCCTTCCCCATCCTCGCAATGCTCGACCACCATGGCGCCGTGGAGATCGAGATAGATGGCGTCGAAACCCGGCGCCGCCTTGACCAGGGCGAGCATTTCCCCCACCACCCGCTCGAAGGCATCCTCGGTGACGTAACCCGAGGGCACCCAGGCGCACCACAGCAGGGGATGCACCGCGTGGCCGAGACGGGCGAATTCCTCGATCGCCCCGGCGATCGGCAGGTTCATGCCCTTGAAGACGGTGAAGACGTCAGGCCCGCGGGTGAGCGGCGGCCAGCCCTCGCCCCGGACGAAGGCCTCGTAGGTGGCCTTGACCGGGGCGAAGGTGTTGGTTTCGTGTTGGAAGCCGCCGACGAGAATGCGCGCCAATCAGGGCCTCAATTGCCGCGACGGTTGAGCTGGACGTATTTGTACATGCCCTCGATGTTGAGCTGGGACATCTGGGCGAAGCCGGCCCAGTCCTTGTATTTCGAGAGGTCGACCATCTGCTTGGCTTCGTCGACGCTCTTGCCCTCGCGGGCGAGCTTGAGGACCTGGCCGCGCAGGTCTTCCATGTAACCGCGATAGGCCTTGATGTCGGCCAGCGCCCCGAGGGGGCCGTGGCCCGGCGCGAACACGTCGAAGTCCATGGCCTCGACCCGCTTGAGGCCCTCGATCCACTCGCCGATATAGGCGTCGGGAAAATCGCGGAAGGCGACCGACTTCACCGGAATGAAATCGACCGCGAACAGGATGCGCTCGGCCGGGAAGCGCATGACGATGGAATTGTCGGAATGGTTGCGACCGACATAGCTGAGCTCGACCACCGTGCCGCCGAGTTCGATGGCGAGATTGTCGGTGAAGGTGAGCTGGGGCACCGCCGTCGGGCGCTTTTCCCCGATGATCACCGGCTTGGCGTTGACATGGGAGACCACGGTCGCGGTGTCGGCCCAGACCTCGCCGCCCGAAATGTGATCGGCGTGGTCATGGCTGTAGATCACGTATTTGATCTGCTTGCCGAAGCGGGTGGCGATCTCGGCCTTGAGCCAGGCCGCCGCGTCCTTGTTGACCGGATCGGTGGCGATCACCCCGGCCGGCGTCACGGCGAAGACCGAGAAATGGTTGTTGTTGCGAAAACGGTAGACCTCGCCGGCGATCTTGGTGATCTCGCGCTGCGGCGTGGTCAGGATCGGGCTCGCCGCCGGCGCGGGCGCCGGCGCCGCCGGCTGGGCCGCCTGCTGGGCGAGAGCGTCACCGGCCGCGATCAGGCCCGCGAGCGCGAGCCCGGCCAAAACATGTCGCAAATGCATGGGTTCTCTCCTCCCCTGATTCCGCCCCCGGAACCTCACGACCCCGGGAGTATGGCCCAGGCAAGGCGAGGACGCCAGCCGGCGCCGGCGGGGCGATCGCGCCTCGTGAAACTTCGGGCTTGCAGCGGGCTCGAAAAGCCAGGTGAATCGGCGTGATCGAAGCCACTGGAAACACCGCCGCCATGATCGAGAGGGTCCTGTCACGGCCCCAAATTGTCCTTGCTGGCCGTTGGCTGCTGTGCGCCGGCGCCTATGTCCTTGCCGATTGGGGGAGCTACCTCCATCCCCTGCCCGAGGTCGAGATCACGCCTTGGAGCCCCGCGACCGGCATCGCTTTCGCCATGGCGTATCGTCACGGCGCAAGGGAAGGGGCGTGGATCCTGTTCGCCTCGGGAATATCGAACACGATGTTGCGGGGCGATCTTCTTGGGCAACGTCTGATCGGCTTCGAGGTGGTCCTTTCCACCATCGCCTTGGTCCTGGTCGCCGTTGCCGTATCGCGAGGCCGGTCGGTCGTTGATTCGAGCCTTCGTGGCCTGCTTCGGTTCCTGGCGGCGGCGGCTCTCGCGGCCGGGTCGATCGCGGTCATTCGGATGGCATTGCTCCAGGTTCTCGGCCCGGCCGGCACGGATCACCTGATCGAGAGCGCTCTCAGTTCTTGGGCGGGCGATGCCATCGGCATCGTGGGGATCGGATGGCCGCTCCTGCGCTGGCGGGATATGGCGAGGTGGATCCAGGGGGTGGAAGCCGGTCCCGCCCTCGGCATCGCCTTTTCTCTTGGCGCCCTGGTTTTCACCGTCTGGATCGTCTTCGGCGTCGAGGCGACGGACGAATTCAAGTTCTTCTATCTGCTGTTCCTGCCCGTGGCGCTGATCGCTCTATGGCAAGGGATCGACGGCGCGGCGACGGCCATCGCCGTCACCCAGATCGCCATGCTGGGCTTTTTCCAGTTTCGCGACTTCAACGCCGTCGCCGTGGCCGAATTCCAGGCGTTGCTCCTCGTCTTGGCGATGACCGGCCTCGTCATCGGCGCCGTGATCGACGAGCGACGCGGCTACGAGGCGCGATTTCGGGAGAGCGAGGCGGCGTTGCGCGCGCGCATCGAGCGGGTGGCGCATCGCGGACGCCTCGCTTTCGCCGGCGGCTTCGCGGGCGCCCTCGCCCATGAATTGCGCCAACCCCTCACCGCGATCCGCGCCTACCTGCGCACCGCACAGACCCTCATCGGGCAGGGCCCCGGCCAGGAGGATCGCGCCGCGGTGACGCTGGAAAAAGCCGTCGGGCAGGTCGACCATGCCGGGGCCGTCCTTGACCGGCTACGGGCGTTCACAGGGACCGGCGCGAGACGGGCGGCCCCGTTCGACGCGACCCACGCGGCGCGCGATGCCATAGAACTCGCGTCGATCGCCGCCAAGCCTTCCGGCGCCAAAATCAACCTGTCCGTCGATCGGGGCTCCATGATGGTTCACGCCGACTACGTGCTCGTGGTCCAGATTCTCCTCAATCTCCTCTACAATGCCATCGAGGCCGTCGCCGGTCTGCCGCCCGAGCGTCGGATGATCGCGCTTGGCGTGTCGCTCGCCGCGAACCGCGAAGCGGTCGCCATCACGGTTCGCGATCATGGACCCGGACTTCCGCCGCCGGTGTTGGATCGCCTCTTCCTACCGTTCACGTCGGCGCGAAAGGCGGGGTTGGGCCTGGGCTTGTCGCTTTCACGCGTCCTGGCGAGGTCGATGGTCGGGGACTTGGCGCTGGCCGACAATGGGCCGGACGGCGCGACGTTTCGGTTGACGCTGCCCGTGGAGGAAATCGCGGCATGAAAAGCGCCGGAAAAATAATCATCGTCGACGATGAACCCACGGTCGCGGATGCCTTGTCGGGCCTGCTTCGGGCTCGTGGCCACGCCACCGAGACCTTCCTGCGACCGAGGAAGTTCGTCGAAAGACTGCCGTTGTCCGACGACACCTGCGTCGTGCTCGATCTCAATATGCCCGACATGGACGGCATGGAGGTTCTTGGCCACCTCCGCCGCGCCAACTCGCGCTGCCGGGTGATCGTGCTCACCGGGTACGGCGACATCCCCAAGGCCGTGGCGGCGATCAAGGGCGGCGCGACCGACTTCCTGGAAAAGCCGGTCGACGACCAGGTCCTGTTCAAGGCGATCGAGGATGCCGCCCCGACGGGGGTGGATTTCCCGGCACTCGACGCACGGCGCGAGGAGTTGCGGAAGCGTTTCGATCGCCTGACGCCGCGCGAGATCGAGGTCATGGACCTCCTGGTCCGGGGCTACACCAATGCCGGCGTCGGCGAACACCTCGGCATCAGCGCCAAGACCGTCGAGCATTACCGGGCGCGCATCGGCGAGAAACTCGATGCCGGGGGCCTCGCCGACATCGTCCGCGCGGCCATCGCCCTCGGCCGCCTCTACCCCTGATCGCCAACCGGCGCCGCGACTTGGCCATGATCGCCTGGGTCGGATTCCTCGCCTGCGTCGCCGCGATCACGGTGGCCGGCACCGTGCTGGTGCGCGAGGGCGAGCGCATCTCGGCATTGACCGGGATATCGCAGGGCGCGATCGGCTTCGTCCTGCTCGCGGTCGCCACGTCCTTGCCGGAACTCCTGACCGGAATGAGCGCCATCCTGGTCGAGGACGCGCCCGATATCGCCGTGGGCGACATCCTCGGGAGTTGCCTCTTCAATTTGGCGCTTTTCGCCGTTCTCAACTTGGTCGCCAATCGCGGCGATGTCTATGCCCGTCTCGGACGGGAACATCTCGCCGCCGCCATCCTCGGAATCGCGGCGCTCATGGTGATTGGTGGAGCCCTCATCGCCCGGTGGGATGGGCTGTCAGCGGCGCATGTCGGCGTCGAATCGCTTTTGATCGGGGCGCTTTACGCCTTGGCGATCCGCCTGGGGACGCGCCAACCCATTCGAGAGCACCCCAGGTCGGAACCGGATCGCGCCGCCTTGACCCGGGCCATGTCGAGGTATGGCGTCGCCGCGATCGTGGTGGTGATCGCCGGCGTGGCGTTGCCAGGCATGGGAACCGAAATTGCCCGGCAAACCGGTTGGGGCGAGACCTTCGTCGGCACGATGCTCGTCGCCGCGGCGACCTCGATGCCCGAGTTGATCGTCACCATTCAGGCGAGCCGGACCGGGGCCTTCGCCATGGCGGCCGGCAATCTCCTCGGCAGCAATCTCTTCAATTTCGTGATCCTGGCGCTGGACGACGCGGTGTTCCTTCGAGGACCGCTGCTCGCCCATGCCGCGCCGTGGCACGTCGTGACCGCCGCCGGCGCCATCGCCATGACCGTCCTGGTCGCCGCCGCCCTCCTCCGGCCCCCGACGCGGGGCCTATTGGGGCCGCTAGCATGGCCGTCCATCCTCCTGGCGCTGCTCTACCTCGGCGCGTCCTATGGGCTATTTGCCCTGAGCGCCACCTAGATCGGCGCGATCAGCGGTAAAGAAAGAGCGGACAGGGCGGCGCGGCGACGAGGTCGGTGGTCGTCGAACCGAGAAAAACCTCCTTGATGCCGCGGTGCCCGAAGGCGCCCAGGACCATCAGCGCCGGCTTCCGATCCGAGGCGACGAGGCGAAGGGCCTCGCCGGCCGAGACCGAGGTGACGATCGGATGCGGCTCGACGACCCGGCCGTGCCGCGCGAGATAGCGGCCGAGCTCGTCGAGACGGCCATCGGCCTCGGCGCGGGTCTCGCACACCGCCACGGTCAGGACGCGGCGATCGTCGAACAGACCGGAGAAGACGAAATTCTGAATGGTTCGCATCGCCGGCAGGCTCGCGTCATAGGCGATCAGGACGTCACGTCCCTCGGCTTTCGACTCCGGCGTGATCAACGCCGGTCTCGGCATTTCCCTGAGGTAGTCCTCGACGCATTCCGAGGGGCTTTCCTGGATCGCGCCGCGAAACCCCGTGTCGCAGCCCGTCACCAGAAAATCGGTCACCGCGGCCGCCTTCACCAGCGCCGGTCCGGGCTCGCCGTCGAAGGCGACGATTTCATGCTCGACTCCGCGCTGCCGGCAGGCATCGGCGAATTCCGTCGTCACCTGTCGCTTGATCGCCACCGCCTGATGACGAAGCGTCGCCTGTCCGCGCACCCGGAAATCCATCGCGCCCGGGGGGACCGGCTCCGGCTTGTCGATGAAGGCGAGGTCGATCCCCGTGACACCCAAGGCGCGGCCCTTCTCCCCGGCCGCTATGTCCAGGGCGAACTCCCTGGCCATGCGCGATGCCCCGGTGACGCCGAGGAGAACCGCCACGTCCAGGACCCGCCTGTTGTCGCGATCGTTCATGACACCTCACCGAAACTCGAGACTCCAGCCATCGATCGACTGAACGCGTTCACGCCGACCGCCGCCATCGGGGAATGTCCCTAGGGTATGCGCCTCATGCCCCCAGCCGAAGTGGGACCTTACCCTTCCAGGGAAGGTTCCCCCAATGCGGTCCATGGCACGCGTGCAAGACCTACCCGTCGACCCGAGCGAGAAAAGTCTGATCGACGACTCGGTTCCGACCGTGGCTCCGGACGCGCCACTGAGCGTGGTACTCGGCTTGTTGCGCGAGTCCGAGCGAGCGGTGCTTGCCGTCGTCGACGCTGGCGGAAAATACATCGGAACGATCACCCCCCTCCGCCTGATCGACGTCGCCACGGGCGGCATGGCCGACACGATCCTCCGCCTCGCCTACCCCGCCATGATCGGGGATTCCTTGGCCGGAATCGCCGGCCGGCTTGCAGCGGCCGCGACGGTTCCGGCCAAGGACTTGATCGACCCGGGGGCGCCGGTCCTTCAGGCCCCGCTCTCGCTCGGCGCGACATTGGCCAGGTTCGCCAAGGGCCATCTCGAAGTCGCCGTGATCGACCGGGCCGGCTATTACCGGGGTCTCGCGACTTGGTCCTGCTTTCTTGGGGCCGGCGCCAAGCCGACCTGACACCGGACGCCGATGTTCAGCGATCCGGTCTGGGCGTTGCCCTTCGTCGGCCTCTTGTTGTCAATGGCGTTCTTCCCAATCGCGGCGCCCCGACTCTGGGTGGCGCATGACGGAAAGATCGCCCTGGCCTGGATCCTGGCCGCGGTCGTGCCGATGCTGCTGGTCCTGGGTGGCGCCGAGACCCTTCATCGCGTCGCCCATGTCATGCTGCTCGAATTCGTTCCGTTCATTCTCCTCATCGGAACGCTCTACATCATCACCGGCGGCATCGTCATTCGCGGCGTGGCCGGGGGAACACCCGCCGGCAATACGCTGCTTCTCGGCATCGGCACCGCCCTGGCGGGGTGGATAGGCACCACGGGCGCCGCCATGATCCTGGTGCGCCCCCTGATCGCGGCCAATCGCGGCCGCCGGCACTCGGCGCACGTCTTCGTCTTCTTCATCGTCCTGGTCGCCAATATCGGCGGGGCGCTGTCGCCGCTTGGTGATCCGCCCCTCTTTCTTGGCTTTCTCCGGGGAGTCGATTTCTTCTGGCCCACCACCCATCTCGGCCCCACCGCGCTGACGACGGGGGCCGCTCTGCTTGTCGCGTTCTTTCTCCTCGATCGTACGCTGGCGCGCCGCGATCCGCCGCGCCCGATCGAACCGGCTCGCTTCGCCATCGAGGGCAAGCGCAATATCGCGCTGCTCGCGGCCTTGGTGCTCGTGGTCATGACGACGAGCCAATTGTCCCTCGGCACCGCCTTCGTCCTCTTCGGAATCGAGATTCCCGGCGCTGGCCTGGCGCGAGATGGCCTTCTGGCGGTCCTCGCCCTGGCCTCGATCGTGATGGGAGGCAAGGGACGGGCGGGAAACGGCTACAGCTGGGCCCCCGTGGCCGAGGTCGCCAAGCTCTTCGCCGCCATCTTCATCACCGTGCTACCCGTGATCGAGATGCTGAGGCTCGGACCGGAGGGTCCCTTCTCGGCCCTGTTTCGCCTGCTCGGCCCGGCCGAGTCCCCCAACGATTCGGCCTTTTTCATCATGACGGGTGTGTTGTCCAGCTTCCTCGACAACGCGCCGACCTATCTCGTGTTCTTCAACGCCGCGGGCGGCGACGCGGCGCATCTCATGGGCCCGGCGGCGTCGACGCTCACCGCCATATCCCTGGGCGCCGTGTTCTTCGGCGCGAACACCTATATCGGCAACGCGCCGAACCTCTTGGTCCGATCGGTGGTGGAGGGAAGCGGCATCCGGATGCCGAGCTTCTTCGGCTACGCGGCGTGGGCGCTGGTCCTGACCGCCCCGGTCTATGCGGCGCTGCTCCTCCTGCGGTTCTAGCCGGGACCGGTCAAAATCAACGCCAAAACCGGGTCAAATATCGGCGTAGCAATGCGTCTCGGCCTTGGCGCCGGGTTGGGTCAGGGCGCCGAAGCGAGCCGGGCCGACGGTCTGGGCGTATTTCCAGAGGGCGCCGGATTGGTAATCGGTCCTGCGCGACTTCCATTTCTTGTGACGGCGGGCGAGTTCGGCGGCGCTCAGCGCCACCTCGATCTTCCCGGCGAGGGCGTCGATGGTGATGATGTCGCCGTTCTTGAGAAGGCCGATCGGCCCGCCCTCGGCCGCTTCCGGCCCGACATGGCCTACGCAGAAGCCCCGCGTCGCGCCGGAGAAACGCCCGTCGGTGATGAGCGCGACCTTGTCCCCCGCGCCCTGGCCATAGAGCGCGGCGGTGGTCGCCAGCATTTCGCGCATGCCCGGCCCGCCCTTCGGCCCTTCGTAGCGGATGACCAGGACGTCGCCCTCCCGCCATTTGCGGGCCTGGACGAAGGCGAAGGCGTCTTCCTCGCAATCGAAGACCCGCGCCGGGCCGGTGTGCTTGAGACGCGCCATGCCGGCGATCTTCACGATGGCGCCGTCGGGAGCGAGGTTGCCCTTGAGCCCGACCACGCCGCCATTGGGCGAAAGCGGGTTGTTCCACTCCCGGATCACCTTCTGGGTCTTGTCGAATTTCACATGGGCGAGGTTCTGGGCGATGGTCTTGCCGGTGACGGTCAGGCAGTCGCCGTGGAGGAAGCCGCCATCGAGCAGGGTCTTCATCAGGATCGGCACCCCGCCCGCCTCGTACATGTCCTTGGCGACGTATTGCCCGCCCGGCTTGAGGTCGCAGAGATAGGGCACGCGCTTGAAGACCTTGGCGACGTCGAAAAGATCGAATTTGATACCGCATTCGGCGGCGATCGCCGGCAGGTGCAGCGCGGCGTTGGTCGAGCCGCCCGAGGCCGAGACCACGGCGGCGGCGTTCTCGAGGGCCTCGCGGGTGACGATGTCGCGGGGGCGGATGCCCTTGGCGAGCAGGTTCATCACCGCGCGGCCCGAGGCCTTGGCGTAGGAATCCCGAAGCTCATAGGGCGCCGGCGCCCCGGCCGAGCCGGGGAGCGCGAGGCCGAGAGCCTCGGAGACGCAGGCCATGGTGTTCGCCGTGTATTGCGCGCCGCAGGCGCCGTCCGAGGGGCAGGCCACCGCCTCGAGCTCGATGAGGTCCTTTTCCTTCATCTGGCCGGCGGCGTGCTTGCCCACCGCCTCGAAGACGTCCTGCACGGTCACGTCCTTGCCCTTGTAGGTGCCGGGCAGGATCGAGCCGCCATAGAGGAAGACCGAGGGCGTGTTGAGGCGGCACATCGCCATCATCACCCCCGGCAGCGACTTGTCGCAGCCGGCGATGCCGACCATGGCGTCGTAGCAATGGCCGCGCATGGTGAGCTCGATGGAATCGGCGATCACCTCCCGCGAGACCAGGGACGACTTCATGCCCTGATGCCCCATGGCGATGCCGTCGGTGACGGTGATGGTGACGAATTCGCGGGGCGTGCCCTTGGCCTCGATGACGCCGGCCTTGGCGACTTCGGCCTGGCGCTTGAGGGCGGTGTTGCAGGGCGCCGCCTCGTTCCAGGTCGAGACCACGCCCACCAGCGGCTGGTGGATTTCCTTGGCCTTCAAGCCCATGGCGTAGAGGTAGGAGCGGTGCGGCGCGCGCTCCGGCCCCTCGGTGACGTGGCGGCTGGGCAGCTTGGCCTTGCGGTTCGACATGATCCGTCCTTTCGAAAACCCGATGCTCAGGGCGTGATGTTGCGGGCGACGTCGCGCAGCGCCTCGTTGCGCGCCTCCTCGATCAGCCGCTCCGCCGTCCTCTGCTTGTCCTTTTCGTCGGAGCAGGCGGCGTTGCGGCTGTCGCCGGTGACGGTGTTGGTGTAGACGATCCGGCCGGTGCCGGCGTCGATCAGGCGCGGCACCGCCCGGTACTGCACCCGTCGCTCGAGGCAGTCGATCTTGGCCTCGGCATGCTCCAGGCAGATGCGCAGCGAGCCCACCCCGGCCGAGTAGCGGGTGCATTCGCCCTTGCGGGCTTCCTCGTATTTGCGCTCGTCGACCGTGACATGAATGGTTCCGGCATAGACGCCCTCGACCCCCAGCGACTTGGCGACGGTCACCGCCGAAAGCTCGTCGACCGGCCGCTTGGCGAGGGCCATTGCCTTCTCGACCTCGGGCCGCGCCTTGACCAGGTAGAGCGGGATGTCCTTGAGCGTGACCTTGGCGACCCTTTCGGCGAGGCCCTTGGCGAAGATAGCGCCCTCGTCCTTGTCGCCGCCGGTCGCGTCGAAATCGAGGGCCGCGACATGGCGAAGCCGCGCCGCTTCCTGGGCCCATTGGCGCTCGCGCGAATCCTTGAAGCCCACCGTGTCGATCGCCATTTCCTTGGCGCTTGAGGCGAGTTCCTGGGTCATTTCGCAGGCGACGAGCGCGAGCGCGGTCCCCAGGACGACGGCGAAATGGCGGAACGACATGGTCTGGTCCTCCCTCAGGCGGCGAGGCGGGCGAGCGCCTCGGCGAGTTTCTGTCGCGTCGCCTCGGCGGCGGCGCGGCGTTCCTTCTGTTCCTCGATCACCTCTTCCGGGGCCTTGCGGACGAAATCGGCGTTAGCGAGCTTGGCGTCGATCTTAGCGACTTCCCCGGCGGCTTTGTCCATCTCCCGTTTGAGACGTCCCGCCTCCTTGGCGAGATCGACCACCCCGGCGAGGGGTAGCACCGCCATGGCCTCGTCAACGACCGCCTGGACATCGCCGCGCGCCGGCGGTGCCTCGTCGGCGCTCGCGCTTTCGAGGCGGGCGAGGCGCAGGATCTCCTCCTGGTGACCGGCGAGGCGGGCGCGGTTTTCGGTGGAAGCACCCTTGAGGCGCAAGGCGATCTTGGCCGCCGCCGGCACGTTCATTTCCGAGCGCACGGCGCGAACGGTCGCGATCAGGCGGACCACCCATTCCATCTCGGCATCGGCCGCGGCGTCGACCGCGCCGGGAGCCGGCCAGCTCTCCTGGGCGAGGAAGACCTCGCCCCGGCGGTAACCGAGCTTGGCCCACAGCTCCTCGGTGACGAAGGGCACGATGGGATGGAGAAGGCGGAGGAGCGTACCGAGGACATGAGCGGCGGTCGCTCGCGTCTCGGTCTTGGCCGCCTCGTCGGCACCGCCGAGGATCGGCTTGATGAATTCGAGATACCAGTCGCAGAAGGTGCCCCAGGTGAAATGATAGAGGGCGAGGGCCGCCTCGTTGAACTTGAAGGCGGCGAGCGCCGCGTCGGTCTCGGCATTGGCCTTGGCGATGGCGCCGAGGATCCAGCGATTGACCGTGAGCCTGGCCTTGGCCGGATCGAAACCAGCGGAAGCCGAGGCGACGCAGCCGTTCATTTCGCAAAAGCGCGCGGCGTTCCACAGCTTGGTGATGAAATTGCGATAGCCCTCGACCCGGCTTTCGCCGAGCTTCACGTCGCGTCCCTGGGCGGCGAGGGCCGCGAGGGTGAGGCGCAGGCTGTCGGAGCCGTATTTGTCGATCAGCACCAAGGGGTCCATGACATTGCCCTTGGATTTCGACATTTTCTGGCCGCGCTCGTCGCGGACCAGGGCGTGGACATAGACGGTGTGGAACGGCGCCCACTCCATGAAATGGAGCCCCATCATCATCATCCGCGCCACCCAGAAGAAGATGATGTCGAAGCCGGTGACCAGCACGTCGGTCGGATAGTAGCGCGCGACTTCCGGCGTCTTGTCCGGCCAGCCGAGGGTCGAGAACGGCCAGAGCGCCGAGGAGAACCAGGTGTCGAGCACGTCGGGATCGCGGGTGAGCGCGACCGTCCTGCCGTAATGCCGGTCCGCCGCCGCCTGGGCTTCCGCCTCGCTCAAGGCGACGAAGGTCTTGCCGTCGGGACCATACCAGGCGGGAATCTGGTGCCCCCACCAAAGCTGGCGGGAAATGCACCACGGCTGGATGTCGCGCATCCAGGCGTAATAGGTGTTCTCCCATTGCTTGGGGACGAAGCGGGTGCGCCCCTCCTCCACCGCCTTGATCGCCGGCTTGGCGAGGGTCGCGGCGTCGACATACCACTGGTCGGTGAGGAAGGGCTCGATCGGCGTGCCGGAGCGGTCGCCATGGGGCACCACGTGGACATGGGGCTCGATCTTGTCGATCAGCCCCGCCGCCTCCATGTCGGCGACCACCGCCTTGCGCGCCTCGACGCGATCGAGGCCGCGGTATTTCTCCGGGGCGTTGGCGTTGATCCGCCCGTGATCGTCGAGCACCGAGACCAGCTCGAGCTTGTGTCGCCGCCCGACCTCGAAATCGTTGAAGTCATGGGCCGGGGTGATCTTGACCGCGCCGGAGCCCTTTTCGGGATCGGAATACTCGTCAGCGACGATGGGAATGCGCCGCCCGACCAGGGGCAGGATGGCGTGGCGGCCGACATAGGGCTTCCAGCGCGCGTCCTCGGGATGCACCGCGACGGCGGTGTCGCCCAGCATGGTCTCGGGCCGCGTGGT
>Ga0194120_10009131_pt1 | contig 12698 bp, 12 predicted proteins | sample TA2MahCa65mmetaG_FD_148642 | JGI IMG/M metagenome (GOLD analysis project Ga0194120, IMG submission 148642) | Freshwater microbial communities from Lake Tanganyika, Tanzania - TA2015019 Mahale Deep Cast 65m | ecosystem: Environmental > Aquatic > Freshwater > Lake | place: Tanzania: Lake... | reverse complement strand
GCCAGTTGATGCGCCAGCCAGGCGATGCTGTTGCTCTTGCCCGATCCGGCGCTGTGCTGAATGAGCTAATTGTGCCCACTCCCGCTCGCCTTGGCGTGGGCCAGCAGCTTCCGCACGACCAGCAACTGATGGAAGCGCGGGAAAACGAACTTCTCCTTGCCGGTCTTTTCGTCGCGCTCGAAATGCAGGTAATTCTGGATCAACTCCAGCAACGAATCCGCCTTGAGCACGCCCGTTTCCGTGCGCCCGTCCGTGTCCGAGAAGTCCGCCCAGAGATACGACGAGGCGAAGCGGTCGTAGGTGATCGGGTTCTGCACGTCGCGGTTGAACGGCAGGAGCATCGTCTCCTTGCCCTCCAGCCGCGTGGCCATGTAGGCCGCGTCGTCGTCCAGCGCGAAGTGGACGAGGCAGCGCGGGAAGAACGGCTCGCGCGGGTCGCGCCGTCGGTATTGGGCGATGGCGCGCTGGACGTTCTGCCCGGTGAAATGGTTCTTCAGCTCGATGCTGATGATGGGAATGCCGTTCAGGAAGATCACCATGTCCACCGACTGGTCCGGCGTGCGCGTGGAGAAATGCACCTGCCGCATGATGCTGAACCGGTTGCCCTCGTAACGGGCCTGATGCTCCGGGTTGCCGTCCGCCGACGGCTTGAAGAACGCCAGTTGCAGGTTGATGCCGTTGAAGCTCACCCCGTTTCGCAACACCTCCAGCGTGCCGGGCTTGGCGATGAGCGCCGACACCTGCGCCGCCAGCGTGGCCGACTCAGAGCCGGGGAATTGCTTCGCCAGCTTGGCCCACTCCTTGGGCTGCGTGGCCTGGACGAACTCCGCCAGCATCTCCGCGTCGAGGAGCTTGGCCCCGTCGAAGGCTGTGTCCGGGCGCTCCCGATACATCGGGCTGGCGGAGAGCGCCGCCATGATGCCGGATTCGGCCGCCTTCTCGCTCAGTTGGTCGTGGGAATCGGGCTTGGCCGGCTATTTTGCCGCGACCGTTGGCGGTGCGAGAGTCCACACGCGCACGTTGCACCCACGCTGGCGCAAGACCGGCGCGGCCATTTCCTGCAGGCGCACCACGGCGCGCACCTTCTCCGGGAAGGAAAGCGCGGCCAGCTTGCGTCGGCGCTGTTCTTTGGCGGCGAAAAGCCGCGCGATTTCCGGCTTCAGGTCGTCCATGATTTCCATTGCGTTTCAAGGCCGTGCCGGGACAGCACGGCCGAGAGATAATCCCGGTTCAGTTCGGCCTGCTCGCGGAACACCCGCACCCGCTGGCGGTCCTTCTCGCGGCCCGTTTGCAGGCAGATGGCGAGCAGATGCTCCGCCCGCAGCACTCGCGTGGGCGTTTGCTCGTAAAGCGTCTCCCGCGCTTCCCGCAACGCTTCTTCGAGCAGCGGGTTGTAGGCGGGCAGGAACTGCACGGGCGTGCCCGCGATGTTCACGCACTCGCCTTCCTCCGCGTGCCCGCGCGCTTTCAGCGCCTCATACAGGGGCGCAAGCGTCAGCAGGCCGGCGGCCGTCTCTGGCAACACCACGAACACGTCGAGGTCAAACGTCAGCAACGGCTCGACGTAGAACGTCGCTCCCATGGCGCCGCCGATGGCGTAACGACCCAGCACGCCGTCGCGTTCGAGTTCGTTCAGGACTTGAAGCGTTCGTTCCATAACAGGCTGGAGCTACGTTAGCATACCGGACGTTGGCCGGTCACGCATTCGTGGATGAGCGACGCCCGGTATTCCGCCAGCAACGCCAGTTGCCGCTCGTAGCCCCGGTGCAACCCGTCCAGCTTCGCAGCCTCGCACTGGATGTGGGCGAGGATTTCTCCCTGCTCGTCAACCGGCGGTAACGGGATTTTGAGCTTGGTCAAATCTTCGCAAGTCAAAGCCCCTTTCGTGCTGCCTTCTCCTTCGCTGATGAGCCGAAGAACCTGATACATGCCCTTCAAAACGAGGAGCAGGTAGCTCGGTTCAAGGCTTGGTTTCCGAACGGTCACATAGGCGATGTGCTGATTTATCGTCGCTTCAAACGCCAGCAGTCTTGCCATGCCGCGGGCCTTTCCTTGACCGGTAATTCCAACAAGAACGCTCTGAGGCTGGACTCTTGGTAAGTGGCATTCGCGTAGAGCGCGGTCTGTTACCAGTTCCTCTGCCTCGGTTACACCTTCTTGGTTCACGACGGAGCTGTTCAACCAAGGATAGCTGCCTCCGGTCCAGTAGCCGGTTTCTGTCCTGCTGGGCGTAGAGCCATTCCCAATCCGTGCAAGCAAGCCCAGTTTCTTCACCTCCCAATGCTTTGGAATCTGGCCGAGCCAGGGGAGGCCGGAGTCTTTGAGCGGGGCGCGGGGGTTGAGGCCGCGGGTGACGGCCTGCTGGATGAGCGCCGCCCGCTGCTCCCGCAACAATTCCATCTGCCGCCGCCGCAAACTCATCAGCCGGTCAATCTTCCCCGTCGCCTTGGCGATGTATTGCGCTATCCGTCTCTGCTCTAGTGCTGGCGGATACGGAAGCGGCAACTTCTTCAAATCCTCGAATCCCATGGACTGGCGACATCCACCGCCAAAACTGTAAAATACCTTCTTCAGGTCGTAAGCGTCGAGGAGGTTGGCCGCGTATTCGGAATCCAAGCCGTTCTTTGGCCTGATGGTGACATAGGCGGAGGTGACGATGCCGTCCTCCGGAACGAGTCCGCTACGCAGGCTCACGTGGTCGTTCTGGAGGTCGAGCAACCGGAGCACGATGTCGCCTGGTCGGACGATTTGATGCGTCTCGAAAGAGGCTGGCAGCAAACCGAAGTTTGTGCTCACGTCACGACGCACGATTTTGCCGTAACTCAGCGACTGAACATTTTGGATCTTGCCACCGATATTCCTTTCATCCACTTCGCTGGCGACGGTGTGGAGCGGCTTCATCTGCGAGCGGGCCGGAATTTTGCCGATCCACTCTACGCCACTTTCCTTGTATTCCTCGCGCTTCATGGCTGACCAGCAATTTCCTTCAGAAGGTTTTCGGTTTCCTCGTCCAGCTTGAGCAGTTTGGCGGCACTCTCGGTTGTTGAGCGCAGCGGCGCGTATTCGTAGAAGTATTTGGTGAAGTTGATTTCGTAGCCCGCCTTGTCCTTGCTGCGGTCCATCCACGCATCGGGCACATGCGGCAGCACCTCGCGCCGGAAGTATTCGTCAATGTCCTCCCTGAGCGGCACGTTCTCGTAATTTCGCAATTCGGAATCGGGTTCAAAAGCATCATTGGCTTCTGTGCGCGTCGCCCCGAGACCACTCCTCTCCCGGCCTGCGGCCACCCTCTCCTCTCCTTCCGAAGGAGAGGAGAGGATGCCCGGACCGGCTCGGCGTTTTCATCGTGCACGCCGAGCGTCGCGCGGATGGTTTTCACAAGGCTGGCCGGCAGCTTCCACGGCAGCGCCTTGGTCAGCGCGGCGAAGAACTTGGCGTCGTCGTTCCACGGCGCTTGCCTGGCCAGCGAGTCGAGCGCGGCGGCGAGCTGGTCGCCCCGGTCGTCTTTGAGCTTGAGCACGGCGGCATCCACCCGAAGCGCCTGCCGTTGTTCCGGCGTGAGGTCGTAGCGCAGGCGCAACGGACGTTCCACGGAGACCTTGGTGTAGCCGAAGTCGGTCGTGTCGAAAATCTTGCTGACCTTGATTTCCTCGAAGGACTCGTAGATGCCGAGGATGCTGGCGGATTGGTCCTCACTGATTTCAACACGCTTCGCGCCAAGGTTTATTCGTAGCTTGGTCGCAAACTCCTCGCTGTTGGCGTTAATCAATTGCACCTTGCCGCGCCGTTCCTTGGGCTTGCGGTTGTTGATGAGCCAGATGTAGGTGGCGATGCCGGTGTTGTAGAACAGGTCGTTGGGCATGGCCACGATGGCGTCGAGCCAGTCGTTTTCAAGCAGATGCTTGCGGATGTTGGTCGGCCCGCTGCCGCCGTCGCCGTTGAACAGCGGCGAGCCGTTGAAGATGATGGCGATCTTGCCGCCCTGCGGGGGCAGCTTGCTCAACTTGCGCAGCGGGAAAAGCATCCCGCCGTCGCCCACGTCGGGCAGGCCGGGCGCGTAACGGCCCGCCGCGCCACCTGCGTGCTCGGCCTCGATCTCCTCGCGGATGTTCTTCCAGTCCTTGCCGAAGGGCGGATTGGAGAGCATGTAGTTGAACTGCTTGCCGGGGAGCAGGTCGTGGGAAAGGGTGTTCTCGCGTTTGATGTTCTCCGGGTCTTCGCCCTTCATCAGCATGTCGGCCTTGGCGACGGCGTCGGTCTTTTCGTTGATCTCCTGCCCGCAGAGATACACGTCGAGGTTGGCGTTGACCGCGCCGAGCAGGTGTTCCTTGGCGATGGTCAACATGCCGCCCGTGCCGCAGGCGGGGTCGTAGATGGCGATGAGCTTCTCCTTGGCGAGTTTGGCGCGGTCCGGCTCGAACACGAGTTTGACCATGAGGCGGATGATGTCGCGCGGGGTGTAGAACTGACCGGCGGCCTTCTTGAGCAGGGCGTCTCGGGTCTGGGCGGGAGTGGACTTGTATTTCTCGGCGGCCTTGCGGACGGCTTCCCGGCTGGGCGCGAGCACGCAATCCAGACGGCGCAGCAGCGTGAAGGGCAGGATCACGTCCTCCTAATCCTTGGCCTCGTAGTCGTCCTTGACGAGGTCGGCGATCTTCCAGAGGAACTCAGCGATTTCAGAGTGGTTTTGCATGAAGGTCAGTTGGTGCTGCGGGCGGCGAGGGCGAAATCAAACTGGCCGGTGGCCTTGTGCGGGCCGTCGCAGTAGCTGTTGACCTGGCCGCCGTGGCGGATGTCGCCCGCGGTGAATGCCGTCCACATTCGCCGATACAGCGGCGCGGCGAAGTTGTAGGTGCTGCCCACCGCCCCTTTCGCGCCCAGCCCCAGCGCCAGCCACACGGCGGGCGGGAAATTGGCTGGGGCGGGCGACAAATCCGATGCGCGCGTTGTCATCGAACTTGTTTTAGCACGAACCGCCTCGGGGTTACAGCGAGAAGATTCAACCTCACGGGAGCAGCAGTCGGTGCGGTTGCCCAATGGCAGCGCCGCCGGGCGTCAGCAGTTCGAGCGGTTAATGGAGGACTGGCGGGCGGGGGCGACGGTAGTGTCAATGTGTGGGACTGACCCGTTTACTGACCCGTTACGGCGCTCGCACGGCGTAGAGGTCTGCTTCCTGCACGGCCAGTTCGACCTTGCGGCTGCCGCGCAGAGCCAGACGCGTCTTGGGGGAACCGGGCGGCAGACCTGCCAGCGCTTCATGAACTCCGGCCCAACCCAATCCCAAACCGAAGACGCGCAAGTCCTCGCCCGGCGTGGCTTCCAATCGTTGCGACCCGCGCGCCCACCAGGGTTGAGGCCCATTGACCAGCACCGTTTGTCGTCGCCCTTCAGCCTCGACCCGCAGTGCGAAAACTCCGGGGACCGCCCCGGCGGGAAGGAGAACCTTCAACGCTCGCTCGCGCGGTTGGATCGGAACCAGGTCTTCGCTCCGGTCCGCACGGGTTTCGGCGCCCGCAACTGACGCGCCGGGGTCACCCGGTGCGTCATCGGACAAGCGCCGCGCCGTCACTCTGGCGGCGCTCAGTGCATCGCCGTAGAGCAGAACGGTCTGACCGGGTTTGACAGGTTGCGAGTGCCAGATCACCAGGTCAGCCGGTTTGGTGGTCGCCGCTGCCGCCATCGTCGTGGACAGAAGCACGGAAAGGAGCGACGCATTCGCCATCACTCGGAGCTTCAAGGGGAGAAATCTCAGATGCATCACCGATCTTTGGTTAATGCGGGTCAATTCGGCAAGCTTTGGCCGTGTCCATTCCGATGGGAGGCATGGGAGATCCGCCACGGACTGCGGACAGCTCGGCGGATGAGGTCCAGCGTGGCTTGAAATCATCTCAGCAGTTCTCCATTCCAATGATGTAATAATCGGTGGTGGAACCCTCTGCATCGTTCGACTGGATCAAGGTGATGCAGGGGCGATTCCCATCCTATGTGAACACCGCCACCTTGCCATCGGGCGACAACGTTGGGCTGCCGAGGCGTTTCATCGCCCACAGGTCGTGCGGGGTGATGAGGCGCTTGGTTTCGGCCCCTTGGGCGACGGGCCCGAGCCATGCGCCCGCCAGCAAGGTCACGAGGAGGAGGGAGAGGATTCGATTCATAGAATTGTGAATTCTTGGGGAGTGCTTTCGAGCATCAGGCGGCCGGCACAGTGGCAACGGGCTGTTCATCGCAGCGGCAGCGCGCCGCGCCAACCTTGTTTCCATTGGGCCATGAGTTTCTCCACGAGCGCCGCGTTCTCGGGACGCTTCGCGAGGTTTTGATTCTCCTGCGGATCCGTCTGGTGATCGTAAAGCTCAATCGCATCCACCTTCGAGTGATCGTCGCGCCCGACCCAGACGGTGAAGCGGTGGCGGTCGGTGCGCATCGAGTAGCCCATCAACTGGCCGGCGCCTGACCTGCCGGCGCCACGTGGATACTGGCTGAACGCCGCGGTTTTCCACGCGCGATCCGGATTCTCGAGCAAAGGTCTGAAGCTCACGCCTTCGAGATGCCCGGGCAGCGGCAGTCCCGCCAATTCAGCAAGGGTCGGATAGATGTCCACGAACTCGACGAGCGCCTTCGAGTGCCGGCCGGCGGACTTCATGCCCGGCACGGAAATGAGCAGCGGCGCGTTGGCGTCGTTCTCGCTGTTGCTGTGTTTGCACCAGGCGTCGTGCTCGCCGAGTTTCCAGCCGTGGTCGCCCCAGAGGATCACGATCGTGTTGGTCCGCAAGTGAAGGCGATCCAATTCATCCAGCACCCTGCCGACTTGCGCGTCCATGTAGCTAATCGCGGCGTAATAACCGTGTTTGAGTTGGCGCGCGAGGTCGTCGGAGATTGAGTCTTCGGGGATGCCGTGGTAGTTCCGCAACTCGCCGCCCGGCAGGACCGCATAGTCAGGCGCGTCCTTTGGGCGAAACTTGTTCGGCGCGAGCCGGATTTCCTGGGGGTCGTATAAGTCCCAGTACTTTTTCGGCGCAACGAACGGCAGATGTGGTTTGACGAACCCGACCGCGAGGAAGAAGGGGGACTTTCGCTGGTTCAAGTCGCCAAGCGTTTCGATCGCCAACTCGGCCACCTTGCCGTCCTGGTAGGTGTTGTCCGGCACCTCCGCGCTCTCAAAGGCGGGTCCTCGCGAGTTTTTTCCGGAACCTGTCGGCCCGTCGGGCGCGGTTCCGGCATCCGCAGCATTTCGCCTTGCGCCCCCTCTCGAGGCGTCGCCAACCGGCCTTTCCTCGGGTTGCAACCGGTCGAGCTTCGCATTCGCCGGCAACGCGTAGCGCGGCGTCCTAGGGGTTTTCCACGGCACGGACCACGTGGGCGCATCATCGTAATTGCCGTGATAGATCTTGCCCATCCCCTGGACGAAGTAACCGTGGTTTTTGAAATGCTGGCCGAGCGTGACGACATTGGGCAACGCCGCCCGGAAGTGGGTCTTCAAATCCCAGACCTTGGTCGTGTCCGGCCGGGTTCCGGTCATCAAGCTGGAGCGCGAAGGCGAACACACCGCCTGCTGGCAATAGGCCCGCTCGAACACCATGCCCGCCCGGGCGATGCGATCGATGTTGGGACTCTTGATGTAACGCTGGCCGTAGCAGCCCAGTTCCGGACGCAGATCGTCCACGGCAATGAACAGAATGTTGGGCTTCGGCGAATCTTCGGCTGAGATCGAACTGACCTGCGCGCCGATCAGCAGCGCGGCGGCGAAGAGTCCTGGGATGAGTTTCATGACGAGTATGTGGGTGCTCAGTTCAAATTCAGGGCTTGGGACTCGGATCCGGATTGGGCTTGGGCATGGGTGCACGGACTTCTTTGCGCCAAGCCAGCAACCGCGCGCGCAGTTCCTTGACCTTGTCGGGATCTGCAGCGGCCAGATCCCTGTTCTCACCGAGGTCGTCGCGGAGATTGTAGAGTTCAAGTCGCTGATCCTCGAAAAACTCCATGAGCTTCCAGTCGCCGGCACGGATTGTTCCCACCGGCAACGTCCGCCAGGTGTCGCCACCGGCACCGAGGTAGCCGGGAAAATGCCAGAACAGCGGTGGACGCGCGGCGGACGCTCCGGTTCCGCCGGTGAGCACGCTCAGGTAACTCGTGCCGTCCAGCACGTGACCGGCGGGACGTTCGACGGCAGCAATCTCGAGCAGGGTCGGATACAGATCCACGCTGTTGATGGGCACGTCGCTCGTGCTGCCGGGCGCGATGCGGCCGGGCCAGCGGAATATGTACGGCACGCGTACTCCACCCTCGTAGAACATGCCTTTCCCGCCACGAAGCGGGGCGTTGTCGGTAATCTCCTTGCCACGAATACCGTCGCGGCCCTTGCCGCCCACGCCGCCGTTGTCGCTGGTGAAAACCACCAGCGTGTTGGTGGCCAGCTTGAGTTCGTCGATCAACGCGAGCACGCGGCCCACGCTCTCGTCCACGCTGGCAATCATGGCGGCATAGACCGGGTCGGTGTGTCCTCCCACCGGCGGCTTGTTCTGGAACCGCGCAATGAGATTGGTCTTGGCCTCGATCGGCGCGTGGACCGCAAAGTGATGCAAACAGAGGAGGAACGGCCTGTCCCGGTGGCGCCGGATGAAGCCCATCGCCCTGTCCGTCAGAAAATCCGCCAGATAGGTGCCGGAGGGATAATCGGTCTTCGGGACGGTTTTGAAGTTGAAGTGCTCGCCGGCCGAAACGATGGCTTCATCAAAACCCTGGGCGAGCGGATGGTGGCTGGAGTCATCACCAAGGTGCCACTTGCCGAACAGGGCGGTGGCATAACCGGCTTGTTTGAGCGCTTCGGCGAAGGTGATTTTCTCCGGCGCAAGACGCGTGACGTTGTCCACGGGGCGCAGCGGCCGACGTCGCCAATCAAAGCGATCAATGCCGCCCACGGTGTAAACGCCGGTGCGTGGACCGTACTGCCCGCTCATCAACGCTGCACGAGTGGGCTGGCAGTTGGCACCGCAGGTGTAACCGCTGGTGAAGCGCATCCCTTGCGCGGCGAGGCGGTCAATCTGCGGGGTCTCGTAATATCGGGTCCCATAGCTGCCGACATCCGTGTAACCCAGATCGTCGGCAAGAATGAAGATGATGTTGGGCCGCGTCGCCGCGTCAACCGCCAGGGCCGTTAACAGACAAAGGGTGAGGTAAAGTTTGAATTTCATTGGAGCAAACGCTGGAGGGTTGCGAAATCGGAGTCGTTCGACCCGGGATCAAATCCAGAGGATTTCTCGAATGCCATCAGCGTGGCGTGCTTCGTCTGCATTTCACGGCGGAGTCCCGGCCGGACGGAAACGACGTAGATGCCCGCCACATTCACCCGGTCGCGCAGTGTTATTCGACCATCCGTCAGCGAGAACTTCACGTCGTGCGTTCCGTCGGCATCGAGGCGGAAGACTTCGGCAGGCTTGGGAAGATAAGCGGGCAGCGGGAAGGTGAATACACCGTCGCGCGGCGTGAATTTGAAAACCTTCTCGGTGAGATCCGGCTCGTAGGCCAGGTCGTTGGCGAAGAACAACGCGCCATTCGGCCCCGCGACGGAAGCCAGATCCCAGGAAGGCTGGCCATTCTGAAGTTCCCGGCGGTAATCGAACGCGTCGCCTTCGAGAAGAAGATCCTCCATCAGCCGAATCTCGCGGTTCACGCGCGTGATTGGCTCGATGAGGTCGCGAAACTTCACGAGCGATTTCAAACTGAGATTGAACCAATAGAGCGACGTGATGCGCGAAGCCAGTCCGTGATACGCCTGGGCGCGCAATTCGTCCGGCGTGGGCGAGGTGCGCTGACGTCCTCCGTAACGACCCCAATCGTAGTGCGCTCCCTGTGACCAGTAGGCGATGGGACGCGGGCGATTGAGCTCACGCAGGTTGCGGGTCATGTCGCCGATTGTTTCGAGCGGACCTGCCCAACGCAGGCGGTTGGTGCCCCAACGTTCGTATTGGCCCCAGGCGTCGGGCGCCGGCGCGCAGACGCGATACGCGTCGTAGTGGGGATAATCCGAGAGCCCCGCGTAGTAACGCCACACCCGTTCCTCGCTGTGGGTGACACTCGTGGGCAGACGCGTCGGACCGTAGGGAAGGAATTTGGTGAACACTTCCTGGGGCGGCACCGGCCGGCCACCGCCAAACTGCGGCTCGCCTTGAAACTCCACCGCGTGAATCCGCGGCAGCATCGCGTCCGTGTCGTAACGCTCTGATGGCTGCAGGCGGTTCATATACTTGAGCGGATACATTGCGAACAATTCGGTGTCCGAATAACCGGGGACGTCCTGATGCATGCCGCTGTTGATGTGCATCCGGCGGAGCGTCTTCAGATAAGGCTCGGCGTGCAGCGTGTTGCTGGTGCCGAGTTTTGAGGCAACCCATCCACCGCTGAGGTCAATGATCTCCCGCTTGATGCGGAGGTGCGCCCAGAGCGACGTGGCCTGGCCGTCCGGATCGACTGTCTCCACTTCGATCGCACAATAAGTCAGGGGCAGCGGTCCAGTCTCGACGACGAATCCGCCTTTGCTGCCTGACGCAATGACTCGCGACGCGGGGAAGCAGTTGAGGTTTGTCCGCCACGGTTGTGGGTGAAGCGCGCGGAAGTCGGCGTTGCTCGCGGGCAGCCAGAGCCGGCAAGCGCGCAGCGTGCGCGACTGGCCCGATTCGTTTGCCACATGAACGATGGCTCTCGTCGGCCGGACTGCGTTGCCATCGCCGAGGAAAGTCACCGCAGAAAGCCACGCGCGTGGTGTCTCCAATCGCAGCGCGATGGGCTTCGCGCTCGCATCGCCGACCGCGAGCTGGTGCGTGGTTTCTGTACCCCAGTGGGTGCCGCGCGAGTTGAACGTCCATACGGTGAGCGCGCCCGGCGTCAACGTGAGAGTCTCATTCGTGCGGGCCGCCGGCGTGTCGTGCCAGGTCCAGGCATTGCTGGCGATCAAGTCGGCCGCGGTCTGCCCGTCGAACAACGCGCGAAAGTCCTGGCTCATGGTCAGCGGCACCGCTCCGTCGTGCCGGAGAAACAATTCGACCCGAGCGCCGAGCTGGGGATCGGGTGCGCGCCGGTAGCGCATGTTGGGAGACTGATGGTGCGGGGTGACGGAAAGCCCGGCCAGATCCAGCGCACCGCACGCGACAGGAAGGAGCACGGCGATGAGCGCACTGCTCAAGCGCGCAAGAGCGGAAGTCATCCTTCTTCGATTCGTGGTAGCGTTCATTTTTTCAGATTCTTGTCTGCGATGTCGGGTGACCGCCAGATCAGTTTTGGCAAATATGGCGGCGATGGTCATCCCCAAAGGACCGCTAGATCCGAGATCAACACGCGCGGCCAGGCGGAGGTGAAACGGGCGGCGACGATGCCCGCCTTGGGTGGCAGGGCCACGACCCTGGGCTCCTGATCACGCGCCAGGTCTTGAATGGCAATTCGTTGCGGCCCGCCGATGTGCCAGGCGTTGTTGCGCCCGGCGGTGAAGATCGCCTGGCCTGTTCCGGTCAGCACCGCCCTGCCATCGGGAGCGAAGTCGGCGAACACCACCGGCAGCGGCAAGTCGAATCGTTGTTCCTTGGAAAGAGGCCGCGCGTCCCAGATCTTGACCGTGCGATCCCAGGATGCGGTCAGGACGCGCGAACCGTCGGCGGTGAAGTCCGCATCAACCACGCGGCCATCGTGCCGCATCGCTTCAGTCGTCGGCCCTTTGACCTGCTGTGGTTTCCAAGTGAGGTGCTTGGTGCGGTGCTCGTCCGTGATCCAAGGTCCGCCGGGCGGCCAGCCCTGGCCGAGGTTCAGCGCCAGGCGCAGGCCGAGTTGCTGGGCCTTGGCGCAGGTGAATTCCATCATATCCGCCCACTCGTCGGACAAGTAAGTGAGTTTGCGATGGCCGGGGCGTTCGAGGTTCGCCGCGTCCATGCCCGCGAGCGGTTTCCCGCCCCAACCGTGGAAGGTAGCGACGCGGATTTCCGCGCCGCCAAAGCCGGCCGTTGCCAGTTCCTCCAGCTCGTGCGCGATTTCCTCGCGCGACACGACGCTATTCCACCAGAACCAATAGACCCACGGCTGGGCCTCGCGCGGGGGCTGGGCGAAGCCCTTCCGCAATGCCGCCACATCTTGCGCGCGGCAGGCGAAAATGTCCCGCAATTCCGAAGCCACGAGAGCGCGGCTGCCCAGTGCGACAAGGGCGGTGAGGACGAGAGCGACCTTTTTCATAGGTTAATGACGAATCCAATCGAAGAAACCGACCGTTTCCAGCTCGTCGCGCAACGTCTTCGTTTGCGCGGCGGTGAGCGACGCGTTGGGCAGGCGCGCGGGGCCGACGTCCACGCCGAGCAACGCCAGGGTGGCCTTGGCCGCGCCCATGAAGCCCTTGCCCGCCAGGAGGTGAATGAGTTGCACCGAACGATACTGCTCCTTGCGCGCAGCAGCGAGGTCGCCTGCGGCGAACGCCACCCACATCCGTCGATACAGCGGCGCGGCGAAGTTGTAGGTGCTGCCCACCGCCCCTTTCGCGCCCAGCGCCAGCGCCGCCAGCAGCCACTCGTCGCAGCCGTAGGCGACATCGAACCGGCCGCCGCCCGCCGCCAGACAGAATTGATAGGACATCAGGTCCGGGTTGGTGAACTTCAAGCCCGCCAGCGTCGGGATGCGCGTCGGCGCGCGTTCCAGAAAGTCCGGCATGGAAAGCGAAACGTGCGTGA
>Ga0194120_10009120_pt1 | contig 12707 bp, 11 predicted proteins | sample TA2MahCa65mmetaG_FD_148642 | JGI IMG/M metagenome (GOLD analysis project Ga0194120, IMG submission 148642) | Freshwater microbial communities from Lake Tanganyika, Tanzania - TA2015019 Mahale Deep Cast 65m | ecosystem: Environmental > Aquatic > Freshwater > Lake | place: Tanzania: Lake... | reverse complement strand
GCACTACCAGACGCTCAACGAAGAGGACCTTCGAGCGATCTGGGCTTACCTGCAGACCGTCAAACCCATCCGCAACGCGGTTCCAGCGGCCCTGAACCGCATGGGCAAGCCCTACTAGACCGGCTCGGAGGACGATGCCAGAGAGCGCGACGCCGCTGACTTCCGTGACGGCTCGGGACGGTTCGGAGATGCTGCTCATCCCGGCTGGGTACTTCGTGCGCGGCAACGACTACATCGCTGGTCGCGCCGCGTTCGATGAAGAGAAGCCGAGGCACCGCGTCTGGCTCGACGCCTACCGCATCGCCAAGCGCCCGGTGACATACCGTCAGTACCGCCGGTTCGTCGTCGAGACATCTCACAGGTCTCCTGCGTATTGGGATGACGCCGAACTGGCTGCAGACGACCATCCCGTGATCGGCGTGTCGTGGGACGATGCCTCTGCCTACTGCGCGTGGGCGGGGCTTCGCCTTCCGACCGAGGCTGAGTGGGAAAAGGCAGCGCGGGGCACGGAAGGGGCGCTCTACTGCTGGGGCGATACGTGGGACCCAAGGCGGGGCAACTTCGACGACGACCTGCGCTGCGACGGCAGCATCGACGGATACGCGCGCACTTCTCCCGTCGGAGCCTACCCGCAGGGAGCCAGCCCGTACGGATGCCTCGACATGCTCGGAAACGTCTGGGAATGGTGCGCCGATTGGTTCGCCGAGTACGGCGACGACCCTGAGACGCGGAATCCGAAGGGCCCGGCGTCGAGCGAGTCCGGTGTGCGCGTCCTCAAGGGCGGATCGTGGGAGTTCGCGTCGCAGTTCGGCGTGAGCTGCGCCCACCGCAACTACTTCTTCAAGCCGGAAGCCTTTGACATGGACATCGGCTTCCGACCCGCGTCGGATGCGTGAGGCAGCCTTGTCAACCCCGTAGCCAGCCGCTTCCGTTCCTAGAAGATGCCTCAATGCAGAGAGCCCGACGTTGACCGGAGCTGTTTCGGGGGACCCCATGATGACCGATGATATCGGTGAGAACCGTATCGTTGTCGGGCGCGCCGTGACTCGGCGTCACCCGGTGCATCGCGTGACCAGGAAGGAACGCCCAGACCATGCATAGATTGCTGCACAGCAAATGGGTCCTTGCGATCGTCCTGCTGTTCGCCGCCTTCGGCGTGCTTGCGGCGCTCTCGCTCATCCGGACCCCTCTCACGGCACGCTGGCAGGGAACCGACAGATCGCAGTTCCCGCAGTTCGTCCCGGTGGCGTACGCCGAGTCGCCGACGGGCGACGACTTCGCCGTTCTGCAACGCACGAATCGCGCGATGACCCAGATCATCGGGTCGGCGCGCCGCTCCGTCGTCAGCATCGAGACAACGGCGGAAGTGCGTCCTTCAGGGTCGTCCGGGGAGGGTAACGAAGGGCGCGAGTTCCCATTCGACCTGCCGTTCGACTTCCACTTCCGCATGCCGAACGCACCCCAGGTGCCCCGCGAAGGCGTCGGCTCCGGCGTCATCGTCTCCGCCGACGGCTACATCCTGACGAACAACCACGTCGTCGAGGGGGCGAGCTCCATCCGTGTGCGCACTGACGACGGAGACGAACTCGCGGCGAAGCTCGTCGGACGCGATCCCCGTACCGACATCGCGGTCGTCAAAGTCGACGCGGACGGTCTCACCGCCATGCCGCTGGGCGACTCGGAGTCGTTGCAGGTCGGCGAGTTCGTCATCGCCATCGGCACGCCGTTCCGGCTTTCGCAGAGCGTCTCGTTGGGAATCGTGAGCGCCAAGGGTCGGTCGCAGATCATCGGTCGATCCGATCCCGAATCGGCTCCCTACGAGGATTTCATCCAGACCGACGCGGCGATTAACCCCGGCAACAGCGGCGGCGCCCTGGTCAACATCTACGGTCAGTTGGTGGGCGTCAATACGGCGATCAACTCGCGGACCGGCGTCAACGAGGGAGTCGGCTTCGCGGTTCCCATCAACATCGCCCGAAAGGTGATGGGCGACCTGATCGACAAGGGCAAGGTCGTACGCGCGTGGTTGGGCGTGTACATCTCGGACGTGTCGCCCGAGGTCGCCAAGGAGATCGGGCTCGAACCCGGCAAGGGCGCGATGGTCAGCCAGGTGCAGGACGACAGCCCGGCTTCGCGCGCTGGTCTGAAGCCGCTCGACATCATCATCGTCGCCGACGGCAAGAAGGTCGAGGGCTCCAACCAACTCCGCAACTATATCTCGACGTCCGAGGTCGGGAAGAAGGCCCGGCTGACGCTACTGAGAGACGGCAAGGAGCGCGAGGTCACGGTGACCTTGGGCGAGCTGGACGAGCAGAACGTCGCGGCAGTGCCCTCGTCACGGCGCGAGAGCGCCAACGGCTGGATGGGCGTCACCGTCGAAGAGCTCGACCCGAAGCGCGCGGAAGAGCTCGGCTACGAGGGCGAATCGGGCGTCGTCGTATCAGCCGTGGAACCGGGGAGCCCGGCGGCACGCATCGGCTTGCAGGAGAACACGCTGATCCTCGAGATCGGCGGGACGGCGGTGACCAACCTGAAGCAGTTCCGCGAAGCCACCAAGAAGGCGGGCAACTCCGCGTTCATCAAGTGGCGGCGCGGCAAGATGTATGGTCTGTCCGTGCTGAAGAAGGCGGATTCGTAAGGCAGGCGACCAGCGGACATAAGAATGGTGCCGAGAGGCAGAATTGAACTGCCGACGCTGGGATTTTCAGTCCCACGCTCTACCAACTGAGCTATCTCGGCACGGTGCTTCGGTCCGCGAGTTGTGTAGGAAACATAACTTCTGGACGCCACGCAGTCAAGCTAAAGGCGGGCGTCGTCCGCGAACAGGACGGCGTCCGCCTCGTTGCCCGCCGTCTGGGTGCGTGCTACAATCCTCGCCGCATCGTCGCACTCGCCGGCCTGTCCGTACCAAGCTGGAGCCGAACTTGCGCCGTTTGTGGTGCGCCGCGACCGTTGTCGCCATCGGGTTAGGCGTCCTGTACTCCCTGTCTGCCACCGCTCAGCCCTGGGACCCGCGCCTCTACATGGGCGTCGACGAACTCCAGCGGGGTCAGCGCGGCTACCTGCTCACCGCGCTCGAGGGATCGAAGCCCGAGAAGCTCGAAATCGAGATCCTCAGCGTGGAGCCCAAGTGGTTCGCCAAGGGCGACCTCATCTGGGCGATCGGCGTCGGGGAACGCTTCCGGCACATGGGACCCGTCGCCGGCATGAGCGGAAGCCCCGTCTACGTGGGCGACCGGCTCATCGGGGCGATGGCGTACGGCTACTCCTTCCCGAAGGACCCGATCCTCGGCATCACGCCGATCGCACAGATGCTCTCCGTGTGGGACCGCGACATGGTTCCCAAGCCGCCGATCCGCACCCAGAAGCTCGGGCTCGCTCCCGTTTTGTCGCCGGATGAGTGGTTCGCCTCGCTCAGCGACCCGCACGGCAAGAAGCGCACGGCTCCAGTCATCACCGACGATGTCGTGCGTCGCACGCCAGAGCTCGACTACCTGCGCGGCGCCGAACTGCTGCCTGTGCGCACGCCCGTTGCGCTGTCAGGCTTCCGGGGCGACGCAGCGACGGTTCTGCAAGCCGCGCTGGAATCTTACGGCATGATGGTGCTGCAGTCGGGAGGAGGCGGACAGGTCACGTCGTCCGAACCCGCTGGGACCACGGTCGTTCCCGGAGCTCCGTTGGGCGTCGAAATGGTGCGCGGCGATCTCGGAGCGTTTGGGTTCGGGACGGTGACCCACCGAGAAGGGAACCGGTTCCTGGCATTCGGTCATCCCTTCTTCAGCGACGGCGACAGCTACCTGCCGGTCAGCGCGGGATACATCCATTTCGTGTTCGCGAGCCTGTCGCGCTCCTTCAAGATCGGTTCGCCGACGGGCATCGTCGGGACCTTGGTGCAAGACCGCGAACCGGCGATCGCGGGCGTCCTCGACGGAACGCCGCCGGCGTACCTGCCCTTGCAGGTCACCATCGACGGAGCGCGCGGCAAGGAACGCCAGACCTACAACTACGAAATCGTCCGCCAACGCCAGTTGACCACGAGCCTCGCCCTGTCGTCGGTCATGGCGACGATGACCGGAGCGGAGAAGGACTTCGGCGACTACACGATTCGCGCCAAGTCGCGGATCGAGTTCGCGGACGGTTCCGGGTTCGAGCCGTTCGAGCGCGAAGAGATCATGTCAGGGCAATCTTCGCCCGGCAGCGCGGTCGCTCGAATGCTCTTCCCGGTTAGCACCATGCTGAACAACTGGTTCGAAGAGCTGCCCATCCGATCCATGGCGCTATCGGTTCAGTACGAGGACCGCCGCACCAGCGCCGCCATCGAGTCGGTGCGTCTGGGCAAGACGCGCGTTCGCCCCGGAGACACGATCGAAGTCGCCGTTACCTATCACCCGTATCTCGACGATCCGGTCGTCCGACGGTACACGGTTCGCGTTCCTGAGAACGCCCCAGAGGGGTTTGCCCTTCTGTTCGTCGGGGACGCGGGCGGGTACCAGACTTGGGAGCGGTCTCGCGCAATGGATCGGTTCCAGGCGCAGAACGCCCACCAGTTGCTGGCGCTGCTCCGCGAGGGAGAGAGCCAAGACCGCCTCGTCGCCAGCCTCGTGACGCTGAACGCCGGCGTGGCGATGGCAGGGAACGAGTTGTCGAGCTTGCCGTTGTCGATGCTGTCGGTCATGGATGCCGCCTCGCAGGACGGCGAGGGCAACATGACTCGAGGTTCCGTTCTGACCACGCAGTCGTTCGACACGCCGTTCGTACTCAGCGGGAACACGCTTCTGCCGATTACCATCGATCGTGACGCTCCGTGATCCAGAACGCGCTTCGGATCCGCTCTCGCCAGCCAGCAGGAGAATCGAACCGAATGTCCTTCAGAGGAACCGCCAGCGCGCTTGCCGCATCGGCGCTGATCGCGCTGGGAGCCCCATCCGGCGCGTCGGCGGGAGGCACCCAATACTGGACGCTCCAGTCTCAGCAGGACTGGTCGAACGGCACACCGAAGAACGTCGCCATCGCCGACAGCGGAGAGATGACTCTGGCGCCGGAGATCAAGTCGCTGTCGGATACCGACGACCCGTACGTGTGGAGCCTGGCAGACGACGGCAAGGGCACGATCTACGCCGGAACCGGCAACAGCGGGCGCATCTATCGGCTCGCACCGGGCGACGAGAAGGCGTCGATCTTCGTGGAAACGCCCGAGGTCGCGATCCTGTCGCTGGCGATGGGACCCGATGGCTTCCTCTACGCGGGCACGGCTCCCAGCGGGCTGGTTTACCGGATCGATCCTTCGGCGGAGATTCCGACGCCAACCACCGTGTACCGCGGCGAAGGCATCAGCTTCATCTGGTCGCTCGTATTCGGCGCCGACGGAGCGCTGTACGCTTCCACCGGCGACAAGGCGCGCGTCATTCGCCTGGCTCGCGCGGAAGGCGACTTGTCTCTCACTCCGACGACGTTGCTCGAAGCCGATGAAACGCACCTCATCTCGCTCGCGCTCCGCGACGGACTCCTCTACGCAGGCAGTGACGGATCCGGCTTGATCTTCCGAGTCGATCCTCAGAAGCCCGGCAAGGGATTCGTCGTCCTCGACTCCGAAGAGCGCGAAATCCACACGCTCACCTTCACGCAAAGCGGCGACCTGTTCGCCACGGGTACCGCCGGTCAGCCGCCGCGACCTCAGCGTGGCGGCATGCCTCAGCCGTCGGGTGGCGAGAAGCCGGAGACGACCTCGTACATCTACCGCATCTCGAAGGACGGCGTCGCCCGCCGCATCTGGAAATGCCCGGACGCGCTGATCCTGTGCGTCGCTCCGTACGGGGACGGGAACCTGCTCGTCGGCACGGGGAACGAGGGCAAGCTCTACATCGTGACGCCGCAGGGCGACGCAACTGCGATTGGTTCGGTCGAAGCGTCGCAGACTCTCGTCCTGCGCCGCATCGGCGACCAGATGGTCATCGCCAGCGGCAACACGGGTAAGCTCTTCGCCCTGGGCGCATCCATCGCCCGCGAGGGCACGTGGGAATCGAAGCCGCAGGATGCCGCGATCGTCTCGACCTGGGGAACCGTCCGATGGGACGGCTCCGCGCCGGACAGCGCGTCGGTTCGGGTTCTCACGAGGTCCGGGAACACCGAGAAGCCCGACAAGACGTGGAGCGAGTGGTCGTCGGAGTATGCCGACGCCGTCGGAACTAAGGTCGAGAGCCCGCCCGCGCGGTTCCTGCAGATCAAGATAAAGCTCGCCTCCGAGAACGGCAACGCGGCTCCGATGATCCGATCCCTGACAGCCGCCTATCTCCAAGGTAACGTCGCCCCGGAGCTCCGCGACCTGCAGGTCGCCGTGACCCAGGAAGAGGGCAGGAACGCTCCAGCCCCGGCGCATGAAACGCGGCGCACCGCTCGCTGGAAGGCGAACGACACCAACGGCGATGCCCTGGAATATAGCCTCTACTACCGGCTAGAGGGCGAGAAGCAGTGGCATCTCGTGAAAGACGAGATCAAGCCTACGAACTTCACGTGGGACTCCGCGCCGATGCCGGACGGCGACTATCGGGCAAAGGTCGTTGCGACGGACGCGCCATCGAACCCGGTGGATCGCGCGGTCACGTCCGAGCTCGTCAGCGAGCTCTTCTCCATCGACCACTCGGAACCGCAGATCGGCGAGATCACGGTGAAGCGGATCACGGGCGGCAGCATCCAGGTACTGTTCGTTGCGACGGATGCGACGAGCTACGTCGGCGAGGCGAAGTACAGCGTCAGCGCCGACGACTGGAAGCCTCTCTTCCCCGTGGATGGTATCTTCGACAGCCGGACCGAAACGTTCGAGATCACGCTCCATGGCGTGCCGTCGGATGCGTCGAGCGTTGCCATCGGGATCACCGATGTCGCCGGGAACACCACGACGGCGCGCGCGCGGTTCTAGCGCGACAGCTCGCGCATGAGCGCCCTCAACGTATCGACGACCGTTGTGCCAAGCCCGCGATGGACCGACATCGACACCTCGTAGCGGTACAGGTCTAGCCCGGTGTCCTCCTCGGCGAGGATGTATCCGAGCTCGTCGTTGCCAAGCCCCATCAGGAACACCACGCGAGCCCCCAGTTCCTCGCGTGCTGCATCGCGGATCGCGAAGCCAGGCTTCGGAAGGAGCTCGCCTGGCACGCTGGCGAAGACGACGTCGCCGAGCCGCACCAGGTTCACTTCGGTCTGTATGCGTGCGTCCTTGACGGGCGCTGGGATGACTCCCGCCTCCATCACCAGCCGCAGCCTTTCGTTTTCGACGATGACGTCGAATACGCTGCGGCGTCGTTGAAGGCTCGACCCATCGACGGGCACAGCCTTCCGTGCGGCGGCAAGCGCCGCCTCGCCAACACCGGTTCCGATGCGTTCGGCTTCCTCGAACGTGTGGGCGCGCGACGCGACCGTCACCATGCCGCCCAGGGCTCCGTTGATGAACACCGCCGTACCGCCGAACTCGCGCTCCACCATCGCGTACACGTGACCGGGATAGTCGGCTGTCAGCAGATGGCTGTCCGACCAGAGCGTCTCGGGATGCGCGGTGAAGTTGACCAGCGTCGAGATCGTCTTGCCATCTTCATCCCGCAACTGCAGGATGCGGACCTCGTCGTCGAAGTAGCCCGGTATCCGAGCGTTGTCCGCGATCTCGGGCGCGATCTTCTCGACGCCGACATGAGCCGTCGCCGGCTGAAGTCGCGAGTAGGCTTCCTGGGCGGCTTCCACGATGCGGTCGGAAAGGAACCCCATGTAGTCGGCGTCGACCCCGGTCTCGAACGGCGAGGGTCCCCAGATGCCGATCGTGTCAGGGCCCGAATGCTGATGGCTCGCGCACACGATCAGCCCATCGACAGGCACACCCGACTGGGACAACGCCTCTTTGATCGCTTCGACGCGATGGCGCAGCAGTCCGATCACATCCACTCCCACCAGCAGCACCGTCGTGTCGCCGCTGCGAAGCGCCAAGGCTCGGGCATACAGGTCATCGTGAACGCCTTCGCTCAGGCGCGGCGACTTGAGACCCGCCATGTAGGCGGAACCGGATGGCGTCACGACTCGGGACGCAGCGCCAGCCATGAGTTGCGCGGACGCTGTCGAGGCAGAGATCGACGCCACCGCGACTGCGACGGCAATGCCTTTCGTTGACACGAATCAGCTCCGTTCGATAAGTAGACCGACGCCCGCCTGGGACAGTGTCCTGGCGGGCGTGGGTGCTCGGTGCCGATAGTCGTCGAGGCGTGTCCGCCTACTTGACCTCCACCTTGGCGCCAACTGCCTCAAGAGCCTCGCGGATCTTGGCGGCCTCTTCCTTGCTGACGCCTTCCTTGATGGGCGCCGGAGCCGATTCGACGGCTTCCTTCGCCTCGCGGAGACCCAGTCCGGTGAAGGCCCGCACCTCCTTGATGACCTTGATCTTCTCGGGACCGATGTCCGCCAGAATGACCGTGAACTCGGTCTGCTCCTCGGCTTCTTCCACCGGGGCGGCAGGTCCAGCGGCGGCGACCGGTCCTGCCGCCACGGCGACTGGCGCGGCAGCGCTCACGCCGAACTCCTCCTCGATCAGCTTGACGAGCTTCGCCAGCTCGAGGACGGACAGGCCTTTGATCTGTTCGAGAATGGCATCTGCACTCATTGAGCGGTACTCCTTGTGATCGTAGCGGCGATCGTAGCGGGCTGACGTTCAGCCCTCTGCCGGTGTCTCCGTCTGCTGCTCCACAACACGGTTCAGGGCGATTGCCAGTCCGCCGATGAGGGCGTTGAGGCTCCGAGCCAAGCCTGCAATCGGCGCGTTCAGCACGCCGGCGAGCTGGGCAGCGGCTTCCTGGCGGGTGGGCAGGTCTGCCAGCGAGGTGGCTTCGCGGGCATCGAGCACCTGCTTGCCGAGAACTCCCGCCTTGATCGTCAGTTTATCGACCGTCCGCACGAAGTCGCGAACGACCTTCGTCGGGGCTGTCGGGTCCGTCTGTGACGCCGCCACAGCCGTAGGACCGTGCAGGTATGTATCTAGCCCGTCGATCTCGAGCTGATCGGCTGCGCGCCGGATCAACGTGTTCTTGTAGACCCTGTAGGTCACACCCGCCTGGCGGAACCGGCGACGGAGATCCGTCACCTCTGCGACGGTCAGTCCGCGCATCTCTACCAGGACGGCCGCTTCGCTCGAGGAGAGCACATCCGCGATCTCCTCGACCATCTGCTCTTTCTCTGGCCGTGCCAAGTTGCACCTCCATTCGACACTACGGGCGTTGCGACATCAGCCCATCGACGCCGTCCCAGCCGGGAGCGGACACAAAAAGAGTCTCCACGTCGAGGGAGACTTCATGAGCGAAGGTGCCAGTCTATGGCAACCCGCGTCCTGTCTCGGCAGGGATTACACGGCGATTGCCGATACCTGCTGTCTTCGACCGGATGACCGCGTCGCGATGTGGTGTTCAGCCTGTGCTAAGGCTCCTAGGACAACCCGGAGACGTCGAGCCGCACCCCGGGTCCCATCGTCGGCGACAGCGCCAGACTGCGAATGTACCGACCCTTTGCGGTCGCAGGCTTGGCTCGGACCAGCGCATCAATCACCGTCTGCACGTTCTCGCGCAACTGGTCCTCCGTGAACGAGGTCTTTCCGACCGGCGCATGGACAATCGCCGTGGTGCGGTCCACGCGGTAGTCGATTCGACCACCCTGGATGGCGCGAACCACCGGGCCCAGCTCCGGCGCGATGGTTCCAGTTCGCGGATTGGGCATCAACCCGCGCGGGCCCAGAACGCGGCCCAGCGTTCGCGAGATCACCGGCATCATGTCCGGCGTCGCGACCGCCGCGTCGAAGTCGAGCCACCCGCCCTGAATCCGCTCGACCAGGTCCTCGCCGCCAGCGGCGGTTGCGCCTGCGTCGAGGGCTTCGCGCTGCTGAGCTCCCTGCGCGAACGCGATCACCCGCATCGACTTGCCTGTGCCGTGCGGCAGATCGACGGTTCCTCGGATCGCCTGCTCGGGTTGGCGCGGGTCGACACCCAACCGCGCCGCGAGATCGACCGTCTCATTGAACTTCGTCTTGGGCATGGAACGCACGAGCCGCACCGCCTCGTCGAGCGAGTAGGTGACGTCGCGCTTGACCAGCTTCCGTGCCTCGTTGTATCGCTTGCTCCGCTTCATCGCAGGCTCTCATTCTCCGGTCGTCAGGTTCAGCCTTCGATCGTGATGCCCATGCTGCGCGCCGTGCCGGCGACGATCCGCATCGCCGCTTCGACATCGCCAGCGTTGAGGTCGCGCATCTTGGTCTCAGCGATCTGTCGCAACTGAGCCGATGTGATCACGCCAACCTTGTTCTTGTTCGGTTCGCCCGAGCCCTTGTCGATCCCCGCCGCCTTCTTGAGCAGGATCGGAGCGGGAGGAGACTTGATCTCCATCGAGAAAGACCGGTCGGCGTAGACCGTCACGACGACGCCGACGATCATGCCTGCCTGCGAGGCGGTCTGCGCGTTGAAGGTCTTGATGAACTCGCCGAGATTGACGCCAGTCGGCGCCAAGCTCGGACCTACGGGCGGGCTCGGCGTAGCCGCGCCGCACGGGAGCTGGAGCTTGACTTGCGCTACGACTTTCTTTGCCATCGCGTCTGATCCATTCCTCTACCGTTCAGGTTCTCTCCACTTGGAGGAAATCCAGCTCCAACGGCGTCGCTCGCCCGAAGATCGAAACGGCGAGCTTGAGCCGCTGCTTCTGCATGTCCACGTCCGTGACCTGTCCCGTGAAGCCCGCGAACGGGCCCTCGATCACGCGCACCGAATCGCCCACACCGTATTCGATGTGAACGACCGGTTCCGGCTCGTAGACCTCGCCCTCCCCGACCGCTCCGGGAACGTCGCCGTCAGACAGGGCAGTCGGTTGGCTCTTGGTTCCCAAGAAGCCCATCACGCCCGGCGTCTGTTTGATGAACGCCCACAGATCGTCCTGGTCAGACCCGACGAGGTCCTCGCTGACCTGTACGAATACGTAGCCAGGAAAGACGTTCCGCTCGACGCTGCGCTTCTTGCCGTCTTTGACCTCGCTCACCATCTGCACTGGAATGCGCACTTCCAGCACCTGCTCAGTCCGAGCCATGGCTCGCACACGCTGCTCCAAGTGCGACTTGACCTTTTTCTCGTGTCCCGAATAGGTGTGCAGCACATACCAGGGCATTCGAGCGCTCTCCCGACGAAACCCGACCGAGGCGTCAGTGCGGTGTCCGTCTAGCGGTAGAGGATGTCTGTCACGAGCTTTAGTATGGTGTCCACGCCGAACATGTACCCGGCTGAGATCAGCACGGCGACGATCACGACAGAGGTGTGCGCGATCGACTCCTCGCGGGTCGGCGTCGTCACGCGCGTCCACTCCTGGCGCACTTCCGACACGTATGCCAACACCCGAGCGCGGAACACCATCCCGGCGACGAGCACGCCGACGACGATGATGGAGAACAGGACCCAGTCGAGCTGGTTCTTGATGAACTCAAGCATCGAGCACCATCCCCTGCTGCGACTCGCCTAGTCGAGAACCTTCGTGACGACGCCGGCGCCCACTGTGTGACCACCCTCGCGGATCGCGAACCGAAGCTCCTGCTCCATCGCGATCGGCGTCACCAGAGAGACCTTCAGCCGAACGTTGTCGCCCGGCATCACCATCTCCTGACCCTCCGGAAGGTCGATCACGCCCGTCACGTCCGTCGTGCGGAAGTAGAACTGAGGACGATACCCCGTGAAGAACGGCGTCCAGCGACCACCTTCCGCCTGTGACAGGATGTACACCTCGCACTCGAACTCCTTGTGCGGAGTGATCGACTTCGGAGCCGCGATCACCTGACCACGCTCCACGTCGTCACGGTTGATCCCACGCAGGAGCAAGCCCACGTTGTCGCCTGCCATCCCCTCGTCCAACTGCTTCTTGAACATCTCGACGCCCGTCACCACCGTCGAGCGCGTGTCGCGGATCCCAACCACTTCGATCGTGTCCCCTATCCGAACGCGACCACGGTCCACGCGACCCGTCACCACCGTGCCGCGACCCGAGATGCTGAACACGTCCTCGATCGGCATCAGATACGGCTTGTCCACATCGCGGACAGGCGTCGGAATGTAGCTGTCTACCGCTTCCATCAGGTCCATGATGCACTTGCCCTCGCCGTCGGCATCGCCCGACTCCAGAGCCTTCAGAGCCGAACCGCGAACCACCGGAATCTCGTCGCCAGGGAACTCATACTCGTTCAGAAGCTCCCGAACCTCCAGCTCCACCAGGTCCAGAAGCTCCTCGTCCTCCATCATGTCCACCTTGTTCATGAACACGACGATGTAGGGAACGTTCACCTGGCGCGCCAGAAGCACGTGCTCACGAGTCTGGGGCATCGGACCGTCCGGAGCCGAAACCACCAGAATCGCCCCGTCCATCTGCGCAGCGCCCGTGATCATGTTCTTGATGTAGTCCGCGTGACCCGGGCAGTCCACGTGAGCGTAGTGACGATTGTCCGTCTCATACTCCACGTGCGCCGTCGCAATCGTGATCCCGCGCTCGCGCTCCTCGGGAGCGTTGTCGATGCTGTCGAACGAACGGAAGCTCGCCATCCCCCGCTTGGAGAGAACGTTCGTGATCGCCGCCGTCAACGTCGTCTTCCCGTGGTCCACGTGACCAATCGTCCCAACATTGACGTGAGGCTTCGTCCTCTCGAACTTCTGCTTCGCCAT
>Ga0194120_10009118_pt1 | contig 12709 bp, 11 predicted proteins | sample TA2MahCa65mmetaG_FD_148642 | JGI IMG/M metagenome (GOLD analysis project Ga0194120, IMG submission 148642) | Freshwater microbial communities from Lake Tanganyika, Tanzania - TA2015019 Mahale Deep Cast 65m | ecosystem: Environmental > Aquatic > Freshwater > Lake | place: Tanzania: Lake... | reverse complement strand
TTCATCGCCTTGCTCCTCTGGTTCGCCACCCCTCGGTGACATGGGTGAAGCCAGGCTACCACTTACCACACTGTCCGAATTTCCAGAGCCCCCTCTCTTAAAGCCTAGAGCCGAAACCATAATTAAGTTTGCAAGACAATACCTAGGCAGTGACAATCTGACAAAAGCCTGAAAGCAGACGTATGAGTTCAGACTTCACCTGACGGCCAGCAAATCTTTCCCTGGGTTACACCTCTAGGATTTTCTCTTTTGCCAACGACACACTGTCCACGAACGTCTGCATCGGGGTTTTATTGAAGGATTCAGGGTCAGGGATTCAGAGTCTGGCTTTGATATCTTAGCTATCTTCCTTGCAGCGGCGCGTAAGTGTGAACGGCCATGGCCATCGGCTTCCCGCCAAGAGACGCGGCGACAGACGGATGGCAATCAACTGCTTGGCCAAGCCGGTTACGGGTCTGCCGACTCGCTTCATCCGTTTGAGCTGTTCGTCGGACAGCTCCGGTACGTCCGAGAAATCAATCTGTGAGTCGGGAATATGCCGCACGCTCTTTCCGGCTCGCTTGTCGGGCGCTGATGATGCGGATGATTTCTTTTTCATCATTCCGTCTCCACACCCCATAGACTACTAACAAGCCCAATTCCCACAACTAATCCCCTCGACTCCAGATATGCGACATCGAAGCCAGTTGCATGGGATCGCTCGTGAACTTGGCTCGCCTGCTTGTTGCGGCATAGATCAACTTGGGCGTTGACGTCGAATGATATCCATTGCCACTCTCCCAATAGCCCTACCCATGACTAGGCCTTCTTCCCGGTAGCCAGTTAGGTCTCCTTTTGCGCTAACATGCCGATAACATAATCAACACGGCTCTCGGTTTCAGCACAGTGCAGCCAGGAGGGGGGGGAGTATGGTCACAGCTAAAAGCCCACTTGCCCAACACACATTTGAAGTGATGGTGGTCTTCCTCGTTCTTGGCTCGCTCTCGACGATCTGGCCCGCCATCATGGGGCTTATTATTGGTCTCTTCCTGCTGCTCCAATCGTTTGGAGCTGAGCAGCAGATTACCGTGCTAACTGGGGCCGACATCAGCCATGCCCCAATTATCTTCACCTCTCTGCGACAATCCGTCGCGACGGCGTTTCTCTCGTAGCCTCTTCGTGACACCAACCCGTGCACTTTCACATTGAGCGGCGTCTCGTCGCACGATGGTATGAGTCCCATCCGGCACCGGGACGATTCCGTCCGAAGTCATCGACAGCAGACGCTCTTGCTAACCCCGCTTAAGCTTGAGGGAATGTTGACCGATACAGCTGGTGGCGCGCCACAGGGGACGACGTATGACTCCGTCAGGTACGGCCACGGAATCAGCCTTGATCGATTCCATTCGCTTGCGCCTACATCCCAACCTCCGGCCGCTCTTCGATGAATCGAGCCGGTGCCTGCCCATCTTACAATCCACCTGCCAGCACATCCTGAACGATATGGGGCCCCATGCCAGCCCCGCAAAGCTGGCCCAAGTGATCAGCCGCGACCATGGGCTGACGTGCAAAGTCCTGCAAGTGGCGAACTGCATCGCCTACAGCCCCCAACAAACGATTGTCTCGGTGTCTCATGCCGTCAGCTGGCTCGGTCTCGATACGGTTCGCTCCCTCGTGGCCGCCGCCCATCTGGTCGAACAGCTGCACCATTGGCCCATTCGCCAAAAAGAGTTTCAAACCCTGATTGCCAAATCCCTCATCTCTGCCACCTATGCCAGCGAATTAGCCACGGCCATGGACTATCCTCAGCCTGGCCAGTTGTTTACCGCTGCGCTGCTGTACTCCATCGGTGACTTGGCTATCGCCTACCAAGACCCTGACTTGTTTCTGGCCCTCCAAACCAGTGCCCGGAAGGTCACGCGTACGGAGGACTCCCTCCTTGAGGAAATCCGTCTCCTCGGCGTGCCTCGACTGGCTCTGGCTCAAGCCTTGGCCCACATGTGGAAGTTGCCGGACGATCTGATCAGGCTCTTCGGGAGTCCAGGGGAATTGCCACGAGGACGCTGGCAAAGCGGGTTCCAGACTTACCACGGCATCATCATCGGTTCCACCAAACTGGTCACCGTCACTATTGGGCCTGCTCCTCAGACTGCCATTGAGGAAACCAAGAGGATGCTCTTGGTCGGAAGTGGGCTGGCACCAGGCCTCTTTGCGGATGTGGCGCTTCGAGCCATGGACCGCGGGCGTCAACTCGTCCGCTCCATGGGGTTGGCGCTCGACCCCTCCGACGAAGCCATGGTCCCGTCAACCGAGCACGACACACTCGAGCCGATCCCACCCCCATCCCCAGCCACCCAGACGGGCTGTGGGGAAGAATCGCGTGCGCCACATCAGAGTCCTATCCCAGAAGACACTCCGGCAGCGCCGATTCGAATGAAACCCCTTGAAACACTCCACGCCTTTCAGGACTCGCTGCAGGAAGCCAAGGATCTCAACAGCCTGCTGCGAGCCTTTGCCACGTCCTTGCACCAGGACGCTGGCTTTGACCGAGTCGGCTTGTCTATTCTGAACTCCAACGATAGTGATCTGCTGGTCGGCCGGCTTGTGCTTGGCGCAACTCCTCTCAAGCCCTATCTCCAGGCCATCTCAGGCTCACTTAGTCAGGAACACCAGTTTTTCCTCACGGTCCTGAAGCGCATCGATCCACTCCATATCCCGGACTTTTCAGCCCTGATGGCAGGAACCATCAAACGGGAGTTCCTCGAAACCTGGAATCCGACGTCCGGAATCATTGCGTCATTACGAGTCGGCGTCAAACCGATCGGACTCGTGTATTGCGACCGGGCAACAAATCGCCAACCGATACACGCGCAAGATTATCAGATCTTCCAGCTGTTCTTCCTACACACAACATTAGCTGAACCGACTGGCCGGCATCATCTAGCTGCGTCCTGCCAGATCAATCCGTTCCTCCTCACGAGCCGTTTCAACACGGACGCGATGAGGGAATCGCCGGCCCTCTTCTGCTTTGAATGATGTCCTGAATGCTATGCTGCCAGCGCCTGGGGATAGATGAGCGTCAGAGTGTCTTGTAACTGAGCACGTGCCTCGAACAGCACGTTTGGAAGGTGGGCTGGGGCAAATCCTGTGGTGGTGACGGCATGGGGCTCGAACGGCCATCCCTCTTGCCGTCCCTTCGGGGCAAGGTCTTCGTGATCGGCGACAACTCCAGCCAAGTGCACAATAGACGCATGCAATGCGAATTCGCCGGCTTCGCTGGGGCGCAGTTGGTACCGGATCGCCTGTTCAATCTGCGCGGGCATGCCCCAGGATCGGATGAGTTCAGCCCCCACTTCAGCAAAGTCGCATCCGATGCTAGCCTGTTCCACTTCAGCCAGCGCGGCCCCCAGATACCCCGCTTCGACGAGGGCAGATTGGGCCCGTTGCGGAACCGTCTGATAGAGAACCACATGCCCAATATCGCGCAAGAGGCCTTCAATGAAAAACCGCTCACTGTCGTCGATGCCGCACGATTTGGCGATTCGGCCTCCCAGCAGCGCGCAGAGCACGCTTTTCTGCCAAAACATGGGCATGTCCATCAGTTGCATTGTCATACCGGAAAAGGTCCGGCCGACGGTGGTCGCCATGACAAGATCATTGACCGCCTGCATGCCGAGGAGGGTCACCGCGCGCGTAAGCGTGTCAATCTGTTGAGGAAACCCATAGAGAGGGCTGTTGACGATACGGAGCAGTCGGGCTGCTATCGCGGGATCAAACTTAATCGCGTTGACGAGATCGTCCGTGGTCGACTTCGGATCGTCCACCACATCCCGCACACGAAAGTACATATCCGGCAATGTGAAGATCGATGTGCAGGACTGGACCAGTTCGTCCGCCGATGGCATGGGAGATGATCCTTCCGGGTTGTAGTCGAACCAGCCAGGCTTCCATTGTGTCTATCGGCCAGCAATGGGTAAAACTGTAGCGCGACTGCCCATGGAAGAGAGCTCACCCCCCCTGCTGGACCAACCTAGAATATGACACGGGCACTCCGGTCTACGGGAGGCAGGATTACTGTGCGCGGCTAGTCGCTTGGGCACGCTTTTGGTCCAACTCGGCCCAGCGGGCATAGAGGCGCTCGACGTCGGCTTGGGCGGCATGAAGCGCGGCATAGCGCTCCTGGAGGAGTTCTGCAGAAGAGACGATCGTCGGATCATTCACGGCGATCTGGTAGGCGGCGACGGTCTCCTCGGCTTCAAGGATCTTCGCTTCGATCTGGTCCCATTCCCGCTGTTCTTTGTACGACAAGCCTTTTCTCTTGGACGATCCCGCCGGCGAGGCACTCTCCTTGGCAATCAGTGGCCTATTGCCCTCTACCGCCTTTCGTTCCTGCGCTGCCTCCCATTGAGCAAAGTCGGCAAACCACTCGGCACGGCCTGTCCCGTCTAATGCCAGCAGTTTCGTGGAGACGCGGTCCAACAGCCAGCGGTCGTGGGTGACCAACACCAACGGCCCGGCGAATTCCAGCAGGCTTTCTTCCAACACATCGAGAGTTGGAATATCCAAATCGTTCGTCGGTTCGTCGAGGATCAAGACATCGGCCGGCTGAAGCATCAAACGGGCAATAAGTAAGCGGGCCTGCTCTCCCCCAGACAAGCGAGAGACCGGTAGATCCAACTGCTCAGGCTTGAAGAGAAACCGCTTGGCCCAGGAGACCAGATGGACGGAGCGATCCTGATACACGACGGCATCACCGCCGGCAGGAGCAAGGGCCCGCCGCAACGACGCCTGCTGATCGAGCGATTCGCGATGCTGCTCGAAGGTCACGATTCGCAACCGATCTGCGTGGGTGACCGTTCCGGCATCGGGTGGCACTATGCCGGCCAGCAGCTTGAGCAGCGTCGACTTGCCACTCCCATTCGGCCCGAGCAGCCCGATCCGCTCACCAGGCCCGAGCTGAAAATCCAAATCACGCACGATCGGCTGCGCACCCATCGACTTCCCCAGACCGATCACCTCAATGAGCTTCTTGGACCGTCGGCCCGAAGCAGTGAAGTCGATCCCGGCGGATCCCTTCGTCTGCCGCGATTCGAGATCGTTCAGTTCATCGATGATCCGGCCAGCTGCATCAATCCGAGCCTTGGCCTTGGTCGTGCGGGCTTTCGGACCTCGCCGGAGCCATTCCACTTCCCGCCGGACTCGATTCGCCAAGGAGGACTGATAGTCGGCCTGGGCCTGCATGGCCGCATCCCGTTGTTCAAGAAATTCGCTGTACCGCCCCTTTGCCTCAAAAAGGCCATGGGGGTATTGGCGGTTCAATTCCCAGATCCGTGTGGTGATTGACTCTAGGAATCGCCGATCGTGGCTGATGACAATGAATGCGTGAGGTTCGGCTTTCAGCAGACTTTCGAGCCAAAGGATGCCTTCGACATCGAGATGGTTGGTCGGTTCGTCCAGAAGCAGGATATCCGGGTCCAGCATCAGCGACCGTGCGATCGCCAGCCGTTTCTTCCACCCACCCGACAGAGTCGAGACTGCCTGGTCGGCCCGCACAAACTCGCCGAGGCTCAGTGCTTTGGCGATTCGCGCACCCTGTTCATGTGGATCCAGCCCCTCGTTGAGTAAGACTTGGACCAGCGCCTCTTCGACCGAATGCCCCTGGTCAAATGACGGCTCTTGCGATACGTACCCGATGCGGATCTGCCGGCGAACTGACCTGGTGCCCTTGTCCGGTTCGTCGAGGCCCGCCAGGATCTTGAGTAGTGTGGACTTCCCGGAACCGTTGGGGCCGATGAGCCCGACATGATCACCCTCGGAGAGTCCGAGCGACAGGTCGCTGAACAGTGGCTTCACGCCATAGCTTTTCCCCAAAGACTCGCAACTGAGCAGCAATATCGGTGGCATGGTCGGTGCCACGCAGTGTAGCCGATCCTGGGGGCCAAACGGGAAATTTCTGCATCAACGGATGCTCCCTCCCAGCAGACACGTGCTCCACACCAGCTGCTCGGCCGCAATGACCGAGCCGTCCTGACTTCCTGGACCGACGAGTGAACCAGCCGTTCAGGCTGCATGGGCCTGGCAGAGCTGCGCGATCTGTTGTCGCACGACCGGGCGCACACTGGTGAAGGATAGGCCGAATTCCTTCTGACCGATCCATCGCACCGTCGCCCCTTCGATGACAAACGCCGTCGTGGCATTCTGCGGATAGATGCAACACTGCACATCCGCACCGACGGGAAAATCCATGCTGCTCGCGACACGACACCCCCATGGAGACAAGTCGCGTAATTCCCCCTTGCCGCCCACTGTCCGACCTTTCACCGTGAAGTAACTGTCCAGCCGAATCGGCACGCGAACATGCCGACGGTGCTCGATCGTGTGTTTTTTGAACGCCGGCTGCACGCGACCATTCACAGGGCCCCCTGGTCGAGGGCAGGGACTCATGGTGCCACGGACATTCGCCTGACTGTTTCGACTCGTCCGTTTGTTCTTTGAGCTTGCGGTTTGTCCGGTCCACCATTGTCCCGTCTGTTCAAAGAGCGCCGCCACCTGAGGTTTCAGTATCGTGGTCATCCAAGCCTGCCACGAACCCGAAGCCTGCGGAACCGGACCACCTTTGCCCGAACTCAAATGTCTGATCCTCCGTGCCACATCCTGGAACTCCGGATCCTCTTGTCTCACTCGGCCGTAGGCCTCCAGACTGTCTGCATACCGGCCTAACGATTCCAGGGTCCGGCCTAAGTGATAGAAAATGTGCAGGCGGTCGTCCGGCGATAATGCGGGATCGGTGGCGGCTTGCCGAAATGCCGTAACTGCTTCCTCATGCTGACCAGCAGCCTTCAGACATAAGGCCACCTGTACGTGCGCTTTCCCGGTAAACGATGGATTCAGGGCGGCCGTTTGAAATTCTTCGATCGCTGACTGAAACATGCGCATTTGTTTCTTCAGAAGTCCGCGTTCGTAGCATGCCTCGGCAGCCATTCGTGAGTGCATCTTCAACCCTCCGTTCTCAGGTCATACAGACGCGACGATTGCCGGGTCCTGTACGAGCAGGAACGGTGCCGTGACAAATTTCGGCACAAGATCGTTATTTCAACAACTTACAAGGCGCGAAATGGAAAAGAAGAAGGGAAACCCGAACGGAGCGGACTGATTCGTACGCGCGAGGTTCAGATCACGATGGTGGACTCGTTCAGCTGCCTGTTCGGCAGATTACTGATCGTCGGCTGCGTGGCCGTGCGTGAATTCTTTCGGCAGTTGGCACCGGTCAAGGCTGAGACCACTGAACACGACCTGTGAAAACCAGTGTGCCCCTAGGCCCTGATTCCAAACGATGTTACTCCCCAACCAGCCATTCGCTTCTGCGCTAGACGTCGTAATAAAGGAAGAACTCGTATGGATGCGGACGGAGACGCATCGGGTCGATTTCCTTGTTCCGTTTGTAGTCGATCCAGGCATCGATCAAATCCTGTGTAAAGACTTCCCCCTTAAGCAGGAACTGATGGTCTTTTTCCAAATGGTCGATTGCGTCGTTGAGACTCCCAGGCATGGTTGGAATGTTGGCCGCTTCCTTCGGATCCAGGTCATACAAATCTTTTTCGGCAGGTTCCCCAGGGTTGATCTTGTTTTGGATGCCATCCAGTCCGGCCATCAACATCGCAGCAAAGGCCAAATAGGGGTTGCAGGCAGGATCGGGAAACCGGACTTCGATCCGTTTGGCTTTGGGGCTCGGTGAATACATCGGGATGCGGATCCCTGCTGACCGGTTTCGGCTGGAATAGGCCAACAACACCGGAGCTTCAAACCCCGGCGTGATCCGCTTGTACGAATTCGTCGTCGGGTTAGTGAAAGCCGCGAGCGCGGGAGCATGCTTCAGGATGCCTCCGATGTAATACAAGCACATCTGCGACACCCCGGCGTAATCCTTTCCGGCAAACAACGGTTTCCCGTCTTTCCAGATGCTTTGGTGCGTATGCATTCCTGATCCCGCATCGCCGAAGAGCGGTTTGGGCATGAACGTCACAGACTTGCCATGGCGACGGGCGACGTTCTTGACGATGTACTTGTACATCATCATCTTGTCCGCCGTTTTAAGCAGCGTATCGAAGCGGATATCAATCTCAGCCTGGCCGGCCGTGGCGGTCTCATGATGATGTTTCTCGACCGCGATTCCGGCCTTCTCCATCTCGAGCACCATCTCACTACGAATGTCCTGTTGGGTGTCGGCAGGCGCCACAGGAAAGTACCCGAGCTTATGGCGGAGCTTTCCGCCGAGATTGAATCCCTCTTGCCCCATGTTCCACGCGCCTTCCTCTGAGTCGAGGAAATAGTAGCCGCTGTGGCTGGTTTGATCGTACCGGGCATGGTCAAAGATAAAGAATTCCGCTTCTGGTCCCCAGAAGGAGGTATCGCCGATCTTGGTGCTCTGCAGATACTTCTCAGCCTTCTGAGCGATAAACCGAGGGTCGCGCTCATAGTTCTCACGGGAAATGGGATCCACCACGTTGCCAATCAGGCTGAGCGTGGGCACCGCCGTAAATGGGTCCAAACAGGCTGTCGCAGGATCCGGTACCATCAGCAGGTCACTATTGTTAATGGCCTTCCACCCGCGAATGGACGACCCATCAAGACCTGAACCATCTTTGAACAGATCTTCGGACAGTTCGCTGACAGGAATGGTCATATGCTGCCATACGCCGGGCAAATCCACGAACTTCAGGTCCACCATCTGAACCTTGTGCTTCTTGGCGAACTCCAATACCTCACGCACGTTCATCCGCTCCTCCTTTACAGAGATCCTCCACGATGATTTGCCGGTCTCATGAGCGAGGCCATGTTCTTCCTACGCATGCCATCACAGCGCTGCGTCTCCGGTCTCCCCTGTCCTAATCCGCACGGCATCGGCGAGATCGCGAATAAAGATCTTCCCGTCCCCGATGCTGCCTGTCTTGGCTGCCCGTATGATCGCCTCAAGCACACGTGGGACAGCTGCGTCAGGGACAGCCACCTCGATTTTCACCTTCGGCACAAACTCGATAGTATATTCTTGCCCCCGGTACGTTTCTTTGTGTCCCTTCTGCCGTCCGAACCCTTTGACATCCGACACGGTCATGCCCTGTACGCCAATTTCCAATAAGGCATCCTTCACTTCCTCAAGCTTAAAAGGCTTGACGACCGCTTCCACCAGCTTCATCGTTTGCGCTCCTTAGCTTGACAGGTCGATCGAGAGATCCGGACGATTCCACATGAAGATAAACTGTTAATTTGTCTACACAAACCACCCTCACCCACTCATGACCTACAACCAGAATAGATCCTGGGCATGAAGAGTGACTTTCCCCAGATAGTACCGATACTGGACTCCGACTACGAGTGGGTCCCCATCATAGCTCAATCCTCCCGCTCGGCACAACGCCGAAAAGCGTGCCTCACACAGTGGATGATTCGTGGAAATGTCTGGATAGAGACCCAATTGGTCGGCAAGAAACAGGGCTAGGAACTGCGGTACCCATTCGTGATCGGCATTCGCCGATCCTTCCCGAGGCCACGATGGGTAATCTTGATGCCCACGGGGGCCTGTCTTCGCTTATACTCGCTCCGATCAACCAACCCCACGACATGCGCCACGGTGTCGCGAGCAAACCCGAGGGCTACGATTTCCTCAACCGATCGGTCTTCTTCAACATACGCTTTCAGGATGGGATCAAGAACTGGATAGGGAGGTAGGCTGTCTTCGTCCTTCTGATTCGGCTTCAGCTCAGCTGTCGGTGGACGGTCAAGAATTCGCTTGGGAATCACCGCCATGGCTCCTTGCCGGTTCCGCAAGTTGGCCAATTCGTACACCATGGTCTTCGGCACATCCTTGAGAACCGCGACCCCCCCAGCCATGTCGCCGTACAGCGTGGCATAGCCTACGCTCATTTCGCTCTTGTTTCCCGTCGTCAGCACCAAATGGCCGAACTTGTTCGAAACGGCCATAAGGATGTTACCGCGAATCCTGGCCTGAAGATTCTCCTCGGTCGTATCAGCCGCCCGCCCTTCGAAAATCGGTCCAAGCGAGCGGCCGTACACCTCCACGACAGGGGTGATCGCGATGGTCCGGCACTCGATCGACAAACAACGGGATAATTCGGCAACGTCCTCCGCGCTCTCCTGCGATGTGTAGGGAGAAGGCATGAAGAGACCGTGCACATTTGCAGCGCCGAGCGCGTCCGCCGCGATCACCGCGGTCAGCGCAGAATCGACCCCTCCACTCAATCCAATGACGGCTTTATTAAACCCGTTCTTGCTCACATAATCTCTCACTCCCAACACCAAACCTTTATACACTTCCTCCAGTTCGCTGAGGACCAACTCCACACGGGGGATGATCTGCACACGCGTTCTGACCGGAGAGGCGCTCCTGACCTTGATGCGTTCGATCGATTCGGGCCCGGGTCTCGTACGCCGCGTGTTCAGGCCGGGAGCGACGCGGCCCCGCACAATACCGTCCACATTGAGATCCGCCACAATCAAATCCTCTTCGAACGCCTTAGCCCGAGCCATCACCTCTCCGTTTTGGTCGACGATGACACTGTTACCGTCGAATATGAGTTCGTCCTGTCCACCGACCATATTCGTATCGGTGACGATGACACCGTTTTCTCTTGCCCACGCAGCTAGCATCCGCTCACGAGAACGACTCTTGGCGATATGAAATGGAGACGCGCTGATATTGACGATCACGTCCGCGCCAGCCATCGTTTGCACACGGGCCGACCCTTCAGGGGACCAGATGTCTTCACAGATATTGACCCCTAGCGTCACGCCACGAAACGTGATAAGCGGCAACGATTTTCCCGGATGGAAATACCGACCCTCATCGAACACCCCATAGTTTGGCAACAGTTGTTTGCAATAGGTGGCGACACGGCGCCGATCCGCCAGAATGGCCGCCGCGTTATACAGCTCGCACCGGTCCGCACACATTCCCGAAGACGCAAAGACTGGATGTTTGGACGCTGACCCTTGCTCCACATAGCCAACTACGGCCATGAGATCGGCACACTCACGTGCCAATTCGGCTATCGCCTGACGAGTATCCGCGATGAATTTGGGCTTGAAAAGCAAATCTTCCGGAGGAGATCCTGTCACGGCCAGCTCTGGAAATGCTACCAGATCGGCGCCGGCCTTTCGCGCTTGCTTGATCCGCGACTTGATGAGCCGCGTATTCCCATCAAGATCGCCGACGGTCGAATTGATCTGTGCCAAAGCCACCCGGAGCTTGCGCATCTACCATGCCTACTTTCCCCGGACGGCCGTCCTCGCTTGGAGCGGCCTCCTACCCAAAGTCTCTTGGTGCACGGCTTTATGCCATCGCCGAAATGACCGCTCGTCTATCGGCATCATTCGAACTTGCCCTATTCGTTCAGGCCACACGCCCACCACTTGACCATGCGATACCTTCTTGTCATGAAGCATCGCTTCCCAGATCTTGGTGGACTGCCAGGAAGGCATGCGATCAGAAAGGCCGGCCGCCTGGACGATCTTCCGAATCCGTTCAACAACAGTCCGGTCGCAGAGTCCCATATAGCATGCAAGATCGGCTTCCTGCGCCAAGCCAATCCCGATCGCCTCACCATGAACGAGCGATTCGTACCCACCCAATGTTTCAAGCGCATGGCCGATCGTATGGCCATAATTGAGCACTCGTCTGCGATCTGATTCCCGCTCATCCGATGCCACGACTTCGGCCTTGATTTCACAGGACCGCTTGACCGCGGCTGCTACGGCAGCAGCCTCCCGCTTGCGCAAACGTGGCATTGTCCGTTCCAGATACGAGAAGAACGCTTCATCGGCGATGATGCCGTACTTGATGACTTCCGCAAGCCCGGCCACCCATTCACGCATCGGCAACGTACACAGCGTCAAGGGATCGATCCAGACCTCCTTGGGCTGATAGAACGCGCCGATAAGATTTTTCCCAAGCCGGTGATCGACTCCGGTTTTTCCACCAACGCTCGAATCGGCCTGTGCAATGAGGGTCGTTGGAATCTGAATGAACGGCATGCCACGCTGATAGATCGCTGCGGCAAATCCAGCCAAATCGCCGACCACCCCTCCACCAAGGGCAAAGAGATAGGAGGAACGCTCAAATCGGTTTCGCGCCAGCACATCCAGAATATGCCCGGCAGTATCCAAAGTCTTAGACTGTTCGCCGGGGGGCAACACAATTGACACTGAATCGATACCACCCCGTTTAAGCGTCTCAACCAGATCACGCAGATAGTGCGGTGCGACATGGCGGTCGGTCACAATCCCCGCTTTTCCCCTGACACCCAACGCATCGAGCCTGGCCCCGAGTCTGTTCAACAAACCGGCCTGGATCAGAATCTTATAGCTTCGTTCATTGAGCGAGACAGGAACGATCGAGGCAGCCATCGTATTGCCTTATGAAACGGAGAGAAACAGCGTTGTGCACGCAACGCCATCCCACCCCTTGTGAATATTCGCGGCAAGCTGAAAAAGGAGGTGATCGTAACACGGCCTAGGCCAAACTAAAAGAACCCTCTTATTCGGCCTGAGGAAGGTCTCTTAGCAAGTGTGCTATGACATGCGACCAGGGGAGCGTCTACAGAGGAACGGCACGGGAGCTACGGCTGGGGCCACCACACACGAAGAAGGCGGTGTGACTCAGCCTGGAGTCACACCGCCTTCTAAACTCACCACAAGAGGATAATAATCACCTAGA